>Ga0318562_10001339_pt1 | contig 11095 bp, 15 predicted proteins | sample GRESIP066b5f18_FD_203688 | JGI IMG/M metagenome (GOLD analysis project Ga0318562, IMG submission 203688) | Tropical soil microbial communities from Luquillo Experimental Forest, Puerto Rico - GRE.SIPMG.066b5f18 | ecosystem: Environmental > Terrestrial > Soil > Tropical forest > Bulk soil...
GCTTAAGGGCCTGCAGTACGTCGGCATTTTCCTGATAGCCCTGCTGCTCGCGCGCCCCTTCCCCAAACTGCTCAAGGAAGAACTTACGGCCCAGACCGTGCGTCAAAAACTGCTGGGGATCGTGGTAATCGGATTCGGGCTGGGCCTGCTGGTGGTGACCATCCCATGACAACCACCCGGACTCCCGTAAAGCCCCATCCTGGGCGTAAGGTCAGACCTCGAGCGAAACACCCGAATTCCGCTTCCGCTCCAAGCCGCTGGCTGCGATACCTAAAGCGAGCCGGAATCATCATGGGCGGCCTTCTCGCAACATGCGTCGTGCTTGTAGTCGCCATCTGGTTCTGGGCCGGCGATGCCAAAGTTCCCCCCGGCCAAATCTCCTGGGGGCTCACGTACTCGTCCGGCGACGCCAAAGGCCTGGGCCTCGACCCCCAAGCTGCCTACACTGCCATCCTCGACCAGCTCCACCCCAAACGGCTCCGCCTGGCCGCCTACTGGACCGACATTGAGCCATCTCCCGGCAAATTTGATTTTTCCGACCTCGACTTCCAAACCGCCGAAGCCGAAAAACGCGGCATCCCGTACATTATCGTGGTGGGCCGCAAAGTCCCGCGTTGGCCGGAGTGCTATACGCCGGATTGGGCCAAATCGCTCCCTATGCCCCAGCAGCAAACCGGCATCCTCAACCAGATCACCCATACTATTAACCGCTACAATTCAAACCCCCACCTCTTGCGCTGGCAGGTCGAAAACGAGCCATACTTCCAATTTGGCGACCATTGCCCTGGTGTCGATACGGCCTTTTTGCACCGTGAAGTCGACCTGGCCAGAAACCTGTCGCACAAACAAATCATGGTCACCGACTCCGGCGAAGCCTCCAACTGGCTCGGCGCTAGCCAGTGGGCCGACGTGTTTGGCAGCACGCTTTACCGCGTAGTCCTCAACCCCCAAGGCAAACCCTTCCACCATTTCCTCTGGCCCGACGTTTACACCCGCCACGCCAACCTCATCAAAAAACTCCACCCCAACGTCAAACTGACCGTGATCGCCGAGCTTCAGGGCGAACCGTGGAGCACCTATGGCCTCACCAACATCCCCAACTCGTACCGCGACCTCACCCTCAGCCACCAGCAATTCGCCGACAACATCGACTTCGCCGCCCAAGTCGGATTCTCCGAAGTTTACATGTGGGGCGCGGAGTGGTGGTATTTCGAAAAACTCCACGGCGATCCGTACTACTGGAACACCGCCGGCAATTTGTTTGACCGCTCGGCGCCATAAGTTCCGGCCCAATGTCAGCAGTTTAGTGGTATAAACTAGATAGCATATAAGCATAGGCTTAAATCTATGAGCAATTGGCAACGGCTTGAGACCAAGATTGTCTACCAAAATCCATTCTTAACCGTCCACGAAGACAATGTGGTGACCCCCCACGGCAAACCTACCCGCTACGGTTGGATTGAAACGCCCCCGGCGGTCAATGTAGTAGCCATCGACGAACACGGACGGGTGGTATTGGTTAAGCAATTGCGGTACACCACCGGCCAGCCCCAATGGGAGCTGCCGGGCGGCAATATGGACGGGGAAGACCCCCTAGCCGCCGGCCGCCGCGAACTCGAGGCGCAAGCTGGGCTGCATGCGGAAAAATGGGTCAGCTTAACCGGGGACTACTTTGTGTGGTCCGGCGTGGCTACGCAGCGCAATAACGTGCTTATTGCCCACGACCTGCACAAGGTCAAGACTCCCGCCGTTGAAACCGATGAGTTGGTAAACGAGGTGCAGGCGTTTCCCTGGGCCGAGTTGAAGAAAATGATGAAAAACGGCGAACTCAACGACGGCCAAGCCATATCGGCGCTGGTACTGGCCGGACTTCATCTGGAGCATTTCAAATAGTTTGCGGTTGAGCTTGCCAAATCTCGCATAGTGCTTGCATAATGCTCGTTATGGCCGAGGGATTGAATGCTCGGACCAAAGTTTCTGCGGCACCCCGTCGCAGATCAATGGTGATTCGTAAGGCAAATCGAGAGGATATGCCCGAACGGACACCCCGCCAGTCCGGCGCAACTCATTCGGTAGTGGAAAGCGGGAACACTACCAAACGTGGGATGTGCCGGACGGCAGACGTAACGGTTGAAACTATGCGGCGTGCTAGCTGCCCCCGCTGCTGGGCACGTACGCCATTCCGCATCGCATACCGGCCGGTTGCGATGCTACGGTTTCAACCACCCGCTTCGCGCGGTGCAACCCTGGAGCCCCCTTCGGGGTGGCACCTGGTTCCAGGGCTCGCGAGGCGGGTCCATAGCGGGGACGAGCGCTAGGCTCCTATCACGGCGCTCGTCCCCGCGCCACAACTTATGACGGTCTTTACAAGCCCGCTCTGGCTACCTATAATAACGTAGTCCGAGACGGGCGGTATTTTTTGTGCACTAAGCCGCCCACCCGTATTTACCAACGCTCCACTTCAGATAGCTGATGCGGCCGCCCACCTGAGCAGTCCGCAAAGCGGCCCCGGCCACATTATCCATCTGTAGTGGAAATCAACCTTAAGGAGAAACGCCAGAATGGCCGAAACATTCAAGCGCGACAAGCCGCATATTAACGTAGGCACCATGGGTCACGTTGACCACGGTAAAACCACGTTAACTGCCGCTATTACCGCAGTGCTCGCCAAGCACAAGCCGTCCGATATCAACAAACCCGTAGCCTACGACCAGATCGACAACGCCCCCGAAGAGAAGCAGCGCGGTATTACCATCGCCACCTCTCACCAGGAGTACGAGAGTGACAAGCGTCACTATGCCCACGTCGACATGCCTGGTCACGCCGACTACGTCAAGAACATGATCACCGGTGCCGCTCAGGTCGACGGTGCCATCCTGGTGGTATCCGCCGCCGACGGCCCCATGCCGCAAACTCGTGAGCACATCTTGCTCGCCAAGCAGGTCGGCGTACCTTCCATCCTCGTCTTCATGAACAAGATGGACATGGCCGACCCCGAGCTGGCCGAGTTGGTAGAAATGGAAATCCGCGAGCTACTCGCCAAGTACGACTTCGACGAGAATGCCCCCATCATCAAGGGTTCCGCCCTTAAAGCTCTTGAAGGCGACGCCGACAACGAAAAGGCCGTGCTCGACCTCATCGCTGCCATGGACGACTACTTCCCCGAGCCCAAGCGCGAAGTCGACAAGCCATTCCTCATGCCTATTGAAGACGTGTTCTCGATCAAAGGCCGCGGCACCGTTGCCACCGGCCGTATCGAGCAGGGCAAAGTCCACGTGAACGACGAAGTTGAAATCGTGGGCATCCGCCCCACCAAGAAGACCGTCGTGACCGGCGTGGAAATGTTCAAGAAGCTCCTGCCCGACGCCCAGGCCGGCGACAACGTTGGCGCCTTGCTGCGCGGCATTGAGCGCACCGACATCGAGCGCGGCCAGGTGCTGGCCAAGCCCGGCACCATCACCCCGCACACCGAGTTCGAAGCTCAGGTTTACGTCCTGAACAAAGATGAAGGTGGCCGCCACACCCCGTTCTTCAAGGGGTACAAGCCTCAGTTCTACATCCGCACCACCGACGTTACCGGTGCCGTCACGCTGCCCGATGGCGTTGAGATGGTGATGCCGGGTGACGACATCAAGATGAAGGTCGAGCTCATCGCTCCGATCGCCATGGAAGACGGTCTCCGCTTCGCCATCCGCGAAGGTGGCCGAACCGTTGGCGCCGGCGTGGTAACCAAGATCCTCAAGTAATCAGCTCCTTAGCTGCTCCAAATAGCGCCCTCCGGGGCGTTTTTTGGTGCCGGGTTGACAACCCTTAGCCCAACAGTTTAAATCAGCCGTATGGTCGATTGACTCCCCACGAAAGGCAGCCATGCCATCGAACCTCATCATTGATTCTGGTGCTCCCGGCATTCATCAGGTAATCACATCCGTTCAAGGCCGAACGGTGTCAGTCCTGGCGTGCGCTCTAACCAAGCTCGCAGAGGTCAGTCCGGCAAACTTGCCCAGTATCCAGCAACTCCTAGGTCGAGTTAGGCGTTACGCTGTGATCCTGCCGGCACCAAACCAAGAGCAAGCCCGCAATCTGGCACTCGCTTACATTGACGAGTCCATTAGCCCACCGATTTACAACAATCCAAGTAACCTCGCCTGCGGATGTGTTGTTCTGAGTGGCAGGGTGATCTTTACCGACCCGCAACGCATCATGTTTGGGTCCAACGTCCGGCAAGGCAGGGCACATTTCGGTCTGCCCTCGGACGCAATGCTCGTCATTCCGGGCAGGCCCACGGATGTTCCGAGCGAAATGCTCGCGTTTGCTGCCCTGCAAACGTACGTGGCGGTACTCCACGACCAACCAGATCTGGCACCGGCATACCACCGCCGGGCCCTACAATTACCAGCCCCCATGGGCGCGCACGAGTCATCTGTTACTACCTGCGCTCATAGGGGCTCGTTGCGTTTTGGGGAGTACAATAACCACTATGCGAATCTGGGACATTCCACCTGCCGAGCTCTGTCGGGTACATCTGCTAGGCGAACACCGCGAACTTCATGCCGTATGGACAGTCATCACTCAGAACAAACGCGGGTACTCGCAACACCCCGAAACGAAGCGCTGGGTCGGGAAACTAGCCGCGCTGCACGCCCGGCACGAGCAACTCGTAGCCGAAATGACCGCCCGGGGCTACCGTCACGCCTCGCCGCTCGACCCCAAGCTGGCCACCGGCGGCGCTATCCAGTCCGAATTCGTCGACCCTATCGACCGCCAATACGTTCTTCTCCGCCTCAAACATTGCGACTGCTTCAAGCCCAGATTGACAAAAGCCGATTAAATATGCTTAAATCCACCTGAACACGTGAGTGTGAGCCACATAAGTTAATTGGATCGAAAGATAGCACCTACAACCATGCCAACCGAAACCGAGAACAAGCAGCGCATTCGCATTCGCCTCAAGGCGTATGATTCGAAGGTTATCGACCAGTCTGCTAAGCAAATTATTGACACTGCCACCCGCACCGGTGCCAACGTAGCCGGGCCCATTCCGCTCCCCACGGAGAAAAACACCACCACGGTGTTACGCTCCCCGCACATCTACAAGGACGCCCGCGAGCAGTTCGAAATGCGCACCCACAAGCGCCTCATCGACATCACCGAACCCACCCCCAAGACCATCGACGCTCTCATGAACCTCAACCTCCCTGCCGGCGTCGACATCGAAATCAAGATGTAACCCTCGCAAACCAACCCACTGAATCCCCCGGTCAGCAGGGGATTTTTTGGTTAGAGCTACCATGGAAAGCGTATAATGCGCCTATGGAACCTACCCTCACCCAAGCCGCCCCGCCGGCACCCGTCGCGGCCCCAATAGTCCCGGCAGCGCCGGTAACCTCGCCCGCACCGACCTCACCGCCTGCAGCCGCCATAACCCAATACAGCCGGCTCGAATTCCGCCGTAAATTCTGGAAATGGTTCGGCGCGGAAATCAACGTTACCGACCCCGCCACCGAGCAATCCGTGGGCTACATTAAAATGAAAGCCTGGAAACTGCGGGAAGACGTGCGCCTGTTCTCCGACCAAACCATGCAGACCGAAATTATCCGCATCAACGCCCGGCAAATCATCGATTTCGGCGCCACCTACGACATCACCGACAGCGCCACCAACCTGCCACTCGCCTCCCTTCGCCGCAAAGGCTGGAAGTCGGCGCTGGTGCGCGATTATTGGGAAATTCTCGATACAACCGGTACGGTAATCGGTGAAGTCAAAGAAACCAGTGGCACCCTGGCGCTCATGCGCCGGTGGCTGGGTACAATTAGTGATCTGTTTGATCTAATATTCATGTTCGTCGTTCAGACTTATACCATCAACGACACCCGCAGCGGCACTCCGGTTCAGGCGGCATCGATAATCCATCGCAAAAACCCGGCTGTAGTCAAGATGGGCCTCGACGCCACCAACAACCAGGCCAACATGGACCCCCGCATCCTCATCGCCGCTACGGCTCTCCTGAGCATTATGGACGCCGCCAAGAACGCTTGAGTTGACCCAGGCCAAAATCCCCGTTACTGTTAGCGCACCCGTAAACCATGCGTTTCACAGCTAGTGGAGGCAAACATGTCGCAGCCGTTTAAGCGCGCCCCCGGCAGCCTGGCACCGCCCGGTTCGGGCATAACTACCTTGAGAGACGGCATAGTCCAAACAATCCTCGATCGCTTCGAGCAGCAGCCCGATGCGCTCAAAGGGCTGGTCGGAGTCGTAGTAGATGCCATCCTCAACGCCCATGTTGAGTCAAAATTCGCCCTCAATGCACTCGGGGAGTGGAGAGACGGCGCCCTATCGTACGACCTGCCCTCAGGCCGAGGCTACGTATTGCTAGGCCTATTCCCAGCTCAGATTCCGTACGCCGACTTGGGTACGTACAAATACATGGGAGCCACGGACCCGGCCCGCGCCAAACTCGAAGCCGACCCCACAGGCACCCGGTTCAGGTTTACTCTCAGCGGCGATGTCGGCGTCTGGGTCAACCAAACGGCACTCGCCGGCTTGCTACAGTCGGTGCTGAGGGCCTGGTTCCAAGAGGTCGCATAGAGGGGCGAGCAAGCTGCCACCAAACGGCGTCCGGACTCAGTCTGGGCGCCGTCGCTCGTTACATCCCCGGCATCGGCAAAAATTCTAAAACCTCAATGGAATTTCCCGCCACCTTCAGATGCGGATGGCTGCTGAGGTGCTGAAGTACGTCGTCCACCGTGTCGCCCTCCATGATTGAGTATCCCGAGACATCCGAATCGCTAGCAGAAACTTCGTCACCCGCCATGTGCTTACTGCCTTGGAGCGGCATGCCAAACTCAAACTTCACCCCGGCCGCTTCCACGCCGTCCTTCCACTTGATCCACGCGTCCATGCCGGCCTTCATCTCTTCCGGGGTGGAAGCATTCATGGTGTCCTGCGCCGAACTGTCTGAACGGTACATTATCATAAACTTTTTCATCATGAGGCCTCGTTATTTCTGTCAGTTTAGCCATTATTTGGCACCGCTGCCAACATGGATTACTCCAATTCTCGCGTGAAAAGCGCTACAATACCCGGATATGAAACGAAATGGACATTGGGAAATAAAGTCCAGCGAGGTAAAGTACCACAACGACTGGATTGCGGTGCGCGAGGATGAAATCATCCGCCCCAGCGGCGTCACCGACAAATTCAACGTAGTCACCATGACGTCCGGCGTTACGGCCCTGGCCCTCGACTCCGAAGGCTTTGCATACCTCATTCGCGAACATCGTTACGCGATCGAGCGCTTCTCGGTGGAGGCCTCAAGCGGCGGGATTGAGCCGGGAGAGGCGCCGCTGCAGGCTGCCAAACGCGAACTCAAGGAAGAAACCGGGCTCACCTCAAGTAAGTGGACCGACTTGGGGGCAGTTGACCCGTTCACCGCCATCATCGATTCGCGCGACCACATGTTTTTGGCTGAAGATGTGACTCAAGGCGAGCGCAGCTTGGAAGCCGACGAGCGCATAGAAGTGGTAAAAGTACGGTTCGAAGAGGCAGTAGAAATGGTGCTATCCGGCGAAATCACCCATGGCGCCAGCGCCGTGGCCATCCTCAAGACCAAATTGCTCCGCGACCGGTTAGAATAAGGACTATGAACATTTACTACACCGACGGCAGCTGCACGCCCAACCCGGGCCCGGGCGGGTTTGCCGTTATCAAAAACATGGCACCGCACATCATGGGCAGCGCACCCATGAGCACCAATATCCGCATGGAGGGTTCGGCCCTCATTGCTGCCCTCAATGATGCGGCCGGTGAACCGTGCGAAATCCACTCCGACTCCGAGTTTTGGATCAACGTCATCACCAAATGGTCGCCCGGCTGGGAGCGCAACGGTTGGAAGAAAAAGTCCGGCGAAATCAAGAACCTCGACCTGGTGCAGGCAGTTGCCCCGCTCTACCGCCATTCCCAGGCCAAGCTGGTGTGGGTGCGCGGCCACGCCAACAACCCCGGCAACGAACTGGCCGACCAGTGGGCCAACCGCGCCCGTGAGCAAAAACTCAACGGCCTCTACCAGGGCCAACCCGAAGTATAATGCAGCCATGAAACGGGTTAAGGTTACGAGCGAGCTCACGGTCCTTTCGGCACAAGCCAAACTGGTGCGGGCGGCGGCATTCGGGCTCATAGTCGGCGTGGTGGCAGGGTTCGCATATTCCTGGCGGGCTGCACCGCTAATCGCCTGGGACGCCGCCACCTTGTTGTACCTCTACACCACCTGGCGGCACATCTTGCGCTACAACTCCCAGGTGGTAGAGCGTCACGCCCTGCGTGAGGACCCCTCGCGGGTAACCACCGACCTCGTGCTGCTCATCGCCAGCCTCGTCAGCCTCGTAGCCGTGGCGCTGGTGCTGTTGCGCGGCACCGGTCTGCCTGCCTCCAACGGTGCCGCCTTAGCCGTGTCGGCGGTGGTGGCCTCCTGGGCGCTCATCCACACTGTGTATACCCTGCGCTACGCTGAGTTGTACTACCGCGGGCAAAACGGCGGCATCGACTTTGGCACCGACAAACCCGTTTACAGCGATTTTGCCTACCTCGCGTTCACCCTCGGCATGACGTTCCAGGTCTCCGATACGCCCTTCCAGCGCCGCGAATTCCGTTCCGCCGGCCTCCGCCACGCCCTGCTGTCGTACCTGTTTGGCACCGTCATTATCGCCACTACCATTAACCTGGTGGCCGGACTCGGAAAATAGGAATCAGCAAAAGCTGGACAAACCACCGGAATAGTCGTACCATAGCCAATCCTATGAATCCGTCCAGCGAAACCACCAGCACACCGTTTTACCACCGCCTCGCCGTGAAGGTTGGGGGAGTGATTGCGTTGCTCGTTCCCGTAGCCTACCTCACCGGCCGCTACGCCACCGGGTTCCACCTCTCGCACGGCTGGAGCCTGCTGGCCAACGTTGCCACCGCCATCGCCTTCGGCGCCCTGCTCGGCATTCCCATTGGGTTGTTTTACGGCAGCCTGAAATCGCAGATGCCGGGACCTATCATGCACCATTTCCACCCCAGTTTCGTAAACCAGCAGGACAAAATTCTCGAACAGATCAAAGGCGAGCTCGGGCGCAACCAGGAATTACTCCGAACCCGCATCGGTGACGCCATGTCTATTACCAGCCTGCGCTACGACACCAGTTTCTGGGCAGCCGTAAAAGCCTCGGGCCAACTGTTCGTAATGCAAGAACCCCAGCTACTCGCCACCCTCGCCCGCACCTACTATTGGCTCGAAGAGGCCAACCGGCTGGAATCATTGGCCTTTGAATCCCACTTTTCCACCCCGGTTCATATCGAAAACGAATCCGCCACCACCCACTTGCTCGAACAAGTCCGGCTGCTCGACGGTGTACTCGGCACTAGCATTAACGCGGCCACCAGTGCCATCGACGTCCAACTCGCTACCGACCAGGCCACACCACCAGCCCAAGCCACCGAGCCGGTAATGGCCCACACCGAGACTAACTGAACCGGGCTCACAAATTACTCGTACCTGAGCCCATAAAGGATTAGAATTATTCCATACCTTTAAGGAGCATTGCAAACATGCCGCTTGGGCTCGCCATAAAAAACCGCAACGCCGTCGTCGTGGCCAGCGACACTGCCGGAGGTCCAATTGAACATTACGGCCAGATGATGGCGGTGTCCGAACGCGCCATTTTGCTCTTGGTGGGTAACACGGAAGGCGTGAAAGCCCCAATCCTGAAGATCCTGCCGCGCATCAAAACCGAATCCGCCCCTGCTACCATCGCCCAGTTGGTCCAAGCTGAACTAACCGTGGACATCGTGCCAAAACTCGCCGAATTCAAAGGGCGGGTAGAAGTGGTAGTCGCCGGACTCGACCCCATCCGTCACACCGAAGAACCCAGCCTCTACTACATGGATAGTGCCCAGGATTTTTACCTCAAGCTCGTAACTGCCGACGCTGTAGCCGCCGGTGCTACCGCCGCCGTTACCGCGCTCACGGCCGGGCATAGCTACGCCGAGTCGAGCACCGACCAGCTCAAGGTCCTCGCCAAGGAATGCATGGCCGCCACCAAGCTCCGCTGGCCGAACGCACTCAAAAACCACGTCCATATGGCCCTCATAGCGCGCGGCGGTATCCAAATCCAGGAGTACTAGCCCATGCCGACCCCGCCCAAAAAAACCGAGCTCCCAAGCCGCCACGACCAGGAGTTGCTGCGGCTAACCTTTTGCGGCATCGTGGTCGCCACGTTTTTCGCGGCCCTCGTAGCCAACCATGACCTCCGCAACCTCCTCAGCCCCGGCGGGTCCAATATCGCCACCACTGTGCTCGGACTATCGGCCGCGTTGGCGTTTGTGTACCTCCTGTCGGTGGCCGCGGCGCTCAAATACCAAGCCCCCAGCCGCATCGACCGCTTCCCGATCCACGCTCGCACTGCCCAATTTTTCTACGACGCCTCCATAAACGTCTACGGGGTGTACTTGCTCGTACTAGCTGTGCAATGGATCGACCACCACTACCTCCACCTGCCGCAAACGGTCTTCATACTCCCCGTCTATATCGTTATTTTCAGTGTTTCATACTTTGTGGCCCGGGTAGCCTGGGCGCTGGTACAAGCAGGTATCGAATATTATTACGAATTTCAAAACCGCCGCCCTTAATGCACTTCACCGTTCGCGTAAAAACCGGTACCCATCGCGACGGCTTGTGGCGCGACGGCCCTGACCTGCTAGTGCACCTGCGCGACGAGTCAACCGGCCGCCACCACGAACACCTGCAGCGCTTCCTGGCCGGGAGCCTGCGGGTGGCCAAGGGGCTCATCACCGTGAGGCGCCCGCAACCGCCGGCCTACCAGGTCACCATTCGCGCTCAACCCGCCGACTTAGAACCCATCCTGGATTCACTGCCAATTCCGCCTTCAGCCGGATTGTTTGACGACGAGCCTATACTTTAAGGTATGGACCTCTTCTCGAGCGAAACCAAGCGTCCCCTCGCCGACCGGGTACGCCCCAAAACTCTCACCGAATTTATCGGTCAGGCGCACATAATGGGGGAGGGGCAATTTTTGCGCACCATGATCATGCATGGCAC
>Ga0318562_10001340_pt1 | contig 11093 bp, 10 predicted proteins | sample GRESIP066b5f18_FD_203688 | JGI IMG/M metagenome (GOLD analysis project Ga0318562, IMG submission 203688) | Tropical soil microbial communities from Luquillo Experimental Forest, Puerto Rico - GRE.SIPMG.066b5f18 | ecosystem: Environmental > Terrestrial > Soil > Tropical forest > Bulk soil...
GCCAGGACTTCGGCGAGCTGCGCGCGCAGCTCGCCGAAGTCCTGGCCGTGCACGCACAGCCAGCGCGCCGGGTGCGCGCCGCGCTCCACCGGCGCCCGCCCGCCGAGCTCGAGCGCGCGCCGGCCGGTGCAGACGAACAGGTCGCGGGCGCGTGGGACCTCGGCCGGGCTGCGCGGGCGGCGGCACAGCGCGAACTCCACGCCCAGCCGCTCGAGGATCACGCGCACGCGGTCGAGCTCGCCGTCGTCGAGCAGCACCACCGAGGCGGAGTTGTCCACGCCATCGTCTTCGGCGCCGGGCGTGCGACGCTAAAGCGGAGCGCGAGGGTAGACCCAGAGCTCGGCGTCGAAGCTCGGATCGGCGACCTGGTCGGGAACACGCCGGACCTGCACGGCGAGCACGTTCGCGCCCGGCACCAGCGCGCCCGGCGGGATCGCGCGAAAGACCAGGATGGGCTCGCTCGCGCTGCTGCGCGGGCCCCGCGGCACGAGCCAGTTCTTGACCGAAGCCGGGTCCACGCGCGCCACCTCGCGCCCGTTCAGCCACGCGACCGCCTCCTGGTCACGGGGGAGCCCGAGCTCGAGCGGGTCGGCGTCCCGGCCCGGCGGCAGCTGGAATTCGCTCCGGTAGGACGTGGTGCGCTCGGGCGCCCCGGCCGCGGCTCCGCGGTCGAAGATCCGCAGCGGCGTGGCCGCCGGCGCCCAGGGCACGGTGTCGAAGCCGGGCTTCTGCCAGCCGTCGCGCGGCGCCATGCCGTCCAGCACCCGCCAGCTCGAGCCCGGCTCGAGCAGCGACACCGGCACCGGCAGCGCGCTCGCCGGCGCCAGCGAGAACTCGTCGAGGATCGCGTCGCCCGGCGCGGCGAACTGGGCATCGGCGCGGTCGCCGGCCACGTCGAGGCGCAGCGCCCCGTACTTGCCGGCGATGCGCACGGCGCTGCCCTCCACCGGCTGGGCGAACTGGTAGAGGCTCGCCCCGCCGGCCCCGACCGTGACGAAGGTCATGCCCTGGCGCGCGAGCCGCTCGTACAGGTGGTCGTGGCCGCAGAAGACCGCCGTGGCCCCCCAGGCGCGGAACGGCCACTCGAGCTCCGGGTTCGAGCCGTGCGGGCCCGACGAGAACGGCGGGTGGTGGAACAACACCCACCGGTGTCGCTCGGTCGCGCGCCCCAACGCGTCGTGGAGCCAGCGCGCCTGCGCGGAGTCGCGTGTGATGCCGTCGGGCTCGTGGGGGTCGCTGTCGAGGAAGAACAGGTGCACGTCGCCGCGCGCGAGGTCGTAGTAGCGCTCGTTCCCGGGCAGTTCGAAGTAGTCGAGATAGGGCTGCGCGTCGGCGGTGCGCCAGTCGTGGTTGCCCAGAGACGGGAAGAAGCGGTTCTCTCGCGCGCCCTTGCCGAAGCTTCCGTGATAGGGGGCGATGTAGTCCGCGTAGTACTTGCCGATGTTGCGGTCGATCGTGTCCGCGGCGCCATCCGGATAGTTGTTGTCGCCCACCGTGGCCACGAGGTCCGGGTGCAGGGAGTGCACCAGCTCGGCGACCCCGGCCTCGGTCGCCCCGTCCCGGCCGAAGTCGCCGATCACCGCGATGCGGAGCGGCGCAGCGCGGCCACAGCCTGCGAGCGGGAGCGAGAGCACGAGCAGAGCCACGGCGCGGCGGCAATCCATGCGGCGAGCGAGCGTAGCCGCGCAACCCGCGGGGGGCACGCCGGTTGGTCGTCTCAGCCATTGGACGACTCGGCGCCGTCGCCACGACGGAGGGAGGCAACTGGAGATGAAGAAGCAGACGACCGGCATCTGGACCGCAGCGCTGGTGACCGCGGTCACTCTCTGGGCGGGCACGGCGCTCGCCGGAACCGATCCGAACGATCCGAACAACCCGAACACGACCAAGATGTGTGTCGCCGATGCCGTGGCGACGAAGAACGTGTGTCAGCAGAACTGCCGCGACGCGTTCCTGGCCTCGGCCGACGCCTGCCGCATGCTGAACCACGACTGCGCCAACACCGCGCGAGACACGCGTGAGTCGTGCGTGAACAGCGTGCTGGCCGCGCTGAAGCAGTGCACCGACACCTCCTGCGCGCCGTTCGTGCAGGCGATCGCCAACTGCAGGGCCGACAACCCGCCCGGCCAGCAACGCGACATCTGCGTCGACGGTGCGCAGGCGCAGAACTTCCAGTGCCGCGACGAGTGCCGCGAGAGCGTCGGCCTGTTCGCCGGCCTGAAGGCGTGCCGCGACGAGTTCCGCACCGACATCCAGAAGTGCAAGGAGACGGCGCCCACGCCGTAGCGTTCGAGATCGAAATGAAGAGCGGGGCGGCAGCGCGATCCGCTGCCGCCCCGCTCTCTACTTCGCTCGGAGCGACTCAGGCCTGAGTCATCTCCTTGATCAGCTGCGAGACCTTCTGCGCCTCGGGGCTGGGCGGGCCGGCCATCTGCATCTGCATCAGCTTGGCCATGTCGCCCTCGACGCGGATCTGACCCGACATGAACGCGTTCATGGCGGCCTGCTGGTTCTGGTCGACGAGCATCGCCTTGGCGACGTCGAACGGCACCACCAGCTTGGTCGGCGCATCCGCGGCGTGGCCCTTCAGCATGCGGCCGTTGTCCATGCGGAACGAGACGTCGCCGTTCGGCGCGCCGGTCACCTGCATGTTGATCTTCAGGTCCTTGATTGCGGGCGGAACGGGCGGGTTGATCTCGGCCTGGATCTTCTCGGCCTCGGCAAACCACCCATCCGACAGAAACGTCTGTGCCACTGGAAGCCTCCTTGGGGGTCGGGGTGTGCGGCGATTATCGACTCGCCGGACCGGCAGTTTCAAGCGAGCAGAGACGCCCGCGTATCCGCGGCCCGCTAGCGCAGCTGCGAGGACGAGTAGTCGAGGATCCGCCGCGCCACGATCAGCTGGTTGATCTGCTGCGTTCCTTCATAGATGTCGTTGATCTTGGCGTCGCGCATCCACTTCTCGACCAGGAGCTTCTTCGAGTAGCCGGGCGGGCCGAGCAGCTCGACCGCCTTCTGGGTGATCTTGGTGACCGCGAGCCCCGCCTTGGCCTTGGCCATCGAGGCCTCGAGGTTGTTCGGCTTGCCGCGGTTCATCATGCTGGCCGCCCGCCAGGTCAAGAGCCGCGCGGCCTGCAGCTCCGCCTGCATGTCGACCAGGTCGCGCTCGAGCGCGGTCTGCTCGCGCGGCGGCGCGTCGAAGCGCAGCGTCACACCCTGGCGCGCGAGCTCCTCGAGCAGGAAGTCGAGCGCCGCGCGCCCCACTCCGACCGCCATCGCGGCGACGATCGGACGGCTCGCGTCGAAGGTCGCCATGGCGCCCTTGAAGCCCTTGTCGCCCGCGGGCTTGTCGCCCTTCGCCTCGGCCTTGGGCGGACGCCCGAGCAGGTTGCCCGAAGGCACGCGGCAGTCCTCGAACACCAGCGTCGCCGTGTCGGAGGCGCGGATGCCGAGCTTCTTCTCCAGGCCGACCAGGCGCATGCCGGGCGTCTTGGCGGGCACCACGAACGACTTGATGCCTCCGCGGCCCAGCGACTTGTCGACCGTCGCCCAGACCACCACGAAGCCGCCCTCGACCTGCGATGCGCCCTCGCCCGCGGTGCAGAAGATCTTGGTGCCGTTCAGCACCCACTCGTCCTTCTCGGCGTCGAAGCGCGCCGTGGTCTGGATCGCCGCCGAGTCCGAGCCCGCGTTCGGCTCGGTGATCGCCATGGCGCCCCAGATCGGATGGCCCGGCTCGCGGAAGCCGCGCAGGAAGCGCTCGCGCTGCTCCGGCGTCCCCGCGGCCGCCACCGCCGAGCCGCCGAGCGCTGCAGTAGGCGTACGCAGGTAGAGCGCCGCGTCGCCCCAGCACAGCTCCTCGGCCTGGATGCAGACCTGCACGAAGCCGTCGGTCGGACCGCCGGGGTTGCCCGGCGCGCCGCTGCGCGCGTTCGCCCAGTAGAAGTCGACCCACTCGCGCGGGAGCGCGTGCTCCTCTTCGTCGTAGCGGCGCGAGATGGGACGCATCTGCTCTTCCGCCATCCGGTGGTAGTAGGCGCGCGCGTGCGCGCTGTTCTCGCTGGGATCGAACGAGATCAAGCGGTTCCCCCTACACCAGAGTGAGCGCTTCGAAGCAGGCGAAGCCGCGCGCGTTGCGCAGCAACAGCTCGGGCAGGTACTCGCGCACGTAGCCGTGGCCGCCGAACACCTGCACCGCGCCGTCGGCGACCTCGAGCGCGACGCGGCGCACTTGGTGGATCGCGAGCGCCGCCTCGCGCGTGGCGTCCTGGCCCTGGTCGAGCCGCCAGGCTGCCTCCCAGGTCAGCAGGCGCGCGCCGTCGATCTCGATGGCCATGTCGGCCAGCTTGAACGCGATCGCCTGCTTGGTCGCGATCGGCGCGCCGAAGGCCTGGCGCTCCTTGGCGTAGTCGCGGGCGAGCTCGAACGCCGCGCGCGCCACGCCCACGCCGAGCGCCGCGAGCCCGACCCGACCGCGCGCGACGAGCCCGCGCAGCTCGGAGCCGCTCTCGCCGCCCAGGCGCGCCTCCGCAGGAACGCGGACGCCGGCGAGCTCGAGCTCCGCAGTCGGCAGCGCCCGGACGCCCATGTAGGCCTCGGGCTCCGCATGCAGGCCCGGCGCATCGGCCGGCACCAGGAAGCCAGCCAGGGCGCCGTCGGCCGAAGCCAGCACCAGCACGTGCCGCACGCCCTCGAGCCAGGGCACCAGGCACTTGGCGCCGTCGAGCCGCCACTGCGCGCCCTGGCGGCGGGCACTGGTGCGCGGCCGGTACGTGTCCGAATCGAAGCGCGGCTCGACCGCGGCGAGCGTGCCCGCGCAGCTCGCGCTGGCCACGACCTGCGGCAGGAGCGCGCTCTGCTGGGCCGAGCTGCCGAAGTCCGCGACGGCGTAGCCGAGCAGGCTCGGCGCGAGCACCGCCAGCGCCAGCGAAAGGTCCCCCCAGGCCAGCTCCTCGGCGACCAGCGCCCCCGTCACCGCGCTGCGCGCCCCGCCGCCGCCGAACTGCTCGGGCAGGCCGTTCGCGACCAGGCCCAGCTCGTGCGCGCGGGAAAGCAGCTCGGAGGGCACCTTCGCCGACTCGTCGGACTCGCGGGCCCGCGGGCGGAGCTCCGCGCGCGCGAACTCGCGCACGGTCTCCGCGATCAGTGCCTGGTCCTCGCTCGGTTCAAAGTCGATCACGTATGCAAGTATGACAGAATGGCGGCATGGCTGAGCGAACGAGCGACGCGGACCTGGGCCGGATCCTGAGCGAGACCCGGACCATCGCGCTGGTGGGGGCGAGTCCGAAGCCCGAGCGGGACAGCCACGAGGTCATGGCCTTCCTGCAATCGCGCGGCTACCGGGTGATCCCGGTGAATCCGGTCTGCGCGGGCGAGACCATCCTGGGCGAGCGGGTGCGCGCCAGCCTGGCCGAGATCGACGAGCCGATCGACATGGTCGACGTGTTCCGCAACTCCGACGCCGCGGGCGCCGTGACCGACGAGGCGATCGCCGCGCGGGCGAAGACGGTGTGGATGCAGCTCGGAGTGGTGAACGAGGCCGCCGCGGGCCGGGCCCGCGCCGCGGGCCTCGAAGTCGTGATGGACCGCTGCCCGAAGATTGAGATCCCGCGGCTCAGGATTCCGCCCAGAACCTGATCAGGTGGTGCGCGATCGCGAGCGGCGGCGGCACCAGCACGCCGCCCGCTCCCGGCTGCGCGAGCGAGCGCAGGATCTCGGCGCGGGTGAACCAGCGCGCGTCCTGCAGCTCGACCTTGTCGACGGTGACCTCCGAGCTCTCCGCGTGCGCGATGCAGCCGATCATGAGCGACGACGGGAACGGCCAGGGCTGCGAGGCGAAGTAGCGGACCTCGCCCACCGCGATCCCCGCCTCCTCGTGGACCTCGCGGCGCACCGCCTCTTCGATCGACTCACCGGCCTCCACGAAGCCGGCCAGCGCCGAGTACATCTGCGTGGGCCAGGCGGCCTGGCGCCCGAGCAGACACTTCTCGCCCGACTCGACCAGCATGATCACCACGGGATCGGTGCGCGGAAAGTGCTGGGCGTCGCACTCGTCGCACTCGCGCATGTAGCCGGCCTCCTTGGCCTGGGTCGGGCGCCCGCACACCGCGCAGAAGCGGTGGCGCGCGTGCCAGTCGAGCATCTGCCGGCCCTGCGCGGCGATCGCCGCGTCGCCGGCCGGCAGGGTCGCCGCGGCGGCGCGCAGCTCGAGGAACTGCGCCACGCCGGCGAGGCCCAGCTCGCCGACCGGATCCTCGAGCGGCGAGAGATCGACGGCGAAGTGCGCGACCCCGTCGCGCACGCCGAGCAGCACCGGGCCCGTGCGCGGCTCCTGCGCGGCGCGGATCGCGGACGTGGCCCAGGCGAGCTCGGGCTTCTCCGCCCTCACCAGCACGTTCAGGCGCCAGAACGGCAGGAAGCGGCTCTCCTCGCGCTCGAGCTGCGCGGCGATCCAGGCAGCGTCGCGGCGGCGCAAGCCGGCGCGATCGAGGGGGCTTCCCGCGAAGACCAGCGCGCTCGACACGGCCTCAGCGTACACGAGCCGGCAAGTCAGACGCAGCCAGGAGCAGACAAGGGACTCAACGTCCGCCGCCTCCGCGCCGAAGAACGGTGCCGAGGGGTGAGCGTGGGTCGGGTGCCCACGCGATCACAGGACGTGGGGTGTGAAGAGATGGCGGGCAAGGCCGGCAGGCGCAGGACGATGGAGCGCGAGTTCGAGGATCTCTTGCTGGACGTCCTGGAGCAGGACTACGACCTCTCGGTGCGCCACTCGTCGAGCCGCATGGACCGCCGCAAGCGCGACGTGGCCCAGCTCGAGTTCGAGTACCACTACGACGGCCCGCGCGAGGCCAAGGCCGTGGTGAGGGTCGCCGGCGTCAAGGACTTCAAGGCGATCCTGCCGGTGGACTTCAGCGCGGCCGACGGGCTGCGGCGCTCCGCGGAGGACTGCGAGGCGCTGGTGCTGTTTCTCAGCGAGCACCTGGAGCTGGTGCGCGAGAAGACGCTCGCCGACGCGGCTGCGGGCCGCCTGCGCTGGGGCCGGCGCGAAGACGACTGAGCTCGCCCGAGACCCGCCGCGGTAGACTCCCGCGATGGAGGACCGCCGCGCGCCGCCGCTCGCACTGCCGCTGGCGCTGGCGCTCTGCTTCTTCCTCTCCGGCGCCGGCAGCCTCGTGCTCGAGGTGGTGTGGTCACGGCTGCTCCGGCTGGTGTTCGGCACCACCACGCTGGCGATCAGCACGATCCTGGTCGCGTACATGTCGGGGCTCGGGGTCGGCGCGTACTTCGCCGGCCGGCTTGCGCCGCGCCTGCGCCGCGGAGCCGGAGTCCGCGCCTACGCCTGGCTCGAGCTCGCGGTGGGCGCGTACGCGCTCCTCGTTCCGGGGATCTTCGCGCTCTTCCCGACGCTCGGGCGAGCGTGGCTCGCGGAGCTGTCGTTCTGGCCGGCAGCGCTGGTCCGCTTCGCGCTCTCGCTCGCGGTGCTGATCGCGCCGACGGTGGGCATGGGCATGACGCTGCCCTTCCTCACCCGCGACGTGGTCGGCGACGGAAGCGCCGCCGGCCGCGGCGTCGGGCTGCTCTACGGCCTGAACACGCTCGGCGCGGTGAGCGGCGTGTTCGCGGCGACGTTCGCGCTGCTGCCCTGGCTCGGCGTGCGCGGCTCGTGCTTCGCCGGTGCGGGCATCGACCTCGCGGTCGGAGCGCTCGCGCTCTGGCTCGCGCGCGCGCCCGAGCCCGGCGCCGGTCGAGACGGGGCGCGCGGCGGAGCCCGCTCCCTCGAGCGAAGACGCGCTCGCGCGCTGGAACCCGGCGCTGCTCGCCTACGGGACGGTGGGCTTCACCTCGCTCGTCTACGAGGTGACCTGGACGCGCGCGCTGTCGATGGTGATGGGCTCGTCGATCTACGCCTTCGCCTGCATGCTGGCCGCATTCCTGACGGGGATCGCGCTCGGGTCGCTCGCGATCGCGCGCCTCGCCGACCGCGTGCGGCGGCCGCTCGCTGTCTACGCGGGCGGGATCGCGGCGCTGGGAGTGCTCTCGCTGCTCTCGTTCGCGCTCCTGCCGCACCTGCCCGAGCTGTTCATTGCGCTGGTCCGGCGTTCGGGCGGCTCCGCTTTCGCCCTGGTGCGCGCGCAGATCGCGGTGGCCGTTCCGATCATGCTGCCACCCGCGCTGGTGCTGGGCGCGCTCTTCCCGCTGCTGTCGCGCGCGCAGAGCGCGAGCACCGGCGCGGCACCCGCGGTGAGCGACGTGTACTTCGTCAACACGCTCGGCTCGGCGCTCGGAGCGTTCGCCGCCGGGTTCGTGCTGCTCCCGCTGCTGGGCCTGCGCGGCACCGCGGCGCTGGCGATCGCCACCAACCTGGCCGCGGCCGGCGCGGTGCTGGTCTGGCGCGGCCACGCGCGTACACCGATCCGTGTCGCGCTGGGGGCCGTGCCGGCGCTCGGCGCGGTCGTCATCGCGATCGCGCCGCTGCCGCTCGACACGCAAGCGCTGGCGGACGGCGCGTTCGTGCCGACCCGCGTCTTCGGGAGCGGCCCCGACCCGAGCGTGCTCGAAGGGATCCCCCCGGAGCAGGTCGTCTACTACCGCGACGGGCTTTCAGCGACCGTGTCGGTGCATCGCCTGCGCGGCGTCTTCTCGCTGCACACCAACGGCAAACCCGACGCGTCCACCGGGAACGACATGGCCACCCAGGTGCTGCTCGGCGAGGTCGGGGCGCTCTTCGGCAAGCAGCCGCACCAGGCGCTGGTGATCGGTCTCGCCTCCGGGATCACGCTCGGCTCGCTCACGCGCCACCCGCTCGATCGCATCGACGCGGTCGAGCTCGAGCCCGCGACGATCGAGGCGTCGCGCTTCTTCGAGCCGTGGAACGGCAGGCCGCTCGAGGATCCGCGCGTTCACGTGGTGCTCGACGACGGGCGCAACCAGCTCGCGACGACCCCGCGGAAGTACGACCTGATCGTCTCCGAGCCCTCGAACCCGTGGCTCACCGGTGTGGCCAACCTGTTCACGCGCGAGTTCTTCGCCGCTGCGCACCGCGCGCTCGCCCCCGGTGGCCGGCTGGTGATCTGGTTCCCGCTCTACGCCGTCGACTTCCCGGCGCTCTCGTCGGTCGTGGCGGCGCTGCGCGCCGAGCTGCCGAACACCTACGCGATCGAGCTGGACCACGGCGTGGCGGACCTGATCCTGCTCGCCTGCGAGGAGCCGCTCGCAGCGGGCGATCTGCCGCGCTGGGAGGCCCTCCCGCCCGCCGTGCAATCCGATCTCTACCGCGTGGGCACACACTCCACCGCCGACCTGTGGACGCTGCTCCGGCTCGCCCCCGACGACCTCGACGCCATCGTCGGTGAGAACGCCCTGCAGAACAGCGACGACAACCTGTTCGTCGAGCTGCGCACGCCCTGGCTGTTGTACGCCGATCGCTTCGCGCAAGAGGGCAAAGGCCCCGCCGATATGACGCGCGCACGGCTCGACGAGGCGCCGTTCGGTATGGCGGCGCTGCTGCTGGAAGCTGCCCGGCTGCCACGGGCGCCGCGGCTCGGCGAGCTCACGCTCTCGTACCTCAACGTGCGGCGCGACGTCGGCGCCACCATCCACCTGGGCAAGCTCGCGCCGCAAACCGGCGAGACGGTGGTCGCGCGCGCTCAGCTCGCGCGCGCCGAAGGAATGCTGGACGAAGCGCACTTCGACGCCGAGATCGAACGGGGCGTGGAGCTCCAGCCGGACTCGTACGATCTCCACATGTTGCGGGCGCGCCGGCGGCTCGGTCGCGACGACGTGCCCGGCGCGCTCGCCGACCTCGACGCCGCGCTCGCCGTGCGCCCCGACGACTCCGCCGCGCTCGCCGTCCGCGCGGGCTCGCTCTTGCGCGAGAAGCGCCCGGCCGAGGCCCGCGCGATCGTCGCCCGGCTCGAGCAGACCGAGTACTGGGACGCGACCCACCCGCTGTGGTTCCTGGGTGCGCGCGCAGAGCTGGAGTCGGGCGACCTCGCCGGCGCCATCCCCCGGCTCGAGCGCTACCTCGAGGCCGAGCCCGCAGCCACCGAGGGATGGCAGCTGCTCGAGACTGCGTATCTCGCGGCGGGCCGCTCTGCCGACGCTGCGCGCGCCCGTCGCAACCAGGCGATGGTCTTCTACTTGAGCGCGCTCGGCGCGGAGCAGCAGGGCGACCTGCCCCGCGCCAAGGAGGCCTTCCAGCGCGTGCTCGCGCTCGAGCCCGACCACGCGCGCGCGAAGGAAGCAATGCAGCGGCTGGGCGGGTAGCTTGCCTTTACCACTCCGGCCGGGGGCGCGCATACTGCGGCCCGTGACTGCCCCTGCGGCCCGCCTCGGTCTCCGCCAGAAGCTGCTCTACAGCGCGCCCACCTTCGCGGGCGCGGCGATCGCGATCCCGATCCTGATCCACATGCCGAAGTTCTACTCGGACGTGGTGCTGGTCCCGGTCGGCTACATCGCGCTCGCGATCGCGGTGGCGCGGGCGCTCGACGCCATCATCGACCCCGCCATCGGCTGGCTGTCGGACCACACCCATGGCCGGCTGGGCCGGCGGCGGCCGTACATCATGATCGGCGCGCCGCTGTGCGCGGTCTCGCTCTACTTCCTGTTCACGCCGTCTCCGGAGCTCGCGCCGGCGCAGGCGGGCGTGTGGTTCGGCGTGACCTTCGCGCTCTACTTCTTCTTCCACGCCGTGTACGAGATCCCCTATCTCGGCATGGGCGCGGAGCTCACGCCCGACTACCACGACCGCTCGAGCCTGTTCGGCTGGCGCACCGCGTTCCTGATCCTCGGCACGATGATCGCGTCGGTGCTGCCCGCCGTGTTCGAGCCGTCGCTCGGCCCGCGCGGCTCGATCTCGCGCATCGGCTCGATCTTCGCGGTCGCGCTGGTGGCTCTGTTCGCGCTGCTCCTGGTCGGCGTGCGCGAGCGGGGACCCACCGTGCGCCATGCGCCGAGCTCGCTCGTTCCGGGCGTGCGCGTCGCGCTGCGCAACCGGCCGTTCATGATCCTGCTCGTCACGTTCGTGGTGGCGAGCCTGCCGAGCGCGATCCCGGCGCTGCTCGTGCCCTTCTACACCGACTACGTGATCGACC
>Ga0318562_10001341_pt1 | contig 11093 bp, 15 predicted proteins | sample GRESIP066b5f18_FD_203688 | JGI IMG/M metagenome (GOLD analysis project Ga0318562, IMG submission 203688) | Tropical soil microbial communities from Luquillo Experimental Forest, Puerto Rico - GRE.SIPMG.066b5f18 | ecosystem: Environmental > Terrestrial > Soil > Tropical forest > Bulk soil...
GATCCGCACATCGAACAAGACATCCGGCAGCCTGGCAAAGACCGCGGTGAACCATGTGGCCATCGAGTCGGCGTTGACTGCGATGGCAATCCGCATCCGGCCTGAGGCACCACCGCCCATCTCGCGCAGCGCCTCCGACTCCAACAACGCCGTCTGCGCGGCCAGCCGAAGCAGCGGTGCTCCGGCAGGTGTTGCCACGCAAGGCCTTTCCCGTCGCACCAAGACCTGACCGACTCGCTGCTCTAGCGCCTTGATCCGCTGGCTGATCGCCGACGGCGTGACATGCAGGCTCGCGGCGGCGGCGTCGAAACTGCCCTGCTCGATCACCGCCGCGAATGCAGTGAGCTGCTGACCGTCGATGTTCACATTAGCAATATTAATGCAGATGGAGCTACATTAGCTGGACTGATACAACAACTCTGGGGCGTCGATGCCTGTGAGACGGCGGTGTGTGGCGGTGGCGATCCTTGCCGCCTGGATCTTGGCGTGTTCGGCGACGGGGCCTTGATACATCTGGTCGACGGTGGACTTCCACAGGGTCAACCAGCGGGCAAAATGCTCTGCAGCCAAGGGGGTTTGGTGATGCACGCGCCGGTGTGCGTGAAGCGCGTTTCGATGGTAGAGCCCGGCGCGGAACAACACGGTCTCCCAGAAGTCACACATCACCGGCAAGTGCTCCTCGAGGCCGCGGGAGCACAGGTCGGCGAACGGCTCGGCAAGGAGCTCGTCGTCAAACGCCCGCCCATAGAAGCTGCGCAATAGCGCTTCCACATCGTCGCGAGTGTGCAGATCAGGCATGTCGGAGTTCACGTGCCCAAAAGAGCTGCGCCTGCGACGACGAGCGCAAAGACTTTGACCAATTCCAGGCCCACGTATCCGTAGTGCGCCCGGGAGCGCCGCGACCCACCGCCCGGCGCACTGACGGCGGGGGCGGCCAGTACGGCATCTGAACGGTGGGCCAACCGTGGCCGCACCACCAGTAGCTGGGTGGCCAGCGCCACCACGGCGATACCGATGGCGACGATGACCGGCAGTGAGGGTGGGTCGGTGCCAACGGTGATCACTACGACTGCGGCCAGCACCGCTTCGACGGAGTTGAGCGCGCGAAACACCAGCCTGCCGATCCCGAGGCCGACCTGCAGCGAAACCCCTGGAGCGCGAAACTTCAGTGGCGCCTCGATGAACGAGATCGCCAGCACCATGCCCAGCCACGTGAACAGGACCGCGGCTGCGACGGCGTGGCCGGTACTCATCGGCTCAGCCCTCTTGCGGCGAGGTGCGCTACGCACAGATCTGGTTCGGCGAACGGGGTCAAGGCCTCGACCGTGATCGATGCGTCCCACGCGCTCATAGCACCCTGCATGAGACCCAGATGTGCCGCGCACACTACGTCGCTACGGGTCTTGGCCAGTTCCAGAAACGGGCAATTGCGCAGGCCGATCTCCTGGGCACCTGTTGTACTGGAGCGCTTTTCGGGCTCAAACCCGAGATCGGCGAGCAGGTCGATCATCCGGTCGACCGGTTCGGCTTCCCCGCGGCTGGTCACTGTGTCCGTGTGGTGCAACGTCCATGCGCGCCCTGCCGCGACCGCCCGTTGCGCGGGGTTGGACTGGCCCGCGAGCGCGTCGGCGAGGATGCCCGCCAGCATCCGATAATCGCGCGGTCCAGCCGGATCCATCCCCTCTGCGGCTCGGACCATCAGCGCAGGGCGGCCCGGTTTGACGCGGTCGGTCTCGACGTATTCGACCTGACCCGTCGAAAGCAGCGCTTCCAGGTGGAAACGCACGGTGTTCGGGTGAATGCCCAATTCGTCAGCGACGGCGTTGATGCTCAATGGGCCGTTGGCGCCGCGCAGCACCGCCAATACGTCCTGGCGCCGCCCGCTGATCATGGCTTGAGTTTATACAATAAGAACTTGTAAAAACTAGAGGGCGATCCGGAGATCACAGCCAGCTTTATCCTTCGACGTCGTCGCCCGAAGCGGTGACGTGATAGCTGTAGCGCCATTCCACTTCCGAGCCGCCGGAGCCGGGCGCGGGGCGCGATCCGTGGAGATGCACGAATGAGACCCGCACACCGTTGCCAACCTGCGATCGCGCCTTTTGCTCCGCAAGTGCCTTGACCTCAGCCGGGCTCGCGCCTGCAGGCACCGTCACGGTGTCGCGCCGCACCTCTGATGCTCCGGCCATCTCGCAATGATGTCGTCAACGCCTGTGTTCGCTGTTCAACGGCACACGTACACGCTTTACCGTGACTGACCTGTAGTCGATCTGGGATGTACCGCTGCCTACAGCAGGGCCAAGCCCACAACGACCGCCCCGGCCACCGACGCGATCGTGAGTGGGACGCCGAAGCCGACGAACATCGCCGTCGAATAGCCGCCGGGTTTCATCACCATCAGGTTCGACTGATGGCTGAACGGATTGAGGAACGTGAAGGAGATGCACGTCCCGATCAGCGCCAGCATGAGTACCGGGTTCAGGCCGCCGGCCGCCGCAACGGAAAGGCCGACTGGTGTGAGGATTGCCGCGGCTGCGGCGTTGGTGATGACGTTGGTCAGCACAGTGGTGCCGACAACGATCGTCAGCACTACCGCTGCGGTGCTTGCGTTGGACAGGTGCAGGATGGCGCCGGAGATGCGGTCGGCCAGGCCGCTGCTGACGACGATGGCGCCGAGCCCGACGGAGCCTGCGATGATCGCCAGGATGTTCCAATTCAGTGCGCGTGCTGCCGAGCGCGGTGACAAAACCCCGGTGACGACCATCGCGGTGGCGCCTGCGACAGCGGTGAGTTCGACCGGAGCCAGACCGAACGACCCTGCGGTGATGACCGCGGCCAGAATCGCCAGCGCGATCCATGTCTTGCCGGTCTGCGGAGCCTTGCCTGCCACTCTCTGCCACAGGCCGACCAATGGGTGGTCGGTCAACACGTCTGCCGAAGGCGCGGTTACCAGGCACACGTCACCCGCGCGAGCGGGTGTGTCACGCAGCAGATGCGTCGTCTGAGCGGCGACGACCTCGACGTCCTCGTTCTCCTCAAGTTCACACACGGTCGCTTGCTCGTCGGTGGCGATGGACACCTTGTAGAGATCCTGATGCGCGTGTCCGAATCGCGGACTCCCCCATAGCATTCGAACGCCGGCCTCTGTCGCGTGGTAGATCAGCACGTCGCCGTCGGCGATGATGGCGTGCGTGTCGACCGATCGGCCCCAGCGCTGGATGTCGACGAGTTCGAAGTCCGATGCGGCACGCACACCCAACTGCGCCGCGGTACGCCCGATTGCGTTGGCCCGCGCGGCAACCGGGATCTCGGCGCACCACGACATCTCGCGCTCGTCGGTGTCGGGCTGACCGCGCAGCATCAGCGGTGCGGTGATGTAGAGCACCAGCCAACCGGCAATGGCGACCGGCACGGCGATCGGGACGAAGGAGAACATCGACATCTCCACCCCGTGCGGATTGGCCAGGCCGGCGATGATCAAGTTGGAACTGGTGCCGATCAGGGTCGCAGACCCCGCCAGCGTGGTGGCATGCGCCACGGGCAGCAGGACCCCGCGGGCGGGAACACCCGACTGCTGTTCCAGTTCGTTGGCTGCGGGGATCAGCATGGCCACGATCGGCGTGGTGTTGATGAGTGCCGACACGATTCCAACGGGCGGGATGAGCCGGCGCAGCGCTTGCCTCGTGCTGGTCACGCCGGCCAGCAGCCGATAGGTGACCCGCGTGATCACCCCGGTGGACATCACCCCCTTGGCAATCACCAACATTGCCGCGATGGTGATGACACCGCCATTGCTCAACCCGGCGAAAAGCTCGCTGGGGGTGGCGATTCCGAGCAGACCGGCGATCACCAACGCGCAGGCCAGCGCCAGCACCGCAGGCACCCGCCCCGTGGTCATCACCACCAGGGTGGCGATCACGAGCACCGCTGCCACAGCTGCCATTGCGAGGAACCTAGTGGATTCGGGCGCTGCTGCCGAGGCTGATCTCCAGCACGCTGCCGGTGATGACGCCCGGATCCGTCACCAAATAAAGGAGGCCGCGGCTGACGTCTTCGGCCTGAAGCCACGGTTGGGGTATCGGATTAGCCCGCATCATGCGGCGCACGAGATCATCGGGAATGTCGTCGTCGCCCTCGGGTTGCACCATCGGTGTCTGCACCGTCGTCGGGCAGATGACGTTGACGGTGATGCCTTCTTTGGCGACCTCCAACGCCGCCGACTTGGCCATCCCGATGACTCCCCATTTGGTGGCGTTGTACGCAGCGAGTTCCGGTATGCCCATGCGGCCGCCCATTGAGGACGTGACGACGATGCGGCCGAAACGCTGCCGTCGCATCACAGGTATGGCGGCCCGCAGGGTGTGGAATACGCCCGTCAGATTGGTGCCCACCAGCAGGCGCCAAATCTCGTCGCTCACCTCTTCCAATGGTCCGGTGCTGACGACTCCGGCGTTGGCCACCACGATGTCGAGACTTCCCAAGCCGTTTAGCGTCTGCTCGACGGCCGCACCGACCGCGGCGGAATCGCGCACGTCGACGGCGATCGGCAGGCAGCGCCTGCCCAGGTCCTCGACGCGCTTGGCGGTCTCGCGAAGGTCATCCTCGGTACCCAGCGGATACGTCAGCCCGACCATCGGACCGGGTGCGTCGGCCGCGACGATGTCCGCCCCTTCTGCGGCCAATGCCAGCGCATGTGCGCGGCCTTGACCCCGAGCCGCTCCGGTGATCAATGCGACCCGTCCATCCAAGGCGCCCATGACGGGGTACCTTAGCAGCCACGCGACTCAAAGTAGCGAAAAGGGCTGTAGCCCAGTAGATCTCGCAAGGCGTCCGGCGTAAGGGGCTTACCCGCTGCTGATCATGGTCTTGCCGGGGTGCGCCTCCCGCCAAGCGGCCATCGCCGCGTCCCACTCGTCGCCGTCGAGAGCCGTCACTGAGGCGGGGAACAGCCCGTCCTCCTCCTTGGCGATGTGTTCGCGGAGGTCGAAGACGGCCCTGCGCACCAGGTCCCGGTCGTCTGGATCCGACAGGTCGACGGACTCGAGCAGCGCCTCCAGCTCGCGGTGCTCCCGCACCAGTGGGGCGATGTGCTCGGCGTAGAGGTCGTTCATGCCCATGACGGCGAACAGTCCGTTCTCCTCGCCCAGCCAGTGGGACCGCAGCTCCTGTGCCATGGCGCCAAGAAGCTCGCCCGCGCGGCCGTGCTCACCGCGGTCAAGCGCTCGCACCGCTTCGCCGCCGTAATTCGTCGCCCGCTCGTGCTCGGCGACGTAGTCGCGCAGCAGCGGCATCTCCCTGCAGCCGCAGTAGTGGCACACGGACCGACTCTCCTTCTACATTAGATCTGCTAATGCTAATGAAGAATCATTAGCTGTACTGATGCAGTCGTCGGCCTTAGCGTCGATGGCATGAACTCGCCCCTGCTCATCGGCTTCATGGCCTCCTTCACCCTAATCGCCGCGATCGGGGCACAGAACGCCTTCGTGCTGCGGCAGGGCATCCGGCGCGAACACGTACTTCCCGTGGTGGCGTTGTGCACCGTGTCCGATATGGCGCTGATCGCCGCAGGCATCGCCGGCGTCGGCGCAGTCATCAACGCCCATCCGGCGGCGGTTGACGTCGCCAAGGTCGGCGGGGCGCTGTTCCTGTTCGGCTATGGATTGCTGGCCGCGCGGCGGGCTTGGCGGCCGTCGGCGCTCACGCCGTCAGAAGCCACCCCGGCTCGGCTCGCCGGAGTCCTCGTGACGTGCCTGGCGCTCACCTTCCTCAACCCGCACGTCTACCTCGACACCGTCGTGCTGCTCGGAACACTCGCGAACGAGCACCGCGACGAGCGATGGCTGTTCGGCATCGGCGCCGTCACCGCAAGCGCGGTGTGGTTCTTCAGCCTCGGGCTCGGAGCCCGGCGCCTCACCGGGCTCTTCGCCAAGCCGATGACGTGGCGGATCCTCGACGGGCTGATCGCCGCGATGATGATCGGCCTCGGCGTCGCGATGATCGTGTCGTGACGCGGGGACCTCTAGCCCATGGGTCCCCCGTCGGGGACAGGCGCGTTGCAGCGGTCACGGAAGTCGGCGGCGGGCTGCCTGACAGCGTTTAGCTCGTCGCGCACCTGTGGGTTGGTTTGCCCGTACTGTTCGATTTCCGTGCGCATCTCGTCCCTGGACTTGCCCTTGAGACCGGTGAAGAAGGCATTCACGTCCGGATGGCTGAACAGGTACTCCGACGTCGCTGCGTTGACGCCGGACATGACACCGGCGAGGTCGGCGGCGGTGCAGTTCGGCGGATCGGCGGCCGCAGTTACGGCGGTACCAACGAGCATCGAGCCTGCGATCATGCCGGCCCCAATCACGCTGCGAAAGAACATGGTGGCTCCTTGACTAGGTGGTTTGCAAAACATGGTGGCAATGCTCAGCGACGCGGTCCGATACCGCCGGGCCGCCCGGGACCGCCGATACCCGGTCGCCCGGGATTCCAGTCGACGTCCACATCCCAACCGTCGTCGCAATACCACGGGTCGGCGCAATACGAGGGGTAGACCGGACCCGCCACGGGGGCAGAACCACCGCGGACGTCGCCCTGGGCACACACGGTGGCGTACCCGGAGCTGTTGCAATCCGCCGAGGCCGGCGAAGCGACGGTCACGACGCCGACTGGCATCAGAGCCGCGGCGAGCCCGAATATCAGGTAGCGCTGTGGTGATCTCACGCTTCCTCCCTTCTCTAGATTCGCGGAGCGTAAGTCCGCTGGATGGCACTGCGGAGAAAATTGGACAATTTCGCCATCGATTCGCTCTACGGATATGCACCGAAGCGAGTCTTTGCTTCATCAGTTGTTTGGTGCTGAACCGCGGCGCTGTTGTCCATCGCGGTGTTAATGTCCGATTCATACGCTCTAGACAAGGGGGCAGATATGGCTGCGAGTGAACAGGATTGGACCAAGCCGGCCGCGATGGCCATTCCCAAAGAGGGCTACTTCGAGCTCGAGCGGGGGCGCTACGGCCCCGTTTTTCCAAGAACGCCCGCCTGCCACGGCTTCTCGATCATCGCTAAGGTCAAGGAGGGCCGAGAAGATACCGTTCGCGCGTACGGCAAGACGATCGAGGAGACGATCGCAGCCAGTCCGGAAGCACTCGCGCCATTGCGGCTGCACTATCTGCGCTGGGTCCTGTTCGACGTGGGTTCCGGTCTGCACTTCCAATACCAGGGCATCTTCGACACGGACTTCGACAAGTACACCGAAGATGCGGTGCAACTGTTCAGTGCGACCGGGATCACAACCGTTTTCACCAACCTCGAAGGATTTCCCGAGGATTGGAAAGAGAACCCCGAGGCATTCATCAAGTTCGTCCGGGAACATCAGGTACCGAGCTTCCTCGAATACGGCGAATATCCGTTTGTGACCGCCGACGAGATCAAGAAGGCGCTGCGCCTGAAGGCCGCCTTCTCGAACATGCTCGACCAAATGCAGTGACCGATGTCCGCTGACAGCCCGCTGGCGGCGGTGCAGCAGTACATCGACGCCTTCAACGGAGGCGACGTCGACGGCATGGCGGCGTTGTTCGCCGACGCGGCCGCGATCCTAGACGGGATGCCTCCCCATCTGTGGCAGGGCCCGAGCGCAACTCGGGACTGGTATCGCGACGTCCTCGTGGAGGGCGAACAGCACGGCGCCTCAAGGTATTTCGTCACGATCGGTGACGCGATACACGACAACGTCACGGGTGACAGTGCCTATGTCGTGGTTCCCGCCGACATGACGTTCAGCCTCGGCGACAAGCGAGTCGCTCAGACCGGGGCCTCGTTCACCGTGGCGCTGCACAAACTGCCCGACGGTTGGCGCATCGCAGCGTGGGCATGGACGAAGGGCAAGCAGTAGCGATGCTCGAGTTCGACGACATTCAGCACATCCTGCTGACCCGCACACCGGCCATCACCGGGCGCTACGAGTTCCTGTCCTTCGACACCCCGCAGGGCGGGCGGGCCTGGCTGTCAGAGCTGTTGGACAAGACGCAGTCCGCAACGGATGCGGTCGCCACGATGGACAGCTCCGACCGATGGGTGACGCTGGCGTTCACGTGGAACGGCCTGCGTGCGCTCGGCGTGCCCGAGGAGTCGCTGGCGACGTTTCCCGAAGAGTTCCGGACGGGCATGGCGGCGCGGGCCGACATTCTCGGCGACACGGGCGACTGCGCTCCGGAGAACTGGGTAGGCGGTCTGGCCGGGGACGACCTGCACGCCATAGCGATCCTGTTCTCGCGCAACGACGAACAGTGCAAGAAGTCCATCGAGGAGCACGACAAGCTGCTCGCCCGCACCGAAGGGGTGCGCAGCGTGTCGTATCTCGATCTCAACGCGACGCCACCGTTCAACTACGCCCACGACCATTTCGGCTTCCGGGACCGATTGTCGCAGCCGGTGATGAAGGGCTCGGGCGAGGAGCCGACGCCGGGATCCGGTGCGCCGCTGGAGCCCGGTGAGTTCATCATGGGATATCCCGACGAGAACGGTCCGGTGGCGAATCTGCCGCAGCCCGAGGTGTTGTCACGCAACGGCAGCTACATGGCGTATCGCAGGCTGCAGGAACACGTGGCGGCGTTTCGGGACTATCTGCGCGAGAACGCCGACACAAAGGAAGGCGAGGAACTTCTCGCGGCGAAGTTCATGGGCCGCTGGCGCAGCGGCGCACCGTTGGTGCTTGCGCCGGATAATGATGATCCGGACCTCGGCGCGGATCCCATGCGCAACAACGACTTCAATTACAAGGAGATGGACCCGTTCGGCTACGCGTGCCCACTCGGCTCGCATGCCCGGCGGCTGAATCCGCGCGACACCGCGCACTACTTGAACCGGCGCCGCATGATCCGGCGCGGCGCGACGTACGGACCGGCGCTGCCGGATGACGCACCGGACGACGGCGTCGACCGCGGCATCGCCGCGTTCATCATCTGCGCCGACCTCGTGCGTCAGTTCGAGTTCGCGCAGAACGTGTGGATCAACGACAAGGCGTTTCACGAACTCGGCAACGAGCACGACCCGATCTGCGGTACACAGGACGGCACGCTGGACTTCACGGTGCCGAATCGACCGATCCGCAAAGTACACAAGCGAATTCCCGCATTCACCACGCTCAAGGGCGGCGCATATTTCTTCCTGCCGGGGATGAACGCCCTGCGCTACCTCGCATCGCTTTAGCAACTGAAGGATCATCATGCGCGCTCGCACTTACAACCAGGCCCATGTCGCACGCCCACACACCGGCGGACGGCGTATCAGCATCTACTGGACCTGGAGCTATCCCTGGGAATCGCAACGGCCTACGGAGGTGATCGAGAACCGGTTCTCCACGATGACAGAGGTGCGCACCGTCGCATGGCCCGCCTACGAGACAACCGAGTACAACGAGGCGAATTTCTTGCAGGGCATCGCGGGGACGTTGGAGCTATTCCACCGGTCAACCCTGTCGTTTCAGGAACTGGCCGAGGAGACCACCGGCCACCCGGTCGCCGTCTTCCAGCGCATCGACCAGGCCGGCTACAAACTCCCCATCGACGAGCGGATCCTGGCCGACACGGACACGCTGATGGTGTTCGGCCTCGACCATCTGCTTTCCGAACAGGAGGCCGCACCCGAGGAGGTCGCCGCCATCAAGGAATGGCTCAAGCGGGAGGGCACCTGCTTGCTGCTCGCGCCGCACCACGACGTCGGCTTCACCGATGACCTGGCTCAGCGTCAGGTCGAGTACGAACACCACGGCGACCGGCTCGTACCCCGTCAGCAACGCTTCGGCCAGTACACCCGCTCGCTGATGAAGGCCCTCGACGTCCCGGTGCACAACATATGGGGACTGCGGCCCGCCGTCGTCGAGGGGACCAAAGAGATCGCACCCCTCACCGGCTTCCGCGACCTCGACAGCCCGCGCCTGCTCACCGACGTCACCACCTTCAACTTCCACCCGCACCTGCCGCATTACGAGCTCACCGCGCCGGAGGGCAAGGACCTGCACGTGCTCGGGCGTCAGCGCGTCGACCCCAACCGTCCCCACCCATTCACAGCGGCGGGCAACACCGAGTTCAACGCGCTGATCTGGATGCCGCCGAAAGGCGACCGTTCGGGAGACCTCGTGCTCATCGACTCCACGCATTTCACCACGCTGTTCGGGGGCACCGACAGCCTGAAGAACCTGTGGCACAACCTGGCAACGATGCGATGCTGATGCATGCCCGTAAACAGATCCGTCTTCATCACCGGTGCTGCCGCGGGGATCGGCCGCGCCACCGCGCTGACGTTCGCGCGTAACGGCTACCTCGTCGGCGGCTACGACATCGACGTGGCTGGACTGGGGTCGCTGGCGACCGAGATCAGCGCGCTCGGCGGCAAATCCGTGGTCGGACACCTCGATGTCACCGACCACGACGAAATGGCGCAACGGCTCGGCGAGTTCGCCGACGCGGCCGGGGGGCGCCTGAACGTTATGGTCAACAACGCGGGCATTCTGCGGGCAGGCCGCTTCGAGGAAATCGACATCTCAGCTCAGCTGACGGAGATCGACATCAACACCAAGGGCGTCGTCAACGGTCTGCACGCCGCGTTCCCCTACCTGCGGGCCACCCCGAACCCGGTCGTCGTCAACCTCGCTTCCGCGTCCGCGATCTACGGACAGCCGGAACTCGCCACCTACAGCGCTACGAAGTTCTTCGTTCGCGGCATCACCGAGGCGCTCGACATCGAATGGAACCGCTACGGCATCCGCGTCATCGACATGTGGCCGCTGTACGTGCACACGGCAATGACCGACTCCATCAAGACTGGCACCACCGAATCCCTCGGCATCCGACTGACGGCGCAAGACGTCGCCGACGCCATCATCGCGGCCGTCGAACCGCCGCTTGTCCGCCAGGTGATGCGCCAGGTGCACTTTCCCGTCGGGGCGCAGACCAAAGTGTCAGCACTCAGCGCGCGCCTTCCCCTCTGGTTGCAGCGGCTGCTCACCAAGCGGGTTGCCGGCATGTAGTCCGCGTCCAACGTGAAACCACCGCGAAATATCACGCTGATTTTCACAACACATGCACGTTCGCGTTACTACGCTCGCAC
>Ga0318562_10001342_pt1 | contig 11090 bp, 6 predicted proteins | sample GRESIP066b5f18_FD_203688 | JGI IMG/M metagenome (GOLD analysis project Ga0318562, IMG submission 203688) | Tropical soil microbial communities from Luquillo Experimental Forest, Puerto Rico - GRE.SIPMG.066b5f18 | ecosystem: Environmental > Terrestrial > Soil > Tropical forest > Bulk soil...
GCGTAGAGCGAGAGCCGGTCAGGGCCGGCGCCCTCCAGCGGCGATGGAGCAACGACCTGGACGTCGGGGCGCACCAGCCACAGCCGGGTGCCGTACTGCGTGCGCTCCGGCGGAGGGGCCGGGCCCTCCTGGGCCAGCGGGCCAGTGTTTCCGAACAGCACCGGTCTCCCCGAGGCAAGGAGCGGCACCCAGTCTGGCCGCCGGTTCCATTCCCCTTCCGCCGGCAACGGCACCAGCGCGCGTGGCGGGGCCAGCGCAGCGACCGCGTAGGTGCGCCAGTAGGAGTCGACGAGCACCGCTCCGGGATAGCCGCTGGCCAGGGCGGCTGCGACCGGACGGAGCAGCTCCTCCAGGGGGTCGGGTCGGGCCGCGGGCAGCGCCACCGCCAGCGCTGCCAGGGCTCCGACGGCGAGGATGACCTCGGTCGCTGGAGCCGCCAGGCGCCGGAGCAGCCTTCTCGCCGCCGAGTCGGCGACCACGCCGATCCCGAGGATGGCAAAGACCAGCGGGACCCCGAGGTAGCGCGCGGCGTAGGCGTTGTCCCGCACGTGCCGCACCGCCACCAGGAGCGCCAGGACGGCAGCGACACAGAGCGCGGCGCCAACCGCGGTCCAGCCATCGGACGGCTCCCGTTCGCCCGGACGGAGCTGCCACGCCACCAGCGCTCCGACGACGAGCGCGGCACCGAGCCAGGGAAGGGCCTGGTTCTCGGCGGCAGTCCGGAAGATGCCGAACAGGTTCTCCCCAAGGTGGCCGACGTCGAGGCTGGCCGGCGTCCGGACGTCGCGCCACTTCTGCGCCAGGACGAAGACGTGCCACCGGTGACGGATCAGCGATTCGGCGCACACGCCCCCGACCAGCGGAAGGAGGAGCCACGCCCGGCGGCGCCACGGCGCCCCGACCCGGATGCCCTCCACCAGCGCGAGCACCAGCAGCAGCGGCACGCTGACGAAGGAGACCGTGGTGGCCAGCACCGCGGCAAGCGCTGCGCCGGCGAGCGGTACGGCCGGACGGGGCGCCTCCGCGGCGCAGCGCAGCCCCCACCACGCCCAGAGCAGCGAGGACAGCTGCCAGGCATCGACGTGACCGACGTCGACCAGCGTCCGGCGGAGGATGGGGTTCATCCCCGGGAGCAGCAGGAAGGCGAGGCTGGCGAGGATCGCTCCCCGCCCGGCCAGGCGCGCCCAGGGATAGAGCGCGGAGATCCAGATCATCGCGTGGAGGACGTGGAGCCGGTGGGGGGTCCACGCTGCATCGAACGGCAGGGCCAGCACCCGGGCGAGGAGGAAAGGCCAGGCACCGAAGCGGTCCTGTCCCCAGTAGAGCCAGTCCAGCGGCGCACCGGTCGCCAGGTTCGACATCAGCACCGGGATCGCGCTGTCGGAGTTGTACAGCCCATCGGGCGGACCCGGACCGAGCTCGGGCAGCACCCGGAGTGCCCAGAGGCCGATGGCCGCCGCGCCGATCGCCCACAGTCCCCACCGTTTCGGTGCGTGCCGCATGCTCCGGCGAATGCTTGCCCCACCCGGGCCAGCCGTGGCCAGCCCCGGAGACGGGCTGACGTGTAAATTTTCGACGCACAGCGCCGTAAGCCTGCGGGCTGTCTATGGATTCACTTGTAAATCCAGACCCTCGCTGCTACAGCGAGTGCCGGCGTCGATGAACGAAAGTGCCCTCAACGCCAGCGTCGGGCTCAAGCTCCGGACGCTGCGCCTCCAGCGTCACGTGAAGCAGGCCGATGCGGCGCGCGACCTGGGCGTCTCGCCTGCCTACCTGAACCTGATCGAGAAGGGGAAGCGGGTGATGCCCTTCCCACTCCTGTGGAAGGCGCTCCGCTACCTCGAGCAGGACCCCGAGCAGTTCATGGCCTCGCTGGGCCAGGGCCCGGTGGACGAGACGCTGGCCAAGCTCCTCGACGAGCCGCTCTTCAAGTCCCTCGACATCGACCCCGAGGACCTCCAGCACCTCTCCGCCGAGCCGAAGCTGGCGGGGACGGTGGCCGCGCTGTTCAACCTCTACAAGAACACCCGGAGCCAGCTGGAGAAGGTGACCGCCCAGAAGGCCGGGAGCGTCGCTCCGGGCGTGGTCGTCCCCCAGGCATCGCTCGATTATTCACCGTTCGACGAGGTGTCCGACTTCCTGGAGGCCAAGCGCAACTGGTTCCCCGAGCTCGAGGAGCACGCCGAGGCGCTGCGACGGGACTTCGCCCTCGACCGGCAGGTCACCTCGCACCAGCTGATCAAGCTCCTCACCGATCGCTTTGGGTACAAGGTGGAGTTCGAGACCTCGCCATCGGGCAGCTCGGTGGTGCGCCGCCTCGACCCGGAACGGAAGACGCTCACCTTCTCCCCTGCCCTGACCGAGCAGCCGCTGAAGTTCCAGCTCGCCACTTCCATCGGGCTGCTGGTGATGGACCAGGACCAGATCCTCGACTCCATCCTCAGCGGGGTCCACACCCGGCACGCCGAGACCCCCAAGCTGATCAAGGTCAACCTCTCCAACTACTTCGCCGGGGCACTCCTCCTCAGCTACGGCGACTTCTTCAGGGAAGTGCAGCGCACCCGCTACGACGTCGAGCTGCTGAGCCAGATCTTCGGGACCACCTACGAGACGGTGGCCCACCGGCTGTGCAACCTCTCCGACCCCAAGGCGCTGGGGGTGCCCTTCCACTTCCTCCGCGCCGACCTGGCGGGGAACATCAGCAAGCGCTACAGCGGCACCGGGCTGAAGTTCGCCTCGGGGGGCAACTCCTGCGGCAAGTGGGCGGTGCACCTGGCCTTCCTCAACCCGTCGCAGCTCACCCGGCAGTACTCGATGATGCCGGACGGGACGACCTACTTCTGCTTCGCCAAGGTGCAGCTCCAGCCGATCGGCGGCTCGATCGTCCGTGGGACGGCCTACAGCATCGGGCTGGGGACGCACGCCGAGAACGCCCAGTTCCTCGCCTACGGGCTGCCGACCACCGACCTCAAGCGGGACGCGGTGCCGACCGGCATCAGCTGCCGCTTCTGCGAGCGCACCGATTGCAACCAGCGCGCCGCGGCCAGCTACCGCTTCGCCTTCTCCTTCGACGAGTACACCAAGAAGGACTGCTTCTTCTCCCCGCTCCTGGTACACGAGGCCAGCAAGGACGCCGGCTCTCGCCGCCGCCCGGGGGGCTAGCCCCACTTCCCAATGGCTGACGACTCGACTCCTTCCTTCGCGCTGACCGCCGGAGGCCCGTTCCGGACTCGCTCCGACGTCCTGGTCCTCTTCACCGATGAATCCCCGAAGCCTGCCGCACCGCTCGACGCGGTGGACCGCGCGCTGGACGGGAAGCTGCTCCGCGCCGCGCGCGAGGAGGGCTTCCGGGGCAAGGCCGACCAGACGTTCGTCTTCCACACCCACGGCCGCCTCTCCGCGGAGCGGATCGTGGTGGCCGGACTCGGTCCCGCAGCGCAGCGCGACGGTGAGGCGCTCCGTCAGGCGGCGGGTCGGGGAGTGAAGACCGCCCAGCGGCTGCGGGCGAAGACCGTGACCCTGGCGGTGCCGGCGGTGAACGGGGCGGCGGCGGTGCAAGCGGTGGCCGAGGGCGCAGCACTCGGCGCGTATCAGTTCGATCGCTACCGGACCAACGGACGCGACGAGCGGGTCGATCTCCAGTCGGTCCGGCTTCTCCTCCCCGAGGGCGTGGACCGGACCCGGGTGGCCGAGCAGGCGCTGGCGGCGGCCCTGCGCGTCGCCGGGGCGGCCAACTTCGCTCGAACGCTGGTCAACGAGCCTGCGGCGCACCTCACGCCGGAGAAGCTGGCCGAGGAGGCGGCGGCGGTCGGCAAGACGCATCGCCTGCAAGTCAAGGTGAGCGGACCGAAGGAGCTGAAGCGGCTCCGGATGGGGATGTTCTCCGCGGTGGGCCAGGGGAGCACCAACGGCCCGCGTCTCATCGAGCTCGCCTACCGGCCGAAGAAGACCGCCGACCAGCGCCGCCAGCCGGTGGCTCTGGTCGGCAAGGCGATCACCTTCGACTCCGGGGGACTCTCCCTGAAGACGGCCGAGGGCATGGCGGACATGAAGACCGACATGGCGGGGAGCGCGGCGGTGCTCGGTGCGATGTCGGTGGTGGCAACGCTCGCCCCGCCCTTCCCGGTCATCGGCTACCTCGGAGCGGCGGAGAACATGCCCAGCGGCGAGGCGTACCGGCCGGGGGACGTCCTGATCTCGCGCCTGGGGAAGACGGTGGAGGTGACCAACACCGACGCCGAGGGACGGCTGGTGCTGGGCGACGTCCTCTCCTACGCGGTGGAGCAGAAGCCCTCCGCGGTCATCGACCTGGCGACGCTCACCGGCGCCTGCGTGGTGGCGCTCGGCCTGTGGATGGGTGGGGCGTTCTCCAACGACGATGCGCTGGCGGAGGAGGTCCTGACCGCGGCACGGCGCGCCGGCGAGTCCTTCTGGCGGATGCCGCTGATCGAGCTGCAGAAGGAGACCCTGCGCTCCGAGGTGGCGGACATGAAGAACGCCGGCGACCGCTGGGGCGGGGCGATCACCGCCGCGGTGTTCCTCAAGGAGTTCGTCGGCCAGACGCCGTGGGTGCACCTCGACATCGCCGGGACCTCGCAGGCGATGCGCGAGCGCGGCTACCAGAGCAAGGGCGCCACCGGCGTCGGCGTCCGGACGCTGGTGGAGTTCCTCAAGGGCCGCGCCACGCGAGACGGCTAGGCCACGGTCTCGAGGCCGAGGTACTTGCGAAGTCTCGAGAAGTTGGTGGCGACCTGGGTGAAGTGCATCCGAGTTCCGTCCACCAGCACCAGCTGGACAGCTCTTTCACGTCTGATGATCGTGTCCGCCGCCGTCCGGATCTCGTCCCAGCCGAAGACCCGGGTCCGCAGACCGAAGAGCCATCTGGCGATCAGCCTCGTCCCATCCACTGAGAGACTCTTCGAATAGCTGAGGAGGATCAGCACGCCCATCATGGCGAAGCTGGCGTGAATGAAGAGAAGCCCGGCCACCCCCAGCCAATCGAGTTGGCGGGTGCACGCGCGCCACCCGCCAGTGAGGTCCTGGTGGACAAGGAGCGCGCAGAGCGCCGCCCAGCCGGTGAGTCCCAGGCCCAGCATGACGAGATAGTGGACCTTGAAGCGATCGTTCAAGCGGCGTGCGTCTCCGGAAGCGGGGAGCTTCGCGCAGTCTTGGCACTGCGTGAAGAAGAGGCGCTCTCAGAGCCCGTTACAGGCCGGTCTTCGGCTGAGCCTTCGATGGCACCTTCAGCCGTGCCTTGATCTCGACCGGGGCAGCAAGGCTGGCCTTGGGGCCCGGCTCGAAGACCAGCACACCTTCCTCGAGGAGTTTGCTGAACGAGCGGCTCTTGCCGAGCTCGATGCTCAGAACGAGCCCGGTCTTTCCGAGATTCGCCCGGGTCGACGGAATCTCCTTGCCTTCACGATCGAGCAAGGAGACCTCCCACCCCTTGAGGTCTTCCAGGGCGATGTCGACCCGTTCGGGCCCTGGGCAAGGCGTCCCCGGTGGACAGACCGGGCAATTCGTCCACTTGGTGAGGCAATTCACGTTGAGTGGGTCGACCACCCGGCACGGCATTCCATCGCAGAGCAAGGTGAGGCTCTCGTTGCTCAGGTGGAGCGGTGGGTAGCACCTCACGATGTGGCCAAGGCGGTCCTTGCACAGCTTTGGCGGGGGGAGCATCACCGGCCGGATGTCCAGCTTGGCGAGGAACGCGTCGGCGGCACAGGAACCGTCCGTGGCCGTGCAGGGGATGAGTCCGCCGAGCAGGCGCTGTGCCCCGTGATCGTAGGGGAAGTGAACCGAGGATGTCGCTCCTGCGAGATAGGCCAGCCCTGCTGGATCCACCGCGAGTCCATACGCGGCATCCCCCGATTCGCCCCCGAACCTCAGAACCTGGATCTTCGATCCGCTGCCGCTGGCCCTTGGATCGATGGAGGCGATGAAGGCGTCCTCACCTTGCGAGGAGTAGGTGGTGACGTTTCCGGGGAAATCCATCGATTGTGACCAACCGCCGACGTAGACGGTGCCCTGCGAGTCGACCCCGATTCCCGTTCCTTCGTCGTACGTGCTCCCTCCCAGATAGGTGCCGTAGACCAGTGCACCGGCCGGGCCTTGCCCGAGGTCCAGCTTGACCACGAAGGCTTGGTGGGCGAGTGAGCCGCCAGCAGTGGAGAGCTGGAACCCATTCCGGGTCGGGAAATTCGTCGAGGTGGTGAAGCCTGTCACGTGGACGAACCCTGAGCGGTCGACGGCGATGGCGTTCCCTCCGTCTCCGTCCGCACCGTTGCCGCCGAGGTAGGTCGAGTAGAGAAGACATCTCGGAGGGGGGACCGCCGTATCGAGCTTGGTCACGAACCCGGAGACATGCCGGTTCGGAAGGCGTGTCTGAAATGCGGTGGACGTGGTGGGGAAATCCGGAGAGCTGGTGGACCCCGTCAGATACACCTTGCCCGATGCGTCGACGGCGATACCGGCGCCGCCCTCGGTCACGCTGCCGCCCAGGAAGCTCCCGTAGAGAAGGGAGGCAGCTCCCGAGCCCGAGGTGTCCAGCTTGGCCACGAAGACGTCGCCGGTCTGGGAGCCAGGGCGCAAGCTGCGCTGGCAGGCCTGTGCCGTGACCGGGAAATCTGACGAATCCGTGGATCCGGTGATGTACGCGACTCCGTTCGGATCCAGGGCAATGGCAGCGCCGGCAGACTCCCCGGTCCCTCCCAGATACGTCGAGTAGGTCACCGACCGGCCGTCGGGCGCCACCTTGGCGAGGAACGCAGTCAGGATTCCTTCCCGGCTGGCCGGGCGAGTGCGCTGAAGCGCGCTAGGGGTGGTCGGGAAGTCGGTGGACCTCGTCCATCCAGTCACGAAGGAATTACCAGCCGCATCGACTGCGATTCCCCGCCCCACGTCCTCGGAAGTGCCACCGATGAAGGTGGTGAAGATCAGCGACTGGGGTCCACTCTGGGTGGTGTCGATCTTGGCGATGAACACGTCCGTGCCCCCGTTGAGGCGTGGCACGCGTGCGCTCGCCGGCGCAACGAAGTCCGAGGAGTTCGAGCTGCCGGTGACGAACGCATTCTGATTCCCATCAACGGCCACGGCATAGGCAACGTCCCACCCGCTGCCGCCCAGGTACGTCGAGTACTGGAGGATCGGGTCGATGGTGACGGCGCGGCGGCGATCGTACGGGCCGAGTGCGACGGAGACGATGCCTCCGGGACGCAGGGTCCAGTGGCTGTCGACGATCTCCCGACGGCCGCCCCGAGCCGAGAGCTGGAACACCTCGGGACGCGTCATCTTGAACTCGCCCTTCGGGGTACGCACCACCAGACGGCCGCGCGCGTCGAGCTTCACGGGTTCGGGGCCGCTGATCCGCAACTGGATCAGCGCGGGGTCGGCCCCCGGGGCAAGCTCGAGATCGTATTCGAGCTCGTGCCCGTGGGCGTAGACGACGAGGCTGATGCCCGGCCAGAGCGCCTCCCAGCGGACCCTCTCGAAGCTGGAGATGTCGGTGTGCCATCGATCGGGATCGGTGCCGAGGAGGTAGTTGGTGATCCCCGGGAGGGGGCGCACTCCGAGCGGCCGGCCCTCCAAGCTGCCCAGCCACTCGATTCGAACCGAGGCCCCCGGGGTGCCCCGATCGACGAGCGCCGCCTCCCGGTCCTTGAGCAGGACGCTGGTGGTCAGTCCTCGCGACACGAAGCGGATCTCGGAGTCGAATTGACCCCTGTTCTCCTCGAATCGCGCCGGGAGCGAGAAAGAGCCGAGAACTGCCGCGGGAACGAGGACCGCTGCGATCGACATGGCCCGAGTGCCTCCGTGACCACTGCTTCGGGTTGCTGCCAGGGAGAGACGCGGGAGAGCGGAGGTTTTCTCACCAGCCGTCGAGTCACCATCCCGTGACAACCCTGACGGGTGACCCGGGGCGCGGCCCCGCAATCCTCCGGGTGGCGCAGTCGTCCGTTGCCTGCGTCGAGGCCACCGGGCAGAGTCCGGGCCCCGCATGGACCGCCGGTCGCTGTTGAAGCGGGCCGCAGCACTGGCCCTTCTGCCCCTCGGCTCTCGCGCTGCTCGTGCTGCGGCGAAGACACCCTTCCGGCGCGTGCGACCGTCCGATGCAGGATGGCCCACCCCCGCGCAATGGGACGCTCTGGGCAAGAGCGTCGAGGGCCGGCTGCAGAAGCTCCGGTCCCCCTTCGCCGCGTGCACCTCGGATCCCAGGGGAGCGGCGTGCACCGACCTCTTCGCCGCCTGGAAGAACCCCTACGCCAACGGCGACAACCCGGCGCTGACCCAGTCGTCGGGATGGGCCGATGCCTGGGTGAGCGAGCCCAGCGCCTACGCGGTGGCGGCGACCAGGGCCGAGGACGTGGCGGCCGCGGTGAGCTTCGCCCGGGCGCACCGCCTTCGCCTCGCGGTGAGGGGCGGCGGGCACAGCTACCAGGGCACCTCGTGCGCTCCGGACTCGCTGCTGGTCTGGACGCGGAAGATGAACGCCATCACCCTCCACGACAGCTTCGTCCCCGCGGGCTGCACCGGGAAGGTGGCGGCGAGCCCCGCGGTATCCCTCGGAGCCGGGCAGATCTGGATGCATACCTACCAGGCCGTCTGCGCCAAGGCCGGCCGGTACGTGCAGGGCGGTGGCTGCGGCACGGTGGGCGTCGCCGGCCTGGTGCAGAGCGGCGGCTTCGGCAGCTTCTCGAAGCAGTTCGGCAGCGCGGCCGGAAGCCTACTCGAGGCGGAGGTGGTCACCGCCGACGGGAAGATCCGCGTGGTCAACGCCTGCCAGGACCCGGAGCTCTTCTGGGGACTGAAGGGCGGAGGCGGCGGAAGCCTGGGAGTCATCACCCGGCTGACCCTCAGGACGCACACGCTCCCTCCCACCCTCGGCGTGGTGTGGATGGAGATCAAGGCATCGTCCGACGACGCCTTCAGGGGACTCATCCGGCGCTGCATCGACCTCTACGCCGATCGCCTCTTCAATCCCACGTGGGGAGAGAGCATCGGCTTCCACGGCGGTGACACCGTCCAGGTGCAGATGCTCTTCCACTCGCTGACCGAGGAGCAGGCCCGCGCGACCTGGAAGCCTCTCCTCGACGCGGTCGGCGCGTCGTCCGGACAGCTGAGCCTGAAGGGCGAGCCCAAGTTCCTGGTCGTGCCCGGCCAGAAGATGTGGGACGCCGAGTTCCTCAGTGCCAAGGTCCCCCAGATCATTCTCCACGACGATCGTCCGGGGTCGCCGCCAGAGAACGTCTTCTGGGCGAGCAACCTCAGCGAGGCGGGCCAGTTCCACCAGGGCTACGTCTCGGCCTGGATGCCGCAGGGGCTGCTCCAGCCGGAGCGTCGCCAGGCGCTGGTCGATGCGCTCTACGCCGCCTCGCAGCACTGGGGCTTCGCCCTGCACTTCAACAAGGGACTCGCCGGGGCACCGCCCGAGGCCATCGCCGCCACCCGGGACACGGCGACCAATCCCTCGGTGCTCGACGCCTTCGCCCTGGCCATCATCGGCGCCGAGGCGCCGCCGGCACGGCCTGGAATTCCTGGTCACGAACCCGACCTGGAACAGGCCCGCAAGCGAGCCAAGGCGATCCACGCAGCAGCAGCCGAGCTGCGGAAGGTGGCTCCCGGCACCGGCTCGTACGTCTCCGAGAGCGACTACTTCGAGCCCGACTGGCAACAGTCCTTCTGGGGGACGAACTACCCGAGGCTCCTGGCGGCGAAGCGGAAGTACGACCCGGAGGGTCTGTTCATCGTCCACCACGGCGTGGGGAGCGAGGACTGGAGCGACGACGGATTCACCCTGAAGAGCTGAGGCTTCAGAGCAGCCAGGGATAGCGGGCGCGCGGGACGTCGACGCATCGCTCCCGGGACGTCGGCCGGCCGAAGCGCACGCGGTCCGACGAGGCGAAGGGGCGAAGCAGCGCATCCAGCCCTTCCACCTGCTCGCACAGCGTGCGGCGCCAGGCCGGTGATTCGGGGTCGGGGGCGCGGAGCCGCTCCTCGATGGCCGAAACCAGCCACTCCTTGAGGAAGATGGTCTCCGGGGTGACCTGTCGCAGGCAGACGCCGTACGCGCCGGAGAGGTAGCTCTCCCACTCCGCCTCGATGCGTTCGTCGCTCACCGGCCCGTGGTAGCGGGCGACGGAGACGAAGCGACTGCGGAAGTGTCCCGGAACCTCGACGGGCGTCCCGGCCGAGCGGAGCAGCGCGCAGAGGTCGCGGGGGAACATCGGCTCGCCGGCGGGAAGGAGGTAGGCCGGCCCCGGGACGACGTGGGCAGTGACCAGGTCGGCCAACTCCGCCCGCGGAATCCCCTCGGCAGCGGCCACCGCCTCGAGGCTCAGGTAGCTCCGCCGGACGTAGGCCACATCCTCCGCAGTTGAGACGCGCATCCCCCGGTCCGTAGCGCAGCCCGTCCGCGCGATGCTTCGGCCTCCAGCGAAGTCTCACTGGGTGTCTCAGCCGCGCAGTGCGCCCGCAACTTCTGCCTCGAGCGCCCGGGCCGCCGCCGCCGGATCCGGGGCAGCGTGCAGCGGACGGCCCACGACCAGGAGGTTTGCTCCGGCCCGGATCGCCGAAGCGGGGGTCTCGGTCCGCGCCTGGTCCCCGGCCGCCGCCCCCGCCGGACGGATGCCCGGGGTGCAGAGGAAGAGATCCGGGTACTGCTTGCGGAGCGCCGGCACCTCGCGCGGCGAGCAGACCAGGCCGCCCACGCCGGCGCGCACCGCCACCTGGGCGAGTCGTTCGGCCATCGCCGCCGCCGAGGCTCCGAAGCCAAGCGCCGACACCGCCTCATCGTCCAGGGAGGTGAGCGCGGTGACCGCCAGGATCCGCGGGGGCAGCACACCCGCTGCCGATGCGCCTGCGGCCGCTCCACCCACCGCCGCCCGGAGCATCGCCTCGCCCCCCGAGGCATGGACGGTGAGGTAACGCACCCCCAGCGCCCCGGCGCGCGCCGCCGCCAGCTCCACGGTGTTGGGAATGTCGTGGAGTTTGAGATCCAGGAACACCGTCCCCCCGCCGGCCTGGAAGGGGCGGACCGCCGCCGGGCCGTGCTCGACGAAGAGCGACAGCCCGACCTTCACCACTCCCACCGC
>Ga0318562_10001344_pt1 | contig 11085 bp, 10 predicted proteins | sample GRESIP066b5f18_FD_203688 | JGI IMG/M metagenome (GOLD analysis project Ga0318562, IMG submission 203688) | Tropical soil microbial communities from Luquillo Experimental Forest, Puerto Rico - GRE.SIPMG.066b5f18 | ecosystem: Environmental > Terrestrial > Soil > Tropical forest > Bulk soil...
GGTGGTGACCTGGATGGTGGGGAAGTCGACCTCCGGCAGCGCGGAGACGGGCAGCGCTCGGTAGCCCAGGACGCCGGCCAGCAGGATGGCGATCGCCAGCAGCCAGGTGGCAATGGGGCGGGCGATGAATGGGGCGGAGATGTTCATCGGTGATCAGGCGGCACAATCACCCCGGTGTGCCGCCGCCCTGCCGCCGCCGCGTCCCCGGGGCGGCGGGCCGGTCGGCGGCCGGTGCGCCGCCCGCGGCGGCCGGCTGGACGACGGTCACTTTGCTGCCGTCGTTCAGCCGCGACGCGCCATCGATCACCACCTTGTCGCCGGGCTTCACCCCGTCCGCGATGATCGACGCCTGGGCGTCCTCGTGCCCGACCTTGACGTCGCGCCGTGTGGTCGAGCCGTCGGCATTCACCACATAGACGTACGTGCTGCGCGGCCCGCGCTGTACGGCGGCCGGCGGGACCACCACCGCTTCCTTCGCGGTGTCCACCTGCACCTGCACGCCGACGAAGGCACCCGGCCACAGCTTGTAACCGGGATTAGGGAACGTCGCCTTCAACTTGATGGTGCCGGTGGTGGGATCGACCTGGTTGTCCAGCACCGTCAGCGTGCCGGTATCAAGCACGGCCGACGCATTGCCGATGGTTCCCTGGGCGTAGGCCAGCACCTTCGCCGCGCCCTGGCTCATCGCCCGGCTCACCTGCGCAAGCGCCTGCTGCGGCAAGGTGAACAGCACCGAGATCGGCTGGAGCTGCGTGAGCACCACCATGCCGGTGGTATCCGAGGCATGCACGATGTTACCGGCATCCACCTGACGTATGCCGGTCCGTCCATCGAGCGGCGAGACGATGGTGGTGTAGCCGAGCAGGGTGCGCGCGTTGTCGATCTGCGCTTGGTCCTGCTTGACCAGTGCCTCGTCCTGCGCCACCTGCGCGCGCGCTGTGTCGGCCTGCTGCCCCGAGGTGTAGTTGTTCGCCGCCAGTTTGGTGTAGCGCGCCAGGTCCAGCCGTGCATTGGCGAGCTGCGCCTCGTCCTGCGCCTTCTTGGCCACTGCCTGATCAAACGCGGCCTGATAGGTGCGCGGATCGATCTGCGCCAGCACGTCACCCTGTTTGACGTCCTGGCCTTCCTTGAAGTTCACCGACAGCAACGGACCGTCGACCATCGGTTTGACCGTCACCGTGTTGAACGCCTGCACCGTTCCCAGCGCATCCAGGTAGATCGGCACGTCCTTCTGCTCGGCGGTCGCCACCAGAACCGGGATCGGCTGGTTAGCATTGCGGTTGCGCGCTGCCTGGCCGCCGGTACCGGCGGGCCAGAACCAGATCGCGTAGCCGATGCCAGCGACCACCAACACGCACAGCAGCACCATCAGCCAGCGACGCGAGCGCGAGCGGGTGGTCAGATCGAGCGGTTCGCGGGTCAGCGAGTCCATGCGATGCCTTGGAACCTCACCGGACGTTGCCTCCCACCGGCAGGGCGATCGCACCCGGTACCAGTCCCGGCTTCAGGCCAGGGAATTGGTCCTCGATTGGGCCGGCCGGCTCGATCCAGCCGCCGCCCAGCGCCTTGTAGAGGCTGAGCAGCGCCTGGAACCGTGCCAGCCGCACCTGTGCGAGCAAATCCTGGGCACTGAACAACGTGGTCTCCGCCTGCAGCACCGTGGTCACGTCCACGGTGCCGGCCTGCATCTGGGCGCGGGCAATGGTTGCGGCACGCTGCGCCGTCGCCACCGCCTGGCGCTGCAGCGCCTCCTGCTCGGTGGTGAAGCGCCACGCGGTCAACGCGTCCTCGACGTCGGTGAAGGACTGCACCACGGCTTTGCGGTAATCCGCCAGAAGCTCGTCGTAGCGCCCTTTGGTCTGCTCCAGTTTCCCTCGCAATGCGCCGCCATCGAACAATGGCTGCGTCAATCCGGCCGCGAGAGAGATAAGCGTCCCACCCGGTGAGAACAACGTGTTCAGGGCGGCGTTCGAGAAGCCGTAGGCCCCAGTGAGTTGGATACTGGGAAAGAACGCAGCACGCGCTGTCTTGATGTCGAAGTTCGCCGCCACGAGTTGCGCCTCGGCTTCGGCCACGTCCGGACGGCGCTCCAGCAGCGCCGATGGCAGACCCGGGGACACCGGCGGCAGCGACAAGGTATTGAGCGAACCTGGCCGGGCGGTGATCGTCTCCGGGGGGCGGCCCACCAGGATGCCCAGCCCGATCAGCGCCTGTTCCATCTGGTTGCGTAGGTTCGGGATCACCGCCCGCTCGCCGGCGACCAGGGATTCCTGTTGCGCAATATCCAGGGCGGTTGCCGTGCCGGCATCCAGCCGCCCACGGATCACCGCCAGTGTCTGTTCCGCATCGGCCAGGTTGCGCTCCGCGACCACCAGTCGATCGGCCAGGCCGAGCGCGTTGAACCAGGTGCTGGCCACGTTGGTCACCGCCGTCAGCGCGACCACCTGCTGGTCGAACCGGCTGAACACCGCGCTGGACACCGCGGACTGCCGCGCGGCCCGGTTCTTGCCCCAGAAGTCCACCTCGTAGGCGACATTCAGTGGGTTGAGACTGTAGTTATGGATATCGATCGTGGAGGTCGTGCTGCCACCGCGGGAAACGCCGGTGAAGCCGCGCGTGGCGCCGGTCTGCTCCCAACTGGCGCCGGCAGTGGTGGTCACGTCCGGCAGCAATGGGGCGCCGGCGATGCGCACCTGGGCGTCCGCCTGGCGGATCCGCGCGATCGCGGCGACGATATCGAAATTCTGCACCCGCGCCGCCTCGATCAACGCATCCAGCTCCGCCGAGTTGAAGCCGCGCCACCAGTCCTCGGACGGCCAGGCTTCCGTCGCGCTCGCCTCGGTGGCGCGAAATGCCACGGGCATCTCAACCTCCGGCCGCTGATAGTCTGGACCGAGATCGCAACCGCCCAACAGCAACGCGAGCGGCAGCACGCCGCGAGACAACCAGCGAATCATCGCGACGCCATTGATGCGCCTGCTACCACGGCCTCCACAATGCCCCGCGCAACGCGGCGCAATCATGTCTGTGCCAGGGTCTTGTAACCCCGGTGTGTCGGCGGCGCTCAGCCGGCCGAGGCAAGAATCCGCTGCGCCAGCTTCCAGTGCGGCCGGTCGATCATCTTGCCGTCGAGCGCGAACACGCCGGCGTCCGGGTTGGCGGTGAAGGCGGCATTCACCCTTTCCGCCCAGCGGATGCGCTCGGGCGAGGGCGTGAAGGCCGCGTTCACGGGTTCGATCTGCGCCGGGTGAATCAGGATCTTGCCGGCGAACCCATCCGCCGCCGCTGCGTCAGCCTCGCGCTTCAGGCCGGCCGGATCGCTGTGGTCCGGATACGGCGTATCGATCGCCGGGACCCCAAGGGCGCCGGCCGCCACGAGCACCTGGGCACGCGCCACCACCACGGGTGCCGGGTAGCTCCCGTCGGAGTGACGCGGGGTGATGCCCAGGTCGGCGGACAGGTCCTCGGCGCCGAAGCAGATCGCCAGCAGGCGGGAGGCGACACCGGCGTAGCCGCCCAAGGCGAACACCGACCCGGCGGTCTCGGTGACGATCGCGACCACGCCGATGCTGCCGATCGGGGCGCCGGCGGCTGCCTCAAGTGCCTCCAGATGGTGGCCGAGTGCCGCCAGATCGTCGGCCCCGCTGCACTTCGGCAGCATGACGGCAGCCGGCTGCGCCGGCACGACGGCGGCGAGGTCGTCCAAGTACCAGGGCGTGCCGCGTGGGTTCACCCGGACGATCAGCGCGCGGCCGGAATGGGCGCGCACCACTGTGGGCACCATCGACCGTGCCGTCGGCTTTGCCGGAGCGGCGACGGAATCTTCGAGGTCCAGGATCACCGCATCAGCGGCCGAGGCGATGGCTTTGTTCATCTTCCGTTCGGAATCGCCGGGGGCGAACAGGGGGCTGCGCAGTCGCATGAGGCAATCTTGCGCCCCCGGCATCGATATGCAATCAGCGGCGCCACAGGCGACCTGAACACGAAGGGAAACGTCCGGGGGTGAGCGACACCATCCTGGAAACGGTGAATTTGACCCGCGAGTTCGGCGGCTTCGTCGCCGTGGACGACGTGTCGCTGACCGTGCGGGAGGGTACGATCCATGCGCTGATCGGTCCGAACGGCGCCGGCAAGACCACCTGCTTCAACCTGCTGACCGCGTTCCTGCCGCCGACCCGCGGCACGATCCGCTTCAAGGAGCGCGACATCACCGGCATGAGGCCGGCGCAGGTGGCCCGCCTTGGCCTGGTGCGCAGCTTTCAGATCTCGGCGGTGTTCCCGCACCTGACGGCGCTGGAGAACGTGCGGCTGGCGTTGCAGCGGTCCCGTGGCGCCAGCTTCGACTTCTGGCGGTCGGAGAAGGTGCTCGGCGTGTTCGACGACCGCGCGCGCGAACTGCTGTTCGACGTCGGCCTGACCGGCGAGGCCGATACCGTGGTCGCCGAGCTGCCGTACGGCCAGAAGCGCGCGCTGGAGATCGCCACCACGCTGGCGCTCGATCCCGAGGTGATGCTGCTCGACGAACCCACCGCCGGCATGGGGCATGACGATGTGGACCGCATCGTGCAGCTGGTGCGGCGGATCAGGAGCGGGCGGACCATCCTGATGGTGGAACATAATCTTTCGGTGGTGGAAGGGCTGTGCGACATCATCACCGTGCTGACGCGCGGGCGGATTTTGGCCGAGGGCGACTACGCCACGGTGTCGGCCAATCCCGAGGTGATCGCCGCCTATCTGGGGACGCCGCATGCTTGAGGTGAACGGTCTCAACGCCTGGTACGGCGAGAGCCACATCCTGCATGGCGTCGATTTCGAGGTGCGCGAAGGCGAGGTGGTCACGTTGCTCGGCCGCAACGGCGCCGGCAAGACCACGACGCTGAAGTCGATCATGGGCCTGGTGCCGCGACGCGAAGGCAGCATGCAGTACCGCGGCCGCGAGCTGGTCAAGCTGATGCCGAACCATATCGCGCGGTCTGGTATCGCGTTCTGCCCGGAGGAACGGGGGATCTTCGGCTCGCTCAGCGTGACCGAGAACCTGCTGCTGCCGCCGGTCGTCGGGCCCGGTGGGCTCGACATCGACACCATCTACTCGCTGTTCCCCAACCTGAAGGAGCGCGCCCGCACGGCGCACGGCACGCGGCTTTCGGGCGGCGAGCAGCAGATGCTGGCGATCGCGCGCATCCTGCGCACCGGGGCCAAGCTGCTGCTGCTGGACGAGCCGACCGAGGGCCTGGCGCCGGTGATCGTGCAGCAGATCGGACGCACGGTACGCGAGATCAAGCAACGCGGCTTCACCGTGCTGCTGGTGGAGCAGAACTTCCGCTTCGCCCAGACGGTCGCCGACCGCCACTACGTGATGGAGCACGGCCAGGTGATCGACATGATCCCGAACCACCGGCTGGAAGCCAGCATGGACAAGCTGCATGAGTATCTGGGGGTATAGTTTGGGCTGTCATGGCGAGGAGATTGCTTGGTCGCCTCGCTCTTCGCCATGACATTCAGGAAGGATCGACTGACATGACCATCTCCCGTCGCGCGCTTCTCGGCACTGCGACCGCCGCGGCGACGCTGCCGCTCTCGCGTGTCCGTGCGCAGGGCGCGCCGACCGTCAAGATCGGCGTGCTGAACGATATGTCCGGCCCCTACATGAACACCGGCGGCCCGACCTCGATCGTCTGCACCAAGCAGGCGCTGGAGGATTTCGGCGTCTCCGCCAAGGGCCTCAACGTCGAGGTGATCAACGCCGATCACCAGAACAAGCCTGACCTCGCGGTCTCGATCGCGCGCCAGTGGTTTGATCGCGACGGCGTCGACATGCTGCTGGATGTGCCGACATCCTCGGTCGCGCTCGCCGTGCAGTCGGTGGTGCGCGAGAAGAACAAGGTTTATCTCAACTCCGGCGCAGCCACCTCCGATCTCACCGGCAAGGCGTGCTCGCCCAACTTCATCCACTGGACCTACGACACCTACATGCTCGCGCGCTCGACCGGCGGCGCGATGGTGAAGGCGGGCGGCGATTCCTGGTACTTCCTCACCGCCGACTACGCGTTCGGCAAGCAATTGCAGGCCGATACCACCTCCCTGGTGCAGGCGTCCGGCGGCAAGGTGGCCGGCTACTCGGCCTATCCGTTCCCTGGGACGTCGGATTTCTCGTCGTTTCTGGTGCAGGCGCAGGCGAGCCGCGCCAAGGTGCTCGGCCTGTGCAATGCCGGCGCCGACACGGTGAACTCGATCAAGCAGGCGCGTGAGTTCGGCATCAACCAGACGATGAAGGTCGCGGCGCTGCTGATGTTCGTGACCGACGTGCATGCGCTCGGGCTGGACGTGTCGCAGGGGCTGAACCTGACTGAGAGCTTCTATTGGGACCTGAACGACCGCACCCGCGCCTTCACCGATCGGGTGAAGCCCAAGACGCCGAACAACTGGCCGAACATGGTGCATGCCGGCTGCTACTCGGCGACGTTGCACTACCTGAAGACGGTCGCCGACATGGGCGCGGCGGAGGCGAAGAAGAGCGGCGTCGAGACCGTGGCGCGGATGAAGAAGATCCCGGTCGAGGACGACTGCTTCGGCAAGACCACGATCCGCGAGGACGGCCGCAACCTGACGACGGCGTATCTGTTCGAGGTAAAGAAGCCGTCGGAAAGCAAGGGGCCGTGGGACTACTTCAAGCTGGTGGCGACCACGCCGGGCGACGAGGCGTACCGCCCACTGGGCGAGGGCCACTGCGAGTTCATCGGCAAGGCATGAGGCAGCCCCGCCCCCAACCCTCTCCCGCTACGCGGGAGAGGGAGATGACGCCATGATCATGATCTTCGGCATCCCGGGCCCGTTGCTGTTCGGCCAGCTCCTGCTCGGGCTGATCAACGGCGCCTTCTACGCGATGCTGTCGCTCGGGCTGGCGGTGATCTTCGGCATGCTGAACATCATCAACTTCGCGCACGGCGCGCTGTTCATGATGGGCGCCTTCGCCGCCTGGATGCTGCTGCAGTACGCCGGCATCGGTTACTTCCCCTCGCTGATCCTGGCGCCGCTGATCGTTGGCGCCTTCGGCGTGGTGCTCGAACGGACCATCATCAGTCGGCTCTATCATTTGGATCACCTCTATGGGCTGCTGCTGACCTTCGGGCTGGCGCTGGTGATCCAGGGCCTGTTCCGCAACTACTACGGCAGCTCCGGGCTGCCGTACCGCATTCCCGACATCCTGCAGGGCGCGACCGATGTCGGGTTCATGTTCCTGCCCAACTATCGCGGCTGGGTGGTGCTGGCGGCGGTGGTGGTCTGCCTCGCCACCTGGGCGGTGATCGAGAAGACGCCGCTTGGCGCCACCCTGCGCGCGGCGACCGAGAACGCGCCCCTGGTGCAGGCGTTCGGCGTCGATGTGCCGCGGGTGATCACGCTGACCTACGGCGGTGGCGTGGCACTCGCGGCGTTCGCCGGCGTGCTGGCGGCGCCGATCTACTCGGTGAACCCCAACATGGGCGACAACTTCATCAACACCGTGTTCGCCGTGGTGGTGATCGGCGGCATGGGCTCGATCATGGGTTCGATCATCACCGGGTTCGCACTCGGCGTGATCGAGGGTCTCACCAAGGTGTTCTACCCGCAGGCCTCGGCAACGGTCGTTTTCGTGGTGATGGTGATCGTGTTGCTGACCCTGCCGCACGGCCTGTTCGGAAGGCGCGCCTGATGTTCGGTTTCTCCCGTTCGCAGCAGGTCGCGTTCCTGATCATGCTTGCCCTGATCGTCGTGTGTCCGTTCGTGCTGTATCCGGTGTTCCTGATGCGGGTGCTGTGCGTGGCGCTGTTCGCCTGCGCGTTCAACCTGATGATCGGCTATGTCGGGCTGCTGTCGTTCGGCCATGCGGCGTTCTTCGGCATGGGCAGCTATATCGCCGCCTGGACCATGAAGTTCTGGCACGTCGACGCGTCGGTCGCGATCATTCTCGGTGGTGCCACCGGCGCCGTGCTGGGCCTGTGCCTGGGCTATCTGGCGATCCGCCGCTCCGGCATCTATTTCGCCATGATCACGCTGGCGCTGGCACAGATGGTGTACTTCTTCTGCGTCGAGGCGCCGTTCACCGGCGGCGAGGATGGCATCCAGCAGGTGCCGCGCGGACACCTGTTCGGCGTGATCTCGCTGGACGACGACATGGCGATGTACTGGCTGGTTGCGGCGGTGTTCGTGGGCGGCTTCCTGCTGATCCACCGCATCATCCACTCGCCGTTCGGCCAGGTGCTGAAGGCGATCCGCGAGAACGAGCCGCGCGCGACCTCACTCGGCTATCGCACCGACGACTACAAGCTGATCGCATTCGTGCTGTCCACGGCGCTGGCGGGCGTGGCCGGCGGCACCAAGGCACTGGTGTTCGGCATCGCCACGCTGACCGACGTGCACTACTCGACCTCCGGCGAGGTGGTGCTGACCACGCTGCTGGGCGGTCTCGGCACGGTGTTCGGGCCGGTGATGGGGGCGGTGCTGGTGACCACGATGGAGAATTACCTGGCGCAGTTCGGCCAGTGGGTGACCGTGACGCAGGGCGCGATATTCGTGGTCTGCGTACTGGCGTTCCGCCGCGGCGTGATCGGCGAGATCGGCGGCGCGCTGCGGCTGGCGCTTTGACGGTCAGGCCGACGCGATGATCCGCCGTTCGTCCCAGATCCCCAGGCAGACGCGCTCGTTGCCGCGTTCGAGCAGCAGATAGGGATCAAGCACCACCGTCTCCCGCAGCAGTTCGCCCAGCACCAGCGACGATCCTGGCGCCGCGCGCTGCAGATCGCGTGCCCGCAGCGTGATGCGGGGCGGCGCGCCGAGGTCGAGCAACGCCTCGACCGTGACCACGCGCTCTTCCCACCGCGCACCGGCGCTCACGCGGAACACACCGAACACGATCAGCAGCGTCATCACGCCAAGCCAGAACAGGCTGAGCCAGGAAGGCAGCAGCGAACCCGGCAGCGCCCCGTTGGCAATGCCGCCGCTCATCGCCATGCAGAACACCGAGCCGATCAGCCCGACCGGCAGCCAGGTCTGGTGCTGATGCCAGAAGCTCGGCGCGAAACGCTCGAGTTGCGCCCGCTTGTGCGCCTCCAGTGCCTCCAGCGACACCGGCATCGCGCCGTGGTCGTCGAGGACCTCGGCGAGCAGCCTCGGTCGTGGCGGTGCGAGCAGTGCATCGAACGGCATGGCCGGTGCCTCCTAGCAGCGATAGTCGAAACCCTTGCGATCGACGGTCCGCACCAGCCCATGCCATTCCGCGCGGCCGTACTCTGGCGTATCGCGTCGTTTCTGCATCCGTTCGCCCGCCTTGGCGACGATATGATCGTCGATCGGCACCGGCGGCGCATTCAGGGTGCGGGCGATCAGCTCCAATTCGCAGGCGCGCTCCAGGCAATACATGCGGAACAATGTGCCATGGATCGTCGGTCCGAGCGTCAGCAACCCATGATTGAGCAGCACCACGTGGCTGCCGTTTCTGCAGGTGCGACCCAGCGCCTCGCACTCTTCGGGCGACGCCGGCACGCCGTATTCGTGATAGGCGACATCGTCGTACACCTGCATCGCGTCCTGGCTGATCGGGCGCAGCCCGTTTTGCAGCAGCGAGATACCGGCGCCGGCGCGGGTATGGGTGTGCATCACGCACATCGCATCCGGGCGCGCCTTGTAGACGCCGCTGTGGATGGTGAAACCGGCATTGTTGAACCTGCCGCCGTCGCTGTACACGTTGCCGTCCAGGTCCATCTTGACCAGGCTCGACGCTGTGATCTCGTCGAACATTTCGCCATAATTGTTGATCAGGAAGGTGTTCGGTTCATCCGGGATGCGTGCCGACATGTGGGTGTTGATCAGGTCGGTCCAGCCAAGGTGGTCCACTACGTGGTACAGCGCGGCGAGTGCGCAACGTGTCTGCCACTCGGCGTCGGTCATCTTGGGCAGCTTCAGCGCTGCTGACATTCGTATTCTCCGTGTGCGTGCGTCCGGCGGATGCCTGGGTCCTGGCTATCCTGGGAGAGTTGCCGCCGGTCCGCAACCCGGCTGGCGTCCGCCGGTCGCGGACGGTATTCTCCGCCTCCCGAAGATCAGTCTAGGTTGGCCGGCGCGATCCTGGTATGGCAGCATCGCTGAGGAGGGAGGTGGTTGATTCGTACCCGCGCCGCACGGTTGGCTGTCGCGTGTCTGCTGCCATTGGTGTTCGTCGGATCCGCGCTTGCACAGCCTCGCGCCGCGCCGCCGCCGGTTGCACGACCTGCCGCCGCCCCCGCGCCGTTGCGCGGCGGTGGTGCGATCGCCGCGATCAAGGTCGAGGGCAATCAGCGCATCGAGACCGGCACGATCCTCTCCTACATGCTGGTCCAGACCGGCGATCCGTTCGACCCCGACCGGCTCGACCGCAGTCTGAAGACCCTTTACGCCACCGGCCTGTTCCAGGACGTGCGCATCACCCGTGAGGGTGACACGCTGGTGGTCCATGTGGTGGAGAATCCGCTGGTGAACCGGGTTGCCTTCGAAGGCAACCATAAGCTGAGCGACGATCAGCTCCGTCCGGAGATGCAGCTCAAGCCGCGCGCGGTGTTCACGCCCGCGCTGGCCGAGCAGGACCGCCAGCACATCCTCGATCTGTACGCCAAGCGCGGCTACTACAATGCGCGGGTCGATGCCCAGGTCATCCGGCTCGATCAGAATCGCGTCGATGTGGTCTACCAGGTCAACGACGGCTCAGTGACGCTGATCAGCAAGATCATCTTCGTCGGCAATCACGAGTTCAGCGAGAGCCGCCTGGCCGAGGTGGTCAACAGTCGCGAGCAACGCTGGTGGCGCTTTCTGTCCACCTCGGACGAGTATGATCCGCAGCGGCTGAACTTCGACAAGGAACTGCTGCGCCGGTTCTATCTGAAGAACGGCTATGTCGACTTCGCGGTGCTGTCCGCGAAATCGGAGCTGGCACCCGACCGGTCCGGCTTCTTCCTCACTTTCAATATCCACGAAGGCGAGCGCTATCGGGTCGGCAAGATCACGATCAACTCGCAGCTTCGCAACCTCAGCGGCGACGAACTGCGCAGCGCGCTCGAAATCGGCGAGGGTGATTGG
>Ga0318562_10001345_pt1 | contig 11079 bp, 8 predicted proteins | sample GRESIP066b5f18_FD_203688 | JGI IMG/M metagenome (GOLD analysis project Ga0318562, IMG submission 203688) | Tropical soil microbial communities from Luquillo Experimental Forest, Puerto Rico - GRE.SIPMG.066b5f18 | ecosystem: Environmental > Terrestrial > Soil > Tropical forest > Bulk soil...
CCGCCGGCCTGCAACCAGGCACGGCTCAGTTGCCGGTGCGGTACGCGTTGATATTCGAGGATCAACGTACGGGTCGCGACATCGGCCGGCGTCACCTTGTCCGGAATGTTCGGCTCGGTACCCGGCAGGATGGCGACCATCGGGTCGGTACGCACCGGCACCGTATCGAGGTCCTTTGCCTCGACCGGCAGAGCAGTGAAGCCGATGTCGATCTCATTGGACAGCAAGGCGTCGGCAATGCTGTGCGTCGTGCCCGTGGTCACGACGATCTCGATGTTCGGATGGGCGTCGCGGACTTGTCGCAGTACCGGCGGAAGCAGATAGACCAGCGCGGTCGGGCCGGTGCCGAGATACACGCGACCGGCTGTGCCTTCCTTGTGATGGTGCACCGCCGCCAGCGCATGTTCCGCGTCCGCCATGATGCGCCGGCCGTGCATGATCAACTCGCGGCCCGCCGGCGTGGCGAGCGCGCGCTTGCCGACGCGCTCGACAAGCTGTAGCCCGCAACGGCTCTCCAGTTCGCGAATCTGCTGACTGATCGCCGGCTGCGTCAGATGCAGACGCTTCGCTGCAGCGGTGAAGCTGCCCAGTTCGACGACTTCGATCAATGCGCGCAACTGGTCGAGGTTCAGGTTCCGCATGATAAGGCGAACTTATCCCAATCATCACAACAATCAAATTGCCTAATTCTCGCCTAGCCGCAATAAGGCCGCCGCGCGACGCCGTCACGGGCCGTGCTCGCAGCGAATTCGGGCAACCGACCGCCCGAACGGAGAATCGAAATGGACACCAACGCTTTTGCGGTCAGTCAAAATCCCGCACCGGCTCAACTCGACCTCTCGGCCATCAAGGCCCGTCAGCAGGGAGCCTGGTCCGCCGGCGACTACGCCGTGGTCGGCACCACCTTGCAGATCGTCGGCGAGACACTTTGCGAAGCCCTCGATCTCAGCTCGAACATGAAGGTGCTCGACGTCGCCGCCGGTAACGGAAACGTGTCCCTCGCTGCCGCACGTCGCTGGTGCTCCGTGGTTGCGACGGACTACGTACCTGCACTGCTCGAGCGCGCCCGTGAACGCGCCACGGCCGACCGGCTCAGCATCGAGTTCCGTGAGGCCGATGCGGAAGCCCTGCCGTTCGCCGCGGACAGTTTCGACATCGTCGTTTCGACCTTCGGGGTGATGTTCACGCCCGACCAGGACCGCGCGGCAGCCGAGATGATTCGTGTCTGCCGGCATGGCGGAAAGATCGGCCTTGCCAATTGGACGCCGGAGGGCTTCATCGGCCAGCTGTTCAAGACCATCGGCAAGCACATGCCACCGCCCCCCGGCGCCAAATCGCCGGCGCTGTGGGGAACGCGTGCACGAATCGAGGAGTTGTTCGAGCCGCACGCTGCGGCGATCGAAACGGCGCAACGGCACTTCGTGTTCAGATATCGCTCAGCCGAGCACTGGCTGGATGTCTTCAGGACCTACTATGGACCGGTACTGAAGACCTTTGCCGCGCTCGAGCCGCCCGCGCGGTCGGCGCTCGAGCGCGATCTCCTCAGCCTTGCCGGTCGGTTCAATCGCTCGCAGGACGACGCCATGGTCGTTCCGAGCGAGTACCTGGAGGTCGTCGTCACCCGGTCCTGAGGTCGTCACCGCGCTCCTCTCGAGCATAGCGGCGGGGATGCCGATCAGGGCCCAACCCTCACGGTTTCGCAACATGCCTCGTATTCCCTCGCTCGACGCGCTGCGGATCTTCGCCGTTGCAGCCCGTCATCTGAGCTTCACGGACGCGGCGAATGAGCTGAACCTCACACAGAGTGCGGTCAGTCACCGCATTCGTGGGCTGGAGGAGGAGCTGGGACTTGCACTGTTCGAGCGCCTTACCCGGCGGCTCGAACTGACCCCCCAGGGCCGGGTGCTGGCACGCAAGATCGAACAGGCGATCGGCGAGATCGATCGCAGCATTGTCGATCTTGCCAGGTTCGACGATGCCGCGCCGTTGAAGGTGACGATGTTGCCTTCTGTTGCGTCGCATTGGCTGATCCCGCGCCTGCCGCGGATTCGCAACCGGCATCCCGGCGTCGACGTGCAGGTGATCGCCGACCCGCGCCTGGTCGATTTACGCGCCGAAGGCATCGACCTTGCGATCCGCTTCTGTCGTGCCCCGCACCCGAGCTACGCGGCGACACGGCTGATGGGCGATCGTGTCGTCCCGGTCTGCGCGCCGGAATTGCGCAGGCAGAGCGGGCCGGTCGACAGTATCGACGCGCTGCTTGCCCTGCCGTTGCTGCACGATGCGGCAACCGAAGGCGACCACAGCGACAGCGCCTGGCGCGCCTGGCTCGACCATCTCGGCAGGCGCGATGTCGCGTGCCACGCCGGCCAGTACTTCAGCGAGGCCGGGATGATGATCGATGCGGCGGTGCTCGGACTCGGCGTCGCGCTGGCGCGTGCCAGTCTGGTTGCTGACCGCCTGGCGAGCGGCGCGCTGGTCTGCCCGTTGGAGCTGACCGCGCCGACCGCCTTCAGCTATTACCTGCTCGGTCTGCCGGAGGCGGTCGAGCAGCCGAAGATCGCGCTGTTCCGCAGCCTGCTGGTCGCGGAAGCCGCTGCCACCGAGGCATCCGTGCTGTCGATCGGCGTGCCGCCGCCGCGGCCGGTTGCCGATATCCGTGCTCTCGCCGCTGCGGCGTAGGAGTAGGGCGCGGTGGATCAGCGCCAGCCCGTGAAGCTTGTGTTCGTCGGTCATGAGCTCGACCTGCGTCGCCAGGAATTGCGGCGCGACGGTCAGGTGGTTCCCCTGGAGCCGCAGGTGTACGATCTGCTGGTCCATCTGGTGCGCAACCACGACCGCGTCGTCAGCAAGGATGAACTGCTGGACACGATCTGGAACGGGCGGTTCGTGTCGGTGGCGGCTCTGAGCAGCCGGATCAACGCGGCGCGGAAAGCGATCGGCGACGATGGGGACCGGCAGGCGCTGATCAAGACGGTCCATCGTCGCGGCTTTCGCTTTATCGGCGCCGTTCGGCAAGCCGCCGGCGATCCCACCGAAGCGTTGCTGCCGGAGCCACCGGCGGATCGCGGGGCACAGCCCGCAGCGGCGGATAGGTTGTCGTGCAAGCCCTCGGTCGCCGTGCTGCCGTTCGCCAACCTGAGCAAGGAATCCGGAACCGACTACTTCAGCTACGGCCTCACCGAGGACGTGATCCGGCTACTCGCCCGCAACCGCTGGCTCGATGTGCTCAGTCGCCATTCCGCCGTCGCCTTCAAGGGTTGCGAATCCGACCCCCGCGAGATCGGCGTCGCGCTGGGAATCCGCTATCTGGTGCAGGGCACCGTGTTGCGGCATGACGAACGCGTGCGCATTACCGCGGAGCTGATTTCCTCGGCAACCGGCCATCATTTGTGGGGAGAAGCCTACGATGCGCCCCTGGCGGATGTCCTGAACGTACAGCAGGCGATGGCGCAGCAGATTGCCGCGGTGATCGAGCCGGAGCTGGCGCGTCTGGAACGCGAGGCGGCGGTGCGCCGGCCGCCGGTGAACCTGGGCGCCTGGGACTGTTACCAGCGCGGACTATGGCATCTGTGGGGCTTCACCAGTCCCGGTCTCGCCGAAGCGGAGGCGATGTTCCGCCGCGCAATCGAACTCGATCCCGGCTTCGCGCGCGCGCACGGCGCCCTGGCCTATGTCACGCTGCAAAGCCTGCTTCGCCGCGATCGGGATGAGCGAAACGCCCTGCTCGAGGACGCCCTGCGCTATGGCCGCACGGCGGTCGCGCTCGACGATCAGGACTGCATGAACCTTTGCGTCGTCGGTCGTGTGCTGTGCTTTCGGCACGAATACGCCGAGGCGATCGCCTATCTGGAGCAGGCGATCCGGCTCAACCCAAGTTTCGCCCAGGCGTATTTCGCACTCGGCTTCACCCTCATCGTCAGCGGCCGTGCCCGCGAGGCGATGTCTTATCTCGATCGCGCGGTCGAACTCAGCCCGCGCGATCCGCACCTGGCGTCGTTTCTCGCGATCCGGGCGATCGGGCACCTTGCGCTCGGCGAGCTGGGCGACGCCGAGGGCTTCGCACGAAGGGCCGCGCGCATCTCGAATGCCAACCACTGGCCGCTGGCAATTCTGGCTTCACTGCTCGGTCTGACCGATCGTACCGATGAGGCGGCGCGCGCGGTTGACGCGCTACTGGAACGAAATCCCGGCTGGACGCTTGTGGCTGCGCGGTCCGAGTTCTTCTTCTGCGGCGACCATCGCCTGGTGGAACGCTATCTGTACGGGCTGCGTTGCGCAGGCGTTCCGGAAGCCGCGGCCGCAGCGCGGCGCGGCGACACGGTGTGCGTCGCTCACGCCTGACCCAGCCGGCGCAGCGGCACGGTGTAGGTGACCGCGGTACCGACCAGGCAGTCCTCGCCCCGTGCGTTGCGCACGCTGGTCGCGAGTGTGCAGATCGGTTTGTCGTCGCGCACACCGGTGACTTCGACGCGTCCGGTGATCGCCTCGCCGATTCCGACCGCCTTCACGAAACGCCACTCCACCCCCAGGAAGACCGTGCCTGGCCCGGGAAGGTCTTCCGCCACGATGGCATTCAACAGGCCGGAGGTGACGCCGCCCTGCACGATCAGTCCGCCGAACGGGGACCGCGCGGCCAGCGCCGCGTCGTAGTGCAGCGGGTTCATGTCACCGGTCATCTCGGAGAACATTTCGACATCGCGCATACTGGTGCGCCGCGTGCGTTCGGCCGTCGCGCCGGCTGCCGGCCGGCCGCTGATCGTCGTGTCCCAGATGTCCTGCGTCGGGGTGTTTACGTGTGTCACAGCACTGCCTCCTCGAGCATCACGGAAGCCGCATCTCCGAGGGTCCGAAGATGTTCGACCTCGCATTTCATGGCCTGGTTCAGCGTCCGATGCAGCGCCCTGATCCGGTCGAGATCCCAGTCAAGCGCGGCGATTGCGTCGCTGACCTCGAACAATGGTACTGACAGGGCGTCGCGGGTGGCCGCGTAATCCGCGAAGGCTGCCGCAGTCCCTGCAGCGGCTGCATTGGCCAGCAGTTCCGCATCGCGCAACGCGTCGGTGATGCCGTGCGCGGTGAGCGGATCCTTGAAGTAGCCGGCGTCGCCGACCAGCGCCCAGCCCGGTCCGTACGCCTGGCGTAGGAATCCGTTGCGGCCGGCAAACACGCTCAACGGCGCATCCGGCCTTGGGCCGGCCACCAGCGACGGCAATGCCGGATCCGCCTGGCGCAGGACCTCGCGGAACGCCGAGGTTCGATCGGCGCGCCATAGACCGTTCCGTAGTCGACCGGGAGCGATCGCGGCGAACACGCAATGCCGGCCGTCATTGGTCGGAATGGCGCCGGCGCCGACATCCGGCCGATACCACCAGTGGTAGCCGGCCAGATCGATGCCGGCGAAGTGGCCATAGATCACGGCGGTCGCGTGGCGGCCTTGCCGCAGCGTTGGCGCACCGGCAAGCCGTGCGACGCTGGACGCGACGCCGTCCGCGCCGACCACGAGGTCGGCCTTGATGGCGAAGGCGTTTCCCGCGGGATCCTGGACGGTCGCTCCGCAGACGCGGCCGTCGGACCTGCGGATCAGGTCGAGCAGGCTGTAGCCGTGCCACACCGCCGCCCCGGCGTCCCGCGCCGCGTCCACAAGCGTACGGTCGAGCAGGGTGCGGCGCGGTGCGTACAGCGCCGTCACGCCGTCCGACGGGCGGATGTCAACGACAACCGTTTCGGCGCCATAGTGGAACGTGGTCTCCCGCACCGCCGGCGTCCCGGCCGCCGCCAGGCGCGGCAACACCCCCCAGCGATGCAGTTGCATCACGCCGCCGCGCATCAGCGCGTGCGTGGAGATGGTGTCCGTGCCGTAGCCGGTGCGGTCTATCGCGAGGACCCGCAACCCGCGCCGCGCCATCAGCATTGCCGTGGCGGCGCCGGCGCAGCGCGCACCGACCACCAACGCGTCATAGGAGTGATGAGCCAACATGCTGCTGTCCTCCGCTATGCCGCGACGCGCGCGGTCTGACCCAGGTGGCGTTCAACCTCGGTGGCGAGTTCGGTGGTGTCGGCGGCTACGGCGTCGATGAAGCTGGGGTTCCAGCGCCGCAGGAAGCGCAGGCCGAGTACGTACAGTCCGGGGAACGGCGTTACCCCGCCGCGGTGGATGATCTCGCCTTTGGCGTCGAGCACCGGCACGTGCAGCCAGCGATAGTTGCGCTTGAAACCGGTTGCCCAGACGACCGTCCGGATGTCGTCGCCGGCGAGGTCGATGGCGCCGGGTGTTGCCTCGAATGTCAGAGCAGCGGGCCAGGCCTCGGCGGCGGTGCCAGCGGCATCGGCGGACGCGTCGATGCGGGAGAGCAGACGCTCAAGACGGGCCTGCGCGACGCCGACCGTCTCCTGCAGGTCGTCCTCGACATGCAGCACAGCGCCCCGGATGCCTGCCGCGCGCCCAACCACGCGCACGCCGATGTCGCGCAGCGTGCCGAGATCGATACTCGTCTGCTCGGGCCGGCCGACAAGCTGGATCGACGGCTGCGTCCGGATGGCCGCCACGTCCGCGGTCGGTTCGGCGCCTTGGCCGACGATGCCCGGCCGGTCCAGCCACCACATGATGTCGCGGCCGCGATAGCGGCGCGGCAGCCGTGTGTGACGCCCGACCGAAATCGTGACTGGTCGGCCCGACCGGTGGATTTCCTCGGCCAGCTGCACGCCGGACGCAGAGGCGCCGACGATCAGCGCCCCGCCCTCCGGCAGTTCCGCCGGGTTGCGGTATGCAGACGGCGTCACCTGGCGGATCGATGCCGGAAGGTGCCGCGCCATCTCCGGCACGAGCGGGACGTCGCAATGTCCGGTGGCGATCACCACGCACCGCGCATGCCACATGCCGAGATCGCTCTCGACCCGATAACCGCCCGGCGCCTGCCGTACGGACCGCACGGTGACGCCGGTGACGACGGGCATCGCGCCGGCGTCGGCGTATTGCTCCAGCAAGGCGACGAACGCCTGGCTGGTCATGAAGCCGTCGGGATCGGTGCCCTGGTACGGCCAGCCGGGGAACCGGCTCATCCAGTTCGGCGTCAGCAGGCGAAGCGAGTCCCAGCGTTCGCTGCGCCAGCGTTCGGCCAGCCGGCCGCGCTCGAGCACCACGTGATCGATGCCGCGCTGGCCCAGGCAATGGCTCATGGCGAGCCCCGCCTGTCCGGCGCCGATGATGACCGCGTCGGTCTGCATGATCCTGTCCTCCGGCATCCAGCCAGCGGCCATCGCCGCCGGCCGGCGATGTCGCCTGCGTTCAGGTGTTGGTTTCGATCGAAACCGGGACGCCGTTGCTCAGGATGTCGAGCACGGCGGAACGGGCGCAGGCCTGCCGGACGATCTCCTGCAGTTTTTCTTCGGGCGCGTCGCCGGCGACGGTGAAGCCGACCCTGACGCCGCTGAAGCCGTTGCGTATGTCGTTGGACAAGCCGAGGATGCCACGCAGATCCATGTCGCCCTGCAGCGACGATGTGACGGAATGCAGGGTCACGCCGCGCGCCGCGGCGATGTTGGCGATGCCGGCGGTTAGGCAGGAGGCCAGCGCGTGCAGCACGTGCTCGACCGGCGTCGGGGCTTTGTCCTCGCCGCACAGTACCGCCGGGTGGTCCGCATCGACGGTGTAGGCTGCCTTGTGGCTGTGCTCGCCGCCGGCACCGGCGAAGTCGGTCATCGTGGTCTGCACATGCGTTCCGCCCAGCCAGTTGCCGGTGGCGCGAAACTGGAACGTGCCGAGTTGTGGCTGATCCCTGACGACGTCGATGGTGGCGAACAGGGCAGGCGTGTTGATGCCGTTCAGCGGCACTCGGATCTTCTTGGCGACCGGCGCCGGGGCAGCGAGATCTGTTGCGGACATGGCTGACTTCCTTTTGCTTCGCGTTGCGTGGGTTTCGTGCGCCATGGGCGGCAAAGGCCTTTGGCGTGGCGCGAAGCTAGGCGAGCCGTCTGTTCAGAGCTTGAAGCGCGTCTGGAGAAGTTGTTGGGAAATCGTGGATTGTGTGTCAGCTGTGCCGCGCACAGTGCGAGGCATCAGCTGTGTAATGGCACGCAGAGAACGGGTAGTCTGTTCCGCCTGTTGAGGAATCCGCCATGGCCGATCAACCCAGCCGCCAGCACATCCAAGGCTATTGCGGCCTCTGCATTGCGCGTTGCGGCACGGTCGCGGTGGTCGAGGATGGCCGCTTCACCCGGCTTGAGCCCGATCCGACGCATCCCACCGGCCAGGCCCTCTGCGCCAAAGGCCGCGCCGCACCCGAACTCGTCTATCATCCGGAACGGCTGACCCACCCGCTGCGTCGCACCCGCCCGAAGGGCGATGCCGATCCGGGCTGGGAGCGCATCTCCTGGGACGAAGCGCTGGATCTGACCGCCGCCGCGATGCGGCGGATCGCGCGACGGCACGGGCCGGAAGCGGTCAGCTTCAGCCAGTCCTCGCCATCGACCACGGCGATCGGCGACGCCGTTCCGTTCATCCGGCGGCTGATGAACGCGTTCGGCACCCCGAACGTGGTGGGCAGCCTGGACATCTGCGGCTGGGGCCGCGCCGGAGCGACCCGCTACACCTACGGCGTCGCCAGCCTCGGTACGAGCGCCGGCGGCGCGATGCCGGACATCGCCAACACCGGCTGCCTGATCCTGTGGGGCTATAACCCCAGCTACTCGCGCCTCACCCACGCGACCGCCGTCACCGATGCGCTGAAGCGGGGCATGCGCCTGATCGTGGTCGATCCGCGCCATGTCGGGTTGGCCAACAAGGCCGATGTCTGGCTGCGGGTGCGGCCCGGCAGTGACGGCGCGCTCGCGCTGGGCATCGCCAACCTGATGATCCAGCGCGGCTGGTACGACCGCGACTTCATACGCACCTGGAGCAACGGTCCGATGCTGGTGCGCGCCGACACCGGCCGGCTGCTAACCGAGGACGGCCGCAATTTGGCGTGGGACACTGTGGCCGGTCGCGCGGTGCCTTATGGTGGCGACTGCGCCAACCTTGCCCTGGAGGGCGAGTACCGCGTCGGCGACGTGGTCTGCCATCCCGCCTTCGAGCTGTACGCCCGGCTATGCCGGGAGTATCCGCCCGAGCGGGTCGAAACGCTCTGCTGGGTGCCGCGCGGCCAGGTCGAGGAAGCGGCCCGGCTGATCTGGCACGCTCGGCCAGTCTCCTACTACGCCTATAGCGGCCATGAGCACCATGCCAACACCACCCAGACGGCGCGCGCCATGTCGCTGCTCTACGCGCTGACCGGCAGCTTCGATGTGCCCGGCGGCAACGTGCTGCTGCCCGCACCGCCGTCGGCGTCGATCACCGGCGAGGACCTGCCCGGGGCGCAGCAGATGGCGCCGACCCTGGGGCTTGCCGAACGCCCGCTTGGCACGGCGCGCTCCGGCAACGTCACCACGCGCGAGCTGTACCGCGCCATTCTGGAAGGGAAACCCTATCCCGTCCGCGGCCTGATCGGCTTCGGCGCGAACATGCTGCTGGCGCATCCTGACGGCGCGCACGGCCGCAAGGCGCTGGCGGCACTGGATTTCTACGCCCACACCGATCTGTTCATGACGCCGACCGCGGAACTCGCCGACGTGGTGTTCCCCGCCGCGTCATGCTTCGAGCGCGAGGCGCTCAAGATCGGCTTCGAGATCAGCCAGGAGGCGCAGTCGCAGGTTCAGCTGCGGCAGGCGGTGGTGCCGCCGCCGGGCGAGGCCAGGTCCGATGCGGCGATCGTGTTCGGCCTCGCCGCGCGCCTCGGCCTCGGCGAGCAGTTCTGGAATGGCGACATCGACGCCGCGTACGCTGCACAGCTCGGCCCGAGCGGCGTCACGTTGGAGCAGCTGCGTGCCGCACCGGGCGGCGTGCGGGTGCCACTGCAGACGCGGTATCGCAAATACGCCGACCGAGGCTTCGCCACCCCGTCGGGCCGCGTCGAACTCTATTCGCAGACCTTCCTCGATCACGGCTACGCGCCGTTGCCCGAGTTCGAGGAACCGCAGATCGGCCCGGCGGCGCCGCCCGAACTGGCTGGGCGCTTCCCGTTGATCCTGACCAGCGCGAAGTCGACGCTGTTCTGCCAGACCCAGCACCGCGCGCTGCCCAGCCTGCGCCGGCGCGCCCTCGATCCCGAGGTGGACCTGCATCCGGAGGCGGCGCACGCCCGCGGCATCGCCGGCGGCGACTGGGTGGCGATCGAGACGCCGGAGGGCAGCGTGCGCGCGCGTGCCCGGCTGAACGCCACCATCGACCCGCGCGTCGTGGTCGGCGAGCACGGTTGGTGGCAGGCCTGTGCGGCTCTGGGCGCCCCCGGCTACGACCCGTTCGGGCCGACCGGCGCCAATCTCAACCTGATCCTCGGCGTCAAGGCGCTCGATCCGGTCAGCGGCACGGCGTCGCACAAATCCTATCTGTGCGAGATCCGCCGTACCTCCGGATAGTACTGCGGCGCTTCCCGGCGATCGAACATGCCATAGTCGCGGACGATGCGAACCACCCGATGGCGCAGGTCGCCGGACCGCGACGCTTGGGGTTCCCAAGCGTTCGCCGCCTCGGCATTCCGCCACGCGCCAAGCAACAGGACCTTGCCTGGGTTGTAGATGCTTTCGTATATCTCTTCGTCCAGCAGACCACGCATGCCGGCAGGTGGCATGCCGAGATCGGCGCTCGCCGGTCGGTCGCCGGGGGAGGGCGACAGCTCGCTGATCGTGACGAACTTGGCGTCGCCCACCTCGGTCTCGTCCAGGCGCTGCTGTTGCAGCCGTTGCCCCGGCGGTGGCCGATTGTCCGCGGTGATTTCGCCGACCCGCAGATGGTAGTCCTGAAACACTTCGAAGCGCCCCTTCTCCTGCACGGTGTGATGCGCGGCGAGCGTGCGCCAGCGGATCACCGCCTTCTCGTCGCGCCAGGTCGACAGCGACAGGAGGCGACCCTTGGCACGCCGGCTTTCGAACCGTTCGTTGTCGATGAACCCGTCGATCTTCTCGATCTCGGGTCTCAGGAGCTTCGCGAGGCCCAGGTATTCATCCCACCGCTCCTGCTTCGGCACGACCTCGAAGATGACGGCG
>Ga0318562_10001346_pt1 | contig 11078 bp, 9 predicted proteins | sample GRESIP066b5f18_FD_203688 | JGI IMG/M metagenome (GOLD analysis project Ga0318562, IMG submission 203688) | Tropical soil microbial communities from Luquillo Experimental Forest, Puerto Rico - GRE.SIPMG.066b5f18 | ecosystem: Environmental > Terrestrial > Soil > Tropical forest > Bulk soil...
CTTCTTGCCTATTCCGTGGTAAACAGCGGGACGATTACCGCTAACGGCGGTAACGGCGCGGCGGGAACCGCGGGAAACGCGGGCGGCGGTGGTGGCGGTGCTGGCGGTGCCATCCTGGTCTACACCCTGTCGGCCTGGACAGCTGGGACGGCTACGGCGAACGGGGGTACGCACGGGAACGGTTCCGGCACCGGGTCCAACGGGGCCGACGGCGGCGCCGGGCTGGTGCTGAACGTGGTCCTGGTGTGATCCGGTAACCATAGTGGTCATCCTCGGCGGTAATCGGCTGGATTCCCGGCGGCGCCTGACCCCGCAGGGAGGCGTGTGGGCTTCACTGCCATCGGCATGTCCCGCCTGTCCACCCAGTATGTCCTGGTACCCGTGCAGGCCACCCAGGTAGGCCTGCCGTACAACCCGTCGGGCGACACGGTGCGGTTCGCGTTCATGCCGCAGGCCACCCAGGTGCCTGGCAGCAGCGACTGGGTGGCCGCCGCGTGGGACGTCAACACGACCAGCGTCTTGTTCCCCTACTCGGCGAAATGCCTGGTCGGGCCGGCCGGGACGATCACCCTGGGACTCGGGACGTACTACATGTACCTGAAGATCACGGACGCGCCTGAAATCCCGGTGCTTATTGCTGGCATTCTTCAAATCAATTAGGCACTGATCCCGACGAGGACCGGCCCCCGGCGAAAGGACCAGCGCATGGCTCTGTCAATGGGACAGTGGGCGGTAGCCGGGACGGTCCCCATCTTCCAGGTACCCCCGGGCCCGTGCGCGGTCACCCTGTACGCCCCCACCGGGGCCGTCTACGCCGGCCTGTCCACCGCGGTCACCACGGCCAACGGCATGTCGGTGCCTACGACCCCGGTGACGTTCCAGTGCTTCTCCGGGTCCCGGGGCGCCCAGTTGTACGCCACGACGGGCGGCGCGTCCACGGTGGCCATTCACTACGTAGTCAGTTCCGGCCAGTAAGGCAACTCGCCCTGACACCGGAACCGCGGGGGGTGCGATGAGCCGCGCCTCAGGCGTCCTTGCCGCCATGAAAGCCGTCCCCGGTGGCGCCCGGTATACGCCTGCCCCGCAGTCGGGCGGGTGGGGCGGCATGAATTCTGTTGCCGCGAACGCCATGTACGGCAACCCGGCCGCATCCCAGAACGGGTACGGCCCGTTCCTCCCGCGGCCCTCGAGGGCGTTCACGGACGGCGCGTTCGGCCCCATGTCGCCGATCCAGCCGGTTCCCGTCGACCAGCCGCCCCCCGGCGGCGAGTTCCCCGACCCGCGCTGGTGGCAGTACCGGACCGGCTGGAACCTTCCCACCCAGCCGGGCACTGAGGGTCTCAAGCTCGCGTCGTTCGACCAGCTCTACACCCTCGCCTCCAAATATTCGGTGGCCCGTGCGTGCATCGAGCTCCGCAAGGAAGAGATCCGGGGCCTGGACTGGGAGATCCAGCTCACCCCGAAGGCCGCCAAGGCGTACCAGGGTGACCATAAGGCGATGCGGGACTTCGGGGAACGTGCCGCGGAGGCGACCCGGTTTTTCAGGCACCCGGACCCGGACTTCTGGAATTTCGGGTCGTTCCTGGATGCGCTGCTCGAGGAGATTTTCGTCTACGACGCCCTCGCTTTGGTGTTCCGCCCGAAGTACGGCAAGGGCCTGGGCCGGGGCCTGCTCGGTTCTGACCTGGACTCGATCCGGCTCGTAAGCGGCCCGACGGTGCGTCCGCTGCTGGACATGCACGGCGGGAAGCCCCGCCCCCCGGCGCCGGCGTACCAGCAGTTCCTGTACGGCGTGCCCCGCAGCGACTATCAGACGATCATCGCCGGTTCCGACATCGACGACTACGGGCTCGCCGGCGCCGAGGTCAACTCGTTCCGCGCCGGCACGATGCTGTACGCCCCGCTCGTGTCACGCCGCGAAACCCCGTACGGGTTCCCCCCGGTCGAGCGGGCGCTGCTGCCGATCATCTCAGGTTTGCAGAAGCAAGAATTCCAGCTTGACTACTTTCAGGAAGGCACCGTTCCCGCGTGTTATATTTCGCCCGGCGACCCGAATATGACGCCGACGCAGATAAGGGAACTCCAGGACGCCCTGAACGGCATAGCCGGCGATCCTGCATATCACCTGAAGGTGATCGTCCTGCCGCCCGGGTCGAAGGTTGACCCGCAGCGGAACGTGGACCTGTCTGACTCGTTTGACCTGCTCGTGCAGTTGCAGGTCGCGATGGCGTTCGACGTGCAGCCGATCGAGGTGGACATCCTCCCGAATATCGGCGGGGCCATCGGCGGCGGTTCCGGCGTCGGCGCGTCCGCGGCCCGGTTCGCCGCGCAGGAGGCCCGGGACATCAAATCCCGCAAATCCACCAAGCCGCTCCTCATGTACCTCGGCGACATCTTCAATTACGCGTTGCAGGACATCTGCGGGCAGCAGGACATGCAGTTCGCGTTCGAGGGCCTCACCGATGATGAGGACAAGGCCGACATCACTGAGCTGGGTGTCCAGCAGGTCCAGAACGGCATCGCGTCGATTGATGAGGTGCGGGAGCGGCTGGACCTGGCCCCGTGGGGCCTGTCGGAAACATCGGAGCCGGTGGTGTTCACGGCGCAGGGGCCGATCCCGTTCTCGCTGGCCCCGCAGCTCATCGCGAACATGCAGAACGGCGGGCAGGGCGGGGCGCAGGGGACGAACTCCGGGCAGAAGACGCCCTCATCCCGGTCGCGCACCAGCCAGCCGTCCGTCAGGGCCGGCGGGCAGACCAAGCCGAACGGGACGCACCCTAAGCCGGTCGCGCCGCACCGGGAGTCCATAACGCCCGGCCATTCCGCCGCCGCCGGGGCGATCCAGTCGCCCACCCCGCGGACAGGCGGCACGCCGTCACGGACCCAGGCGGCAGGGAGCCGGAAACGCGGAGAGGCAGCGACGAGAAGGGCCTCCTCGCACAAGGCGGTCCAGTGCGAGCTGGAAGCGCTCGAGCGGCACCTGAACAAGGGCCGGCACGTGTCCACGTGGGTGCCGGAGCACATCCCGGGCGCGGTCATGGCCTGCCTTGCCGAAGACCTCACTAAGGGCATCAGCGTCGAGTCGGCCGTCGACCTGGCGGCTATGGCGTGCGTGGTCAAGGACGGCAGCGGCGAACAGGACGACCCCCGGGAGGAGTCCCGCCCTTTCGTCGCTGCTGAAGTAGCCAAGGCCGCAAACTGGCCGGGCTGGGAGCACGACCTTGGCTTGGTCGGGCGGTACAAGCAGGAGATCGGGCAGGCGTTCCACGATGCCGAGACCAGGGGGTCGGAGCTTCGCAAGAAGGCCGCTACCGGGGCCATGTTCGTCTCTAACCCGGTGCTGCGGGACCTGATCTCCGATGAGGTCCGGGAGGTCTTCTCCGGCGTCCTGACGCCCCTGTGGACCGAGGCGTGGCACCTGGGGTACGCGGCAGCCAAGAGCCTCGCTACGGGGCAGCCGGCTGATTTCACGGCGAAAGACGACAGCGACGCGCTGCGCGGCTTCATCGGCTCCGAAGGGGAGCACTGGCTGGCGCAGATCTCCAGGACCGGCCTCGGGAACAACTCGGCCCGGTCTGAGCTCATCGCCCGCACCGAAGTGGCCCGCGCGATCAACAGCGCCGCGATCCAGTGCTACCGGGACCACGGCATCGCCCACAAGCACCTGCTCCTGTCACCGGGCGCGTGCGACATCTGCAAGGACGCCGCCGATGACGGGGACATCCCGCTTGACGCCCCGTTCTCGGCCGGCGGGATCCTGGGGCTGGCGCATCCGGCTTGCCGTTGCGTGCCTGCGCCGGCGGGCATCGAGGCGGACCCGCCGCTGGCCGGCCTAAGCAAGTCGGCAGCAGCCGAAGATCCGTCCCGGGCCGCGTTCCTGATGCTCCGCGCCCGCCACCCCGGCGACGGGAAACTCCGCTACCTGCTCCAGATGCGCCCCGACGGAACATGGGGCCTCCCCGGCGGCAGCACCCACCAGGGGGAGCACCCGCTCGACGCGGCAGTCAGGGAGTCCACCGAGGAGATCGGCGACCTGCCCGCTCTCGGCGACCCGGCGGCGATCCTCACCCAGGCAGGCGATGACAAGATCGTCTGGATTCACGTCCATGACGTGCCGTTTTTCCAGCCCGCGAACAACGGGTCCACTCCTGAGGAAACCGCGGGGACCGGATGGTTCAAGCGTAAGGAAGTCGGGGACCTGGATCTGCACCCTCCATTCCGGCGGCAGTGGGAGTCCGGCGACTGGAAGAACATCGGCAAGGCGCTGCAGCGGGTGGTGAATGAGGACGGCGAAGTCCTCACCCTGGACAAGCCCGCACAGCGCCTCCAGGCGACCGGGGCAAGGTGGCCGTATCCGCACCGGGCCGACGGCGCCGAAGACGCCAACGGGTCTCTGACCTGGCCTGATGCTGGCCCGGGAGCCGTCCCGAGTGATATCGGGAGCGCAGGAGGGGAACCCCCGGGCCACTTCATCGCCGACGGCGCGCAGGCCGAACCGCACGGCGACGTAGCGCCAAGGGGCGGCGAGGACGGGCGCATGCCGGGCCGGCGCAAGCCCAACCCCCCGGCAACCGAGTTCCCGGACCAGGGCGAGGAAGACCAGGACGCGTGGCCATACCCGCAGGTCACATTGACGCCCAGCGCTTCTCCCGTCGGTGCCAATACGGGAGTGCCGCCGTCCGGGGTGGGCAAGAACGATTCGGGCCACCCTGTCGTCGGCTCCATTCCGGCGGAGACACCCCGGCCGTATGAGCCACATTCGGTCGAAGCCCAGTCGTTCGATCCGGGCGAGACAGTGATGCGGTGGAGTCCCGGCGATGGGTCAAACGTTGTGCACAACCTGCCGGGAATCCGCAAGAGTGGTGCTAGCGACTACAACGACGCCAACCCCGTCGATGCGGAACATGTGTACCTGCAACTCGCCAAGAACTTCCCGGCAGATGCGATTTCCTGGGTACGCAGGGCGTCATGGGTCGGGCCGATCTGGGTACCGTGGGACCGTATCGATACGGACGATCGTGATAAGTGGGCGGCCAGCCATCAGGCAGCGAAAGTCGACGAGTTTGCCGCTCAGATCAAGGACCATGCTGGGCGGGTGGCTCCATCCGTGCTGGTGCAGGAGCCGAACTCAAGCCGGGCGTTCATCGTTGATGGTCACCATCGTGCGCTAGCGCGCGAGAAACTTGGCCAGAAGGTGCTTGCCTACCTCGGTAACATCAACCCGAAGGACCGGGAAGTCGCAGAGCAAACCCACAACTTCCAGGTCCATCAGGGTGCCGATCCCGGCAATAAGTGACTCAGCTACGCTGAGCTTGGCTGGGCTCTGCTTAGCTGGGCTTTGCTGGGCCGCGCTTCGCTGCGCTGGGCTACGTTTCAGTGCTTTAGGCCGCCGCTTCAGAATCCTTGACGATTTCTCCAGGCACGACTTTTGGGCCTTGCCCGAACACCGCATCTTCAAGGTCGGCTAGGCGCTGCTCAGCCGATGTCATACGGTTGTGCAGGTTACGGATGACGATCCCGACCGCTTGGAACCGGCGTCGCTCCTCGTCGGTTGCTGCTGTCATATCCGCATGATCGACGACCGCGAGGGCCTTGCTAATCTGACGGTCGGCCTTGCGTCGGTGATCCTGCGCGATGCCGGCAAGTTCGCCGGGCAGCGCAACCCGGTAGCCGATGCCGCGCACGGCGACTAGGGCTCGACCGTGGTCTTGTAGCAGGAGCGGCCGGGCGGCGCTGACTGTCTGCCGCACCTGCGCACGGCCAGCCTCGTCATCGGCGAGATTGAGAGCTTCGGCGAGGTCGGGGAAGGTGAGGATGTCGCCATAGTCGGCGGCAGCGGCCATCTCGGTCACAATGACGCGAAGCGCCCGTGATCCTTTCGGGCTGAATGGGGACACAAGGTTCCTCTTTCCTAGTGGTTTCTGTGCTTTGCTGGGCTTGGCTCCGCATCGCTGGGTGCCGCTAGGCAACGCTGACGCTTTGCTCCGCTATGCTGCGCCGAGCTTGGCTATGCAAGGCTGGGCTGGTCTGAGCTTCGCTATGCCATGTTCTTGGCTCAGAGTTCGGTGATCTCCGCGCCGAATCGGCCGTAGCCGAGTTTGCGGGCGTTCCCGATGCCCTGCACGCCCGCTGCGTCCACGATCTGCTTGAACTTGTCCCAGCCGAGGATGTCGGCGAAAACGACCACGGTCAGGGACATTGCCCACCTCGGGAGTACTGGGCGCATGGATACGACCTTGCCGCCCTTCGGGCCCTTGGTCGGGTTGCCGTTGACGACCGTACGGAACTTGAAGCGCGGATCGTCGTACATCTCCTGACGATCTACCGGACCTGAACGCAATCCAGTCTTGGCATCGTTAAATTTGGCCGGACCGTCATGGAAGATCGGCAGCTCCGTCTCGGTGATCATGACACCGCCACGGTCGATCTCCGCGCCAGACCTAAAGGTCGGGGCGACATCACGGAAGGCTCGGATGAAGTTCCGGCCGGGGAAGACAATACTTCCATCGGCACCGAGATAGAGGCTGCCGGCCCACTGGAGTGCTTCCTTCTGCTCGCGCTCCTCGGGAGTCATCTTGGCCCCCTTGTCGGTGATGGCCTTGATCTTGAGGGTGTACTCGTTCGTCGGGTCGGCTAGTTGCGCGTTGTTGAGGACGAGGCCGGTGATTCCGGTCAGGTCGAGACGTGCCTTCGTTTCGGTTCGCAAAGTGATGACTCTCCTAGTCCGGGACTGTGCTTTGCAGTGCTCCGCTCAGCAGTGCTCGGCTGGGCTTCGCTCAGCTAGGTAGTGCTCGGCTCCGCAATGCTGAGCTGTGCTGTTCTTTGCCATGCTGGGCTGGGCCTTGCTTCGTACACATACTGTATCAGTGCGTGTATTGATGCGCAAATTAGCGGGAGGGGTGTGGAGAAGTCCGCCGAGACGCCCTCCCTTGCCGCTCACCATGCGCCGATAGGCCGCGCGGGAATCTGGCACTCCAAGAACCCGCCGCTCCAGTTTCCGGCGTACTACCAAAACGTCCGGAACGCTCTTATCCGGGCAGGCCACAGCGAGTCTGAAGCGCACGCCATCGCACTGAACGCGCTGCGCAGGTGGGCGGCCGGCGGCGGTCACGTCCACGACGAAGTGAGGCAGGCGGCGAGGAACGCGCTCGCCGAGTACGAACAGGAGCGGGAACACCATCAGTGAGGCCATCAACGTCTACGCGGGCGTGATCATCCTCGGCTTCGAGACCCTCGGCCTCCTCGTCCTGATCTGCGCCGCGGCGCTGCTGGTCACCTGGACGTGGTTCCGGCTCGCGAAGTGGCGGGACAACGGCCACGTGGAGGAGGTGCGTCACCCGTGAACCCTGACCGCATCACCGCTGACAGCGCCCAGCCCGGGGATGTCGTCCTCGCCCCCGACCGGAACGTCTACCAGCTGCTGTCCCGGGACTCCGGGGTCCCGGTGTGGGGAAGCATGGATCCGGTCGGGTTCTACGGGCCCCCGTGGAACCCTGAGGGGGAACTGGTCCTGCTCCTCCGGGACGGCACCCCGGTCAGGCGTGACTGACCCTCTCCTGCGTCCCCCGGCGTTCGCCGCGGCCACCGACCCCGCCCGCCTCCTGGCTGCTGTCGCTGACGCCCTGAACGCGCTCGAGCGGGCCGGGATCACCTGTGATCTCGCTGGCGGGGCGGTCATGACGGACCGGGGCTACGTGATGGCTGTCGGGGATGGCCGGCTGGGGAACAGGTGGCAGGCCCGCACAAGACTGTGGACGCCGCTGTCGCCTGAAGACAGCAGCGACGAAGACTAGCGCAGCGAGGCCAGCCATTCTGCGGTCGGCATCCCGTCCGGTTTCACGTAGAAGTTCACCCCGTCGTAGGACACCATCGCATGCTCGCTGACCAGCCTGTAGTCGCCCGATTGCGTCCCGTCGGGCAGAACCGGCCAGTCAGGAAGCAATCGGGCAGGTGCCCCGTCGCCCCAGCAGATGATGCCGAAACGCTCCTTAAGGCCGCTGATCCAGTCGCGTCGGTCCTGCTGTTCAGCCTCTAGTTGTTCGCGTCGGCGCTGCCAGTATCTGCGCGCTTCGTCACGCAAGGGCGTCCAGTATTCGCTCATCGGGCCATCGTCTCACTCTCGTCAGGCAGCGAAGAGGGGCAACTGCCCGGTCGGCATGGTGGTTTCCAGGTAACGGATCGCCGCGCGGAGGCGTTCGGGGTCATCCTTGAACAGCCCGAGGCCGTTGTTGCACTGGGAGCATAGAAGCCCCCTGATCCCGATGGCTCCCCGCTCGCTGTGATCATGGTCAGTGTGCAGCCGCCCTTTGGGCGCGTCCTCCTCGGCCACTCCGCAGATGGCGCAGCGGTCGCCCTGAATGGCCCTGAGTTCAGCTTCGCGCGCCCGCACTGCCTTGGTCCTCGGCAGCGTGATCCGCTTCAGCTCAGCGCGGTGCAACGGCAGGCACTCGGCACAGGCGTTTGACGCGATGGTGAACTGGTCGGCAGGAAGCGTTCGCTTACAGAACCTGCACTTGCGCTCGCGCATCCTCATCGGCAGGTCGGCGCTTCCATAGATGTACCAGCGCCGCAGGTGCATCCCGCATAGTCCGCGAGCCTTCACCGGGCCACCGCAGGTGTCCACTGAGCATGAACCGCGCAGTTCTTTCGGTGCGCGATCATCCGTCGTACCCCAACTGCGCTGGCGATGGTAATGCTTGGCGCACAATCCGCCGGTATGCCACGGCGCGGTGCATCCCTCGACGCCGCACTCCCCTCGCCGGGAGTAGAGGAACTCTCGGTAATGGCGATTACACAGGCCGGCGGTAGCTGCCGGGTAGGGGCATTCCTCTTTTGAGCACGGGACTGGCGTCTCCTTGGTCCCGTTGCGTCCGTATATGTTGACTACCGCGAGGGGATCTCCCTTGCGTAGCCACCGGCTGTAGTGCGTGTTGCACCAGCCCCGGGTCTTGGTTGGCTTGGTGCAGCCGTCGATGGAGCACGGAGCGGGTTCTGCGGGTTTCGAGGGCTTGCGGCCAAGCTTCGCTACGGTCAGCGGATCACCATGGGCGTACCAGCGGCCGTAGTGCTTCTGGCACCAGCCTCTCGCGATGACTTCCCCGTCGCAGCCTTCGATGCTGCACGTAGCCTTAGTCATGGTTCCGTTACCGCCTTATCCGGTTTCGGGGCTGTGGCCCTCGGTCGTGCGCAACCACTTCCGGGGGCCTTTGCTATGTCGTCCATTCTATCGCATTCGGCCGCCTGGCCTGCCTTTTTCGCGAAGTAAGGAGCCTGTGTGGCAACTGTCCTCACTGAGCCTGCGGTCGATGAGGGGACGGTCCACGTCAGCTTCCCCATCCTGAAATGGGAGCAGGACGAGGACGGCGACCTCGTGGTGAAAGGGGTCGCGACTGACGGCACGGTGGATCATGATGGCCAAATCGTGGCCCCCGAATGGTCGGGACTCGCGCTGGACTCGTGGCTCTCGACCGGCGGAAACGTCCGCATGGCCCATAACGCCCAGCGGCCGGTCGGCAAGGGCCTCAAGGTCGAGTGCAACAAGGATGGATCCGGCAAGCACTGGGTCACTTCGGTCATCGTGGACAGGGATGCGCAGCGCCTGATCAAGAAGGGCGTCCTAACTGCGTACAGTGTCGGGATATCACGCCCCGTAATCAAGCACGACCCCTCCGGGCGCGCTCCAGGTGGGATAATCACGGGCGGTGAGCTTTGCGAACTCAGCGTAGTTGATCGGCCCTCGAACAAGAACTCCTACTTGGCGCTGGCCAAGTCGGCGGCAGACGGCACCTGCGAACTCATCGGCAAGATGGTGGGCGACGTCGCGGTCCTGGAGAAGGACGCCACGCCCGAACTGGCCAAGGCCGTTGCCCCCGCAGAGCCCGCCTCCATCGACACGTGGACTGCCCCGGCTGACCTGGATATCAGCTTCACGCCGAATGACTTGATGAAGATCGTCCAGGGGAAGATCATCGACCGGCACTACGACGATCTCGCGTTGAAGGCCGTCGTCGAGGCTGAGGCCGGGGTGTACAAGCGGGACATCGACACGGCCACGAGGCGCCGGCTCGCGGCTGACGGGAAGGCGCTGCCGAACCTCAGTTATCCGATCGAGAATTCCGGGGACCTAGGCAACGCGGCGACCCTCGCCCGTTCCGGTCACGGTGACGTTGCGGCTGCACGCCGCCTTATCGCCCGCAGGGCAAGGGAGCTGGGTGTGGCCAATCCCCTCGATGAGGGAGACTCTGAGAAGGTGACCAAGAGCAGCAGCGAGGGGGAAGTTTCTTCCACGCCGGAGGAGCAGCTGCTGCACGAGATCTTCGCGGAGAAGGAAGCCGAGCCGGACGTTACCAAGGACCCGGAGCCTGAGGCCAAGCCGAAGCCGGTCAAGAAGGCCAAGAAGCCGAAGAAGGGCGCCAAGAAGCTGCCCCCGTGGCTGGACAAGCCCGCTGACGGCGACAGCGGTCCGGATGATCCGGATGACACCTGCAAGATGGACCACGCGCACACTGAGAAGTGCCGCACCACCCCTGCCGAGGCAGCGGGCCTGTCGGGCACTCACGACATGACCTGCGCGCCCGTCCCTGAGCTTCTGGAAAGCCCCCCGCCGGCCGCGGCCAAGGGTGCCCCGACCCCGGCGGCCGGCGTGACGGGCGAGTCGGTGAACCCGGTTCCCCGGCACCGTGAGCCGGATGGTGCGCTGGCGGACCCGTTCGAGGCCGACGCCGGCCTGTCCGACGGCGACGCCGAGAAGCCCACCAGGCTTGAGTCCGGCATGATGAAGGCCCGTGAGCTGTCCCCGGACCCGGAGGTGGCCGCGATCCTGCGGTTCAAGGCGGCCGGGATCGAGGACGCGCTGGGCCGTCTGCACGACCTGACGTGCCCGGCGTTCCACCCGGACGAGGTGGCGAAGTACCACCCGTTCGCGGAACTGTCCGCGATCGACATCAGCTCGTTCCAGAAGGCAGCCGTCAAGGCCGCAGCGGGACGGGATATCACTGCGGCGATGGCCGCCGCCGAGGTGTGGCATGCTGCGGAGGCCCTCAAGAGCGCGGACCCGGCGTGGCTGAATGACTGCCGGC
>Ga0318562_10001348_pt1 | contig 11062 bp, 8 predicted proteins | sample GRESIP066b5f18_FD_203688 | JGI IMG/M metagenome (GOLD analysis project Ga0318562, IMG submission 203688) | Tropical soil microbial communities from Luquillo Experimental Forest, Puerto Rico - GRE.SIPMG.066b5f18 | ecosystem: Environmental > Terrestrial > Soil > Tropical forest > Bulk soil...
GGCAAAAGCCCGACCAGCCGAGCTTGGCGGTCAGGTGCTCAGCGTGGTCGGGGTCGAGTTCGGTGACCCCGGCGGAGCGGTAGAGTACCTTCCCGGCCTCGAGCTGCTTCTCCAGGGTGTCGGCCACGGGCCAGAACGAGTCCGGTGCCACCGTCGGCGACATCATGTTCCCGGTGTAGCGCAGGCCCATGACCCGCCGCTTCATCTCGGCGTCCAGCGCCTGGTACCCAGGGTCGAAGGCGCGCGCGGTGTCGGCTTCGGCCATATACGCCACGTAGGCATCCCGGTAGCCGGGGTCGTTCTTGGCCCGGTGCGAGACGGCCATCGGGACCTGCGTCACGTACGCCGCGAACACCCGCTTCTGCAGGTCGCGGTAGGTGTCCCGGTCACCGGCGGCGACGGCCGCCCGGGCCGCGGCACGGGTGCTGTTCACCATGGCGGCGTAGGCCGGATCGGGTGCGGTGTCGCCCTCGCACGCGCGGCGCAGGTCGTAGTCGACAAGCGCGGCGCAGTAGTCGCAGTACACATACGCGGTGACCGTCGGCAGCTTCTTCGGCGCGCCGCACACCACGCAGCTGCAGCGCTTGACGAACCCGGGCTGCGGTGGCGCCAGGATCGCCAGGACCTGGCGGGCCCAGCTCATCGACCCGACCGCGGCCTCCCCGCCGCCTGCCTGCTGCACGGCGGCGACCTGTCGCAGGGCCTGCGCCTGCATCTCCATGGCCTGCGCCTGCATTTGCCTGGCCTGTTCCTGCCACTGCCGCGCGAGCGCCATCTTGTCCGACGACGGCCCGGCGCCGGGCGGCGGCCCGCCCTCGGCGGGTTCGTGCGGCTTGCGGTTGAAAAGACCCATGCTCTCTCGCCCCCTGGCCTCCCGGTCCAGCCAGGATCGAGTATGCACCGCGCCCTGGCGGGATGTCAGGCCGGTGGCCCGGCACGGTACTGGCAGCGATCTGTGCGGGTCCTGTCAGCACACGGTGCGGGTGCTGTCAGCGGCATGGCGAACCATGGACCGTGACACAACGGGAGAGGCAACCATGACCAACGCGATAGAAGCAAGCGGCCTAGTCAAGCGCTTCGGCAAGACCACCGCGCTGGCCGGGGTGGATCTGGTGGCCCGCCCGGGCACCGTGCTGGGCGTGCTCGGGCCGAACGGCGCCGGCAAGACGACCGCGGTCCGGATCCTGGCCACCCTGCTCCGCCCGGACGGCGGGCAGGCCCGGGTGTGCGGGTACGACGTCGGGCGCCAGGCCCATCAGGTGCGCCAGCTGATCGGCCTCACCGGCCAGTACGCCTCCGTGGACGAGGGGCTGTCCGGGGTCAACAACCTCATCATGATCGGCCGGCTGCTCGGCCAGTCCCGGGGCCGGGCGCGCGCGCGGGCCGGCGAACTGCTGGACCGGTTCGATCTCACCGAGGCGGCCGGGCGGCCGGTGAAGACCTATTCCGGCGGCATGCGGCGCAGGCTGGACCTGGCCGCCAGCCTGGTCGGCCGGCCCCGGGTGCTGTACCTGGACGAGCCGACCACCGGGCTGGACCCGCGCAGCCGCAGCGACGTGTGGGATATGATCCGCGCCCTCGTCGCCGACGGCGTCACCGTGCTGCTTACCACTCAGTACCTGGACGAGGCGGACCAGCTTGCCCACGACATCGTGGTGATCGACCACGGGAAGGTGATCGCCACCGGCACACCCGACGAGCTGAAGGACAAGTCCGGCGGACAGGTGCTGGAGGTGGAACCGGCCGACCGGGCCATGCTGGCGGCCGCCGCCGCGGTGCTCGCGGGCCGGACCGGCGCGGTCCCGGCCACCGACGCCGACTCCGGGCTGGTGCGCGTCCCGGTCGCCGACGCGGCCGTGCTGCCGGCCGTCATCCGCGAACTCGACGAGGCGCACGTGGAACTTGCCGAGTTCACCATGCGCAAGGCCAGCCTGGACGAGGTCTTCCTGACCCTCACCGGCGACCGGGACCCGGCCGGCCCCGGCGGCGACAACGAGATCCGAGAACTGGAGAGGAGCTCACGGTGACCGCGGCTACCTTGCCCTTTGCCGAGCCGGTGCCCCGGCTCAACCCGCTGACCGGGCTGCGCAACACCATCACGCTGACCTGGCGGAGCGTGCTGAAGATCAGGACCAACATGGAGGACGTCGTCGGCCTGAGCCTGCAGCCGATCATGTTCCTGCTGCTGTTCACCTACGTGTTCGGTGGCGCGCTCGCCGGTGGCACCCATGCCTACCTGCAATACGCCCTGCCGGGGCTACTAGTGATGACCGTGGTGTTCGCCACCCTGGGCACCGGCCTGATGCTCAACCAGGACATCACCGGGGGGGTGTTCGACCGGTTCCGCTCGCTGCCGATCGCCCGTTGGGCGCCGCTGGGCGGCGCGGTCCTCGGCGACATGGTGCGCTACATGATCTCGGTGGCGATCACCCTCGGCTTCGGGATGGTGCTGGGCTTCCGGATCTGGACCAGCCCCGTATCGGCCGTCGCAGCCTGCCTGCTGCTGCTGACCTTCGCCCTGTCCATGTGCTGGGTGTCGGCGCTGATCGGCATGCTGGTGAAGACCCCGCAAGGGGTGCAGATGTTCGGCTTCCTGGTGATGTTCCCGCTCGTCTTCGGCAGCAACCTGCTAGTGCGCCCGGCGACCATGCCGGGGTGGCTGCAGTCGTTCGTGAAGGTCAACCCGATGACCGACCTCACCAATGCCGTCCGCGGCCTGCTGATCGGCGGGCCGGTCGGCACGGCGGCGCTGCACTCGCTGCTGTGGGCGCTGGCCATCTTCGCGGTGTTCGCGCCGCTGGCTGTGCGCGCCTACCTCCGCCGGACCTGAGCAGCCCTGCGCGAGCCGACGGGGGTCACGCGCTCGCGGAGGACCGGGCCCAGTCCTCCGCGAGCGCCACCGCTTCCGGGCGGCCCAGGCCCCGGCCGCGCTGGTAGGCGGCGTCGAAGCCGGCCTCGCCCAGCCGCTGGCGGGCGGTGTCCCGGGCCTCCGGCGCGTCCAGGCTGCGGTGGTCGAAGGCGCCGCGAACCGAGTGTGCGGCGCCGAGCAGGACCGCGGCCCGCTCCGCGGCGGGCCGGCTCGTGTCGGTCCACAGCGTGGCGGTGGCGAGGCCGTCCATCACGACGGCGACGGCCGACAGGTCCTGGCTCTCGGTCGCCAGGCGGAGCGCCTCCGCCAGCCGGGCCCGGCCGCCGGCGATGTCGCCGGCCCTGATCTTCGCCAGCGCCCCCCGGTTGATCGCCTGGGCCCGGAACGACCAGACCATCGTGGCTTCCTTGCCCGCCATCTCGGCGTCCAGCGCGTCGCTGATCCGGGCGGCCCCGGCCAGGTCACCGCGCAGCCAGGCCAGTTCCGCCTGGATGTAGCCGATCCACAGGTCGCTCTCCGACTTGCCCATGTCGCAGGCGGCCTCCTGCGCCCGGGCCATGTCGGCGAGGGCGCGGTCGTAGTCACCCAGCCGGCTGTGGGACTTGGCCAGGCTGGCGTACATCTGCGCGGTGTCCTCCCAGTCGGTCAGCTCCCCGCTCAGCCCCACCGCCCGCTCCAGCGCGGCGATCGCCCGGACATGGTCCCCGTCGAGCGAGGCCAGCTCGGCCTGGCCCACCAGCGCCAGCGCCGTGCCCCACCGGTCGCCAACCGCCTCGAACCCGGCGAGCCCCTCGGCGCACCAGCGCGCCACGTCGTCGAGCCGGCCCAGGCTCATCGAGAGGAACGCGGACATGAGCCGGGCACCGGACCGGATCCACGGATCGGCCGACTCGAAGTGCGCCCGCAGCAGCCCCAGCGCCAGTTCCGGATCCCGGTTCTCATACAGCGCGAGCATCGCGGCGCCGATGATCACCAGCGGGTGCGGCGGGTGGTCGGCATCCACCTTGTCCCCGCTGGCCCACGCCGCCATCAGCGGCGCGACGTCCGCCAGCGGCTCCCGGACCAGGGCGATGTCCCAGAACCCGTTGAGCGAGGTCAGTGCGCAGACGGCCCGGGCGTGCACCACGGCGGGATCACGCACCGCACCGGCGGGGGGCGTGCTGACCGCCAGGATGTCCCTGGCCATGGCGGCGCTCTCACGGCGCTGCCCGCGCAACAGCCAGAACCAGCCCAGCGCCTGCCCGAACCGCAGCGCCAGCGCCGCGTCGCGGCGCTCTACCGCCCAGCGCAGCGCCGCGTGGACGTTGTCCTGCTCGACGGTGAGCCGCCGCATCCAGGCCTGCTGGCTGGCGGTGCGCAGCAACGGATCGGCCGTCTCCGCCAGCTCCAGGAAATGCGTGGCGAACGCCAGCCGGACCCGGTCTTCCTCGCCGGCTTCCGCCAGGCGCTCCGCGCAATAGGCCCGGATCGTCTCCAGCATCCGGTAACGCGGCTCGCCGTCCTCATCCACCGTGAGGAACGACTTCTCGACCAGGCCAAAGATCGAGGGCAGCACGGCGTCCGCGGGCAGCGTGGCGTCCTGGCATACCTGTTCCGCCGCCGCCAATGTGGCCCCGGCCGGGAAGACCGCCAGCCACCTGGCCAGCACCTGTTCCGGCGCGGACAGCAGCTCCCAGCTCCAGTCCACGACCGCGCGCAGCGTCCGGTGCCGCGGCGCGGCCGTCCGGCTGCCGCCGGTGAGCAGCTCGAACCGGGCGTCCAGCCGCTGCGCGAGCTGCGCGGCCGACAGCGTGCGCAGCCGGGCGGCGGCAAGCTCGATGGCCAGCGGCATGCCGTCTAGCGCGCGGCAGATCCGCGCGACATCGCCCGCGTTTGCGTCGCTGACGCGGAAATCAGGGCGGACGGCCGCCGCGCGGTCGGCCAGCAGCCGGACCGCGGCGTAGCCCGCGACCTGGCTGCCCGCTTCGCCGGCGGGCGGCCAGGCCGGGCCGGTACCGTTCCCGGGCAGCACCTGGCCCGGCTGCCCCTCGTCCCGCGCGGGCTCCGGCGGCACCGGCAGCGGCGGGACGGGCCACAGCGCTTCGCCGGTGATCCGCAGCGGTTCCCGGCTGGTCACCAGCATCCGGACCTCGGGGCAGCTGGCCAGGATCTGGTCGGCGACCGCCGCGGCCGCCGCCACCACGTGTTCGCAGTTATCCAGGATCAGCAGGTCGCGCCGTTCCGCGAGCGTGGCCATGAGGCGCTGCACCGGATCCGCGGGCCCACCGCGCTGGCCGGTGCCGGCCCGCGCGATCACCGGGCTCTCCCGGACGCCGAGCGCGTTCAGCACGGCGGAGGGCACGTCGCCGGGCTCGGTCACCGGCGTCAGCTCCACGAAGACCACCTGGCCGTCCGCCCCTGCCTGCCCTGCCCCCTGGGCCGGCCCCGCAGGTTCGCGGGAGAGTCGGGCCGCGATCTCCTGCGCCAGCCGCGTCTTGCCTGCCCCGCCGGGACCGGTCAGCGTGACCAGGCTGCCCTCGTCCAGCATCTTCAGCACCCGGACCACGTCCTCGTCCCTGCCAACGAAGCTGGTCAGCGGCCTGCGCACGGCGGCCGGCCGGGGCCGGTGCGACGGCGCCCCATCCGCCGGGGCTTGCGCCGCGGCGGAACCGGCCGGCCCGGCGGCCGCCGCCCCGCCGTCCGGCAGCGGGCCCGGTGAGCCGCCGGGCAGGTCCTGCCGGAGCACGGCCAGGTAAATCTGCTCGAGCTGAGGTGACGGGTCCACGCCCAGTTCGCTGGCGAGCAGTTCCCGCGCCATCGTGTATTCCGCGACCGCTTCGGCCTGGCGCCCGGCGGCGTACAGCGCGCGCATGAGCAGCGCGCGCGGGCGCTCGGCCACCGGGTCCGCGGCGATCATGGCGCGCAGCTCGCCGATCAGGCTGTCGCTCTCGCCCAGGGCCAGGCCCGCCTCGGTCAGGTCCAGCGCGGCACGGGCACGCAGTTCCTCCAGCCTGGCGGCCGGCCCGATCGCGAACCGTGCCCCCGAGGCGTCCGCCAGCGCCGGGCCCCGCCACAAATCGAGGGCCTGGCGAAGTGCCCGCCTGGCGACCACCGGGTCACCGGCGGCCAGCGCCTGGCTGCCCTGCCGGGCCAGTGCCTCGAAGGCCACCGCGTCGACCTGCTCCGGCGGGACCGCCAGCCGGTACCCGGCGGGGTGCGACTCGATCACGTCCTCACCCAGGCCGGCCTGCCGCAGCGAGGCGCGCAGCCGGGACACCAGGGACTGCAGCGCGTTGCCGGAGTTGGCCGGCGGCTCGTCCTCCCAGAGCCGGTCGATCAGCGAGTAGGCGGGCACCACCTGACCGGCGTCGAGGGCCAGCATGGTGAGCAGCAGGCGCACGCGGTGCCCGCCGACCCGCACCGGCCGGCCCGCCTCGTCGCCCACCGCGAGGGTTCCCAGTAGCCCGATCCGCACCGCGCCTGCTCTCCGCCCTGCCCGCTCGTCGTTCGCGGGCCCCGGTTGTTGCGCACGCTCACCCTCCATTGTCGGTGCTGCCGCGACCGGCCGTGCGGCAGGCGCGCGTTACGATGCTTGACCTGCGCGGCGGCGGCGCCGAAACCGCTGACTGGTAACCGATTGGTCGCATTCGTCCCGGCGCAGGGGTTAGCCGCGCCGGCCCGCTGGCTTGACGATGTTGGCCAGCGGCTGGCCGGCCAGGTGCCGCTCGGCCTGGTCGGCGACGAACCCGGGGGCGCGCCGGGCGAAGGCGAACGTGTCCCCCCCGATGTGCGGGGTGATCAGCACGTTCGGCAGCGCCCACTCCGGCCGGTCGGCGGGCAGCGGCTCGACGTCCGTGACGTCGAGGGCGGCGTGGAGCCGGCCGCCGGACAGGTGGCTGGCCAACGCGGCCGCGTCCACGATCGGGCCGCGGGCCACATTCACGACCAGGGCCCCGTCCGGCAGGGCGGCGAGTACCTCGGCCCCGATCAACCCGCTGGTGTCCGGGGTCAGCGCGATGCACACCACGAGGATGTCCGCCGCGGCGGCGAGCCGGGGGAGTTCCGCCAGCGGCGCCACGCCGTCCCGCGCGGTCCGGGACGACCGGCTGATCTGGGCGCCGAACGGGCGGAGCCGCTGCTCGATGGCCTTTCCCATGCCGCCGTACCCCACCAGGAGCACCTTCTTGCCGTCGAGGCTGTCGGTGCGCACGTGATGCCAGCGGCGCCGCGTCTGGTCCAGCGCGAAGGCCGGCAGCCGCCGCAGGCTCGCGAGAATGAGGGTGACCGCCAGCTCGGCGGTGCTCTCCTCGTGGTGCAGCCCGCTTCCGTTGCACAGGGTCACCTGCTCCGGGACGGCGCCCAGCAGGTTGTCGACGCCGCTGCTGAGGCTCTGCAGCACCCGCAGCCTCGGCAGCTTCGCGATCATGGCGACGCTCGCCCCGTTCCCCATGTAGGGCAGGCAGTAGAAGTCCACGTCGCCCAGGTCGCGGCCGCCGTCCTCGTACCGGGCGATGGTGGCCTGCGGCAGCCGCCTGGCCACCTCGTCGGCGACCCCGTCCGCCGACGGCAGCAGAAACGTCATAGACCGGCCGCCCCTCCGCGCGTCTGGCACCTGCGACGGACGCTACCCCGCCCGGCGCCCCGGCGCGCTACCGGGTGATCAGTATGGCGCCGGGATGCCCGCCCACCATGATCGCCCCTCAACCGCCGGGCCGGTACATCTGCTATTGCCCGCAGCCGCCAGCCGGGTTCCCCGGGCCGGCGCTGGGTGCTGTCAGGATGATGGCATGCGGTGGATCGAGCTGGACGGTGCCGTGAACGTCCGGGACACCGGCGGCCTGATCACCTCCGACGGCGGCACCACGGCCGGCGGCAGGCTGCTGCGCGGCGACAACCTGCAGGAACTGTCGCCCGCCGAGATCACGCGCCTGGTCCGGGGGATCGGCCTGACCACGGTGGTGGACCTGCGCAGCACCGCCGAGCTGGCCGCCGAGGGGCCGGCGCCGCTCGACGCCGTCGCCGGTGTCCGCCACGTGCACCTCCCGGTCCTGCCCGAGCAGGGCCAGGCCACCGACGTGGCCGCGGACGTGCTGCTGACCAGGCCGGACCGGGACCGGTCGCGCTATCCCGCCGATCCCGTGTGCGGTCACTACCTGGGGTACCTGGAGGACCGGCCCGGTCAGGTGGTGGCCGCCCTCCGCACCGTCGCGGCCGCCGAGGGCGCCGCGCTGGTGCACTGCGCCGCGGGCAAGGACCGCACCGGGGTGGTGGTGGCGGTCGCGCTCAGCGCGGTCGGTGTCCGCCCGGAGGATGTGGTCGCGGACTACGCCGCCACCGGTGAGCGCACCGGCGCCCTGATCGACCGGCTGCGCCGGTCGCCGGTCTACGCGAGCGACATCGACAGCAAGCCCGCGCGGGAGCACCGGCCGCGGCCGCAGACCATGGCGGCGTTCCTGGAGCAGCTGACGGTCCGCTACGGCGGGGTGCTCCGGTGGCTGGCCGGGCACGGCTTCGGCGCAGCCGACGTGGACCTGCTGCACGCCAAGCTCCGCGGCCGCTGACCCGCGAGCCTGCCGGCGGGTCAGCCCCAGGCCGGGTCGCGGGCCAGCTTCTCGGCGATCCTGTCGTGGAAGCTCTTGCGCCGCAGCGCCTCCTCGATGTCGGTAACCACGCGGCTCAGCGGATAGGGGATCTCCGCCTCGATCTCGGCGACGGCGGCCTCCGTGGCCCGCCACTCGGCGGCCAGCCGGCCGATGACCCGGGTGGCCTTGGCGGTGAGCGCCACGCGCTTGCTGCGCGCGTCGCTGCCCGCGGTGGTGCGGACCCAGCCCGCGGCGCGCATCGCGGCCACCTTCTGGCTGGTGGCCGAGTGGGTGCGCCGCACCGACCTGGCCAGTTCGGTGATCGTCATGGGGCCCCGGGCGTGCAGCCGGAGCAGTTCCATCACGAAGCTCGGCTTGAGCCCGTCGATCCGCGCCTCCGCGTAGACCGCGGCGATGTCGTCGTCCATCGCCGCCTGGAGCAGCCGCAACGGCCGCCATCGGCTTTGCTCGGTAGGGTCTGCCGTGCTCGGGGTCATCTGCCCATTGTAACAGCACTTATATAAGTGCTGTTACAATGGGACGGTTCGTGGCCGGCGACATCGAGGGAGGCGTGATCGTGGCTGACCGCCGCCGGTTGCTGGCCGACCTCACCCCGCTGCGCGAGTCGGCCGCGTTCCGGCGGCTGTGGGCCGGGACCACCCTGTCCTCGGTCGGCGGCGCGCTGACCGCTTTCGCCGTCATGCTCCAGGTCTACGACCTCACCCACTCCTCCCTCGCGGTCGGCGCGATCGGTGTGGCGGAGCTGGTGCCGACCCTCATCGTGGGGCTGCTGTGCGGCCCGGTCGTGGACGCGATCGACCGGCGCAAGCTCGTCCTGGTGACCAGCGCCTGCCTGGCCCTGGTGTCGGCGGCGCTGGCGGCCCAGGCGTTCGCCGGGCTGGACCTGCTCTGGCTGCTGTACGCCCTCGTCGCGGTGCAGTCCTCGCTCAGTGCCGTGAACCGCCCGGCGCGCAGCACGTTCATTCCCGCCCTGCTGCCGCCCGGCCGCCTCGCCGCCGGCCTGGCCCTGGACCGGCTCAGCTTCCAGGTCGTGCTGACCACCGGCCCGGCGCTGGCCGGGCTCATCGCGGCCGCCCCGCACCTGGGCCTGCGCGCGTGCTATCTCGCCGACACGGTCAGCTTCGCGGGCGCGCTGTACGGGATCGCCAGGCTGCCCGCGATGCGGCCGGGCGCGCCCGCACGCCCCGGCCCGCGCGCGGTCGCCGAGGGCCTCGGCTTCATCCGGCGCAGCCAGGTGGTCGGCGGCGCGTTCCTGGCCGACCTCAACGCCACGGTTTTCGGCCTGCCGGTGGCCCTGTTCCCGGCGATCAACGCGGAGCGGTTCGGCGGCGATCCGCGCACCCTCGGCCTGTTCACCACGGCCATCGGCGTCGGCGGCCTGGTCAGTGCCGCGTTCTCCGGGCCGCTCGGGCACGTGGCCCGGCAGGGCCGCGCCATGCTCGTCACGGTCTCCGTCTGGGGCGCGGCCTTCGCCGGCTTCGCGGTTGCCCGCGGCCTGTGGCTGACCCTCGGCCTGCTGGCCGTGGCCGGGGCGGCGGACGCGTTCACCGTGGTGTTCCGCGGGGCGATCGTCGCGGCGGCCACCCCGGACCGGCTTCGCGGCCGGGTCATGGCGGCCGACTACGTCGTCGGCGCCGGCGGCGGGCAGTTCGGCAACCTGGAGGCCGGCGGGCTGGCATCGGTCACCTCGCCGGTGATCAGCGCGCTGGCCGGCGGGCTCGCCACGATCGCCGGCGCCGTGCTGATCGGCCTGACGCTGCCCGCCTTCACCCGGTACCGCAGCGCCGCGTCGGGCCAGCGGGCCCGCCCGGAGGAGCCCCCGCCCGAGCGGCCCGCCGGCCGGGATGCCGGCCGGGCCCGGGCGGGCGCCGCGGGCCGGTCCTCGCGCTGACCCCGATCGTGCGGCACCATGGCAGGGTGACCGATCGCGCCCAGGTGAGCCGGTGGCTGGCCGGGTACGAGTCCGCCTGGCGGGCACCCGGCACGCAGGGCCTCGCCGGCCTGTTCACCAGCGCCGCCAGCTACCTGCTGTCCCCCTACGAACAGCCCGTCGTGGGCCTGCCCGCCATCGCGCGGATGTGGGAGGAGCAGCGGCAAGGACCCGACGAGGTCTTCACCCTGGCCACCGACATCCTGGCCGTCGACGGCGCGACGGCGGTGATCCGGGCCGAGGTGCACTACGGGGATCCGCCGCACCAGGAGTACCGCGACCTGTGGGTCATCCGGCTGGGCGACGACGGCCGCTGCAGCTGGTTCGAGGAGTGGCCGTTCTGGCCCCAGCGCGGGTACGCCGCCCGCGACGACCACCCCTAGACACCCGGCCGCCAGGGCATCGCCGGGCGGCACATGCCGGCGGGCCGTCGTTACGCGAAAACCTCGGGCGGCATGGGCGGTGACGGCTCGGCGCACGCGTCCGTGACGGGCGCGGCGCCCGCGGTGAACCGGTCGAGCTCGGCGCCCGCCACCAGCCGGGCGGGGAACGGGTCGCCCGCGAGCCGCCTGGTCAGCGCGGCGCGCGGAAGCTCCCGCCCGGCTCCCACGACGACCAGGTTGCCGAATGTGCGGCCGTGCAGCACCGCGGGCTCTGCCATGACCCATACGTGCGGGAACA
>Ga0318562_10001349_pt1 | contig 11061 bp, 12 predicted proteins | sample GRESIP066b5f18_FD_203688 | JGI IMG/M metagenome (GOLD analysis project Ga0318562, IMG submission 203688) | Tropical soil microbial communities from Luquillo Experimental Forest, Puerto Rico - GRE.SIPMG.066b5f18 | ecosystem: Environmental > Terrestrial > Soil > Tropical forest > Bulk soil...
GGGCTTTTTCTTTCAGGCACTCGAATCGTGTGCGCCGAACGTCGTTTCGGCAAGCCACGCGCCGAGGCGCGCTTCGGCTTCCTCGATGCCGATGCGGCGCGTCGCGGAAAAGCCCACGACGTCGACCTGACCAATATGGACGGGAAACGCGGCAGCGATGTCGCGTTCGATGCGGCGCTTCGCCTCGTGCTGCGCGGAGGCCGCGAGCTTGTCGATTTTCGTCGCGAGCGCGAGCACGGGACGTCCGCTCGTCAGATAGCCCGAAAGCAGCGCTCGGTCGGGATCGGAGAGGCCGCGCCTTGCATCGACGATCAGCACCAGGCCGACGAGCGACTGGCGGGATGCGACGTAGCGTGCGAGAAACCCCTGCCAGTGGCGCTTCAGCGCTTTCGGCACGGCTGCGTAGCCGTAGCCGGGGAGATCCGCGAGCAGTGCGCCGCCGCGCAGACGAAAGAAGTTGATCTGCTGCGTGCGCCCTGGTGTCTTGCTGGTGAAAGCAAGCCGCGACTGATTGGCGAGCGCGTTGATTGCGCTTGACTTGCCGGAATTCGACCGTCCGGCAAATGCGATTTCGGGAGGTCCGGGCGGCGGGAGCTGCTCGTCGCTCGCGACAGTGAGCAGATACTCCGCGTGGTGTATCGGATGCGCTAGCACAGGGCGCACCGCCATCCGCGGCGGAGCGCGCCGGCTTTGGCCGGGCACTGCGATTCCGCTACAATGCGCTGCTTTTGCGCACCGGTATCGGCGCCGCGAGAGTCAAGCGGCTGGCGCATCATCCAGGACGGCCGACGCCGCCTTCGGGGAGTCAATCGATGAGACGCATGTTGCTGCTGGCGGTAGTCGCCAGCACGTTGCCCGCGGCCGCCGCGCTGGCGCAAGCTCCGGCGGGCAAGCCCGATCTCTCGCGGGCCGAGTCGATCGTCAAGGAAGTGTGCGCAGCGTGCCATGGCGCCGACGGGAACAGCCCGAGCCCGACGAATCCGAGCCTGGCCGGGCAGGGCGCCGAGTATATCGCCCTGCAATTGCAGCACTTCCAGTCGGGTATCCGCGTCAATCCAATCATGCAGGGGATGGCCGCGTCGCTCAAGCCCGAAGAAATCAGGGCGCTCGGACTCTATTTTTCGCAACAGAAGCCGAAGGGGCTGGGCGCCAAGGACGCAACGCTCGCGACCGCCGGGCAGAGGCTCTACCGCGGCGGGGACATCGCATCCGGGATGCCCGCGTGCGCCGCTTGCCATTCGCCCAACGGCGCGGGCATTCCGAAAAACTATCCGCGGCTCGCGGGCCAATACGCCGAATACACGTACGCGCAGCTCAAGGCGTTCCGTGATGGCGAGCGCGGCTCTGACAAGGAAGGCAAGGATTTCAACGGCAAGATCATGGCGACGGTCGCCGCGCGGATGAGCGACCCGCAGATGAAGGCGCTTGCCGAATACGCGTCCGGCTTGCATTAGACGCGCGCTCGCCGCCCGCGCGTCCCGATTCCGCTTCGCCACGCAGATCGCGTCCGACCTTACGACGCGATGCCACGCGCGACGCTTGCAGCACTGAATATCTACCCGGTGAAGGGCTGTCGCGGCATTGCGATGCCTCGCGCGCGCGTCGCCCCGCGCGGCCTTCTCGCGGTCACGGGTCCTGCCCTCGTCGGCGACCGCGAGTTCATGATCGTCGACACGGCGGATCGGTTCGTCACGCAGCGCGATGAGCCGCGGCTTGCCCTCATCGCAACGCGCCTCGAATCCGATGCGCTCGTGCTCTCGGCGCGCGGCGCCGCTTCGCTTGTCATCCCCCTCGTCGCTCCGCGCGGCGCCCCACGTCGGGTGACAGTCTGGCAGAGCGAAGTGATCGCGCACGATGCTGGCGACCCCGCCGCCGACTGGCTCGCGGCCGCGCTTGGCCGCGATGTTCGCCTGGTGCGCTTCGATCCGCGCGAGACGCGGCTCTGCAATCCGCAATACGCGGGCGACTCGGGTGCACAGGTCGCGTTCGCCGATGGCTACCCGGTCCTCGCGATCGGCGAGGCGTCGCTCGCGGATCTCAACGCGCGCCTGGCCGCGAACGGCAGCTCCGCGCTGCCGATGAATCGCTTCCGGCCGAACGTCGTGCTTGCCGGCCTCGACGCCTTCGACGAAGATCATATCGACACGATCAGCGCGGACGGTGTAATGCTGAAGCTCGTCAAGCCGTGCACCCGCTGCCAGGTGACGACGACCGACCAGGACGCGGCAATCGTGGGAGACGAGCCCCTCGCGACGCTCAAGCGCTACCGGATGAACGCCGCGCTTGGCGGCGTCACGTTCGGAATGAATGCGATCGTCGTCGCGGGCGAAGGCCGCGAATTGGCGGTCGGACGCGACGTCGATTGTCGATTCGCGTTCTGAACGAGCGACTGCTTGTCGACAGGGCCCAGGATCAGGCAGCGGCCGGCTCGGGCGGGCTCGCGACGCAACGCGCGAGCGTTTCGCGCCAGTCGTCCATCCCGAAGCCGAAGGTCGCCTCGAAGCGCTGTGTCGCAAGCACCCCGTACGCAGGGCGCCGAGCCGGCGTCGGGTATTCGGCGGTCGTGATCGGAACGACGCGCGGACGCTTGGCATCGCCGACGATCGCCTGTGCGAACTCGTGCCAGCTCGCGCTACCGCTCGCCGATAGGTGATACAAGCCGGCGCGCTCGGCTGCCCACGCGCGTCCCGTTGCGACAATTCGCACGGTCGCCTCGGCGAGCGCGCGTGACCAATTGGGCACGCCGACCTGATCGGCTACGATCGAGATCTCGTCGCGTTCGGCGGCGAGGCGCCGTATCGTCAGCAGAAAATTCCGGCCGCGAAGCCCGTACACCCAGCTCGTGCGGAAGACGAGCGAATGCCTGCCTGCAGCCGCCACGGCATGCTCCCCCTCGAGCTTGGTCTGGCCGTAGACGTTGAGTGGAGCCGCCGAAGCGTCTTCGGGATAGGGCGTCGTGCGCTTCCCGTCGAACACGTAGTCGGTCGAGTAGTGGACGAGCAGCGCGCCGACGCGCTTCGCTTCCTCAGCGAGGATGCCCGGAGCGCGGCCGTTGATCGCGTGCGCGAGCGCAGGTTCGGATTCCGCGCGATCGACGGCCGTATACGCGCCGGCGTTGATGATGAGCGCCGGCTTCGCCCCGCGTACCGCCGCGACGATCGCATCGGGATCGGCGAGGTCGAGGGCCGCGCGATCCGCAGCGATCACGCCGCCGTGCGGTTCGAGCAACCGGGCCACCTCGAACCCGATCTGCCCGCCCGCACCGGTAACGAGTATCGTGGGCTGCATCTCGGTAGGGGAGCGCTAGTTGTAAACGGCGGCAGCGGCGAGCGGTGTACCTGCCGCGTCCTTCGCCGCGAGAATCGGCGCGCCCGAGAGCGGCCACGCGATTCCGAGCGCGGCGTCGTTCCACAGCAGCGTGCGCTCGTGCTCGGGATACCAGTAGTCGGTCGTCTTGTACAGGAAGTCCGCGAATTCGGACACCGAGAGAAACCCGTGCGCGAAGCCGGGCGGTACCCAAAGCATCCGCTGATTTTGTGCGGACAACGTGAGCCCGATCGAACGGCCGAACGTGGGCGAGCTCCGCCGAAGGTCGACGACGACGTCGAATACCTCGCCGGCCACACAGCGCACGAGCTTCCCTTGCGCGTGCTCGATCTGATAGTGCAGCCCGCGCAGCACGCTCCTGCGCGAGCGCGAGTGGTTGTCCTGGACGAACGTCGCGTCGATCCCCGCGGCTGCGAAGGTCCGCGCGTTCCAGCTCTCCATGAAGAATCCGCGGTCATCGCCGAAGAGCTTCGGCTCGATCAGCTTGACGCCGGGGAGATCGGTTGAGCTGACCTTCATCTCACGTCGGGCTCGCGCAGAAGTGCCAGCAGGTATTGCCCGTAGCCGTTCTTCGCCATTTCCCGGCCGAGCCGTTCGACGTCGGCGGCACTGATGTAGCCCAGCCGGTAGGCGATCTCCTCGGGGCAGGCGACCTTCAAGCCCTGCCGGCGCTCGATCGTCGCGATGTACTGCGCGGCCTCGAGCAGCGACTCGTGCGTCCCAGTGTCGAGCCATGCCATCCCGCGTCCCATCACTTCGCAGGCGAGCGCGCCACGATCGAGATACGCCTTGTTGACATCGGTGATCTCGAGCTCGCCGCGGGCCGACGGGGTGAGCCCCGCCGCGATGTCGAGAACGTCGTTGTCGTAGAAATAAAGCCCGGTCACCGCGTAGCGCGACTTCGGCTTCTTCGGTTTCTCCTCGAGGGAAAGCACGCGGCCCTGTGCATCGAATTCGGCCACGCCGTATCTTTCGGGGTCGGCGACCGGATACGCGAACACCGTCGCACCGGATGCGCGTGCGCTCGCCCGTTGCAGCTGCAGCGAGAGGTCGTGCCCGTAGAAGATGTTGTCGCCGAGCACCAGCGCGGAAGGCGCGCTGCCGACAAAGCCGCGGCCGATGATGAACGCCTGCGCGAGGCCTTGGGGCGCGGGCTGCACCGCGTACGAGAGATCGAGCCCCCACTTCGCGCCGTCGCCGAGCAGCGCCTGGAAGCGAGGCGTGTCCTCGGGCGTCGAGATCAGCAGGATGTCGCGGATCCCCGCGAGCATCAGCGTCGATAGCGGATAGTAGATCATCGGCTTGTCGTACACCGGCAGCAGCTGCTTCGACAGAACCTGCGTTACCGGAAAGAGCCGTGTGCCGGATCCGCCGGCGAGAACGATTCCCTTGCGCTTCATCGCGGGCCGCCTTCACGCATCGCGTGAGCGCCACACGCCTTCAGGCGGGCGCACGCGCGTAGTTGAGCGAGATCCATTTGTGATATTCACCGCTGGTCACCGCGGCGATCCAAGCATTGTTATCGAGATACCACTGGACGGTTCGCTGCATGCCGGTGCCGAAGGTCTCCGCAGGCGTCCACCCGAGTTCGAGGCGAATCTTCGACGGGTCGATCGCGTAGCGGCGATCGTGGCCGGGACGATCCGCGACGAATGTGATCAAGCGTTCATAGTCGCGCCCGGGCACGAGCTCGCCCAGGATCCCGCAGATCGTGTGCACGACGTCGAGGTTGCTCATCTCGGCGTTACCCCCGATCGCGTAGGTCTCGCCCGGCTGCCCGCTTGCGAGCACGTTGCGTATCGCCGCGCAATGATCGCCGACGTAGAGCCAGTCGCGGATGTTCTTGCCGTCGCCGTAGACCGGGAGTGCCTTGCCGGCGAGCGCGTTGACGATCATCAGCGGAATCAGCTTCTCGGGAAATTGCCGCGGCCCGTAGTTGTTCGAGCAGTTGGTCGTAAGCGTCGGCAGACCGTACGTGTGGTGATAGGCGCGCACGAGATGATCGGCTGCGGCTTTCGAGGCCGAGTAAGGACTGTTCGGCGCATACGGCGTCGTTTCGGTGAACGCCGCGTCGTCAGGTGCGAGCGAGCCGAAGACCTCGTCCGTCGAGACATGTAGGAAGCGGAAAGCCGAGCGCTTGGCCGCAGGAAGCGTCGACCAGAACCCGCGCGCCGCTTCGAGCAGCGCAAAGGTGCCGACGACGTTGGTCTCGATAAACGCCGCCGGGCCGTGGATCGAACGATCGACATGACTCTCCGCGGCGAAGTTGACGATCGCGCGCGGGCGATGGTCCGCGAGAACCGCATCGACGCGCGCGCGCTCGCCGATGTCGGCGTGGACGAAAACGTGCCGCGCATCGCCGACAAGCGAGGCGAGGCTGCCGAGGTTGCCCGCATAGGTGAGCTTGTCGAGATTCACGACGGGCTCGCTCGATCGCTCGAGCCAGTCGAGCACGAAGTTGGATCCGATGAATCCGGCGCCGCCGGTTACGAGGATCATGAAGTGAGGCAGAGAAGCGCGAAGGCGTCGCCGCGGGCGCGCGGAATCACGCGGCGCGGGCCGATTCTATCATCGGGGCACGGTCAGGCCGCGAAGATCCCGTAATACTCGCCGTACCACGCGACAAATCGCGCGAGACCTTCGGCAAGTGGCGTCCGCGGCGCGAAACCGGTGAGGGCGGCAAGCCTGTCGACCGCCGCCAGGCTCGCCGGAACATCGCCCGGCTGCATTGGTTCGTAGATCTTGACCGCCACACGCCTGAGCAGCTTTTCGAGCGTTGCGATGAAGGTTTCGAGCTCGACGGCCTCGTGATTGCCGATGTTGTATACAGCCCATGGAACGGCGCGCGGCGCGCCAGCCGGGGGCTTCCCGATCACCCGGACCGTCGCCTCGACGATGTCGTCGACGTACGTGAAATCGCGGCGCATCTTTCCGTCATTGAACACCCGAATCGGCTCGCCGGAAAGTATCGCCTTCGTGAACAGCATTGGCGCCATGTCCGGGCGGCCCCATGGGCCGTAGACGGTGAAGAAGCGCAGCGCCGTGGTCGGAAGCGCGTGGAGGTGGCTGTAACTGTGCGCGATCAGCTCGTTCGCCTTCTTGGTCGCCGCGTACAGGCTTACCGGATGATCGACGTTCTGATCTTCGGAGAACGGCAGCGTGTGGTTCGCGCCGTAAACGCTGGACGACGATGCGTACACGAGGTGCGCGACACCCGCGCGACGGCAGCCTTCGATCACATTCCCGAACGCGACCAGATTGTTCCTGAAGTATGCGTGCGGATTGACGAGCGAATACCGCACTCCGGGCTGTGCGGCAAGATGAACGACGTGGGTGAACGCGTGATCGCGAAACAAGCTATCGGTCGCCGCGGTGTCGGCGAGGTCGGCACGCTCGAAGCGGAAACCGGGGCGGCCGTCGAGGCGCGCCACGCGCGCCCTCTTGAGCGAGACGTCGTAATAGGGATCGAAGTTGTCGACGCCGAGCACCGATACGCCCGCGTCGAGGAGCCTGGTGGCGGTGTGCATGCCGATGAAGCCGGCGCACCCGGTGACGAGCACGCGCCCGATCGCCGCCCCGATCATTGCGGCTCGACTGCCGAGAGCGCGCGAAGCTTCGCGTACTTCATGAAGCTTCCGAAGCAGCCGATCACGATGTGTACGAATCCGGCGATGCCGTCGAGAAAGCCCAGCTTCACGACATAGAAACGGGCGAACCGCGCGAGCGGCGATGCGACGAGTCGCGCCACACTCGCGCGCTCGCCCCGCTTGTGCATCACCTCGGCCTGGATCGTCGTGTATCGGTTCTGCTTGGCGATGTACGCATCGAGCGACTCAGCAGAAGAGTGCAACAGGTCGCCCGAGAGCCGCGCGATCGAGCCTTCCGTCGTCACGTTTTCATGCACCGGATCGTCGGTCCAGCGCGCATGGCGTCGATCGAAGAGCCGCACGATCCAATCCGGGTAGCCCTCGCCGTGCCGCAGCCAGCGCCCGAGGAAGCGATTGCGCCGCGCCATCGCGAACGCGACTGCCGCTGGTGTGGCACCGAGCGCCGCACGAATCGCGGCGGCGAGCTCCGGCGAGACGCGCTCGTCGGCATCGAGGCAGAGCACCCAGTCGTGCGCGGCGTGCGCTACCGCGAAGTTCTTCTGCGGCCCGAATCCCTGCCACGGGTGCACGATGACGCGCGCGCCGCAGCGGCGCGCGATTTCCACGGTATCATCGCTGCTGCCCGAATCGACGACGACGATCTCGCCTGCAAAAGGAGCCGACGCGAGGCATTCGGCGATCTGTCCGGCCGCGTCGCGCGTGATCACACAGAGGCTCAACGGAAGCTTTAGGGGCATGCGTGACGACGCGAGGCCTCGAGCGCGGCGCGGTTGACGATGCGCACATTCTACGGGGTTTCACCGCAGCCATGGCCGCGCTGCCGGAGCGCCGGGGTCGCAGCGTGACAGCGATCCTCGTCGTGTCCGTCTCGCTTCGCCGATGGCGCAACCACCTGCTGTCGACTAGGGCGATGCGCGAGATGTCGACATTTCGCGACGATCTGCGCCGCGATCGCTGCTCCGCCGTGCTCGATTTGCAGGAGCAGGTGAAAGCGGCGCCGATCGCGCCACTCGCGCGCGGCGTACGCCATGGTCCGGACCGTGCCGGCATTCGCGAGCCGATCGTGACCCTCGCGCACGAAGTTCATCACACGATCGACAAGTTGTGGCCCGAGGCGAACTGGCGCGCGCCGATCGGCGCGTTGGTGCGCGCGGGGTTCGTTGTGCTTCTGCCATGTGGACCGTCCGACGAGCATGCGCGCAGCCAGCTTGCGGCAGGCGAGACGCTCGCGCGCGTCCCGCCGTGGCAGCCGCTCGGTGGAGTCGGGCAGGTTCCGTCCGCCGACGCAGTCCTCGATGGGGCGAGCGCGCTCCTGCGGCCCGCACCCAACTGCTGAAAAGGCTGGCGATGCGCACGCTCTACACGCTGCTGTGGTATCTCGCGTTGCCGTTCGTACCGGTGCGACTTTGGTGGCGCGGCCGCCGCGAGCCCGGCTACCGCGAGCGGATCGGCGAGCGCTTCGGCCGCTATCCGCGCAACGAGCGCGAGCTGCACGGACTTGTGATCTGGGTGCACGCGGTGTCGCTCGGCGAGACGCGCGCTGCGGTGCCGCTCGTCGATCGCCTGCATCGTGCGTATCCCGATGCAACGGTGCTGGTCACGCATATGACGGCCACGGGACGCGCGGCCGGGCGGTCGCTCTTCGGCCATCGCGTCGCGCAGGCGTGGCTGCCTTACGACGTGCCGTTCGCCGTGCGCGGCTTCCTTGCGCACTGGAAGCCGCGTGTCGCACTGGTCATGGAGACCGAGCTGTGGCCGAACGCGATCGCGCTCGCGAGCGAACGGGGCATTCCGGTATTCCTGGTGAACGCGCGAATGTCGGAGCGTTCCGCGGCGGGCTACGCGCGAATTCCCTCCGTCACGCGTCCGATGATGGCGTCCCTCGCGGGCGTGGCAGCGCAGAGCATCGCCGACGCGGCGCGCCTCGAGTCGCTCGGCGCGCCGACGCCGGTGATCACCGGTAATCTGAAATTCGACATCGGGATCGCCGATGGCGCCGCAGCGCTCGGTCGCGAGTTTCGGGTGCGCTTCGGCGAAGCGCGACCGGTGTGGCTCGCCGCATCGACCCGCGAAGGCGAGGAAGCGCTGATCCTGGACGCGATCGCCGCGCGCGGACTGCCTCCCACAACGCTCACGATCATCGTGCCGCGCCACCCGCAGCGCTTCGCCGAGGTCGCGAACCTCCTGCGCGAACGCGGCGTCCCCTTCGTCCGGCGCAGCGAAACCGCGGCCGTGCCCGCCGACATCGCCGTTGTGCTCGGCGATTCGATGGGAGAGATGACCGGATATTGCGTAGCCGCCGACGTTGTCTTCGTTGGCGGCAGCCTCCTTCCGCTCGGCGGGCAAAACCTGATCGAGCCGATCGCGCTGGGCCGCCCGACGCTCGTCGGCCCGCACATGTTCAATTTCGCCGATGCAACGCAGAAGGCTCTTGCAGCCGGCGCCGCGCTCGAAGAGCCGCACGCCGCGGCTCTGGTGCAAAGGCTGAGCGCTCTGCTGGAAGATCCTGCGCGCCGCACCGCGATGAGCGGCGCCGCGCTCGAATTCCACGCCGCTCATCGCGGCGCAGCCGATCGCCTCTGGCGGTGGCTAGCGCCGAAGCTCGCGGCAAGCGGAGCCGGGCGCCCGTGAACAGCCGCTAGCCCAGCTCGCGGTTGACCCGCTCGACATCTTCGTCTGAGAGCTTGCCGGCAGCCTGCTTCAACTTGAGCGCGCTAATGACGAAGTTGTAGTAGGCCTGCGCCAGATTGAATCGCGTCTGATACACCTGCTGCTGCTGGTTCAGCACGTCGAGGTTAGTCCGCACGCCAACTTCAAGGCCGAGCTTGTTCGAGTCGTACGAGACCGTCGCCGACTTGACCGCCTGCTCGAGCGCCTTCACCTGCGCGACGCCGCTAGTGACGCCGGAGAACGAGGTCTGCGCAAGTAGCTGCGCCGCGCGACGCGCCGCTTCGAGGTTCTGGCGCGAGACATCAAGGTTGGCGACCGCTTGTCTCACCTTCGAGTTGATGAGCCCGCCGGTGTAGATCGGGACGTTCAGCTGCACGCCGATCACTCCGGTTCGCGTGTCCTGAGCGAAATTGGCGGAGATGTTGGTCGATGCGGCGCCGCCCTGGTACGTCTGATTGAAACTGGCGACGACGTCGAGCGTCGGCAGATGGCCGGCACGCTGACGATCGACCTCCAGCAGCGCGATGTCGTAGTTCGCCTGCGCGATCTTCACCTGGTAGTTGTCGTGGATCGATTTTTCGATCCATGCCTCGAGCGCGTTCGGCGAAGGAAGCTGGGGCTCGAATCCGCGCTCGAAGCGCTTGAGCTCTTTCGGCGCTCGACCGATGATTGCCCGCAGCGCCGCGATCTTGTTGTCGAGATCGTTCTGCACCTGGAGTTCCTGCGCGACGATCTGGTCGTACTTGGCCTGCGCATCGTTCGTGTCGGTGATCGTCGCCACCCCCACCTCGAAATTGCGCTTCGCCTGCGCCAGGTTCTCGCTCACCGCGGCTTTCTGACTCTCGGTGAGCTCGATCGTGAACTGCGCGAGGAGCACATCGAGGTACGCCTGCACAACGCGAATGATCAGATCCTGCTGCGCCGACGCCAGCACGTACTCGCCCTGCCCGACCTGCGTCTTCGATTGCTCGAACGTTATCCAGTTCTGCATCCGGAACAGCGGCTGGGTGGCTTGCACCGAGTAACCGTACAACGGGAACCGCTGGTCGAACTCGCGCTGCCCCAGCGTCGGATCGATATGCACGGTCTCGTTGAACTTCTGGTAGTTGGCGTTCCCGAGCAGGCTCAGCGCCGGCAGCAGGCCTGAGCGCGCCTGCGGAAGCAGCTCCTGCGTCGCCGCGTAGTTCGACCGCGCGGCGGCAAGCGTCGGGTCGCTCGTGAGCGCGTCACGATAGATCTGCAGCAAATCCTCGCCGACCGCAGGGCTGGCGATCCCGGCGAAACCGAAAGCCGCCACAATGGCGAGAGCGGAGAATCGGATCATCGTCGACCGTCCATCGTCGTGCGCGTCGGGCGCGCGTTCATTGTCTTTACGGTGTTGCGGATCGCGCGGGCGAGGATCGAGGCCCTAGTAGCGTCTCATCGACGGGTCGACTTCGACGGCCCAGCCTTCGAC
>Ga0318562_10001353_pt1 | contig 11053 bp, 11 predicted proteins | sample GRESIP066b5f18_FD_203688 | JGI IMG/M metagenome (GOLD analysis project Ga0318562, IMG submission 203688) | Tropical soil microbial communities from Luquillo Experimental Forest, Puerto Rico - GRE.SIPMG.066b5f18 | ecosystem: Environmental > Terrestrial > Soil > Tropical forest > Bulk soil...
CAGCCACACCGCCCCGCTGCTCATGGTCTGGGTCATCGCGGCCGCGTTGCACGTCGCCGTCGGGTCCGTGACGATCTCGGCGATCACCTCGGCGGGCATCCTCGCTCCTGTCGCACCGATCATCGGTCTCGACCCCGTCCTCATCGCGCTGGCCGCGGGCGCTGGATCGCTGTTCGCGGTACACGTCACGAGCAACACGTTCTGGCTGCTGCAGTCACTTCTCGGCCAGTCGACGCGCGGCACATTGAAGACTGTCACGGTCGGCGTATCGGTTGCCTCCGTCGTCGCGATTCTGCTCATCCTGCCGATGAGCGCCCTGTTCTGATATCGCCTTCACGTAAGGAAAGACATTGACCACCAACGACATCCGCCCGCTCGCCGGAATCCGCGTGCTGGAGCTCGGCAACTACATCGCCGCCCCGACAGCTGGTCGCATGCTGGCCGACTTCGGCGCCGAGGTCATCAAGGTCGAACGCCCGGTCACCGGCGACGAGCTGCGCAACTGGCGGCTCTACTCCGGCGACACGTCGATGCTGTACCGAACCATCAACCGCAACAAGAAGTCGATCGTGGTCGATCTGAAGACCGAACGCGGGCGGGGGATCGTCCTCGACCTCGTCAAGCACTGCGATGTGCTGCTCGAGAACTTCCGGCCGGGCACCCTGGAGAAGTGGGGGCTCGGGCCCGAGGAACTCAACCGAATGAATCCGGAGCTGGTGATCACCCGGATCTCGGCGTTCGGCCAGACCGGGCCGATGGCGGGTCGACCCGGGTTCGCGGCCGTCGCCGAGGCGTTCGGCGGCCTGCGGGAACTGGTCGGCGACCCTGACCGGCCGCCGAACGCCGGTGCGCACCGGCGTCTCGATCGGCGATTCGATCGCCGGAATCTACGCGGCGTTCGGCACCGTGATGGCGCTGTTTGCCCGCGAACGCGCTGAAGTGCCTCAGCCACAGCGGGTTATCGATGTCGCATTGAACGAGTCGGTGTTGTCGGTGATGGAGTCGCTTGTGCCCGACTACCTGGCGTACGGCGTCACCCGGAAACGGGTGGGTGGACGGATGGAGGGCATCGCGCCCAGCAACGCCTATCCCTGCGCGGATGGCCTCAGCATCATCGTCGCCGGAAACGGGGACGCGATCTTCCAGCGCTACATGCAGACCATCGACAGACCCGACCTCGCGGCCGACCCCGACCTGCAGACCAACGCCGGCCGGTGGCAGCGGCGCGAAGAGCTCGACGCCGCAATCGGTCGGTGGACCATCCAGTACAACCGCGACGACGCACTCAAGCTGCTCGACGACGCAGGCGTCCCGTCCGGGCCCATCTACACCGCCGCGGACATCTGCGCCGACGAGCAGTATGAGGTGCGAAACATGATCCAGGACTTCACCGTTGACACCGGCGATACGCATCCGCGAACGGTCGGCTTTCCAGGCATCGTCCCGGTGATCGGCGAGGCGTCCCTTCCGATTCGAAGTATCGGCCCGGACCTCGGCGAACACACTCGCGACGTGCTGTCCTCGTTACTGGGCCTCACCGACGAAGAGATCGGAGCACTGACATGACATCTCGGCCGTACACACCACGCGCAGAGCTGCGCGACGTGACCCTGCGCGACGGACTTCAGCTCACCTCGAAGCGCCTGCCAACCGAGCGCAAGGTGGCGATCATTCGCGAGCTGTTGGCACTCGGCGTGCCGACACTGGAAATCGGCTCGATGGCGCGGCCCGATCTCGTTCCCCCACTTGCCGATACGCTCGAGGTCGTCGGCGCGCTGGATCCCGACGAGCTCGACCGGTGCTGGATCTGGGTGGCAACGCCGAGGCATATCGAGAAGGCGGCCGCCGCGGGCGCGCGCAAGTTCCAGTACTGCTTCTCCGCATCGGACTCGCACAACAAGGCCAACATCGGGCGGACCACCGAGGACAGCGTCGCGGCGATGCCCGATGCCGTCCGGATCAGCCGGGAGGTCGGCGGCGCGATCCAGCTGTGCATCGCCACCGCCTTCACCTGCCCCTTCGAGGGCGTTACCGACCCGGAACGGGTGATCGGCATCGCGAATGATCCGCGCACAGAGGGAGCCGACGATATCGTCGTGTGCGACACCATCGGCCAGGCGATCCCCACGCAGGTGAGCGACCTGATCACAGGCATCAGGGAACGAACCCCGCAGCGCCGCATCGTCTTCCACGGGCACGACACCTGGGGGCTCGGCGTCGCCAACACGCTGGCCGCCATCGACGCGGGCGCCACGCTGGTCGACGGCTCGCTCGGCGGCCTCGGCGGGTGCCCGTTCGCACCGGGCGCGAGCGGCAACACCTCGACTGAGGACCTTCTGTTCGCCACTCGACCGGACTGGTTCACGCCATCTACGCTGGCCTCGATGGTGGAGGTCACCGACAAGCTTGTCGCCGAACTCGGTGAGCCCAACCGCTCCCGGGCAGCGCAGGGTGCGCGATCCAAATCAACGGCGTTCGACTGGGTCATCGGCGGCATCGGTGACGGCTGAGCCGGCGTTCCTCGTCACCTACCCGATACCCGAGCCGGGGCTGGGCGCACTGCGCGCAGCAGGGCGGGTGCACATCCCCGACACGCCGCCCACTGCCGACGAGTTGCGTGACGCCTGCGGCTCGGGCGCATTCGACGTGGTGGTGGCACAGCTGTCCGACCGGTTCGACGCCAACCTTCTCGCACAGGCGAAGCTGACCGGAATCTCGAACTACGCGGTCGGTTACGACAACATCGACGTTCCCGCGGCAACACACAACGCCATCGTCGTCGGCAATACGCCCGGCGTGCTCACCGACGCCACGGCCGATCTCGCAATGCTGCTCATCCTTGCCTCGGCACGCCGCGCCATCGAAGCGGACCGGTTCACCCGTTCCGGGCAGTTCACCGGCTGGAAGCCCGAACTGCTTCTCGGTCAGGATGTTTCGGGCGCAACGTTGGGTCTGGTCGGCTTCGGACGCATTGCGCGGGCCACGGCTCACAGGGCCGCTGCCTTCGGCATGTCGATCGCGTTCTGCTCCCACCCGCCCGCCGGACGCCGCGTCGACGACGCCGAACTCGCCGCGCTCGCCTACCCGGTCCGCCAGGTCGGCTGGGCCGAGCTCGTCGAAACCAGCGACTTTCTCTCGGTCCACGTGCCGCTGGCACCCACCACAAGACATCTGATCGACGCGTCCATCCTGGCGGCGATGAAGCCGACCGCGATCCTGGTGAACACGGCGCGCGGTCCGATCGTCGATGAAGCGGCGCTCGTGGAAGCGCTCGGCAGCGGTCGTCTCGCTGGAGCCGGCCTCGACGTCTACGAACACGAGCCGCGCTTGGCACCCGGGCTCGCCGACCTGCCCAACGTCGTCCTTTTGCCGCATGTGGGCAGCGCCACCATCAAGGTGCGGGCCAAGATGGCCGAGCTGTGCGCCGACAATGCAATCGCGATGGGTCGCGGTCAAATCCCTCCGCACTGTGTCAACCCGGAAGCGATGAGGGATGGCTGATGGCGAGTACATTCACGACATGGCCACCGATGAGCCTGCGGCATCGTCGTCGAAACAACAGCCGCTGCTGGTGCTCGGCAAGATCACCGAGATCCTCGACGCGTTCACCCTGACCCGCCCCGAGATGAGCCTCGGCGAGATCCAGCAGGCGACCGGGCTGCCCACCTCGACGGTGCAGCGCCTGGTCAGCAACATGGTCGCCCAGGGCCTGTTGGACCGCACCGGTGACCGCATTCGCATCGGTGTCCGGATGTCGTACTGGGCGGCGACCGCGCTGAAGGACCTCGACGTGCTCGCCGTCGTCAACACCGTCCTCAAAGAGATCCGCGACAAGACCGGAGAGACGGCCTGCTTCTTCAAGGTGGAGCAGAACTACCGGGTGTGCGTCGCGGTCGCCGAAACCCATCACGCTTTGCGTCGAGACATGTACGTGGGCAAGGTCATTCCGCTGCACGTGGGCTCTGCATCGCGGGTCCTGCTGGCGTGGAATCCCGACCTTGCGGAACGGATTCTCGCGGCCCCGCTGGAATCGATGACAGACTTCACAGTGACCAGTCCCGACGAACTACGCGCGCTCAGCGCGCAGGCGAAGGCTGACGGCTACGCCATCACAGCCGGCGAGCGGGAGGATTCGGCGTCGGGGCTTTCCGCGCCTGTCTTCGACGCCGCAGGCGACCTCCTCGGCGCCATCACCATCAGCGGGCCGACGATCCGCATGCCGATCGCGCAGTGCGAAGCGTGGGTCGACCTGGTCGTCGGCTACGCCGAGCAGGTCACCCGGACGATCGGCGGCCGTCTCCCGCACTGATCGCCTCGAGGAACGCCTCCGAGGCGGCCTGCACACGGCGCGAGAAGAGCTGGCCCACATGGCTTCCCCGGTGCCAGAACAGCTCGCCACCCCACCGCTCGTGGAGCGCCTGCGCAGCTTCGCGCATCGCCATTCGGTCATGCCACGCGCCGACGATGAGGCGTCGGTGCGGTGGCGCGGTGGGCTCGACGGCGAGGTGATCGACCGCGGACGCGATCGCCGTCACCGTCTCGGAGCCCAGCAGCGCGATGGTGTCATCCACCGAAGGCCCCCACCGGCCCAGGTGCTTGGCGATCATCGCGTTGAGGCCGAATATTGGCGTGAACACCGCGACGCCATCGACTTCTTCCATGTGCGAAACCAACGCCGCGACAGGGCTTCCCATCGAAACACCGGACACCGCGATCGTGGTCGACTGCGGGCGCAGCCACCGGACGAGCGCGCGCACCTCCGATACGACGCGCATCATTCCCGCGACGTTGGTCAGCGGGTCCATGTTCGGGTACGGCGGCCAGGCGGTGCGCCGCGACCCGTGGCCCGGCTGGACCGGCAGGGCGATGTTGTAGCCCAATTCGTCCCTGACCCGCCGGGCGCGGGCGAACAACAGGTCGATCGGTTGGCCCTGACCAGCGCCATGCACCCAGACCAGCCACGGCCTGATGTCATCGCCGCTGCGGCACAGGTGCACCACAGCCGTCGCGGGCCCGCTCAGCCCGACCTCGGCCAGCGACGGCGGAAGCTTGGGATCGTGAACGAATGTCAGCTTCTCATAGGTCAGCCCACCGAGCTTGCGACGCCGAATCGATCGCTCCCGCAGTGGTTCCGGTGCGGTGTGTGCCCCCTCGACACCCAATGCCGACAGCTCGTCGGCGGCAGCGGTGCACGAGTCCAGCGTGCGCTCGAGCTTCGGCGGAGGCGCCGTCAGCGTCATACCCGACAGCGCGAGTTCGTCGAGCATCACCTCGCCGAACTGGCGGGCTCCGCTCGGCGACGCCGGATTCCAGTCACCCGAGCGTCGCAGCGCGGCATGCGTCCGCGGCAGCACACCCGCGAAATCCCTGCCGATCCGGTACGCCCGCTCCGATGTCTTCATCAGGCGAGCTTGAACCCTGTGTAGCCCGCTCGGGCCACCTCGTCGCACCGCCGGCGATACTCCGGGATGCCGCCCGTGTAGCCCATGTACATCTGTTTCTTGCCCGGCACGTTGCCGCCGTTGTACCAGGAGTTACAACTGGGATGGACGAGTACCGTCGGCGCGACCAGCGATGTGATGTGTTCGATCCACTCTTGTTGGGCCTCGGGCAGCGCCTCGATGGTGCGGTAGTCGTGCGCGCGCAGGTACGTTATGCAGTCGCCGATCCACTCCACGTGCTGTTCCAGTGCGGCGACGAAATTGCTTGCAGGCGCAGGACTTCCGGGAGCCTGGACGATGAACAGGTTCGGGAATCCCGCCACGGCGAGCCCGAGATAACACAGCGGGCCTTCGTCGGCCCAGAAGTCCTTGAGCGACATGCTGTCTCGGCCGCGGATGTCGATACGCGACAGCGCACCGGTCATGGCGTCGAAGCCGGTAGCGTAGATGATGACATCGAGTTCGTATTCCTCCCGTTCGGTGTCGATGCCAGACGTCGTCATCGCACGGATCGGGCTCTTGCGCAGGTCGACGAGCGTGACGTTGTCGCGGTTGTACGTCTCGTAGTAGCCCTGGTCGATGATCGGGCGTTTGCACCCGAAGGGGTGGCTCGGCGTGAGTGCCGCGGCGGTCTCGGGGTCGGTGACGATGCGGCCCACCGCTTCTCCGTAGAGCTTCGCGGCCATCTGGCTGGCCTCGATGTCGAAGAAGACGTCGCCCCAACTGAGTGCGCCCATGACGCCCCCCTGTTCGACGGCGCGCATCTGGTCCTCCCGCGACGCCGTCTTCAACGGCGGGTTGGCCATCATCTGGAACATCACCGAGAAAGCCGACAGCCGTGCGGCGCCGATCGGATGCTCACGTTGCGCCGCGCGGATCTGGTCGTAGTTGGCCTTCATCTCGTCCAGCTCGCCGGGCTCGAAGGCACGGACCTGCCAGGGCAGCGTGTAGGCAGGCGAGCGCTGGAAAACGTAGAGGTGGTCGACCTCCTTGGCCACCACCGGGATCAGCTGCACACCGGTCGAGCCGGTACCGACGACGCCGACCCGCTTGCCCGCGAGGTCAACACCGTGCTTCGGCCAGCGGCTGGTGAACAACGAGATACCCGTATAGGAATCCATTCCCGCGATGTCGGGTTCCAGCGGTGCGGACAGGATGCCCGCGGCGCCGATGACGAACGGCGCGATGTAGGACTCCCCTTTTTCGGTCTCGACAGTCCATGTCGCTGAGGATTCGTCGAAGTTCATCGCTATCACGTTGGTGTGGAACCGGATATCGCGGCGCAGATCCAACCGGTCGGCGACGAAATTGAGGTATGCCTCGATCTCGGGCTGGGCAGGCATCGTCTCCGTCCAGACCCACTCCTGCTGGATGTCGTCGGAGAAGCTGTACGAGTACTCGATGCTCTCGATGTCGCAGCGCGCGCCCGGATACCGGTTGAACAACCAGGTGCCGCCGACGTTCTCGGCTTTTTCCAGGACCGCCACCCGCAGCCCGAGCTCCCGCAGCCGATGCAATGCGTAAAGGCCGGAAAAGCCGGCGCCGATGACGACCGCATCGAAGCGAAGAGCTGCCACCGTCGCGCCTCCTGCGGTCCGTTCGATCAGGTGCCGAAAACTATACTGTAATATCTTCCGTTGGCTAGGCACGGCGGCAAGGAGGCTCGGTGTGAAGGTCCCGTTCACCTGGAAAGTCACCGGCTGGTTCATGGTCGGCTGGTCGGCCGAATTTCCCGCGGGCGAGGCGCGGCCGGTTCGGTATTTCGGTGAAGACCTCGTCGCCTATCGCGACGAGTCGGGCGAACTCCATATCCTTTCTGGCCACTGCCGCCACCTCGGCGCACACATCGGACACGGCGGCAAGGTGGTTGGCGACTGCGTGGAATGCCCGTTCCACGGCTGGCGATGGGGGCCCGACGGCACCAACCGCTACATCCCTTATCAGCCGGACCGGCCCAACAGGGCGCTGCGGCTACGCGTGTACCCGGTGCGCGAACAATACGGATGCGTGTTCGTCTGGCATCAGCCCGCCGGCGAGGATCCGCAGTGGGAGATGCCCGACCTTTTCCACAAGTTCCCGCAGTTCCCGACCGACGAGAACGCGTATTACCGTCCGTACCCGGAGTTTTCGAGTCGTGCCGAACGAGAACCCGTGCATCCGCAGATCGTTGCGGAGAACGGCCCGGACAGCGCGCACTTCCATTACGTGCACGGCGCGACGGTGACGCCGGTGTGCCTGAACTGGGAGGCCGTCGACGAGGAGTGGCGCTTCCTCACCGGATGGCCCGATGCGCGCAGCGACGATCCCGACAAGATGGCGCTGTACATCCACAGCCATTTCTCCGGGCTCGGCTTTGCGATCAGCGCCTTCGAGGGATCATCCAACCACCGGCTGATCTTCGCCTGCACACCGGTCGAGGACGGCTACTCCGACATGTTCTATTCGATCTGGTGGCCGCGACTTCCCGGCGACACCTCCGAGGTTCCGCCCGACTCGGTGCGGGAGAAGGTCGAGCGCCAGTTCCTCGGCACGGTATGGGAGGACCTCGACATCTGGCGCTACCAGGAGTACGTCGAGCATCCCGCGCTGTCGAAGGTGGACGCGAAACCCTATATGGCCATGCGCAAGTGGGCGACGCAGTTCTACGAGGTGCCCGCCACCCCACCAGGGGAAGTGCCCGCGCCGGTATGAGAATCGACCTCGCGGAGATCGCCGCACCTGGACACACCGCGATCGTCACCCAGGAGCTTCAGGGCGCGGTGGTCGGGCCCAACGCCGGCCTGGCGGTGCTCGCCAAGGAGGCGCGTCGCGAAGCGTTGCCGAACATCGAGCGCCTGCTCCCCGCCGCCCGCTCAGCGGGCGTGCGGATCGTGCACTGCCTGGTCCAGAAGCGACCCGACGGGCTCGGCTCGAACCACAACGCCAGGATCTTCGCCATGAGCGAGACGGCGGTCGACATCAGCCCCGGCAGCGAGGGCGCCACACTTCTGCCCGAATTCGGCCCTGCCCCAGACGATGTCGTGCTCGCCAGGTGGCACGGCGTCGGGCCGATGGGCGGCACCGACCTGGACGCGATTCTGCGCAATCTCGGCGTGACGACGATCGTCGCCGTCGGGGTCTCGGTGAACATCGCGATCACCAACCTCGTCATGGATGCGGTGAACGCCGCCTACCGCGTCGTCGTGCCGCGTGACGCGGTCGCGGGTATCCCGACCGAGTACGCCACCGCGATCGTGGACAACACGATCTCGCTGCTGGCGACGGTCACCACGACCGAAGACCTGCTGGCGGCGTGGAAGTGACCGATACCGACCACGAGACCCGCGGCTTTCCACCGATCGAACCCATCGACGCACCGCAGGAGATGGCCCGGTTCATGACTGCGATGCGCAGGCTGCAGGACACCGTCGTGTCGAGTGCGCCCGACGGCGACCTGTGGACCGACGGGGCGAGGCGCATCGAGGAACTGTGCGAGCAGTTCGAGCTACACCGCGCGCCGCTGGGGGTGGCTCCCGCAGGCCGCGCCCCTCATCTGCCCGGCCTTGGCCATCCGTTGGTGCCGCCCTGGATGCTCGACGAGTACGGACCCGGCGGTGTCGTCATGCGCGGGCACTTCAGCCGGTTCCACGTCGGCGGCAACAACGCCGTGCACGGCGGGGTGATACCGCTGTTCTACGACTGGCACTTCGGCATGATCGTGTCCGCGGCTGACCGTCCGATCAGCAGGACCGCCTATCTCCACGTGGACTACCGCAATGTGACGCCGATCGACGAACCCCTGGTGTCGCGCGGCCGGATCGACAGTATCGACGGGCGCAAGGCGTTCATCACCGCGACGATGACCGACGCCGACGGCACCGTACTATCCGAAGCTAACGGCCTGATGATCAAGCTGCTGCCGCACCAGCCCTGAAGAGGATCGATGACTTCCCCCGCAATGCAATTCACCGTCCCCGCCGCCGCGGACGCCGTCGCCTCCGCGATCGGCGACCGGGAGTTCATCGTCCAGGGCAACCGCCGATACACCTACGCACAGATCGTCGAGCGGTCCAACCGGCTGGCGGCCTACCTGCACAAGCGTGGCCTTGGCTGTCACACCGAGCGCTCCGAGCTGGCAGGCCACGAGGTCGGCCAGGACCTGTTGGGTCTGTACGCGTACAACGGGCCCGAGTACGTCGAGGGAATGCTCGGCGCGTGGCGGGCGCGGGTCGCCCCGTTCAACGTCAACTACCGCTACGTGAAGACCGAGCTGCAGTACCTGCTCGCGGACTCAAGTGCCACCGCACTGCTCTACCACGCGACGTTCGCGCCCAGGGTCGCCGAAGTACTGCCCGAGCTACCGCGCCTGCGGGTGCTGATTCAGATCGCCGACGACTCCGGCAACGATCTGGTGCACGGCGCCGTCGACTACGAGTCGATCGTCGCGGCCGGTGCATCTGAGCCGCCACCGGTCGTACCGTCCCCCGACGACCTGTACGTGCTCTACACCGGCGGCACGACGGGTATGCCCAAGGGTGTGCTGTGGCGCCAGCACGACATCTTCATGACGTCGTTCGGCGGCCGCAACATGTACACCGGTGAGACGGCCGGTTCCTACGACGAGATCGCGCGGCGGGTCGCGGAGAACCCGGGCACCAAGCTGTTCACCCTGCCGCCACTCATGCACGGCGCAGCGCAATGGAGCGTGATGACGGCCCTGACCACCGGCCAGACCGTCGTGTTCTCCTCCACGCCAAGCCGTTTCGACGCCGATGAAGTCGTGAAAACAGTCGAGCGGGAGAAGGTGCTGACAGTTCAGGTGGTCGGCGACGCGATGGCCAGGCCCATTGCCGACGCCATCGAACGGGGCTCGGCCGATGTGTCCTCGCTGGCGGTCGTCGCCAACGGCGGGGCGCTGCTGACACCCACCGCGAAGCAGCGCCTGATCGACGTCAAACCCGGATTGATCGTGATGGACGGCGTCGGGTCGTCGGAAACCGGCATCCAGATGAGCCACATGTCCACGCCGGGCGCGGTGTCGACGGGCAAGTTCAACGCGGGGCCCGACACCAGCGTCGCGGCGGAAGATCTCGGCTCGATCCTCGAACCCGGGCACGAAGGGAACGGCTGGCTGGCGCAGCGTGGTTTCGTCCCACTCGGCTACAAGGGCGATGCGGCCAGGACGGCCAAGACATTCCCGGTCATCGACGGCGTGCGGTACTCGATACCGGGTGACCGCGCCCGCCACCTCACCGACGGCGGCATCGAGCTGCTTGGCCGCGACTCGGTCACCATCAACTCCGGCGGCGAGAAGATCTTCGTCGAGGAGGTCGAATCGGCGCTGCTGTCGCATCCGGCGGTCGCCGATGTGGTGGTGTCAGGACGCCCCAGCGAGCGGTGGGGGCAGGAGGTCGTCGCGATCGTGGCTCTGGTCGACGGCGCAACCGCCGACGCGCAGGACCTCATCGACCACGCGGCAGGCGTCATCGCCCGCTACAAGCTGCCCAAGGCCGTGGTTTTCCGGCCCGTCATCGAGCGCAGCCCGGCGGGTAAGGCCGACTACCGGTGGGCCCGCGAGCAGGCACTAAGCGACGGGGCCTAACCCCGCCCTACCAGCATTGAGATAGGTACTG
>Ga0318562_10001354_pt1 | contig 11053 bp, 11 predicted proteins | sample GRESIP066b5f18_FD_203688 | JGI IMG/M metagenome (GOLD analysis project Ga0318562, IMG submission 203688) | Tropical soil microbial communities from Luquillo Experimental Forest, Puerto Rico - GRE.SIPMG.066b5f18 | ecosystem: Environmental > Terrestrial > Soil > Tropical forest > Bulk soil...
CGCGCCGAAGTGGCCCGCGTGTCCGGCCTCGACACCTGCGACCGCGTCCTCGAACACCGCAGCCCGATCCGGCGGAACGTCGAGCAGCTGTGCGGCGCGCAGGAATGAATCGGGGGCGGGCTTACCCGCGATGCTTTCGTCACGCATGGTCACGCCGTCGACGCGGGCCTGGACATAGTGGGCGAGGCCGGTGACGTCGAGCACCTCGCGAGTGTTGGCGCTCGACGAGACCACCGCCACCCCGAGCCCCGCCGCGGCGACGGCGTCGAGGTAGCGCCTTGATCCCTCGAACACTTCGATGCCGTCCTCGTGCAGGGTGTGCAGAAACAGCTCGTTCTTGCGGTTGCCGAGTCCGTACACGGTTTCGGCGGACGGATCGTCGTCGGGATCGCCGTCGGGCAACGTGATGTCGCGGCTATCGAGAAACGACCGCACACCGTCCTCGCGCTTCTTGCCGTCGACGTAGTTCTGGTAGTCGGAATCGGTGTCGAAGGCGACGAACCGGTCGCCGGTGCGCTCCGCCCTCGACTTCAGATACTCGTCGAACATGGCCTTCCAGGCCTTGCGGTGCACGCTGGCGGTATCGGTCAGCACACCGTCGAGATCGAACAGGCAGGCATCGATTCGTTTCGGCAAACCAAGCGCGGCATCGGAGACCATGCGTTTGGAATACCCACGTTGTCGGGTCCATAGACTGGCGCCGTGGCCGACCTCCATCCCGATATCGCCGTCCTCGCTCCCCTGCTGGGCGTCTGGGCAGGTCAGGGTGCCGGCGCGTACCCGACGATCGAGCCGTTCGCCTACCTGGAGGAAGTCAGCTTCGGCCACGTCGGCAAGCCGTTTCTCAGCTACACACAGCGGACGAAGGCCGCAGACGACGGTCGTCCCATGCACGCCGAGGTCGGCTACCTGCGGGCCCCGTCGCCGGGACGGATCGAACTCGTGCTGGCCCACCCGACCGGAGTAGCCGAGATCGCTGAGGGAACGCTGTCAGTCGAACAGGGCGTGATCGAGATCGAGCTCGAGGCAACGAACATCGGGCGTACCGGGTCGGCCAAAGAGGTGACCGCGCTGGGCCGTTCGCTCCGGGTCAACGGCGACGAGCTGACCTACACGCTGCGGATGGGCGCAGTGGGTCAACCCCTGCAGGACCACTTGACCGCGACACTGCACAGGAAGATATGACAACTCCCGAAGGCGAGCGTGAGTGAGGATCGCAGCGAGGCACGAGCGAGGACCGGAGCGAGCGGGAGTCGAGGCATGACTTCAGACGGACGAATCCGAGTTCCCCCGGACCTCGACGCCGTCACCGTCATCGGCGACGAAGACCACTCCGGCATCGACCCGGCGGCCGTCGAGCGGATCTGGCAGGCGGCCCGGCACTGGTATGCCGCGGGGATGCACCCGGCGATTCAGCTGTGCCTGCGCCACAACGGAAAAGTCATCCTGAACCGGGCGATCGGACACGGCTGGGGCAATGCGCCCGACGACCCGCCGGACGCGGAGAAGATCCCCGTGCGGACGGATACTCCATTCTGTGCCTGGTCTGCGGCCAAATGCGTTGCGACGACGGTGGTGCACATGCTCGTCGAGCGCGGGGTCTTTTCGTTGGACGACCGGGTGTGCGAGTACCTGCCGACCTACACCAGCCACGGCAAGGACCGCACCACCATCCGGCACGTGATGACCCACAGCGCGGGCGTACCGTTCGCGACCGGACCTCGGCCGAACCTCGAGCGCATCGACGACGCCGAGTACGCCCGCCGCAAACTGGGCGAACTGCGGCCGATTCATCGGCCGGGTCTCATGCACATCTACCACGGGGCGACGTGGGGACCGCTGGTGAGGGAGATCGTCGGGGCGGCCACCGGCAAGAACATCAGGGACATTCTCGCGACCGAGATCCTCGACCCGCTCGGCTTCCGCTGGACGAACTTCGGTGTCGCCGAACAGGACGTCCCCGTTGTCGCCCCGAGCCATACGACGGGTAAGCCGCTGCCTGCGCCCGTCGCAAAGGCCTTCAAGATCGCGGTCGGCGGGACCATGGCCGAGATCATCCCGTTCGGGAACACACCACTTTTCCTGACAGGTGTTGTCCCGTCGTCGAACCTCGTGTCCAACGCCGACGAGCTGTCACGGTTCGCCGAGATTCTGGTGCGCGGCGGCGAGCTCGACGGCGTCCGGGTGATGCGGCCCGAAACGCTTCGTGAGGCGACCAAGGAGTGCCGCCGGTTGCGCCCGGATATCGCCGACGGGTTCGCACCCCGCCGTTGGGGCACCGGATACATGCTCGGCAACAAGCGCTTCGGCCCGTTCGGCCGCAACGCGCCGGCGGCGTTCGGCAACACCGGCCTGACCAACATCGCAGTGTGGGCCGACCCCGAGCGCGGTCTGGCCGCCGGACTGATCAGCAGCGGAAAGCCAGGCAATCACCGCGAAGCGAAGCGCTATCCCGCCCTTCTCGACCGCATCACGGCCGAGATCCCACGTCAGCGGAGCTTCGCTCCATAGACGTGATCGACGGTCATCGCCATCAGCACCCTACGGTCGGACACCATCACCGACCGGTACTCATCCCAGTCGGGGTGCTCGCCTGCGGCCTGCCGGTAGTACTTCACCAGCGCCTCGACCTCGGGTCCGTTGCGATCGGTCCCTGGCCCGGTCAGCGTCACCGGCCCCTCGGCGGTCGCCCATGCCCACCCGTCGGAGCTGGTGACCTCGAGGGCGGCGCGCGGGTCCCGCCGCAAGTTCGCCGTTTTGGCCCGGCCCTCGGTCATCGAGACGTAGATGACCTCGGCGTCGCGGTCGTAGAACTGGGTAACGGGAGACAGCTGCGGCAGCCCGTCGGATTTGATGGTCGCCAGCACACCGAGTCGGCTCTCGGCGAGCAGCGTGCGCGGGTCGAAGTTGGAGGCGGTCATGCTGTGGGCAACCCGCGACCGTCCGCCTGCTATTCCGGTACTCCCGGTAAACTCCTTGCACTGCCGCCGATGAGGCGGATGCTTGGTTGGAGGTAATGCATGGACAGTCGGCCCGACGCGGGAAGTAGCTGCACGCTGGACGAACGTCGTGTCGACGACATCAGCGTTGTCGGGGTAACCGGCGTGGTGGACATGCTCACCGCCCCCGATCTGGAGAAGGCTATCGCCCAGGCCGCGAAGAGCTCGCCGACCGCCGTCGTCGTCGATATGACCGCGGTGGAGTTCCTCGCATCGGCGGGAATGGGCGTGCTGATCGCCGCGCAGGACGAACTCGCCCCTGCCGTCCGGTTCGCCGTCGTGGCGGAAGGTCCGGCCACCAGTCGGCCACTCAAGCTCGTGGGTGTCACCGATGTTGTCGACCTCTACCCCACACTCGACGAAGCGCTGACGGCGCTGAGGAGTTAAAACGGCCACGATCGGGTAGCCAGCAGGCTGAGATGGCAGACTCCGGAAGGCGCGACTCGAGCACACGGTTCGCACATTCAAGCGTCCTTGCCGACGCCGCATGTGCCGCTCAGTTGCGTCAGGAGTTCTCCGTCTGGCTCAAGCGGTATTTCGCGGTCGACCCGACCAAGGCCAGCGATGTGGTGCTGGCTGTCAACGAGGCGCTCGCCAACGCGGCCGAATTCGCCTACACGGCGGCCGCGGAGCCCGGCGCGATGAGTTTGCGGGCCGACTATGACTGTTCAGCGTCCAGCCTGACGGTGACGGTGACCGACGAGGGCGCTTGGCGGATCACCGACCCTGCGAAAAGGAGCCATACCCGGGGCCGAGGGATCCCGCTCATGCAGGCGCTGGCCGACCATGCCTCGTTCGACTCGACGGCAACGGGCACCAGGGTGAGCCTGGTGTGGAATCACATCGCCGCGGCACTGCCCGCCGCAAACTGACCTTCGGTCAGGGCTTCGGCAGCTTCACCACCTGAACGAAGAACTCGTCGATCTGCCGCACCGCGCTCATGAACTGGTCGAGATCCACCGGCTTGGTGACGTAGGCGTTGGCGTGCAGCTTGTAGCTCTTGAGGATGTCCTCCTCGGCCGATGACGTCGTCAACACAACCACGGGAATGTGGCACAGGTCGTTGTCGGACTTGATCTTCTCGAGGAGCTGCCTGCCGTCGTATTTCGGCAGGTTCAAATCGAGCAGGATCAAATCCGGCCGCGGGGCGGCCTCGTGGGCACCACGCTTGTACAGGAAGTCCAGACCTTCCTCGCCGTCGTGCGCGACATGGAGGTTGTTACTGATCTTGTTGTGCTCGAACGCTTCCCGCGTGATGAGCTCATCACCGGGGTCGTCCTCGACCAGTAGGACGTCGATCGCGCGTACGGCTGATGTCACTCGTGTGTTCCTTCCAGAAGAGCGGTTGGGATCTCGTTGGGTTCGGTGGTGGGGGTAGCAGGCAGTGTGAACAGGAATCGGGTGCCCTGGGTGTAGGAATTATCGACCCGGATGGATCCGCCATGGTGCTCGACGATCTTCTTACACAATGCCAGGCCGATGCCTGTCCCGCTGTACTCGTCGCGCCCGTGCAGACGCTGAAAGATGACGAATATCTTGTCGGTGAACTCCTCGGCGATGCCGATGCCGTTATCGGTGACGCTGAACAGCCAGTCGCCGTCGTCAGCGCCCTTTGCGTCTTCCACCTCGATGACGATCCGCGGCGCCACGCCTTCCCGGTGGAACTTGATCGCGTTGCCGATGAGGTTCTGCCACAGCATCGCCAGCAGCGTCGGGTCGCCGTCGACCGTCGGCAGCGGCTCTTGGGGGCGGACGATCTCTGCACCCGATTCGGTGATCGCGGCGCCCAGGTTGTCGAGCGCCGATTTCAGCGCATCGTCGAGATTCACCTCCGTGTGCGTCGAGCCGAGCCGGCCGACCCGGGAGAACGTGAGCAGGTCATTGATCAGCCGCTGCATCCGCTTGGCCCCGTCGACCGCGAAGCCGATGTATTCGTGGCCGCGTTCGTCGAGTTGGTCGCCGTAGCGCTTCTCCAGCAGCTGGCAGAACGACGCGACCTTGCGCAACGGCTCCTGAAGGTCGTGGGAGGCGACATAGGCGAACTGCTCGAGTTCGGAGTTCGACCGCCGCAGCTCCTCGGTCTGCTCGTCAAGCGTGGCGCGCGCCATCCGTGACGCGTCGAGCTCGTCCACGATCCGCTGCCGCATGTCCTCGACGTCGGTCGCGATCGATCGAATGTCCCGCGGTCCGCGCGGCACGATTTGTTCGCCGAAGTTCCCCTCGGTGATACGGCGGCAGGCCGCGGCGAGCATGTCGAGAGGACGGGTGACGGCACTTCGCACCAGCAGTGCCAACACCACAGCCAACCCGATGAACACTATGACCATGGCGATGGCCAGCCCATCACGCCAGTGCCGCATCCGGTCGAGTTCACCGATCCCGACGGTCCGCGCTGTTCTCAGATTCTCGTTCTGGCGATCGAAAAGTGCTCGGAGACTGTCGAATTCGGTCTTACCGCGATCGGTCAGGCTGCGATTGTCCGCAGCGGGTACGCCACGTGAGATGTTCGCGATGATGGGCGCCGCATACGAGGTACGCCAGCTCTGCGCGCCCTGCTCGATCGCGTCGAGGTCGGACATCAGGTCATCTCTGCTGCCGAGGCGCTCCCGAATGTTCTGTGCCGCTTGCTTTTCAGCGTCCTGACCAGTGTAGTACGGATCGAGGAACTGCCTGTCTGCGGTGATGACGTAACCGCGAACCGCGGTCTCCTGGTCGCTAAGTGCCGCCTGCAGCGCATAGGCCTGCACCCGAGCCGGCTGGATGTTGTCGATCAGATCGCGGGCCAATCGGTCTGTGCGATTCATCAACAACGCACCCGCAACCAGGCCCACGATCACCACCACACCCATCGCGGCGAGCACGAGATTCTGCCATCCCTGCACTGTCAGCTGCCTGCCGCGCTGTCGCGTGGCTGTGGGCCTGCCTTGGTGCGGGCTCGTCATCGAGGTGCGCGATCCACGCGGACCACCGCGATGTCGTCGGTCAGTCCGCCGTGTTCCCTTGCGCGCCTGGCGGCTTCGTCGATGAGCGCGTCGACGAACGCCGGGCCGGGTAGGTGGGCAAGGGGACGCGCCAATTCGAGCAGCCCCTCCTCGCCGAGGCGTTGGTTGCCGCGACCGGAGTGCCCCTCGAAGAGTCCGTCCGTGAGCAGCACGAGACCTGTGCCCTGGGGCCATTCCACTTGGTGATAGTCCCATTCGCCCGTGTGCAGGCCCAGCGCCGGTCCGCCGGGCGGTTCGACCCAATCCACTGTGCCGTTGCCGTGCACCAGCATTCCCGGATGGCCTGCGCGGACCGCGTGGATCTTGGATCCTTCGACGGGAATGGCGAGGCTCAGCACCGTCGCGAAGATGCCCTTGCCCGCGCGCTCCGTGTGCAGGATCCGCTCGAGTTCGCGCATCCGGTCCGGACCGCGTAGACCCGCGAACGTGAGGGCGCGCCATGCGATGCGCAGCGCGACGCCCAGCGCGGCTTCGTCGGGACCGTGGCCCGCGACATCGCCGATCATCACGTGCACTGTTCGGTCGGGGGTCTGGACGAAGTCGTAGAAGTCGCCGCCGAGGAGGGTGTTTTCCCGGCTTGGCACGTACCTGGCGATGATGCTGACGCCGGGGTTGTCGAGCAGCAGCGGCGTCGGGGTGAGGCCGCGCTCCAGGCGCGCGTTCTCCATCGCGCGAAGTTGGCTGGCGTGCAACTCCACGGCGGTGATCTCGGCGCGCTTTCGTTCGATGGCGTAGAGCACCGCGCGCCGCAGCATCTCGGGCTCGACCCGGCCCTTGACGAGATAGTCCTGCGCACCGGACGCGACCGCCGACATGCCGAAATGCTCGTCGGAAAGGCCGGTGAGAACCACGATCGGGATGTTCGGGTCGGCGTCCCTGATGCGCTCCAAGGCGGCGATGCCGTTGGCGTCCGGCAGGTTCAGGTCCAGCAGCACACAGTCGGGGCGGGCTAACAGCAACTGGCGTTCGGCGTCGGCAATCGACTGGGCCCATGCGAAGCCGATATCGCCCGCGACGTCAGCGATCAGCTCTTCGACCAGCAATGCGTCGCCACGGTCGTCCTCTACAAGCAGCAACGACAGACGCTGGCTGCCCGCTGTGCGGGCGGGCAGGATTTCACGCTCAAGCGGCGCGCGCATGGGTCATCACGTCCTTTACGTAACGCCACCCTGGTCGCGCTGACCTCTGCTTCAGTGACAACGCCTAGACAATACCCAGGGTCGTGACAACCCGCCGCACACCGGTCCCCCGACCCGCGCCGAAATCAAGGCGTTCCCTATCGTGACTGCATGAGCACCCGAAGACGAGCGCGAGTCGAGGCATGAGCAGCGTTGCCGACTCGGATCGCGTCACCGATCTCGCGCGAAAGGTCGTCTCCGATCACGACCCGAAGTCCGTCCCCATCCCGGAGTTCCTCGGCGCCTGCTACGACGCCGGCCTGTCCTGGGTGCACTTTCCGGAGGGCCTCGGCGGCCTTGGTCTGTCGCGCGGCCTGCAGGCCGTGGCCGACGGAGTCCTGCAGGGCGCGGGCGGCCCGGTACCGCTGGCGCTGAATCCCATGGGATACGGGATGGCGGCGCCGACGGTGCACGAGCACGCGCAGACCGACGACGTGAAGCGCCAGCTGCTGCGGCCGCTGGCCACCACCGAGGACATCTGGTGCCAGCTGTTCTCCGAGCCGGGCGCGGGTTCGGACCTGGCAGGGTTGGCCACCTCGGCGGTGCCCGACGGCGACGAGTGGATCATCAACGGGCAGAAGGTCTGGACCAGCCTCGCGCATCGCGCCCGCTGGGGACTGCTGCTCGCTCGCACCAATCCCGATGTGCCCAAACACAAGGGGCTGACCTACTTCGTCATCGACATGCACGGGCCAGGTGTCGAGACCCGGCCGCTGCGCCAGATGACGGGCCAGGCGGAGTTCAACGAGGTGTACATGACCGACGCCCGCATCCCCGACACGCACCGGCTGGGCGGAGTCGGCGACGGCTGGCGGGTGGCGATGACGACGCTGATGAACGAACGAAGCGCGCTCGGCGCCAGCGGCAGCCGCCGCGGGGCGGGCACGATCGCCGATGCCACCTCGCTGTGGGCGTCGCGGCCCGATCTGCAGACACCGGTCCTGCGTGACCGGCTCACCCAGCTGTGGTTGCGCGCCGAGGCCCAGCGCCTGACCTCCGAGCGCTCGCGGGCCTCGGCCACCTCCGGTGGACCCGGTCCCGAGGGTTCGATCGGCAAGCTGGTCGGCGCCGAGCTCAACCAGCACATCTATCAGTGGTGCATGGATCTGCTTGGGCCGGAAGGGATTCTGTACCACGGCTACGGCATGCGCGACGGCGGAGACTGGCGCGGTCCTGTGCAGCAGCGGTTCCTGCGCAGCCGCGCCAACACCATCGAGGGCGGCACCTCGGAGGTCATGCGCAACATCCTCGGCGAGCGGGTGCTCGGACTGCCCGGCGATCTGCGTGCCGATGCAGGCATGCCATGGAAGGAGGTGCCGCGTGGTTGAGTACGCCTTCACCGACGAACAGAACCAGCTGCGCAGCGCGGTGCGCAAGTTCTGTGCGGACAACTTCGACGAGCAGTCGGTGCGCAGGCTGATGGAGTCCGACCCGCCGTTCGACGCCAAGGTGTGGGCACGGCTCGGCACCGAACTCGGGGTGCTCGGGCTCTCGGTGCCGGAGCACGACGCCGGCGTCGGCGGCACACTCGTCGACCAGGCCGTCGCGGTCGAGGAACTCGGTGCGTCGCTGGCTTGCGGGCCGGTGTTCGGCACGGTGTTCCTCGCGATCCCGGCGCTGGTCGCCGCATCCGCGGGACAGCCGCGCGACGAACTGCTCGCCGAATTGGTCGAGGGCCGCAGGACAGCCGCGTTCGCCGTACCAGAGCACGCAGGAACGTTGGGCGACGTCTCGGTGACCGCCGACGGTGATTCATTGACCGGCACCGTCGAGCGGGTCGTCGATGCGGGCGCCGCCGACGATCTTCTCGTCGCCGCGAGGAAAGCCGACGGGTTGGCGTTGTACGCCGTCGACGCGTCTGCGCCAGGAGTGCAACGCACCCCGCTGGTCACACTCGACCTCACCCGGCCGCAAGCCACCGTCCAATTGTCAAGTGCACCAGGACGATTGATCGCAGGGCCGGACGAAGCCGAACGGATTATCGAGCATGCGCTGCAGGTGGGTTCGGCGCTGCTTGCCGTCGAACAGGTCGGCGCCGCACAGCACCTTCTCGACCTGTCGGTCGACTACGCGAAGTCGCGACTGCAGTTCGGCAGGCAGATCGGCTCGTTCCAGGCGATCAAGCACAAGCTTGCCGACCTGCTCGTCGACCTCGAGCATTCGCGCTCCACGGCGTACCACGCGGTGTGGGCTATCGCCGACGGGTCGGATGACCCCGCGCTAGCGGCGAGCATTGCGCAGGCCACCTGCTCGGCTGCGCTCAGCCGGATCGCCGCCGACACCATTCAGGTGCACGGCGGCATCGGCTTCACGTGGGAACACCAGGCGCACTTGTACTTCAAGCGGGCGACCACCGACGCCGCGCTGCTGGGCTCCGCCGAACAGCATCGGTCGCGGGTCGCCGAACTTGTGCTGGACGTCCTCGACAGCTCGGCAGCCGGCCGGGGACCGCGGGTCGCCGACGGAACGCCTGCCTGATTCTCGGCCGCTAGGGGCGGTCACCGCCCTCGAAAGGTCCGGGAACCCAGATCAGAAGATCCTGAACACCGTCGTTGTAGACCACGCTGTTCGGCACGTCGCCCACGACGTCGAAGTGCCGCGGTAGTTCGCGCCGCTGTCTACGCGGGCGTTGAACATCGGCATGATGGGCACGCCCCCTTCGGAGGTCACGCAGGCCTCATACGACTGACCGCTGCGGGGTACCGGGTCGGAGCTCGGATTCAGCCCGTCAACCGTGTACGTGAGAGGTACTCGGCCGATTCGGTTCACGAGATGATGGCGCTCCGCTAGACGGGAAGCGCTGTACCCGTTTCTTTCTCGGCGAACTCGAACAGCCGGGCGGCGGCGTCGTAATCACCGGCCAGCGCGGTCCTGCCGAGCATCACCAGTGGACCCGACAATCCCAACGGGCCGTCGTAGCCGATGTAGCTACCCGGCGGGACCGGCTCGCTGATGCAGTACAACGTCGAAGCCGCACCAGCATCGATGTCGTTGGCGACGACGTTGGCGACCTTCCTCACGGCTTTGTCGGCGGCGGCCATCAGTGGCTTGTCGGAGATACTGGACAGGTTCGATGCCACCCAGCCGGGATGGGTAAGTTGGCTTACGACAGGCGAATTCGCCGCTCGTAGCCTTCGATCCAACTCGAGGCCCCACAGCATCACCCCGAGCTTCGAGCGGGCGTAGGAGCCCATCATCGTCCACTTGGTGGTGCGCAGGTGCATATCGTCGAGCCGAAGTTTGGCGCTCCTGTGCGCATGCGACCCGACGTTGATGATCTGCGAACGCACATGAGGGAAAACGAGATTCGTCAGCGCGAAGGGCCCCAGCAGGTTTGTGCCAAGCGTCTTCTCGAAGCCGTCGACGGTGTCCTCACGAGTCTGGGTCAGCAGTCCCGCGTTGTTGATCAGGATGTCGACTTCGCCGTCGAGGGAGTCGGCGAAGGCACGAACCGACGACAGGTCGGCTAGATCGATCTTCGCGATCGACGTCGAGCCGCCGATTTCCTTGGCGCGCTGGGCTCCCAGTTCGGTGTTTCGCACCGCCATGATCACGTGTGCACCCGCACGGGTGAGGGCACGGGCGGTGCCGAGCCCGACACCGTTGGTCGCGCCGGTCACGATGATGCGTTTGCCGGTGAGGTCGCCCAGCCGGGCCGGGGTCCAGTGCGTCGTCACGGGGCAAGGCTAATGGGTTCGTTGTCGCGCACACCGCGGTAGATGCCCCACCGGACGATCACCGGCATCAGCACCCGGTCGAAGGACCACGCGGGGAAGCGGAACGCTCCGCCCTTCGGGGTGAAGACCTCGAGACCGTTCGGCTGCACACCGAGCACCGATCCCCAGCGGCGCTTCGGCGCCTTGAACGAGCGCAA
>Ga0318562_10001355_pt1 | contig 11047 bp, 10 predicted proteins | sample GRESIP066b5f18_FD_203688 | JGI IMG/M metagenome (GOLD analysis project Ga0318562, IMG submission 203688) | Tropical soil microbial communities from Luquillo Experimental Forest, Puerto Rico - GRE.SIPMG.066b5f18 | ecosystem: Environmental > Terrestrial > Soil > Tropical forest > Bulk soil...
GGCCGCAGCCGCCGTGGCATGCGTCAGCGTGTCGGGCGCGTTGAAGACAGCGACGTCGTTCTCGGTGCAGGCGGCGAGATCGATCTTGTCGTAGCCGGCCCCTGCCCGGCCGATCACCGTCAGCTCGTCGGCGCCCTGAGCGAAAGCGGTCGACTGCACCCACGGGCGGAAAATCACGATGGCGTTGGCCGCGCCGACATGGTGCGGTCCGACCTCGAGCGAATAGAGGCGATCCCAATAGCCGTTGTCGCCCGGTATCGGAGCCTGATCCCGGAGAAAGTCGACCCTCACCCACGGCGCCGGCTCATAGAGGTCGAGAGCTAGATCGGCGAAGACCGGCTTCCCGGTCTGATCGAGGTAGTCGCCGGTGTAGAGCACGTTGAAGGAGCGCATCAGGTTTCGCCGGCGAACGTTATCCTTTGACCGCGCCGGCAGTGATGCCGGCGAGAATGTGACGCTGGATCGCGATGTAGAATGCGACCGGCAGCACCGAGAACATCACGCCGGCCGCCATCAAGACGAAGATCGGCGTGTCGAGCTGGGTGATCAGCGTGGCGATACCGAGCGAACCGGTATAGAGGTCGCTTTTTGTGATCAGCGCCGACGAGAAGAGATATTCGTTCCAGCTCGAGAAGAAGGCGACGACACTGACCGCGACCAGGCCGGGGCGGGTAAGCGGGAGTACGACGCGCAGCATCGCCGACCAGTAGTTACATCCGTCGCAGAGGGCCGCCTCGAGGAGGTCGCGCGGGATGGCGTCGAACGAGGTCTTCAGGATCCAAGTGCAGAGCGGCACGACGAAAGCAGCGTGGACGACCGCGAGCGCCGCGAGATTGTCGGTCCAGCCGAGTGCGCGATAGAGGCCGAGCTCGGGGGCGACGACCAGCGCCCCCGGCATCATCTGCGTGAAGAGAAGAAGCAGCCCGAGGAGTTCGCGGCCACGCCAGCGGAGCCGTGACAGCGCGTAGGCGGCGGGGATGACGACGACGAGAGTAGCGACCACCACGATCCCGGCGACAAAGCTCGACATCGCCAGCCAATGCGCAATCGGCTTCTCGGCGAAGAGCTCGGCGAAGTTCGACCACGCCAGCCCTTGCGGGGACAAGTAGGGCGGCCAGCGCAGCGTGTAGGCGCCAGGCTGGATGGCGTTGAGCACCATCCAATAGATCGGGAAGAGGAGCACTACGCAGACGAGGCCGATGACGCTGGCGCGCACCGTCGCCCACGCCGCAGCATGGTTGCCGCCGGTCAGGGTAGCGAGGCCGATCGGGGCGCGTCCGCGATTCATTGGCTCACCGCTCATGCCTCGTGCACGGCGAGCCGGCGCTGCACGGCAACGAAGGCAAAGGTGGCGAGCCCGGAGAAGATGAAGCCGACCACCGCCATCGCACCGGCATAGCCGAAATTGTAGAAGCGGAAAGCCTGCAGGTAGATGGCGGGCGCGAGCGTCGTCGTGGCGTCGACCGGACCGCCGCCGGTGATCAGCCAGATCAAGGTAAACTGCTGCATCGAGTAGATGAAGGCGAGGATGGCGAGAAGCGCGATGCTCGCCCGCACCCCCGGCAAGGTGACGTGGCGGAATTGCGCCCAGGCACCGGCGCCGTCGATACGCGCCGCTTCATAAAGCTCTTCGGGCACGGTCTGCAGCGCGGCAAGGAGGACCAGCGAATAGAAGGGAAAGCCCTTCCACACGGTCACCACGACAATGATCGCCATCGCCAAGACCGGATCGAGCAGCCACTGCGGGTTCTCGGTCACACCGGGAAGGAGACGAGCGAGGAGATTGAAGACGCCGAAGGTCGGGTCGAGCATGAACAGGAAGGTCAGCGCCACCGGGACCTCGGGCACCGCCCACGGCACCGTAAGCAGGCTCCGGACGAAGCCGCGTCCGGGGAAGCGCCAGTTCATGAGAAGCGCGATGCCGAGCCCGACGAGGAGCACGATGACGTCGATGAGCACCGTGAAGACGAGCGTGCGGACGATGATCCAGAAGAAATCCGGATCGCGGAGCATCGTTGCGTAGTTGGAGAAGTCGATGCCGCCTGTCGGCCCTTCGACGCTGACCAGGATACCGCGGACGATCGGGTAGAAGACGAAGACCGTCTCGAGCGCGATGAGCGGCAGGACGAGCCAATAGGCGATGCGCCCGGAATGAACGCCAAACAGGTCGAGGCGGCGGGGCCGTTCCGAGACATCGGCGATCGCCGCTTGCGCCATGCTTGCTCCCTATGTTGGACAGAGCCGACCCGGCTGCACCTTATTGCCCGATATGGGCGGAGGACAGATCCCCGGGGCCGCCAACGCGAGGCCAGCCGTCCGCTTGAGGGAGGGCCGAATTTGCCGCCGAAATCGGATTTTTCCGGTTTTGGCGGGATTAGCTGCCCAACACGGCAACAGCCGGGTTCGGTGCCGGAGGCCGACAGCCAATTCGGGGAGAGGGAGCAATGCTCGACGTTCACACGCCGAGGGGCTGCCCCCTCTCCGCAAATCGCGTACCTAGCCATTTGCGGCCGAGGACTCGATAAAGACTGTGCGACCACTCCTTTCGTGAATTGCGAAGGCAGTCCTGCACGCCACCCCAGCCTCACCCTCCGGTTTCGTCACACCTTCGCGGCGAGCGCCTCGAGCTGCTTCTGGGCAGCGTCCATCGCCTCCTTCACCGAGCCGTTCGGCGTCAGCGCGCGCTGGAAGTTCTGCATGACGATGCGGCCGAACTGGTCGTCGACATAGGCGAAGTCGCCCATGACGTCGATCGGCGAGACCTGTTTGGCTGCCATGAAGCCGCTGACCCACGGCTTGTCGGCAAGGAATTTCTTGAAGCGCTCCGACTTCGCCGCAAGATCATAAGGCGGGATGACGTAGAGGTTGGTCTCCATCAGCTCCGCCATATTGTCGGGAGCGAGCGCGAATTTGATGAACTCCATGGCGCCGTCGACATTCTTGCTCGATTTCAGCGCGATCAGCGGATGGATGCGGTCGAGCGAGCGCTGGCTGGCCCAGGGCGGTGCGGCCGAGAGGAGTTTCGGATAGATGTCCGGGTTGGTGGCACGCAGCACCACCACGGTCGGCGTCACGCCCCAGGCCTGCGCGACGCGGCCGGAAGCAGTGAGCCGCATGATTGCACTCTCGGCACTGCCTTGCGGTACGCCGGCGTTGTACAGAGACTTCCAAAGCTCCATGCCCTTGATCGTCTCGGGCGAGTTGGCGAGCGGCGTCTTCCCCTCCGCCCACTTGCCGTCGAAGGGCAGGCAGAAATTCTGCAGCTGGAACCACCATTCGCCGCCGTCGGCGAGCTGGTTGGTGAGCGCAATGCCGAACTGATCGGGGCGCTTGGTCAGCTTGGCCGTCGTCGCCACCCACGCGTCGGCCGAGGTCGCCGGCTGCAGGCCGGCCGCGGCGAACAGTTCCTTGTTGTAGACGAGGGCAAAGTTCACATCGATGGCCGAGAGGCCATAGAGTTTGCCGTCCTGCTTGAGGAACTCGTGGCCGCCGCTCGGCGTGATGCCAAGATCCTTGACGATGCCGTCGAGCGGCTCGGCGAGCTTGAACTTGCGGATCACCTGCGCGGCGAGGTCGGGCATCGCCATGAGCACATCGGCGTCGATGCCGCCGGCCTGCGCCTGGATGACGACGTTGGAGATGTACTGGCCGGCCGGCCAGCCCGTCCAATCGACCGAGTATTTCGACTGCGAATCGTTGAATTTCTTGAAGAGCTGATTCCAGCCGTCCTTCTCGCCGGGCTGGAACTGCTCCCAGCTCATCACCTTGAGCGGGATGCGATCGGCAGCGCGCGGCCGGCCGATCCCGAACGAAGAGGCGGCAAGCGCGCCGCCGGCCACGGCGGCGCCAGCGAGGAGTTGGCGGCGCGTTGGGCGAGGCTGCCGCGCTGCGTGGGTTTCAGTCTTTCGGTTCGACATCGAATTCCTCCCTTCGTCAGAAGCTCTGGTCGGCCACGGTGGCTTGCGCGGAGAACTGTTTATTGTTAACAATCCGACAGTAAAGTTAGGCTGCCATGCTGTCAAGCTTGGGAAAGTCAACCTTGTCGAGAGTGGCCTGTCCCCTTGGCAAGCATCGCTCGGAGCCGGCTCAGGGCCCCGCCGATATGCGTTTCGATGGTATCCACCGCGGCGGCAGCGTCGCCGGCGCGGACCACATCGAGGAGCTTGCGATGGTCGCGGTGCCAGCTGTCGAGATAGTCGTCGGGGAGTGCGTCGCGAAGCAGAAGGAAGACCATGATCTGCGACCGGAGCCCCTGCCAGGCGCGATACAGCCGCTTGTGATGGGCAGCGCGAAAGAGCGCATCATGGAAGTCGATGTCGAGCTCGGCGACCTTCTTGCGGGTAATCTCGCCGCGCGGGGTCGACCGGAAAAGCACAAGAATCGCATCGAGTGGCTTGAGGTCCTCGGCGTTGGCATGTTTGCAGGCTTCGGCAACGGCGAGGCGCTCGAGCGCCATCCGCAGGCTGTAGATCTCGGCAATATCGTCCTCGGAAACATGAGCGACCGTGGCGCCGCGATGCGTCTCGTGGATGACGAGACCTTCCTGCTGCAGGCGGAAGATCGCCTGGCGGATCGGGCCGCGACTGACGTTCAGCGAGTTCGCCAGGTCGTCCTCGATCAGGCGCGCACCCGGCGCGATCTTGCCGGCGAGAATGGCCTCGCGAATCGCGTCGGCGACGTCGTCGGTGAGGACGCGCCGCTGCCGCGGGGTGACGGCGAGGTCGAAGGATTTATCGGTCATGATTGTTGACAATCTACAATCCGCTGATCGCGGTATCTAGCACTGGTCCCGGTCTGATTCGAGAGGAACGATGCGAATTCTGAAGGTGAACACCTACGCGCCCGATGGCCCGCTCTACGATGAGTTCGGACCGGAAGTCGTTTTCGATATCCACCGGCAGAATGCCGCCGGCAAACCGCCTTCCCTCGAATCCTGCCGCCTTGCCGATGCCGTGATCAGTTGCGCCGCCAGCATCCCGGTCGGCGCCGACCCCGATCAATTCGAGCGCTGCCGGATCGTCGTTCGCGAAGGCGTCGGCTACGACAATCTCGATCTCGCCGGCTGGGGACGGCGGGGCGTGCCGGTGTGCAACGTTCCCGACTACGGCACGACCGAGGTCGCCGACCACGCCATTGCCCTCATGCTCGGGCTCACCCGGGGCCTCGCCCTTTACCCCGATGTGCTGCGGGCGGACCCGATGCAGGGCTGGCGATATGACGTAGCGCCGTTGGTCAGACGCCACCGCGGGCTGACCTTCGGCATCGTCGGCCTCGGCCGGATCGGCCTCGCCACCGCCCGCCGCGCCGCCGGCTTCGATATGCGCGTTCTTTTTTACGATCCCTATCTGCCGAACGGCGTCGAGCTCGCCACCGGCTACGAGCGCACCCGCGATCTCGACAAGCTGATCGGTGCGAGCGACATCCTCAGCATCCACGCGCCCCTGACCGACGAGACACGCGGCTTGATCGGCGACCGCACGCTGAGCGCGGCGAAAGCGAGCCTCATCGTCATCAACACCGCGCGTGGCCCGATCATCGATATCGATGCGCTCTACCGCGCGCTCCGCGAAAGCCGGATCGCCGGCGCCGCCCTCGACGTGCTGCCGGTCGAGCCGGCCGATGCGGCACACCCGCTGATCGCCGCCTGGCGCAAGCGCGAAGCCTGGCTCGCCGGCCGCCTGCTCCTCACCCCGCATGCCGCCTTCTACAGCCCGTCAGCGCTCGAGGACATGCAACGCAAGGCGATCGAGGTGGTGGTCGCCTATATCCGCCATGGCGAGCTGATGAACTGCGTCAACCGCACCTATCTCAACGAGCAGCGCCCTCCCCGCCTGCTGCACGGCAAGCAAGCGTAGGCGGGCAAGACGCCCGCTGGTGAGCTGGCTGGTACCAGCCGCGTCCCGCTCGATCATTGGGGCCGTTCAGCCTCGGTTCAGCCGCTATACGCAGCAATACCGGCGAGCGGAAGAATCGCTCGCGAGGGGTGGAGGCCGGGCCGTGCGCTTGCAAGGAGTACTATGGAAAGCCGCCGGCGGCCTGCTTGTCTTTGGGCTGGCGCTGTCGACCGGCCATGCCGAGCAGAAGCTCGCGCTGGTTATCGGCAATGACCAATACGCGCATGTGCCGAGTCTCGAGCGGGCCGTGAATGACGCCGAGGCGGTCGGGGCGGCTTTTGAGCGCCTCGGATTTACCGTTACCCTGGCAAAGAATGTCGGGTTCGCCGGATTTGCGCAAACAGTCGCGTCCTTCGAAGCCAGGATCCAGCCGGGCGACACCGTAGCGCTCCACTATTCCGGCCACGGCGTTGCTATCGGTGGGCGCAACTACCTGATCCCGGTCGACATGATCGCGCCCGAGCCCGGGCAGGAATCACTGGTCGCCCGTCTCGCGATCGATGCCGGCGCGCTTATTGACGAGATCCGCGAGAGGAATCCGAAGCTGGTCTTTGCCATCCTCGACGCCTGCCGGGACAATCCCTTCGCCGGCAGCGGCCGCTCGATCGGCAGGACGCGCGGCCTCGCCCGCATGGAGCCGGAGGCTGGCGAGTTCATCCTCTTCTCGGCCGGGCCCGGCGAGGAGGCACTCGACCGGCTCGGCAGCGACGATCATGACAAAACGTCGGTGTTCACGCGCGTCATCCTTGCCCACATCGAGACACCCGGGCTGACGCTTCAGGACCTCGCCAAGGCGACGCAGGGCGAGGTGCGTGACCTCGCGGCGAAGGTCAATCACGACCAGTTCCCGGACTATTTCGATCGGACGACCGACAAGCCGGTGCTGAAAGAGCCCCTAATCCAGGTCGAAGCACCGCCGGCGCCGGCGCCGGCTCCGCCAAGCCCGCTGGTGCAACCGTCCGCCGAGATCGCGTTCTGGGAATCGATCAAAGACTCGCGGAGCAAAGCCGATTTCGACGCCTATCTCGAGAAATTCCCCGACGGTACGTTCGCGCCCCTCGCCCGCGCTCGCCGGGCCGCGGTGCAGGCGGCGACGCCGGACGTGCCGAGGCAGGAGCCCGTCGTCCAGCCCGACGAGACGGCGTGGCAACGCATCGCCGGCTCCAGCGACCCCGTCGACTTCGAGAGTTTTGCCCGCATGTTCCCGGACAGCCGGCACCGGGCCGAGGCAAACGCCAAGGTGAGCGCGCTGCGCACCGCCAAGCTGGAACCCGCCGTGCCGGCAACGCCGCCCCCGGCTACGGTCACCTCGATCACCGGCGCCGGCGCTACCTTCCCCTATCCGATCTACGCCAAGTGGGCCGACGCCTATCAAGCGAAGACCGGGGTTAACCTGAATTATATGTCCATCGGCTCGGGAGCCGGCATCAAGCAGATCGAGGCGAAGACCGTGACATTCGGCGCCTCCGACGTGCCGCTTAAGCCCGACGAGCTCGACCAGTTCGGCCTCTTGCAATTCCCCACGGTCATGGGCGGGATCGTTCCGGTCGTCAATCTGCCGCGGATGAAGCCGGGGGAGATCGTTCTCGACGGTCCGGCCCTCGCCGAAATCTACCTCGGCAAGATCACACGATGGGACGATCCGGCGCTGAAAAAGCTCAACCCGAAGGTGCGGCTGCCGTCTGCCGTGATCACCGTCGTGCATCGCTCCGATGCATCCGGCACGACGTTCAATTTCTCTTACTACCTTGCCGCGGTGAGCGCCGAATGGAGGGACAAGGACGGTGTGAACACGAGTGTCGAATGGCCGATCGGTGTCGCCGCCCAAGGCAACCAGGGCGTCGCCGATTTGGTTGAGCAGACCACATTTTCGATCGGCTATGTCGAATACGCCTATGCCATCCAGCGGGGGCTCACCTTTACCGCAATGGTCAACCGAGACGGCAGGATAATCGAGCCGGCCGCGAACACGCTAGCGGCGGCGGCGACTAACGCCGATTGGGAGGGGATCCCCGGCAACGGCGCGATCCTGGCAAACCAACCCGGTGGGGAGAGCTGGCCGATGACGACGGCCACCTTCATCCTCGTTTCCAAGCGACCGAACGACGTGGCGGCTGCCCGCGAAGCCCTCAAATTCTTCGACTGGGCCTACAGCAACGGCGACGTGATGGCGCTCGATCTGAGCTATATCCCGATGCCGAAGGCGGTCGTCGATGGCATCGAGAAACGCTGGGCGTCGGAGATTGCCGGACCGGACGGCAGCCCGATCTTCGCCGGCGGCTGAGCGAAACGCTACGACCGTTCCTACTCGACGGCTCCAACCGGTCTTGCAGCAGCGATCTCGGCAACGAGCTTGCGGATCATCGCGTCGCCGAAGGTGTCGAAGTCGTCGATCGAGAGGGCAAAGGCGCCGGGGCCGCCGATCACACTGTCCTTGTAATATTGGAGCAGCCCGCCCGGCGGGTTGGTGTGGAGCGCGAGGTAGCCGCCCTCGGCGGCTGCCCGCCGGTTGAAGATGGCGAGGCCGTTGATGGTGACGCCGCCTTTGACCGCCTGGTCGCGCGCCTCGGCCACCGGGCGGCCCTGGTTGTTGGTGCCGTCGCCGGAGACATCGATCAGCTGGCGATCGGCGGCGATGCCGCTCTCGCCGAGGAGACTGGCGGAGAAATCGATCGCCGAGCCGATCGCCGTCCGGCCGGTATAGGAGCGCGGCGCGGCAAGGAGGGTCGTGGCGAATTTCTCGGCATCCGCCGCCTGGCGAATAACCGACCAGTCGACCACGGTCTTCTGCTCGCCGTCGCTCGCCCACTCGACAAAAGCAACAGCGATCGCGCCGCGCGCCCCCGAACGGATCGCATCAAGGAGCCGCGAGCTGGTGATGGCGGCGGCATAGCCCTGCCGTTGCAGGGTGAACTCATCATCGTTGATGCTGCGAGAGACGTCGGCGGCGAGCACCAGCGCGACGTCTACGGGCTCCGCTGCACGAGCCGCTCCAGCTCGTGGGCTAATGGTTGGGAGAGCAAGCGAGACCGCTGCGACAATGGTTGCGGCCAAGACGCCTACAGCGCGCATAGAAACCTCCTCCACAGAGGAAAGGGCGGCCCGGCAAGCGTCCATGCCGCTAACGCTGGATAAAGCTCACCATCAAGGTAAGAATGCGACACTCGGCGCGCGGGTATCTATCGGCAAGCGGCGATTGATGGGTTGACCGGTCGCTCCGCCGCCCGGCTTCAACCGAGAACACGGACCACTGTTAGTGCGCCAGCGTAATACTCCTGGTCGGGCCATTGTAGACAAGCATGCAACCATCGATCACGTCGCGGCCGATTAGCAAATCGATACCTTGGGATCGCAGATGCGTCTCGATTATAGGAAGTGCAGGAATGAACAACGCTCGGTCAGACCTGCTACCTGGAATCATTATCGAGGCGTCGAATTGATCGCACCGGACTGGTGCGCCGCCTGTCGATGGGGTCGATATCATGACAGCCCCGATCTGCGGCAGCGCGAGCGATGCGATCAATGCCGGGTCAACGCAAGTCGATGATGCACCCGTATCGAGCAAAAACAATCCAGTCACGGCCGGCGGAACAGTCTGCTTGGCGGCGGTTAATGCTTGGAACCGAGGCGTACTGACATGGATTAAGGCCGTCAGGATCGGTCCGTTGGGCTGAATCTGTAACGTGATCAGCGGCATGCAAGATCGAGATCACGGGAGAAGAAATGGATCTTCTCGGCCGGCGCAATTTGCTTGACAAAAAAGGGCTCGAGCTTGAACTGCTGATAGCCGGCCGCCACGGCATCATTGTATGTGTCGAAGATACCTGCGACCGTTTCATCCTTGATCAAGACAAAGCGGCCAATCTCACCACCCCATTCCGGAAGCTTGCCGTTGTAGGTGGCGATCTCTTTCTCGAATGTTGTCGTGTTCATTGCCATCGGCTACCAACCACAGAAGCTCACACATCGACATATTGTTGCGGGCGCCTTCCTTCAAGCTGCTATTGGCTGATTGACCAGCCTGGACTCGTACTATCGAGGCGCTCGGGCTGCAAACTCACGCCCCAATCGCGCGAAGCTCGGCAGCGGGATTGGTCGCGATCGGGTCACCGTGCGAGATGGTGACGAGCTTCAGGCCGGCGACGGTCGACAGCCCGGCGATGAAACGCTTGAGCGACGGCATGTCCGTCACCATGCGCCTGCGATAGACACGCGCGATGCCGTAGCGATCGTGGAAGCCCACGAGAAGCATGTTCATCAAACGGCCGCCCAAATTGTCGGGCGTGGCATTGGGCCCCCAGATCATGTCGTTGATGATCAGGATGCGGTCGCTCGAGGGCAAAGCATACTCGTAGACGTATTCCTTCGCCTTCGACCCCGGCACCGGATGAAGCACAAACCCGAGCCCTGGCAGAACCTCCTCCGCTGTCGCCACGATCGTGGCAACCGGCCGGATCTCGAGGCGGGCCGCCTCGGGACAGATCATCCGCAGGCCAGGATATCGCGGTCCATAGAACGGCGCGTCCATCTGATGCTGGGCGTTCGGCACGATCACGTAGGCTGGCCGGCCGATGCTGTCGAGCTCGGCCATCCCGACATCGTCGAGCGCAACGGCGCTGTGAATGACGAGGTCGTTTGACGGCAACCGGACGACGACCATGTTCCGGTAGAGCGGCGCGCCGATCTTGCCGCGAATGATCCAGAGGCCAGGCAGCAGCTCGCGCCACCGTCCGTGCGGATAAACCCGATGAAGCGCCACGATGATCACTCCCGCGCCGACAGGTTATAAGAGCATCGGGCGCCTTGACAAAGCCAGCGATTCTTTTGGCGACCGAGGCGGAGACATCGAGAGATGAATCGTTGGTTGAATGTCGCGGCGATCGTCACCTTGGTGCTGGGATTGGTCTGGTCGCTTCAGGGTGCGAATCTGATCGGCGGCAGCTTCATGACCGGCCAGCGCCAATGGGTTCAAATTGGGCTCGCCGTCGTGGTCGCGGCTCTCGGCGCACTTTGGTGGATCAATTTCAGGCGTGGTCGGTGAGGCGCCGCACGCTCTCTATCGCCGAGATTCCCCGCCTCGCCTGCTGGAACAGCCGGTCATAGGGCCGGGCGCGCCGGCCCGAGCGTACGTGCTCCGGGGAGGGCGCGCGCCA
>Ga0318562_10001357_pt1 | contig 11040 bp, 10 predicted proteins | sample GRESIP066b5f18_FD_203688 | JGI IMG/M metagenome (GOLD analysis project Ga0318562, IMG submission 203688) | Tropical soil microbial communities from Luquillo Experimental Forest, Puerto Rico - GRE.SIPMG.066b5f18 | ecosystem: Environmental > Terrestrial > Soil > Tropical forest > Bulk soil...
TCACCCATGATAATTCCGATTTCCGCGTCAAAGCCCGCCAGGACATCCCGATCGGCCACAAGGTGGCGCTCGTCGACATCAAGGCCGGCGACACGATCTGGAAATACGGGCAGGACATCGGCAAGGCGATCGCCCCCATCCGCAAGGGCGAGCATGTGCATGTCCATAATGTGAAGACGAAGCGCTGGTGAGGTCAGGATCATGAGCATCGTTGCGGATTTCGGAAAGGCGCGTCGCAAGCTCGCGACCGTCAAGGGGCGCAAGATCGAGGCGCCCGCCTTCAAGGCGCCGGTCGGCGCGCGCCCGCGCGGCGCCGAGCTCGATTGGGTAATGGGATGGCGGCGCGAGAATGGCCGGGTCGGCGTGCGCAACCATGTGCTGCTCCTGCCGCTCGATGATCTGTCGAATGCGGCCTGCGAGGCGGTCGCGAATGCGATCAAGGGCACGCTCGCCATCCCGCATGCCTATGGGCGGCTGCAATTCGGCGAGGATCTCGAGGTTTTCTTCCGGACCCTGATCGGGACCGGCGCCAATCCCAATGTCGCGGCCGTCATCGTCATCGGCATCGAGGAAGGCTGGACCAAGCGCGTCGTCGACGGCATCGCCGCGACCGGCAAGCCGGTCGTCGGCTTCGGCATCGAGACTCATGGCGACATCTCGACCATCGCGCGGGCGAGCTACGTCGCCAAGGAATATGTGCAATGGGCGAGCGAGCTTTCGCGCGAGAAATGCCCGTTGAGCGACATCTGGGTCTCGACGAAGTGCGGCGAGAGCGACACCACCACCGGGCTCTCCTCCTGCCCGACGGTCGGCAACATGTACGACAAGCTGATCCCGCGCGGCATCTACGGGGTGTTCGGCGAGACCTCGGAGATCACGGGGGCCGAGCATCTGTGCCAGGCGCGCGCCGCGACGAAGGAAGTCGGCAAGCGCTGGTACAAAATGTGGAAGGCCTATCAAAGCGAGGTGATCGAGGCGCACAAGACGGACGATCTCTCGGACAGCCAGCCGACCAAGGGCAATATCGCGGGAGGTCTCACCACCATCGAGGAGAAGGCGCTCGGCAATCTCGAGAAGATCGGCCGCGAATGCACCTTCATCGACATCCTCGAGCCAGCCGAGGCGCCGAAGAAGGGGCCGGGCCTCTACTATATGGACACCTCCTCGGCCGCCGCCGAATGCGTGACCCTGATGGCAGCGGCCGGCTATGTGGTGCACACCTTCCCGACCGGCCAGGGCAATGTCATCGGCAACCCGATCCTGCCGGTCATCAAGATCTCGGGCAATCCGAAGACGGTCCGCACCATGCCCGAGCATATCGATCTCGACGTCTCGGGTGTGCTCAAGCGCAGCATGACCATCCCCGAGGCAGGCGACGCGCTGATCTCGATGATCGTGCGCACCGCGAATGGCCGGCTCACCGCGGCCGAAGCGCTCGGTCATCGGGAATTCTCGATGACCAAGCTCTATCGCAGTGCTTGAGGCGCGCAGCGGGGGGAAGAGCTCGAAACGGGAAAAGGAGGCCTCGGCGCGGCTGAGCGTCGAGGCCCTCGAGGGCAAGGTCGCAGGCGCCTTCGAGCGCGCCGGCGCCTCGCCGGCGAATGCGCGCTCGGTGGCGCGGGCTCTCGTTGCTGCCGAGGCGGACGGGCTCAAAGGGCACGGGCTGTCGCGCCTTGCGAGCTATCTCGACATGCTCGCGACCCGCAAGGTCGACGGCAACGCGGTGCCGGTCGCGAGCCATCCGCGGCCGGGGATTCTCGCGATCGACGCGGCGCAGGGCTTCGCCTATCCGGCGCTCGATCTCGCCATCGCCGAGCTTCCGGCGATCGCTCGCGAGCAAGGCATCGCCGCGGCGCCGATCCGGCGCTCCAATCATTGCGGCGTCGCCGGGCACCCGGCCGAGCGCCTCGCGGCAGCGGGCCTCGTCGCGCTCGTCTTCGCCAATACGCCGAGCGCCATCGCGCCATATGGCGGGCATGCGCCGGCCTTCGGCACGAACCCGATTGCGTTCGCGGCGCCGCTTGCCGGCAGACCACCGGCCGTGGTCGATCTCTCGGTCTCGAAGGTAGCGCGCGGCAATATCATTGCGGCAAAGCAGAAGGGCGAGGCGATCCCCGAAGGCTGGGCCCTCGACGCGCAGGGGCGCCCGACTACCGACCCCGCCGCAGCGCTCGCGGGCACGATGGTGCCATTGGGCGGCGCCAAGGGCGCGGCCCTCGCCTTCATGGTCGAGACGCTCGCGGCCTGTCTCGTCGGCGCCAATCTCGCGTTCGAGGCCTCGACCTTCTTCGACGGCGAGGGACCGCCGCCCGAGACCGGCCAGCTCGTCATCGCCTTCGCGCCTCAGGCCTTCGGCCATGCCCGCTTCGCCGAGCGCATCGCGACGCTCGCCGCCATGGTCGAGAACCAGCCCGGTGCCCGCCTCCCCGGCACCAGACGCCTCGCCCACCGCCAAACCGCCACCCGCGACGGCCTCCCGGTCGCCCCCGGCATCGCCAAGCTCATCGGGATGTGAGCGTCTGAGGTTGAGCGCCGGCGCCCTTCGCTCTCCCGCGGACATCGTCTCTGTGAGCTGAACCGTCTGGCTCGCCCACCCGGAAGTTCCTGCATCGATGTTGCCGCATGCGCACCGACACGAGGGGCGCTTTCGCATGCGGCGCGACGCATGTGTTGGTCGATGGCAAATCGCCTTGGTCGTCCAAGTGCGGGTAACCGCACGACATGGTCGCCAAGCAAACGGCTATCGACATCTGAGCCTATTGGTATTTCAACGGGGCCTGGTGGCTCGCCATCCTCATCGTGAAGTTCCACGCGTTTCGCGAGGGCTTAAAGAACGATGGAGGATGAGATGCTTCGCCGAATAGCCGTCTTTTGCGCGGGCATGCTGGTTCTCGCTTACCTGCTGGCCAATCCGCGTCATGCGATGGGCGAGGTATCAGCGCAAGGCGGTGTGACGAGGATCCGCAGCGCCTATTCGATGCAGGAAACGATCGCCCGCATCAAAGAGGATGTGGAGGCGAAGGGGATCAAGTTCTTTGCCGAGATCGACCAAGCAAAGCTCGCCCATGACGCAGGCATCGAGCTGCGTCCGTCAACGCTCTTGATCTTCGGCAATCCGCCGCTCGGCGCTCAGTTCCTGACGTCGAATCCCGATGCGGGGCTCGATTGGCCGGTTCGGCTGCTCGTACGCCAGGACGAGAGCGGCACCGTCTGGGCGGTCTATACGGACTTCGCCTGGATCGCGCATCGCTTCGGAGTGACGGATCGCGACGCGCAATTCCAGATGGCCTCGATGGTCATTTCTTCGGTCATCTCGAGCGTCGCCGCAAAGTAGCGCCATCCCTTCGAATGGCTCGAGACCCGCGAGGATGATTCCGCGCGGGCCTTTCTCTGTTCTCGCACGCACCGGCATGCGCCGCATAGTCGCCCGCTATGGAACCCAAAGCCAGGCGATATTTCTGTCGGGGCCGCCGATCCACGAAGTTCTCCGTCGTCGAGGCCGCAATGCCAGGCCCATTCAGGAGAACCGAAATGCCGAACAGAATGACACGCCCCATCATCGGATTGAGCCTCGCGGCGCTCACCGCCATCGCACTTCCAGGCATCGCGAATGCTGGCGGCTGCCCGGCCGGCAAGGAGCTCGCAGGTGCGACGAAGCCGGTCGATTATGCGGCCAAGGGTGTCACCGACACCGTGCTCGCCTCCATCGATCTCGCCAAGGAACCTGCGATGATCGACGATCGCAAGCTGCGCTTGCGGCGGCTGGTCATTCAGCCGGGCGGCATCGTTCCCTGGCACAGCCACGCCGACCGGCCGGCCATCATCTACATCATCAAGGGCGAGGTCACCGAGTACGCGAGCGACTGCTCGGTCCCACTCGTCCACAAGGCGGGTGACACAACGCCAGAACTGCACGGTACCGCGCATTGGTGGAAGAATAACGGCACCGAGACGGTGGTGCTGCTTTCCGCCGACCTCCTGCACGACGAGGCCGATCACAACATGTGAAATCGCCGGCTGGGCTCTGTCCCGCAGCGGGCGCTCGGGTTCGAGGCCGTGAGCGCCCTTGATCTTCGGAGGGAGAACGAGATGCCCGACACGGCTACGGCTACCTCGACGGCGATAACGCGATCCGAGGCCTTGATGCGGGCCGAAACCTCCGCGCAAAACGCGAGTGGCGCCCGACGACGCAACGTCGTGATTGCGCTCACCGCTTTCCTGACGGTCGTCGATCTCTTCGCCACGCAAGCAATCTTGCCGAGTTTGGCCCGCGCCTATCAGGTCGAGCCGGCGCAAATGGGTCTCGCCGTCAATGCCTGCACGTTCGGGATGGCGATCGCGAGCTTCACGGTCGCGATTCTGAGCCGAAGAATCGACCGCCGCCGCGGTATTCTCTTCAGTCTCGTGGCACTTTCGGTGCCGACCCTTCTGCTCGCCGTCGCGCCCGGCCTTGCCAGCTTCGCCGCCTTGCGCGTGACGCAAGGGTTCCTCATGGCATGCGCCTTCACCTTGACCCTGGCCTATCTCGGCGAGCATTGCGGACCGGCCGAAACGGCGAGCGCTTTCGCCGCCTACATAACGGGCAACGTCGCCTCGAACCTGATCGGGCGATTGATCGCGGCCGCCGTCGCCGATCATTTCGGGCTCGCGGCAAACTTCATTCTCTTCGCCGTCCTCAATCTCGCCGGTGCCGGTCTCGTGTACGTTTCGGTGGGCGCAACTCCGCCGATGCCGCGGACCGGTCTCGCCATGTCACAGAATTCGACGGTCGCTGGCCTTGTCGCACATCTGCGCAACCCGCTCTTCGCGCGGCCTTCGCGATCGGGTTTTGCATCCTCTTTGCCTTTATTGGCACTTTCACCTTCGTTAACTTCGTGCTGGTGCGGCCCCCGCTCGGGGTCTCGATGATGACGCTCGGCTTCATCTATCTCGTCTTCCTTCCCTCGGTCGTCACTACGCCCCTGGCCGGCCGGCTGGTTGCGCAATGGGGAACGCGTCCCACCTTGTGGGGAGCGCTCGCCATTGCGGCTGGCGGCCTACCGTTGCTGCTTGCGCCCACGCTGGCGCCGGTGATTCTGGGACTCGGCCTCATCGCCGTCGGCACCTTCCTTGCCCAGGCTATCGCGACTGGCTTCGTGGGCCGCGCAGCCGTCATCGATGGGGGGGCGGCGAGCGGGATCTATCTCGCCTGCTATTTCCTCGGCGGCCTTATCGGCACGGCCGTGCTTGGCCGGGTTTACGACACGCTAGGGTGGGAGGCTTGCGTCATCGGCATTGCGGCATCGCTCGCTGCGGCAGCCGCGCTCGGAACGAGGTTGAGGCTCCTCGTCCCGCCTGCGGACATCTAGATCGTCCGCGATTTCCCGCAAAACTGCTGGACGGGGTGGGGCGCCAAGAGGCGCAGACAGTCAGGCGTGCCTCCCTTCCGGGTAAGTGGGGCCTGGAGGCGCGCGCTTGCGTGTGGCGCCGAGCGAGGGTGATTGACTCGCGAAAGGGCGGCTTCGCCGCGGCAAAAATGGCGATGCAGCGAGCGAGCCTGCACCCCGTATTTGCCCCCATTTGCGCGGAAGCCCCATCGCCGCCGAGGGCTCCGGGAGGCTCTGAAAAGCGGCCGCTGCGGCGGATGCGAGTCAATGAACGCATTCGCCGCTTGAGGCGATCCTGCTCTCATGCGAGACATCCAACGGTATTTTGGGAAGGTCTCATGAAGAGCTACGAACTCGCGCGCACTCCACATGTCACATCGGGCCAGGGCAGCCGCGCCGGCCTCGGCGCGCTCGCGCTGCGGGCCTCGGGCGAAAGGCGGCTTGCGCTTCTCGTCGCCGATCCGGGTCTTCGCTCGACCGGGCTGATCGACGAGGTGCGCCAGGCGATCGAGAAATCGGTGCCGGTCGCCGCCGTGTTCCAGGATTTCGCGAGCGACCCCGGCATCGTCGAGACGGACGCGGCGGTCGCCGCGGCGCGCGAGGCGGGCGTCGGCGTCATCGTGGCGCTCGGCGGCGGCTCGGCGCTCGATCTCGGCAAGGCGGTGGCCGCGGTAGCGGCCGAGGATCGTTCGGCGATCGATTACGAGCTCTGCAGCCGCGATTTCCCGGCGCGCCGCCTTCCGGCCATCTGCGTGCCGACGACTTCGGGCACGGGTTCGGAAGCGACGCGCACCGCGGTGCTGACGCGTCCCGACGGCGCGAAGACCTGGCTGTGGGGCGATGCGGTCAAGCCGACGGAGGTGCTGCTCGACCCCGAGCTCACGGTGAGCCTGCCGGCGCAGCTCACGGCCGCGACCGGCATCGATGCGATGGTACATGCGGTCGAGGCCGCGACCAACCGCAACGCCAATGCGGCGAACGACCTCTACGCGCATGAGGCGATCCGCCTCGTCGCGGCCAATCTCGAACAGGCCGTCGCAAAGCCCGACGACCTTGCGGCCCGCGCCGCGCTGCAACGCGCCGCGATGCTCGCCGGCATTGCGATCGACAATGGCGGCACCGCCATCGCCCATAATATCGGCCATGCCATGGGGTCGCTGCGCAAGATCCATCACGGGCGCGCAGTCGGGGTCGCGATGCTGGCCTCGCTGCCCTGGAACACCGAAGGTGATGACGGGCGCTTCGCCGCCTGCGCCGCAGCCATGGGCGCAAAGCCGACGGCCGAGGCTTTCATCGCGGCCTATGAGCGCCTGCTGCGCGCTTCCGGCATCAAGGTCTCGATCGCCGAGGAATTCGCCGGCGTCTCGGCGGATCAGCTTGCCCGCCAGATGGCGCGCCCCGAGAACGCCGCGATGCGCGCCTCGAATGCCCGCGAGACGAGCGATGCCGATCTCGCCATGCTGGCCGCGCGCGTCTTGAGCGTGTGCTGAGACATTCTGCGCGCCGCATGCGCCGCGAACAGGACAACGAGATGTCAGCCACCCAAAAGGTCACCATCACCGGGATCGAGATCAGCCAGCATCGGCTGCATTTCGATCCGCCCTTCCATGCGAGCTGGGACACCAAGCCGCGCCGCCATTGGGACGCGACCATCGTGCGCGTCACGAGCGATAGCGGGCATGTCGGCGTGGGCTCAGGCGACCTCATGCTCGGCTTTGCCGGCCATGAACATCTCTTCGTCGGCCAGGATGCGCTCGCCATCGAGCGCCATTGGCGGGTGCTCAACAATATCAGCTTCCATTATGGGCGCTGCTGGCCGCTCGATCTCGCGCTCTGGGACCTCGCCGGCAAGATCGCGAACCAGCCCTGCTGGAAGCTGCTGGGTGGCCTCTCGGACCGGGTGCGAGCCTATGCGTCGTCCGGCACCTTGCGCGAGCCGCAGGCGCTCGCAGACGCGGCCGAGGCCTATCTGGCGCGCGGATTCACGGCCATGAAGATCCGCTTCCATCGCGGCGATTGGCGTCACGACGTCAAGGCGCTCGAGGCGGTGCGGGCCCGCATCGGCACACACATGGAGCTCATGGTCGATTGCAATCAGGGATGGCGTCTGCCGCAGGATACCTACGCCCCCTGGTCGCTGAAGGACGCGGTGACCGTGGCGCGCGAGCTCGAGCGGCTCGGCATCTATTGGATGGAGGAGCCGCTGCATCGCGGCGATCGCGAGGGCATGCGGCGCCTGCGCGACATGACCGATCTGCGCATCGCGGGCGGCGAGATGACGCGCGAGCTCTACGAGTTCCGCGACCTCATCGCCGAGGGCGCGCTCGACGTGCTGCAGCCCGATGCGGCGCTCGTCGGCGGCATCACGGGTTTGCGGCGCGTCGGCCATATGGCGGCTGATCACAACCTGATCTTCACGCCCCATACCTGGACGAACGGCATGGGGGTCATGGCCAATGCGCAGCTTGTCGCCGGCATGGCCGACGCCCCCTTTGTCGAGTTCCCCTACGACCCGCCCGAATGGGGCCTCGACCGGCGTGACTACATGATGGCATCGCCGCTCGAGGTGGACCCTGAGGGCTCTATGGTGATGCCCGATCGGCCGGGCCTCGGCTACGAGCTCGCCGAGGATCTGCTGGCGAAGACGCGCATCGGATGAGGCCTGCCCTTGCCGGGCGGTGAGGACGCGTTGAGCCCAGCCGCCGGCCCCGCGCTTCCGATCGAGGAGCGCCTGCCGGAGCTTTTGACGGCTCTGCGGGAAGCCCCCAATGCGGTGCTGGTGGCGCCGCCCGGAGCCGGCAAGACGACGCGCGTGCCGCTCGCACTCCTTGACGAGCCCTGGGCAGATTCGCGCCGCATCCTGCTGCTCGAGCCGCGCCGGCTCGCGGCTCGCGCCGCGTCCGAACGCATGTCGTTGACGCTCGGCGAAGAGGTCGGCGGCACGGTGGGCATACGCATGCGGTTGGGCTCTCGCATATCGGGCCGCACCCGCATCGAGGTCGTCACCGAGGGCGTGTTCACGCGCCTCATCCTCGACGATCCGGCGCTCGACGGCGTTGCGGCCGTGATCTTCGACGAGTTCCATGAGCGCTCGCTCGACGCTGATTTCGGCCTCGCGCTCGCGCTCGACGCGCAACAGGGGTTGCGTTCGGATCTGCGCCTCCTCGTGATGTCGGCTACCCTCGATGGGGCTGCTGTCGCGAGACTCCTGGGCGATGCTCCCGTGATGGCGAGCGAGGGGAAGAGCTTCGCGGTCGAGACGCGTTACCTCGGACGCGATCCCGGCGAGCGGCTCGACGAGGCCGTGAGCCGCGCCGTGCTGCGCGCCTTGCGCGAGGAGGCGGGCGGCATCCTCGTTTTCCTGCCCGGGCAGGGCGAGATCAGACGGGTCGAGACGCTACTTAAGGGCGAGCTCGAAGGGCGCCCCATGGGCGACGCCGTCGAGCTCCTTCCGCTGCATGGTGGGCTCGAGCCCGCCGAGCAGGATCGCGCCGTGCGGCCCGTGGCTGCGAGACGGCGCAAGGTCGTGCTCGCGACCGCGATCGCCGAGACGAGCCTCACGCTCGCCGGCATCCGCATCGTCATCGATTGCGGCCTCGCGCGGCTGCCCGTCTACGAGCCCGATATCGGCATCACGCGGCTCGAGACGGTACGCGTCTCGCGCGCCGCTGCCGACCAACGACGCGGCCGCGCCGGGCGCACCGAGCCCGGCATCGCCTATCGGCTCTGGGAAGAGGCCGCTACCTTGTCGCTCCCGGCCTTCGCGCCGCCCGAGATCCTCAATGCGGATCTGTCGGGGCTGCTCCTCGATTGCGCCGCCTGGGGAGTTGCGGAGCCGGCGCGCCTGCCGTTCCTGGATCCGCCCCCGCCAGCTGCGCTCGCCGAGGCGCGCAAGCTCCTCGACGATCTCGGCGCGCTCGACCCGGATGGCTGCCTCACCGAGGAGGGGCGGGCGATCCGCACCTTGCCGCTGCCGCCGCGCCTCGCCCGCATGCTGATCGATGCCGCAAGGCTTGGTGAGGCCGCCACTGCGGCGCGGATCGCCGCGCTGATCGTCGAGCGCGGCCTCGGCGGGGTTTCGGCCGATCTCGTCGAGCGCCTGGAGCAATTCGAGCGCGAGCGCTCGCCGCGGGCGCAGGCCATGCGCGGCCTCGCAGCCGGCTGGGCGAGAGCCGCGCTCGCGGCGGTCGGCGAGAGCCGAGACTCGAGCGCGCGCGCGGCTTCGCCTTCGCCCGGGCTCCTCGTCGCGCTCGCCTATCCGGACCGCATCGCCAAAGCGCGCGGCAAGAACGGTGAATATCTTCTCGCCAATGGCCGCGCCGCGGCTCTCGACCCGTCGGACCGGCTGGTGCGCGCGCCTTATCTCGCGGTTGCGGAGATCGCGGGGCGCGCCTCGGCCTCGCGCATCCGCCTCGCCGCGCCGATCGCCGCTGACGAGATCGAGACCGCCTTCGCCTCGCGCATCGTCTCGCGCGACAGCCTCGTCTTCGACAAGGCGGCGCGCGCCGTGCGGCGCCGGTTGCGCCGCGAGCTCGGCGCCATCCTGCTCGAGGATGTGCCCTTGCCGGCATCGGCCGACGAGGCGACGGCGCTCACCTTGGCGCGAGGCATAGCCGAGCTCGGCATCGACAAGCTGCCCTGGACCAAGGAGCTGCGCTTCTGGCAGGGACGTGTGCGTTTCCTGCGCGAGGCCGAGGGCGATCCTTGGCCCGATCTCTCGGATGCCGCGCTCGCGAAGAGCGCGGCCGAATGGCTGTCGCCCTGGCTGCTCGGCAAGACGAGCCTCGCCGATATTGAGACAGCGGATCTGCGCCAGACGCTAGAGGCGCTCCTGCCCTTCGCCCTGCAACGGCGCCTCGACAAGGAGGCGCCGGCCTCCTTCAGGGCGCCGTCAGGCTCGCTCCTGCCCATCCACTATGGCGAGGAGGGCGCGTCCCTCTTCGTGCGGGTGCAGGAGCTGTTCGGGCTCGCGGAGCATCCGCGCATTGCCGGCGGCAAGGCACCGCTCGTGCTGCATCTGCTCTCGCCGGCGCAGCGGCCGATTCAGATCACGATGGACCTGCCGGGCTTCTGGCGCGGCTCCTGGAAGGATGTGCGCTCCGAGATGCGCGGCCGCTATCCGAAGCATCCTTGGCCGGAGGACCCGGCCTCGGCGCAGGCCACCAGCCGCGCGAAACCGCGCGGCACCTGACCCCCGCTCAGGGCACGATCCAAGGAGTCTCGATCCAAGGACGCGCGATCTAGGGCGAGGTGATCGTCGTAGAGGAAGAGGCGCGCACCCGGTCGAGATCGCCGCGCAGCTTCTCGACGTCGCGCCGATACATGCGTGCGGCGCGCCGGTGCTGGCCCTGGCCGAACCAGGTGGCGATGCCGCCGAGCAGGACGCCGAGGATCAGCGCCGCGAACACCACGATGAAGAGCGGCGCCTCGAACTTGAAGTCGGGCGAATCGGCGATGGGATCGAAGGATATGCTGACCGGTTCGCGATTGCCGATCGCGAAGGCGATCGCGATGAGCGCCAGGGGTACGAGAATGACCGCCTTGGCGAGGCCGCGCATGCCTTAGTCTGTGCTCGAGTTCTGCACCTCGACGCCATGCGTCGGGGGCTGACCGTTGGGGCGGTGAGCCCCCTTGGCGTCGCCATTCAGCGCCTCGCGGATCTCCTTGCTCGCCT
>Ga0318562_10001358_pt1 | contig 11039 bp, 10 predicted proteins | sample GRESIP066b5f18_FD_203688 | JGI IMG/M metagenome (GOLD analysis project Ga0318562, IMG submission 203688) | Tropical soil microbial communities from Luquillo Experimental Forest, Puerto Rico - GRE.SIPMG.066b5f18 | ecosystem: Environmental > Terrestrial > Soil > Tropical forest > Bulk soil...
CCCTCGCGCCACTTGCGCTTCGTCACTTTGCTAAGTTACTAAAGAATGTCAACCGGACCAGCGGAGCTCGAGGCCATGGCCACCGATACCGATATCAGCAGAGAGCGCATTGCCGAGATCGAGCCGATCATCCGGCCCTATATCCGGCACACACCGAGCGTGACGGTCGATCTCGCGGATTTCGGCCTGGAGCCACGGGCGGCGACCTTCAAGCTCGAATTGCTGCAGCATTCGGGCTCCTTCAAAGTGCGCGGCGCCTTCACCAATCTCTTGACACGCCGCGTGCCCGAGGCGGGCGTCGTCGCTGCATCGGGCGGCAATCACGGCGCCGCCGTCGCCTATGCGGCGATGAAGCTCGGCATCAAGGCGACGATCTTCGTGCCGAGTGTCACCTCGCCGGCGAAGAGCGAGCGCATCCGCGCCTATGGCGCCGACCTCGTCATCGCAGGCGAGCGCTATGCGGATTCTCTCGCCGCGAGCGAAACCTTCGCGCAGAAGAGCAGCGCGCTTCCGGTGCATGCTTTCGAGCAGGTGGAGACGCTGCTCGGCCAGGGCACGCTCGGTCTCGAGATCGAGGCCGACGCGCCGCATATCGACACTCTGCTGGTCGCGGTCGGCGGAGGCGGTTTGATCGGCGGGATCGCTGCCTGGTACGCGGGCAAGATCAAGATCGTGGCGATCGAGCCCGAAGGCGCGCCCACCTTGTGGCGCGCTTTCGAGGCCGGCCGCCCGGTCGATGCCGAGGCCGGCAGCATCGCGGCGGATTCGCTCGCGCCGAAGCGGGTGGGCGAGCTGATGTTCAAAATCGCGCAACGTCATATCGAGCGCCCGATCCTGGTGGCGGATGACGACATCGAGGCGGCGCAATCAGCCCTCTGGGAGACGCTGCGCGTCGTCGCCGAGCCCGGCGGCGCCGCGGCTTTCGCTGCCCTTACCAGCGGCAAATATGTGCCCGCGAAGGATGAGCGCATCGCGGTGCTCGTCTGCGGCGCCAACACCACGGCGGTCAAGTTCGGCTGAAGGTTGCGCCGGTGGCGCGACCGATTGCGCGCCTCTTGTCGGCGGCCACGGCCTGGCGCAGTCTTCCGGCGACATCCAAGCCCGCGGAAGCGGGCTCAGCGCCGCAGGGGAGGATCGATGACCGTGGCCCGCAGCCAATCCCGCTACACCGGTGTCTTCCCGGTGGTGCCCACCATCTTCACCGAGGATGGAAGGCTCGATCTCGACAGCCAGAAACGCGCCGTCGAGTTCATGATCGCTGCGGGCTCGGACGGGCTCGCGATCCTCGCCAATTTCTCCGAGCAGTTCGTGCTCTCGGATGAGGAGCGCGAGGTCCTGACCGCGACCATCCTCGACCATGTCCGAGGTCGCGTCCCCGTCATCGTGACGACGACGCATTTCTCCTCGCGCATCTGCGCTGAGCGCAGCCGAAACGCTCAGGATGCGGGCGCCGCCATGGTGATGATCATGCCGCCTTATCACGGCGCGACCATCCGGGTCGGCGAAGGCCAGATCCAGGAATTCTTCGACACGGTGTCGAAGGCGATCGACATCCCGATCATGATCCAGGATGCACCGGTGAGCGGCACGCCGCTGCCGCCAGCTCTCTTGGCGCGGCTCGCCCGAGAGGTCGAGCAGGTCTCCTATTTCAAGATTGAGACTGCCGGCGCGGCCGCGAAGCTGCGCGAGCTCATTCGGCTCGGCGGGGAGGCCGTCATTGGCCCCTGGGACGGCGAAGAGGCGATCACCCTCATGGCTGATCTCGACGCGGGCGCGACCGGCAGCATGACGGGAGGCGGCTATCCGGACGGCCTGCGGCCCATCATCGAGGATCATCGCGCCGGACGGCGCGACGCGGCCATCGCCGGCTATGAGCGCTGGCTTCCCCTGATCAACTACGAGAACCGCCAATGCGGGCTGCTCGCCTGCAAGGCGCTCATGAAGGAGGGCGGCATCATCGCCTGCGACGCGCCGCGTCATCCCCTGGCGCCGCTGCACCCGGCGACCCGCCAAGGGTTGATCGAGATCGCGCGCCGTCTCGATCCTCTGGTGCTGCGCTACGCGAAGTGACTCAGGCTTCTCGCCGCGCGACTTTCGACGCGAGGCGAGGCTGACGCTTCAGAAGGCGGCGGCACTCCTCTCGAGCTTGGCGTGCTCGTCCAGCGCCGCCGGGCTTGCCACTGCTTCGGCGAGAAAGGCGGTCGCTGCCGCGACGCCGCCCTTGCCATGCTGGATGGCGAGCGCTTGCAGCGCGGTCTCGATCACGGCGAGCGTGCCGAGGAGGGTCGCGGCGCCCACATCACCCATATGCCCGATGCGGAAGCCTTCACCGGTCAGCCCGCCGATATTGACGCCGAGCACCACGCCGCAAACATTGCGACAAAAGCTCAAGAGACGCTCGGCGCTCTCGGCCTCCATGCGCACTACGCTCACTGAATCGGAGCGCTCCTGCGGCTTCTCGATGTTGAAGGCGAGCGCGCCGCCTTTGGCCCAGGCTCCGATGGCGCGCCGCGTGGCTTCGGCCAGCAGCCGATGACGCCGGTGCACCGCGTCGAGCCCTTCCACCAGGATGAGGTCGAGCGACTTGCGCAGGCCGAACAGGAGATGCTCGGGGCAGGTGCCGCAATAGCGCTTATAGTGCTCGGGCCCGTCGCGGAATTGCCAATCCCAATAGAGAGTGCGCAGGCCGGCGGCGCGGTTCGCGGCCTTGGCCTTGGGGTTCGCCACGACGAAAGCAAGGCCAGGCGTCATCATCAGGGCCTTCTGGGCGGCGCCGACCGCGACATCGACGCCCCATTCGTCCATCTCGAACGGGATGGCGCCGAGCGAGGCGATCACATCGACCATCAGCAGGGCCGGATGGCTCGCGGCGTCGATCGCATTGCGGATGGCGGCGATGTCGTTGCGCACGCCTGACGCCGTATCGACCTGCACCACGAGCACGGCCTTGATCGCATGCGCGGTATCGGCTTCGAGCCTCCCCCGCAGCTTGCCGGGATCGACGGCCGCCCGCCAATCACCGGCGAGCGTCTCGACCGTTAGGCCGAGCATCTGCCCCATCTCGCCCCAACCCTTGGCGAACTGCCCGGATTCCAGGACCAGCACCTTATCGCCGCGGCTCAGGCTGTTGCTGAGCGCCGCTTCCCAGGCGCCATGTCCGTTCGCCGCGTAGATGTAGACATCGCCAGCGCTGCGGAAGATCTGGCGCAGGTCCGCGAGGCAGCTCAGCGTGACCTGATGCAGATCCTCGGAATAAAGATCGACCGTCGGCCGATGCATGGCGCCGAGCACTTCATCGGGGATCATCGTCGGCCCCGGCGTGACCACGATTTCTCGTCTCGTTCTCAGCGACATCGGTTAGCCATCCTTGCTAGTCGCGTTGGCCTCAGCTGTGCCTTTGCGTGTCCCGTCTCGGATTCGGCGCAGCTTCGCGCCGTTGCAGGGCTTGTCCCATGCGGCGCGCTTTCGCGCCACTGCCAAAGGCGCAGATCTGCATCGAGATGGAGCGACCCCTCGGGCTCAAGCCAGCCGGATTCGCTTCTGCCCGAAGGCTGGGCGCGGCTGCGAGTGGGCCAGCGCCCACAGGCCGAACCGGCGAGAGACCATCCGAGCCGCATGAGGCCGCCCTTTGCATCCCAAACGTCTCGGTTCTGCGCACTCCGGCATGGATCCAGGTTTGATATTTCATAGATCCAGAGGAATATATTCGCGATCGCCACCATGATCGCGGCGATGCGCGATTCGCAACGCAGCGCCGGTGTGGCATTTCCATTCTCAGGAAAATCCATGCGAAAACTTGGGCTTGGCCCGACTGGATGCCGGAACGGCACATTCCGCGCCGCCGACAATGCCTTGCCGTGCCCGGGAGAAATGAATTGGCCCTCGTCATGGCGAACCATGACGAGGGCCGAGCCGCAGCGTGATTGGGGGGCAGTCACGCCAAGGCTGCAGTGCTTACAACATTGTGGCACCACAGTGCAAATGCCTGCAACCCAAAAGTTCGCCCGTTGCTCGCGAGGTTGCGCCGAGCGATGGGCATGCTACTTTCGCCGAGTTGGGACAAATCCCACAGCCTTGCATCGGCTCAATCATTATCGCTCTGCGCCGCTCCTGCCCCGGTGAGCCGCGATTCGAGGCTCGCCGGCACATAGGTCAGCGCCTCGAAACCCTGCAGCTTCGACCAGCCCGTCATGTCGATCTCGACCCCGCCCTCCGGGCGCCGCAATGGGGCCTGCTCGAGGTCGCAGGAATCGGGGGCCATGACCTCCACTCTCTCAGCCATTGGCTGGCGCAAAGCGGCGAGATCGCCCTGACGAATCGCGAAGGTCGCGCCTCCCGTCAGCAGCCGCGTGCCCGCGAAGGCGAGTTCCACCGGACGAGTGCGCCGCGCCGCAAAGGGAAGAAGAAGGATCGGCCACAGCACCCTGTCGATGCGGACCGGCACGATGTCGCCGAGATCGGATAGCCAGGCGCCTGCGCGGATCGGGCACAGCCAAGCCTCATCCGAACGCGATCGCAGATGCGTGCCGTTGAGCACGAGATCGGCGCGCCAGGCTTGCGATGCGAGGAGGCTCGCGAGCGGCGCCTCGAAGGGGAGGCCCAGCCTCGCGAGCCAGCGCGCCGCTTGGGCTGCCTCCTCGGAGAGTCCCCAGGGCAGGCCCGCTCCGCGTGCCGCCTTGAGCACGGTCATCTCGATCTCGTTCAAGGAGACGATCATGCCCCGTACGCCCATAGATCGGTGTCGCAAGATGCGAGCTCGTCGGGGAAGGGCGCACCCTGGAATAGCGTGATGCGCAACCATCGGTCGGAGCGCGGATCGAAGCGCGTGGCGCCGAAGAAGGCGAGCTTGCAGCGCAAGATGTCGATTGGGCGCAGCTCGGCTCCGATCAGATTGCCCCAGATTTCCGAATAGGGATGGCGCGCCGCGATCGCGACGCGCCGGACGCTGTGGCGATGCTCGGGATGAGTCAGGAGGAACCGCGCGACCGAGGTCTCGGGCCGCTCATCCGCGAGGACGCGGGCGAGCGCCGCGATATCGCGCGCCACAGCCAGTGGCTGCTCGCGCTCCATGCCCGGCTCCTTGAAGCGCTCGCCGAGGCGCGGCTCGAGCTTCTCCTCGGAGACGTACCAGAAGCGCGCTCGCGCTTCCTCGCTCCTAAAATCAGGCTCGAAGGCGAAGCCGCAATGCGCCTCGATCAGGCGCCGCAAATCGGCGCAACGCAGGCTGCCGTCGATGCGCAGACCCTCCGTCTCGTCGATCGCCATCTGCTCCGCGAGGCCGTCGACGAGCTCACCATGCGGCTCGATCACGAGAGTGACGGCATATTCCTGCGCTTCGACCGATAGATGCGCTTCGGCGAAGCGATAGATTGCGTCAAAGGGCCGGCTGCCGCCCAACACCGTATCGGTCGCGAATACATCGAGCCGCAGGAGATCGCGGCGCAATTCACCGATCTTGCGGCTCTGCACCGCATCATCCGTCAGCCAATCGTTGAGGAGGCGATGCGAGTGCGTGAGCGCAGCGCGGAAGAGCGCGATCTCGCGGGCGCCTGCGGTCTCGACGCCACGCACCTTGGCGAGCGCTGTCTCGCGCGCCGTGATCCAGCGATCGACGAGGGCCGGATGCTTGACGAGGAAGGGCGCCATGCCGAGGCCTGTCGCATTGCCGATACCGAAGCGCCGGCGAAGCGCAGGCTCGAGCCCGACCGCGCGGCTGCCGCCGGCGAGCCGTGCCAGATGCTCCACGAGATCGACCGTGAAAGCGCGGATCAGATAGACCGTGAGCATCTCGGCCCGGAAAGGCCCGGTGAGCTCCGGCCGATCCATGATCAGGTCGCGATCAGCGATCCCGAACTTGCCGTTGCCGTAGACCGCGGTCGTTCGCATCAGATAGCCGGTGGCCTCGACCGCGGCGCGATCCGGTTGGCGGCCTTCGCAGAGCGCCGACAGCACCTGATCGAAGAGGCGCACGCTGCGATTGGCGCGCGCCAGAACGAGCTCGCTCGACAGATAGCGTCCAACCTCCTGGAGCGGCACGTTGCGGCGCAGCCGCTCGATGCCTGCCTCATTCGGGATGCCATCGCAGAGCGCGAAAGTCGCGTCCCATTCCTCGGCAATGACGCGGTCCGTCCGCCGCTCGGGCGCAAGATCGTGGCCGAAGGCGACGAGGCTGTAGAGCCGCTCCCCCACATCGACCGTGTAGATCGCCGTCCCGACCCCTTTGCCGTCGATGTCGAAGCGCAGCCTGGCGATGCGCCAGCTCTCGGCCCGCATGCGGCGCAGCAGGGCCCGAAGGAAGCTCAGCCGCGTCTGATGGGCGCTACCCAACCGTTCGAGGCGCATCACCACATCGGCAGGGCGTAGCCCGATCGTTGCGGCCTCGCAGCCTTGCGTCATCACGCGTCCCGGCGACAGACGAGATGGATATGGACGTAATCCATGCCGTGTCCCTGCGGCGCCGCGGCGACTTCCTGTTCGTAGCGATTATAGAAAGTGTCGAGGATCGCCGCCCGCTCCTGTGGTGGGCGCTCTGGCGACAGGCCCGAGGCGAAGGTCGGCTCGCTCCAGGAGCGCAGGGTCGGGATGTAGTCGCGCGCGAATTTCGCGGCATCGCCATGCTCTGCGAAGGCGCGCGAGTAGGGGCAGACATGATGGCGCGATTCGACATGCTCGAGGCGCAGCCCGGCCCGGAAGGCGGCGCTGCCCGGATCGGTCAGCGGCGCCACAAATTCCTCGGTGGTGCGATAGACTTGCGGGAAATTGGTCGCGGCGAATTCAGCTGCGCTGATCACGCCTTCGGCGGCGAGGTCTTTCCAGAGCCTCGAGAAGGTATCGAACATGCTGACGCCGCCCGTATGGCCGAGATAGCGGCCCTTTTCGTCGATGCCGAAATTCAGGAAGACGAGCCGGCCGCCCGCGACGAGCTCGCGTGCCCGCAAGGCGAGGAGATTGTCCCATTCGCTCCGCCCGACCGCATCATAGGCCTGCCGCTCGGCCCCCTTGGCGCCGACCATATGCACATGGTCCGTGATGTTGCAGGGCACTTTCGAGATGTAATGCGAAGCTGTCGCCGAGAAGGCGAGGTTCAAGCTCGCCGCGGGGAAGATCTTCTGATGGAAGGAGGTGCCCGAGGCGAAGGGATAGACCTCGTCGAGCTCGCCATAATAGCTCGCAATCTCGGTCTGGTTATGGATGGTGCGGAAGAGCTGGCTGAAATCGTTGCGCGGCAGGTCCGTGTAGACGATCTCGACCGGCCGGCTCGGGAAATCGCGGCGCAGCGCGCCCAACACCTCCCGCCACATCCCGATCGAGGTGCCGCCATCGGCGCAGCCCATATCGGCGACGCGGATCCGCGTCCCGTCATCGGGAAGGCCCATGCGCGAGATGGCCGAAAGGATCAGCGGCGTTGCGAGATTGATCACCTCGCGGGCCCCGGTCGTCGCCTTCGAGTAATAGCCTGCCCCCTTCATGGCCATGAAGCCGATCGTGTTGCTCATGTCGACGATGTCTCCCTTGGCCATCCTATCCTCTTCGTTCGAGAGCGGCGGTCGGTGGGCTCTATGGCGCGGCCATACGCGCGAGTGCGCTTGCTTTGGCGATGATCGCTTCGTCGACGAGCACGCCCTCGCTCTGTGCCCTGGCGCGAGCCGATTTCCGCCCGGAGCCCGGCAAATGCGCGCCCGCCTCGGCCGAGAGGATCTCGACCAGGGCTTCAAGGCGCGCCGCGAATTCGCCGCCCGAGCTCGCTCCCGGCGAAATGGCGATGAAGAGCTGCCCTGTCTTCGGCGGGCCGCCCGCGGTTCCCGAGAAGGGGCTGGCCTTGGCTCCGAGCGTCGCGCCGCTGAGGCAGGCGGCCATCAATTCGACGAGCAGCGCCGAGCCCACGCCCTTATAGCCGCCGGCCGGCATCATCGTGCCGCTGAGCCCGACCTTGGGGTCCGTGGTCGGCTGCCCATCAGGCCCCAATGCCCAGCCGAGCGGAATCGCTTGGCCTTCGCGCGCCTTCTTCATCACCTCGCTCTTGGCGACCACACTCGCGCTCTGGTCGATGACGATCGCGGCCCCTCCTCGCCCATCGGGCGCGGCGATCGACCAGGGATTGGTGCCGAGCGCGGGCTTGCACCCGCCGGAGGCCGCGATCGAGGCCGGCGCATTGGTGAAGCCGAGACCGACGAGCCCGTCGCAGGCGAGCCTCTCGGTGTGATAGCCGAGCACGCCGCAATTATAGGAGTTGCGGATGGTGAGCAGGGCGACGCCCTGCTCACGGGCGAGCGGCACAAGCGCCGCAAAACCCATATCGATCGCCGGATGCGCGAAGCCGTAGCCGGCATCAACGCTCATGACCGAAGGCGCAACCTGGCTGAGCTGCGGCACCGCCGAGCCCACGACCTTGCCGCAGCCGAGATGCTCGCAGTAGGTCGCCAGATAGGCGAGGCCATGTGAGGAGACGCCGTCGCGCTCGGCGGCAGCGATCGCCCGCGCGAGGCTCGATGCGGCGGCGGCGTTGGCGCCAGCTCGCGTAAGGGCATCGCGCGCCAGCGCTTCAATGGCGACGAGACTGAGCCTTTTCATCCATCACCTGCACGAAAGAGAACCACCTGCGTGATGAGCACTCTTGCCGCTTCACGCCGCCCATTCGGGCGCGAAGGCATCGCGGAAGAGGCCATACCAGTTGCCGCCCATGATGCCGTCGATTTCTGTGGCGGCAAAGCCGCGACGCTCCAATCCCGCACGCAGCTTGCCAAAATCGCGATTGTCGCGGAACCAGTCCGGCTGGCGCGGGAAGACCGGCTTGCCGGTTCCGAGATCGGCCGAGCCGCGCGTCCAGCGCCCGTTGCGCATCCATTCGACGACGCTGTCCGGCTGGCCTTGGCAGAGATCCGAGCCGATGCCGATATGCTGCGCGCCGATCAGCTCGGCGAGGCGCGCCACCATCTCGGTGAAGCTCTCGAGCGTGCAGTCGGAGCCGCCCTTCAGATGCAGCGGATAGAGCGACAGACCGAGCATGCCGCCGCGTGCCGCGAGCGCCCTCAGCACCGCGTCCGACTTGTTGCGCGCCACCGGATGCCAGGCTGAAGGGCAGGCATGGGTGATGGCGATCGGGCGGGCCGAGAGATCGATCGTCTCGAGCGTGGTGCGCTCAGCCGAATGCGACATGTCGATCAGCATGCCGAGGCGGTTCATTTCGGCGATCACCTCGCGACCCATGCGGGTGATGCCGGCATCATAGGCCTCGTAGCAGCCGGCGCCGAGAAGCGACTGGTTGTTGTAGGTGAGCTGCATGACCCGGACGCCCAGCTCGTGCAGGATACCGAGGAGCCCGATATCATCCTCGATGGCCGAGGCGTTCTGGAGGCCGAGGAAGACGGCGGTGCGACCCGTTTGCCTCGCCGCGTCGATATCGGCATTGCTGCGGGCCGCCATGATCAGATGCGAAAAGCTCGCGAAGCGGCGCTTCCAGTCGATGAGGTTCTCGACCGTCTCGCGGAAATCCTCGTGATAGCAGACGGTCACCTGGATGGCGTCGACGCCGCCCTCGCGCAGCTCCTCGAAGATGGATTGCGACCATTTGCAATATTGGCAGGCGTCGATGAGGTAGGGCTGCGGCACGGCGAGGTCAGGCAAGCTCTTCTCTCCCTTCCGGTTGGCGCGAGACCCTCTCGCCTCGGACCCCGCTCCCGCCTTTTGCGGTCAGCGATTGTATATGGGATCCACCCTGAGCCTGCGCGTCTTCAAGGCGCGGCGCAAGCCCCATCGGCGCGGAGCTGCAATTCTATGGCCCGCTTTGTCCGGCGGCGGGCCAAGGTTACGGCAATTTCATATGACCGCCACCGCTGGTTAAGCAGCGCCAGGGTCTTGTGGGTGGTCTTAAAATCGTGCGGTCTTGGCCGCCGCGATGCATCGGAGCCGGCATGACCCAGTCTCGCGCGACCGTGCGTCCGTCCTGCCGCCGCGCTTGCGTGTGAATGCCGATGCCTGTCGGGCGCAAGCTGTCACTGCGTGAGGCGTTCGCGGCGTTGAGCGGCCGCCAGGCGCGCCTCGTCTGGCTGTGCGGCCTCTCGCTTCTCGCCGTCGCCTACGCGGCTGGAGCCCTCATCCAAACCGGCCGCGACGCGCGCCTCGCCTCCGGCAAGCAGGAGCGGCTCACGACCATGGTGGATGAGTTGCAGGGCTTCGAGGAGCGCAAGGACAAGGACCTCTCCGAATTTGCGATCCGCAACGGAGAATATGCGCAGCGCCTCTCGGCCCTCGAGGTGACGGTGGCCAATGCGCGGGCCGCCAACGAGGCGCTCACCCGGCAAATCGCCTTCCTCAACCGCTACATCGCCTATGCGGCTGCCCAGACCGACATCGCCAGATCACAGCTCGTCGACAGCCTGTGCCCGCTCTGGAAGAACGGCGAGAAGCTGCATGCGAAGTTCGAGCGCCAGCCGCTCGACATCTCGCTCTCGGACATCACGCAAGGCCGCGTCACGCCCGAGATTCAGACCTTGTTGGTCGAGAATTTCGTTTCGCTGGAGCCATTGCAACGCCTACGGGTCGGCGATGTGGTTGCGTCGGCGACCCCCTCCGCGTCAGGTGCGAAAGCGGTAGCGCATCAGGTGAGCACAATCGCCGCGACCACGGCTGGCACCAATACCGACCAGGCCTTCGGGGCCCTGCAGAAGCAATTGGCAACGATCAAGGTCCTGAAAGCGATCGGCTTCGCCGATGGCAGCCGCTACGAGATTCCAGGGCCGGTCGCGGTTGCGGTGCAGATCCGGCGCGAATGCCAGCCATTCTGAGCGGCGGTTCCGACTGAGCGGATTGCTAGGCTGCAGGCCTCAGGCAATTGCGTTTGAAGCATTGGGTCATCCCGGACGCCGTGCAGCGCGAGCCGGTGCGCCGCAGGCCCGGGATCGGTCAGCAAATATGGCCCAAACACGGCCGGTGGCCCGGTTTCGCGAAGCACCATTGCACGCATGGCCCGGATTAAATCCGAGCCATGCGTCCGGGACGACCCGCATGTCGAAGATCAGGCGCCGCGGCCAATGGCGCGC
>Ga0318562_10001359_pt1 | contig 11036 bp, 7 predicted proteins | sample GRESIP066b5f18_FD_203688 | JGI IMG/M metagenome (GOLD analysis project Ga0318562, IMG submission 203688) | Tropical soil microbial communities from Luquillo Experimental Forest, Puerto Rico - GRE.SIPMG.066b5f18 | ecosystem: Environmental > Terrestrial > Soil > Tropical forest > Bulk soil...
CTCCTTGCCCGAGTACTCCGGCTCGGGCGGGCTGGCCAACCTCTCCGCCGAGGAGCGGTGGCTGCTGGAGGAGGCGAGGGCCTCGCACCGGATCAAGTACCCCTCGGTCTTCCGCCTGAAGTGGACCCTGCTCTGGGCGGCCTTCCAGCACTTGCGGACCAATCCCGGCGAGCGGGCGGCGGAGTTCGACGCCTTCCGGCGCAGCAGCGCGGTCTGGCTGGAGAGCTACGCCCTCTACGCGGCGATGGCCGAGGACCAGCAGCAGCGGCCGTGGTGGGAATGGCCCCGCGGCGTGCGCGAGCGTCAGCCCGAGGCGGTGGCGGCGGCCGGGGACCGCCTCGCCGAGCGGGTCACCTTTCACGCCTGGCTGCAGTTCGTCGCCCACCAGCAATGGGCCCGGGTGCGGGAGGCGGCACGGGCCCGGAAGATCTGGCTGGCCGGGGACGAGCCGTTCATCGTCGGCCAGGACAGCGCCGACACCTGGGCCAATCCCCGTTTCCTCCGGCGCGACGCGCGCCTCGGAGTTCCCCCCGACGACTTCTCCGCCACCGGTCAGGACTGGGGGCTGCCCTACTTCGACTTCGAGGCCATGGAGCGGGACGGGTGGAGTTGGTTGACTCTCCGCAGCCTGCACGGGGCGGGGATCTACGACCTGCGCCGGGTGGACCACGCGGTGGGGTACTTCCGCCAGTACATCCGAGATCCCCGCTCGCCGCAGGGGCGCTTCCTTCCCGCCGCCGAGCCTCAGCAACGCTCGCTGGGCGAGAACCTCTTCCGTCTCCTCTCCCGCGACGCGGGCATCGTCGCCGAGGACCTGGGCGTCATCCCCCCCTTCGTCCGCAAGACGCTGACCGCGCTGGCCGTCCCGGGGTACCGCGTGCTCCGCTGGGAGAAAGACGATCGCGTGTTCCGCAACCCGCACGACTTCCCCGCGGTGTCGCTGGTAACCACCGGGACGCACGACACCGAGACGCTCCGCGAGTGGTGGGAAAGCACCACCGAGGCCGAGCGCGCCGCGGCGGCCAAGGCCTGGCCGGAGCTGGCGGGCCTGCAGCCGTTGCCGTCGACCTTCACCCCGGAGCTCCATCGCCGGCTGCTGGCCGTCGCCGAGCAGGCCACCTCCGACCTCTGCGTCCTCCCCTGGCAGGACGTGACCGGTGAGACCGAGCGCATCAACCTCCCGGGCTCGGTCCAGGATGCCAACTGGGCGTACCGTCTCGAGGTCCCGGTGCAGGAGCTGCTGCAGCGGGCCGAGACGCGTGAGGCCGCCGACCGGCTGCGAGAGCTTTCCCGGGCCGCCCGCCGCATCCCCGAGGCATGAAGCTCGCGGCCCGCCTCGCTGCGAGCGCGGCACTGGTGTCGCTGGTGGCCTGCGCCACCAAGCCGCCGACCCCCGATGCGTTGCCGATCAAGTCGTTCAAGATCGAGGGCACCAACCAGCTCTCCTCGGGACAGGTCGGGGACGTCCTCCTCACCACCGGTCCGTCGTGGTGGCCGTTCGACCCCACGCCATACTTCGACCCCGCGGCGTGGCAGGCCGACCTCAACCGCATCCCCCGCTTTTACCAGGCACAGGGCTACTACCAGGCGCAGGTGGTCAACGACGCGGTCACCAAGGACGGCGACGGGGTGGCCCTCAAGGTCATCGTGCAGGAGGGCAAGCCGACCCGGCTGAAGGAGCTCCAGTTCGAGGGTCTGGAGGGAGTGCCGGCGGAGTTCCAGGCGAGGCTGATGCGCCGGCTGCCGCTCCGGGTAGGAGACATCGTCACCGAGAAGGCCTGGGACGAGCTCAAGGCCGAGCTGAAGACGCGGCTGCGGAATCTCGGCTACGCCGAGGCCGAGGTGGAGGGAGAGATCCTGGTCGAGACCACCGACCAGACCGCCCGGGTGCGCGTGGTGTGCACCACCGGTCCGCGCTACCGCTTCGGGAGCACCTTCGTCGCCAGCGGAGCCCACCCCTCGGTGAAGACCGCCTACATCCTCGAGGAGGCGGGCGGGGCGATCCGCAAGGACGACTGGTACAGCGACACCGCGATGGCCGACGCCCAGCGGCGGGTGTTCAAGATGGGCGTCTTCGGATCGGTCAAGGTGACCCTGGGGACGCCCGACCGGGAGAACGGCACGGTTCCGGTCATCGTCGACGTGCGGGAGGCGCCCTTCCACACCATCCGCTATGGCGGTGGGCTGGGTGTGGATCCGGTGCGCCAGGAGTACCGGCTGATCGCCGAGTACACCGACCGCAACTTCCTCGGTGACCTGCGGCGGCTCACCCTGCGAGCCAAGGTGGGGTGGGCTTTCCTCCCCGCGATCTGGAACGTCGACCAGACCGGCCTGATCTTCAACTTCTACGCCGAGTTCCAGCAGCCGCGCTTCCCGGCGCGCAACTTCAAGTGGATCACCTCGGCGGAGGCCTACAAGAACCTCGAGCAGGCCTACAGCTACTACGGGGTGAAGGGAAAGACCGGCATCGTCTGGGAGCCGGTGGACGGCTTCACCATCTACCCGTCGTACAACATCGAGCTCGACCGGATCACCGGCAGGACCAACGGGCTGACCGGGAGCGCGCCCCAGCTGGCCTACGGCTGCAACTTCGACGCCTCGAGCGTCTGCTACGAGACCCTCAGCTACCTCGAGCTGGTCATCGCCTGGGACAAGCGGGACGACAAGCTGGAGCCGCGGAACGGCTGGTACCTCTCCTTCGGGATCCAGAAGTCGCTGGGCGGCGGCTACGAGTACGTCCGGCTCTTCCCCGAGGCCCGGGGATACAAGTCGTGGGGCCGGTGGACGGTCGCCGGCAAGCTCCGGATCGGGACCCTGCTCGGCTCGACCTGCACCGTGGATCCAATCACCGGAAAGCTCGTCCCTCCCGAGTGTCAGGACAGCCCGATCACCGCCCGGTTCTTCTCCGGCGGAGGGACCTATCACCGGGGATTCGGCAGCCGTCAGCTCTCGCCGCAGCTGGCGATCCCCAACTCGCCGCCCTTCGCCACCGCCCCGATCGTCAACGCCGGCGTCGGTACCGGACAGCTGGTCGGGGAGTACGTCCCGGTGGGCGGGAACGGGCTGTGGGACAGCTCGATCGAGCTCCGCTACCACATCACCCGCGACTTCACCGTCGCGGTCTTCCTCGATGCGGGGTACGTGAGCACCGGGGCGTTCGACTTCCGCGACGTCGGTCCAATGATGCAGTACGCGGTGGGCTTCGGGTTCCGCTACCACACCATCGTCGGCCCGATTCGCCTCGACTTCGCCTATCGGCTGAACCACGGCGGGCCACTGCCCATCGTGCCCAACCCCACCCAGCCGGTGCTCGCTCCCGGGGGCACCGAGTGCTTCGGCATCGGGACCGCGCCGGTCACCTACGCCGGGTTCCCCGCCGGCCGCTGCGCGCTCACCCTCTCCATCGGCGAGGCCTATTGAGATGTCAGAGGTCACGCCCGCACCTCGCCGGAGTCGATGGCGCTGGCTGCGCTGGCCGGCACGGCTGCTGCTCGGCCTCCTGGCGCTGGTGGTGGTGCTGGTGCTGGCCACGGTGGCCTACGTGCAGACACCGTCGGGTAATGCCCGGGTGCTCCGCTTCGCGCTGAAGCTCGCCCACGACGCGCTGGCCGGCGGCCTCGAGGCTCGCTCGCTCCAGCTCCAGGGCGGGCATCTGATCCTCAGGGACGTGACCCTGCGTACGCCCGACGGAGAGCGGGTAGCCCACATCGACGAGGTGGAGGCGCAGGTCGCGCTGAGTGGCCTTCTCCGAAGAAGGGTACAGGTGGAGCTGCTGCGGCTGGAGCATCCCGAGGTGTGGCTGGTGCAAGACGACCACGGCCTCAACGTGGCCCGCGCCTTCGCCCCCCGCACGCCCTCGCCTCCGTCGCCTCCTTCCTCTCCGCCGAGCCTCACCTTTCGCCTGGATGCGCTGCAGATCGACCACGGTGCCGTCTCCCTCACCGTGGAGGGAGAGGAGGAGCGTCGCTTCCGGCTGGAGGGGCTGGGCTTGCACGCCCGGGGGCAATACGTCGGTCCCACCGGAGCCTTCCAGGCCTCCGCCGAGGCCCAGGGGACGGTGGCCGAGCCGGTGCCCGGTCCACTCCGGCTCTCCGCCCAGGCCTCCGGGGAGGGAGACCGCCTCGAGGGCCACCTCGACCTCGAGCTGTCCAGGCTGCTTCTGGTGGCCAACGCCCGCCAGGAGACCCGCGGCTCGGCGCTTCACCTCGAGCGGCTGGTGGTCCCTCCAGTCCTGGCCCAGGTCTTCGTGCGGGACTGGCCGTTGCGCGTGCCGGTGGAGTTGCGGGGCGATGGGCAGCTGCTCGGACAAGGGCTGGCCGCCCACCTCGAGGGAGGCGCGGGCCAGGCCCGGCTGGAGGCGGACCTGGAGGCCCAGCTCGATGCCCGGCAGCTTCGCCGGGGACACCTGGCCCTCAGCCGGGTGGATCTCGCCGAGCTGCTGGGGCGCGGGCCGCGCACCGATCTCGCCCTCGTCGCCGATGCCTCGGGCGGTGGGACGTCTCTCGACAGCCTGACCGGCAAGGTGGACCTCTCGGTCCCGGTGAGCCGGATCCGTTCGGCGAGCGTCGGTCCGGTGGAGGTCCACGCCACGGCGAGCAAGGGGAACTTCGACATCCACCAGCTCACCGCGCGGCTTCCCGGGGTGAGCATCGACGGCAAGGGCCGGGGCACCACCTCCCGGGTCCAGGGCGCGCTGGACCTGGAGGTGAAGGACCTCTCGGCACTGGGCAAGACCTTCGACGGGCTGCTGGCCACCCGGCTGCCGCCGATGTCGGGAGAGGGCCAGCTGCACGCCGAGGTGAACGGCCCGCTGCGTCATCCCGGCGTCGGCGCCGAGGGGGCGTTCACCAGGCTCCGGGTCGGCGACTTCCGCGCCCGCAATCTCCGTCTCTCGGTGCACGTCGACGACACCGACCGCCTCCTCGACTCCAACGCGGTGGTCAGCGCCGATGGCTTCCGTCTCGGCGAGCGCCGGATGCGCAACCTCACCGCGGAGTGGATCACCCGCGGCCAGGCGCTCCAGCTCCACGCCGGGGTGGAGGGTGCGGTGGAGCTCCAGCTCGACCTGGGAGGCACGCTGGATGCGGATCGGCGAGGCCTGGAGATGGAGAGCCTCAGCCTTCGCTACCCGGAGGCGACCTGGAAGATGGAGCAACCGGCGCATCTTCGCCTCGCCGACGGGGTGGCGCTGGAACCGGTGCATCTGGTGTCCGATGCGCAGTCCCTCACCCTCGCCGGGTGGATGCGAGGCAACCGCTTCGATGCCACGCTGAGCGTGCACGACCTGGACGTCGCCCGGCTGCCGAAGGGACTGCTCCCGCCCACGCCCGAGCTGGGTGGAATGCTCACCCTCGACGCGCATGCCAGCGGGACCGAGCAGGACCCGTCGCTGGAGGGGTCGATCGACGCCCGGGACATCCAGGTGGGGAAGGTGCAGCACGCCTTTCTCCAGGGGACCGCGAGCTGGGCGCATCGGCGGGCGGTGGCCAAGCTGTCCGGGAAGGGGCTGGACACCGAGCTGACCGCGGACGTCGACCTCCCGGTGGACTCGTTCCGGAAGCGGCGGCACGACCCGGTCCGGGCCAAGGTGTCGATCCCTACCTTCGACGTGGGAAAGGTGCTCTGCGCCGCGGTGAAGACCGGTCTGGTCAAGCAGGGGTGCGACGCCGAGGGAAAGCCCCAGGTCACCGGAAGCGCGGGGCTGGAGATGGATCTCTCGGGCTTTGCCGATGCACCGGTGCTGAAGGCGGAGGCGAAGACCCAGGGTCTGCGCTACCGCGACCTTCCTCCCACCGACCTCACCATCGACGTCGACGCGCCGGAGACGGGCCACCTCGCTGCCGCGGTGGAGGGCACCACGTTCGGGGGGAAGGTCGACGTCAAGGCCACCCTCGGCCACTCCCTGGCTCAGATTCTCTCCGCTCCGAAACCGGGGGAGGTGGTGAAGAGCTCCACCCTGTCCTCCCAGATCCAGATCGCCGGGCTGCAGCTCGAGCCGCTCCACCGAATCGACCTGGTGGACCGGGAGATCTCGGGCTCGGTGGACCTGAACGGCACGCTGGGCGGGACCGTCGCCGCTCCGACCGGCGAGCTCCATCTGCTGGCGCACCAGGTCCAGACCCCGCCGATGCAACCCACCGAGCTGGCGGTGAACGTTCAGGCACAGAGCAAGGTCCTGATCGATCTTCGGGCCCAGGACGCCAGCGGACCCCTGGTCCAGCTGCAGGCCCAGGTCGGGGCCTCCCCGGGGTCACTTCAGAAGCGCACCAGCTACGACGACGTTCCGTTCCAGCTCGAGGGAACCATCGGCCCGGTGGATCTCTCCAAGCTCCCGATCACCGTCGGCGGCGAGGGACGGCTGGCACGAAGGCTCCGGGGAACGTTCGAGGGCACGGTGCAGGGCCAGGGATCGCTGCAGGCGCCGGTGCTGACGGTGCGCGCCACCAACACTCACCTCGCGGCGGGCAACGTCGAGCTCGGGAAGAGCGAGATGCAGGTCGACTACCGCGCGGCGAAGACCACCGTCTCCGTAGATCTGGAGTCGCAGAACGGTGGAGAGCTCAAGCTCGACGGCACCTTGAGCCTCGACCTCTCGTATCCGGCGATCCGCCGTGGAATCGAGCCGGCGAAGGCGCCCTTCGAGGCCACCCTGGTCTCGAAGAACTTCGACCTCGCCTTCACCACCGGCTTCACTGCGGCGGTCCGCGAGCTGGGGGGAATCCTGGAGATCGACGCCCACGCCACCGGTACCCTCGCCAGCCCAAGCGGCCAGGGAACCGTGGAGTGGAAGGATGGCCGGCTCTGGCTCGCCGGCTACGGGCAGTACCGGCGGGTGCACCTCCTGGTTCACGCCAGCAACGACCGGATCGCCATCGACGACCTCGAGGCCCACACCGACACCGGGACGCTCAAGCTCACCGCCAGCGGTGACCGCCAGGGAGACACCTGGGCGCTGAAGGCAAAGCTGGACGTCACCAACTTTCCCATCTTCGTCGACGACCAGCTGGTGGCCACCGCAGTCCTCCGGGCAGATGCTGTCGGCAAGGCCAACTCCAAGGCGATCACCCTCGACCCGATCCAGATCCCCGAGGCGCACTTCGAGCTCCCGGCTCAATCGCGGCGGGACCTCCAGTCACTCTCGCGTCCGGACGACATCATCCTGGTCAAGAACGGGGCCCCGCTCGACCCCAAGCGAGCCCGCGCGGTGCTCGCACGCGATCCAGGTCTGGCGGCGGCATTCGGCGGCCTGGTGCCCCCACCGCCCAGGGAGAAGCCCTTTGCGGCAATCCTGGTCTTCGACGCTCCGAGGAACCTCTGGCTCAAGAGCCCGGACCTCAACCTCGAGGTGGGACTGGGGTCCGACTTCCGGCTAGAGATCTCCGACCCGACGACGATCTTCGGCGAGGTGAAGGTGCTCCGCGGTCGGCTCGACGTGCTGGGTCGCCGCTTCGACATCCAGAGGAACAGCGTGGTGCGCTTCACCGGTCCACCGAGCGAGCCGGCGCTGGACGTGACCGCCATCTACACCAACGTGCGCGAACAGGTGAAGGTGTCGATCCATGTCGAGGGGCAAGGGAAGAACATCTCCTTGATTCCCAGCAGCGAGCCGCCGCTGAGCGAGTCGGAGATCTACACCTTGCTCGCCACCGGACGGACCAGCCTGAAGCGCGGAGGAGGCACGTCGGAGGTCGGCTCGGCCGCGGCGGTGTCGGTGCTCGGCACGCTGGCGGCCAACCAGCTGAAGGGGGCGGTGAACTCCAAGGTGGGGCTGGACGTGCTCTCGGTCGAGGCTGGCGACAACGGAAGTCTCCAGGGAGCGACGCTGGAAGCAGGCAAGTACGTCACCGACCAGCTGTACCTGGGTTATGCCGGCAAGGTCGGGGCGGACCCCAGCAAATACGAGAACTCCAATGCGTTTCGACTCGAGTACCAGTTCCTGCCCCGGTGGAGCCTCGAGGCCGTGTATGGCGACGCCAAGTCGGGTTCGGCGGACATCGTGTGGAGCCGGGACTACTGAACATCCGAGGGTGTTCCTCGCCTCGTATCCCTGGTTACATCCCTCCCTGATCGACCCATGCCCGTGCTCCTCGTTGCCCTGACCGACGTCGGCTGGCTCACCGGAAGGCTGCTCCGCGTCACCCTCTCCTCCGCGGAGTGGGTGCTGTGGCTCCTCCTTGCGCTGTCGGTGGCGTCGCTGGCGGTGATCCTCGAGCGCCTGGTCTTCTTTCGCACCCGCCGGCTGCAGCACGCCCCGGAGATTGCCGAGCAGCTCGGGCGAGGAGATCTCGAGGCGGTTCGCCGGCTCCTCGAAGGCCAGGAGGGGCTGGAGGCCCACGTGCTCTCTGCCGGACTGAAGGCAGTGCCCGAGGGCCCGGAGACCGTGGAGCAGGTCCTGATCTCGGCGCTGGCTGCGGAGCGACCCCGCTACGAGCGCTTCCTCTCCTTCCTCGGGACGCTGGGGAGCAACGCCCCGTTCATCGGCCTCTTCGGAACCGTCCTCGGCATCATCAAGGCCTTCAACGACCTCGGAGCGGTGAGCATCAAGGGATCGGCCATCCAGCAGACGGTGATGACCGGCATCTCCGAGGCCCTGGTGGCGACGGCGGTGGGCCTGGCAGTGGCCATTCCGGCGGTGGTGGGCTTCAACGTCTTCACCCGGGCCCTGAAGAACCTCACCGGTCGCACGCAGGCCCTGGGCCACGCGCTGATCGCCGCCACCCGGACGCGAGCGGTCGAGGTCCCGGCGACGCGCGGTGTCCGTGGCGTGGTCGAGGGTTGAGGCCACTCGATGGCTGACACGCTCGGAAGCGTGGAAGGCGACGAGGAGATCACCCGGATCAACGTCACTCCGCTGGTCGACATCTTCCTGGTCCTGTTGATCATCTTCCTGGTCACCGCCAACTTCATCGTCCGGGAGACGATGGAGGTCGACCTGCCGCGCGCCGCCAATGGCGGGGAGACGGTGCAGGGGCTGCTCAACGTGGTGCTGGACAAGACCGGGAAGCTCTACGTCGACGGAGAAGTGGTCGACGAGGCGCGACTCACCATCCGGGTGGCCGAGGCGGTGAAGCAGGACCCGGAGACCCGGGCGGTGATCAGCGCCGACCAGTCCCTCCCCTACGGGCGGGTGATGCACCTCCTCGACGTGGTGAAGGGTCAGGGCGTCTCGCGCTTCGCGCTCAACATCGAGAAGGACGCCCGGCCGGCGGGAAACCCGTGAGCGAGGCGGTCCTCCATTCTCCGGGCGGGACCTGGCTGCGCCGCGCACCGTGGCTGTTCCTCGGGCTCTCCGTGGCATTGCACGGAGGGTTCCTGGCCTGGGCCACCTCGGTGCCTCCGGCCTCGCTCCCCAGGGCGCGGCCCCCGAGCGAGCTGATGGTGGTGGAGGTGACACGCCCGCCGCCGGCGAAGGAGGAGCCGCCGGAGCTGGTGCCGCCTCCACCGCGGATCAAGCGCTTCCGCTCCGCGGTGCCGCCTCCCAACGACGTGCCACCGCCCACGCCTGCTGCCCAGCCTCCGCCGGTCGTGGTCGGCCTGACCCTGCAATCGACGACCACCGCCGGAGCGTACGCCGCACCGGTGGGCAACACCCTCGCGGCGAAGACGCCGGAGAAGGCCACCGCGCCGTCGGCGGTAGGCGCACCGGTCTCCGCGCCGCTCTACGAGGTGGACAGCCCACCGACGGTCATCGGGGAGGTGAAGATTCCGTACCCCGAGGAGGCCCGCGCTCGCGGCGTGGAGGGCACGGTGGTGCTCCGGGTGCTGGTGGACGAGACCGGCACCGTGCGCTCGGTGAAGCACGTCTCCGGCCCCGGGGGCGGGCTGGACGAGGCGGCGGTGAAGGCGGTGGCGCGCTTCCGCTTCCGCCCGGCGATGCGCAGGGGCCAGCCGGTGGCGACCGAGATTCGCTACACCTACACCTTCGAGCTCGACTGACGCCGGCGGCGTTTGGGAGCGCGGCGGGCCTTCGCCCGTGCAGCCCGGCGGCGGGCGGGCGGTGCTCCGTAGCGGGTCAACGCCGCAGCGTGTGCCTGGGCCACCCAGGGAGCGAGCCCCTCGGTGTCGTCGTGAAAGGTCTCCGGCACCAGGACCCACTGGCGCATCACCATGTCACCCGGCTTCCAGGCATCGGCGCCGGGGAGCGCGCGCAGGCCGGCGAGCTGGTCGTCGGGAAGCTTGAGCCCGATCCGCCCCTCCTTCAGCACCAGGGCGAACATCGTCCCACCGGCGAGGAAGGCGTCGCAGCCGAACATCCGGCGGGTGCTGACCCGGGCCAGCGACGCGGTGAGCTCCTCCAGGGCCGCCCTCAGCTCCACCCCCAACGTGCCCATGTCTGTCCGGCTCCCTCGACGACCGCGGGCGCCGAGCTTACCCTTCCGCCATGCCGGGCCAGCAACCCCAGCGAGGCGATCCACGGAGCGATGCCAGGGCGACTTTGACCCGGTACCGCGAGGGGAGTCTCACGCTGGAGTCGCTCATCGACTGGGCGCAGGACCTCGAGGCCACCGAGCCGACCGACCCGTGGGTTCGCCGGACCGCGCAGGCGCTGGCCAATCCGCTCCTCTGCCGCGAAGAGGCGATGGCCTTCGTTCGCGACCTGCTCGAATCCTGAGGCAGCCGGCCGCGAAGTGTGTGCCTCTCCACTCGCGACCGGCTTGCAGGTCCTAACGCTCGGGCGAGGGCATCCCTAACGCTCCTCGCGGACCCTCCGGAGAGCCGGACACCCCCGACGGACCCCGCGCAGGCGCACGCCAATCCGAGCGCCGTCCCCGAGGCGGCCCTAACACCGGGGCTAACGCGCCCGTAACGCAAGGGGGCGTAGCGATGGGGCTGTCTTCGCGGGTGAACGACCTCGATTGGCCGGGCGCGCTGCGGGGATGCGCGCCAGCTCGGCGCGCTTCCGAGTGGTGAAGGAGGAGGAAAGCGCCATGAAGAATCGAACGAGTCCGTTTCCTGGAGTCGGGGTGGTGACCGGGCTGCTGATGGCCATCGCTTCCGTGGGCTGCGGCGAGTCAGCCAGCGCCCCGGCGGAAGCG
>Ga0318562_10001360_pt1 | contig 11032 bp, 12 predicted proteins | sample GRESIP066b5f18_FD_203688 | JGI IMG/M metagenome (GOLD analysis project Ga0318562, IMG submission 203688) | Tropical soil microbial communities from Luquillo Experimental Forest, Puerto Rico - GRE.SIPMG.066b5f18 | ecosystem: Environmental > Terrestrial > Soil > Tropical forest > Bulk soil...
GTCACCACCCCGGCCTTCACGAGCAACGTTGATGCCGGCGGCTCCACCTTTACGAGCCAAGACGGGTTAGCATCGGTAGCCGCTCCAGCCGACGCTATACCCTCCGATTACAACTGCACCGTCGCCACCAATACCCAGGTGTTGCGCACCTCCAGCGGTCAAAAAGTTGTGGCCGGGCCCTACCAGCTCGTGTGCAAAAACGCCAACGGTGAGCTGCTCACTAGCTTCGGCGCCTCCGTGAAGTGGACCATTAAACTCAAGGGCAAACTGGCCGGAGTAGGTACCCCAGTGTTCGCGACGGTGGAAGTTAACGGCGCCCTCACCGCCCTCAAATCGGCGGAGTACGACAAAACTGCCCAAACCATTGCCGGCGAAACTACCTCCACTCAACCCGTGGCGGTGGTGGCTCCCAAATCGGCCGGCGTCCCGTGGGGCGCCATTGCCGCCGTCCTGTTTGTGGCCGGGCTGGTGATCGCGGTTATCGTGCTCATTAGCCTCCGCCGCCGCAACCTCAGCTACCGCGACTACCTCCGCCGCAAGTACTACGAAATCTAGTTGGCCCCACCCGCGTAATCGCACCGGTCATAACAGCTCGCCAAGCCGCAATCGCAAAATTGGCAATTAGCCCACTGCCAAGCCCACCCATCGCCTGCTACCATGAAGCGCAAGGAGGGTCGTATGTCGCGATTGCCACCATTCGAAGGCGCCACCGCCTGGCTCAATTCCGGACCGCTCACCCCGGAGGAACTCCACGGGAAAGTGGTGCTCGTAGATTTCTGGACCTATACCTGCATCAACTGGCTGCGCACGCTGCCCTACCTCCGCGCCTGGTGGAAGCGGTACCACGGCCATGGTCTCGAAATAATTGGCGTCCATACCCCAGAATTCTCATTTGAACTCGACCTCGCCAACGTCCGCCAATCCGCCCGGGCTATGGAGGTTACCTGGCCCATTGCCCAGGACAACGACTATGCCGTTTGGGAAGCCTTTGCCAACCATTACTGGCCTGCAGTGTACCTGGCTGACGCCGAGGGTCACATCCGTCACTACTGGTATGGGGAGGGGGGATACGGCGAAACCGAGCGGGAAATCCAGCGGCTCCTCAAAGCCTCCGGTGCTTCCGCCCTGCCGCCGGGACTCGCCAACGTCCACCCCGCCGGCATCGAACGCTCGGCCGATTTTTCCACGCTCAAATCTCAGGAAAATTACCTTGGCTACCAGAAAACCTACGGATTCGTGTCTGTCACCGGCGTAACTCCGGACCACGCTGCCCACTACGATGCACCGCTGGAATTGGCCCGCAACGATTGGGCGCTCAAAGGGGAGTGGAGCATTTCGTCCGAGGCCTCAATCACGGCTCAGCCTGAGGCCCGGCTGGTCACCACGTTCCACGCCCGTGACCTCAACCTAGTGATGGGCCCGGTGAAGCGCGGCGCCAAGCAGGTCCCGTTCCGCGTAACGCTCGACGGCAAACCGCCCGGCGATGCCCATGGCGACGATGTGAGCCCAGACGGCCACGGCCTCGCCGCCGACCAGCGCCTCTACCAGCTCATTCGCCAACCCGGCCCCATCCGCGACCGCCGCTTTGAGATCGAATTTATTGACAAAGGCGCCCAAGCATTGTGCTTTACATTCGGGTAACAGCTGAATTGTAATCCTCTTAGCCTTGTATATTATCAGATCCAATGGCATAATCATCATGCGTACGAAATAACGATTTCGACGAGAACAGTTCCAAGTTCAACAAGTTAGGGGTTTGCATGACTTCCTCAACCGATGTACCGTCGAAGATCGAATATATCGACTGGGCACCGTCCGGATGGTGCGACCTTAGCTGTGACTTCTGCGATGGAGTGCCACACGGACTTCGCCCAACCGCGGAAACGCAGGATCGCATCGTGGAGGCGCTGATCTCCAGTGATGCCGCCACAGTCACAATTTGTGGCGGCGAGCCGTTTGGAGTGCGACGGCTTTATGACTATGCCAGTCGGCTCAAAGCTGGCGGGAAACAGGTCAACATCAATACCAACGGCATCCTGCTCAGGCGCCGTGTCGAGCAGGGATTCGACCTGAACGTGGCCGACTCCTATGGCATCTCAGTACATAGTTTCACCCAATCGGGGCAGGTATGTATGCAAGGGCCGGAAGCAAATCTGGCCGAAACCGTAGCTGCAGCCATGCTCGTGTGCCGAAGCAATGCCGCGCTCAAAGTGGCCACCGTTGTGAGTCGCGTCAATTACCAACACGTCCCGTGGATCGCGACCAAGGTAATTCGGGAGCTACAGCCGGATATTTGGCGGCTATACCAGTATTACTCTGGTGGCCCGGAGAATATAAACCAAGCCGACCATACCATCTCGGACATTGTGTTCGATGCTACGGTACTGAATGCCCGTTCCGCAGCAGGGCGCATTAAGCCATTCCCGATACCGGTAGTGGCTTCGACATCTGAACATGTTCAGGGCTGCGTTCTGGTCTACCCCAACGGCCTTGTCTACGAACCTACTCCCAAGGGCCACGCCGTCCGCGGCAATCTGCTGCTCGAGCCGCTCGACAGTATCTGGAAACGGATCACCAATCGGGCGACCGTATCCAGCCATAAAGATCTGCTGTACTCAGCGATCTGACGTCTCCCGGGCGGGAGCTGAAAGCCAAAGCAGCCGCACGAGCGGCCTAGGGCACCACATTGCCAGTGTGGTGCCCTTTCGCGTTCACGACGGGGTAGGCAGGAAGGTTAATAGTTTAGGTAGTAAACTATCTTTGAAGTGGCGTATAATCAAACCATGAAACGCGAAGCATTACAAGATAACCTGTATTGGTTGTTCATGGTGGCCTCCTTCCGGGCGAAGAAAGGCTTCATCAAAATTGCCGAGCAACACGGCCTCACCGTTGTGCAGCTGTACGCGTTGTGCACCCTGGAGCCCGGCCAGCCGATGCCCATGAAAAACATCGCTAATGTGCTCAACTGCGACCCCTCGAACGTCACGGGCATTATCGACCGGCTGTTTTTGCAGCACTTCATTGAGCGCCGGGAGCACCCCGCCGACCGCCGGGTGAAAATGGTGGTACTCACGACCGCCGGCGTAAAACTGCGCGAAAAATTGGTGGACGCTGTTGTGGCCCACCGCTCCGACCGACTCGACCGGCTCTCTGCCTCCGAGCAGGCCCAGCTCAAAGCTTTGCTGCTGGAGATCCTCGCGTCCGAACCCACAGCCGCAGCCAATTAAAATATGCGCATCCTCGGAATCAAGTAGATTAGTGTTACGCCTCACCTGAGGCCAAAAATACGTTCCTGGTTCGGTCTCGGCCTGGCTTTGCGGTACCTGCCCTACGGCACCACCGACGCCGGTCGCCAGCTGCTCCACTTGCCCGCTCTGCGCTGATTTTGCGGTTGCATAGCGCCGAAACGGCTCTCATACTGAACATGCAGGTCATCACTACCTGGCCTGCGTCCGACAGTCCATCACTACCTGGACTGTACCACCTGTCCGCCACATCGGGGAGGCTTCGATGGGACGACGTCTGCGGCTCACGGGCTTGGGTCTCGCGATCATCACCGCTCTCACGCTCGTGCCGGCGCTGCAGGCTGGCGCGGCCACGCACCAGTCCGGCAGTTCCGGGGGCACCAGCGCTGCAGCTAGCGCGTACACCCGCGTCGGCTTGGTCCGATTCGTATCCGGAGGGTGCCTCACCCTCACCAACGACAACCTCGGCTCCCGGGTGCAGGTACAGCCCTGCGGCCACGGCGGCTACCAGACGTGGTTCGTCCGGCGTACCGCCACCACCGTCATGTTCCAGATCAAGGGCCCGTACTACCAGTACTGTGTGCGCAACGAGCACGGCCTCGCGATCGACAGGAGCTGCTACGCCAGCGGAGTATGGATGCCGTTCCGGTGGGTCGGCAACAACGTCCTGATCTACTCCGGAGGCCGCATGACTTCGTTCGGCTACGGGTGGGCGGTCCGCTTCGTTCCCTGGGCCACCGCCAACGCGGGCCGGCTGCCCATTTTATCGGGCCGGGCAACTATCGCCTGGCCGTTTTCCCCCGGCTGCGGTCATACAACATGTACCCGAGCGCCAGTGCCAAACACACCAGCCCCAGTACCAGGCATTCCATTTCCAGTCCGTGCAGAAGCGAACCCTCAACCGCCATCGCGACCCGCAACGTATCCGGACCGCCTCCCGGCGGCACCACTACTCCCGAGGCCGAAACTGCCACCACCGCGGCCAAAAACAATGCAATCACCCCGGTGAAGGTGAGGATCCGTCGCAAAGTTTTGCCGTGGTGCACCGAGGCCCACACACTGAGGGCCACCAACACCAGCGCCAACACGACCACTATCGGAGTCAGGGATTTGAGTAGCTGGTAGGCCTTGTGTATTTTATCGAGCGGCTCGCTCTTGAGCGTTACCACCGCCGCGCTCGGTTTGAGGTCAATCTTGGTCGCCACCGGTGCCAGTTTGGTCTGCTTGATTTCGTCCAGAGCGGAGTCTACCAGCGGGCCGAAATCCAGCGTTACATCGGTCGAATTCGACTCCAGTGCACTCACTAACTTGGCGTGCCCGGCCATAAGCGATTTGCGCCAGGCTTCTTGCACCTGCGGGGCCTTCAAGACGTCCACGAGACTGTCATGGATTACCGGTTGGAGTGCCATCCGGAGTTGGTCTGGTGATTTTCCGGCGGCCTGCTCCGGGGGCAACAATTGTGCCGCCAAATCCGCGGTAGGCGCCGAGTCCAACAACTGGGTGGTTACTTTTTTGGCCACAAACTCCTGGACTGGCGATTGTTGCAGCACCGGTCCCACAGCCTGCGTAAAGGCGGTGGTATCGGTGAGCGTCCGGTTGGCCCAGACGATAAAAATGCTGGCCGAAATGAGTATCAGGGCCAACGAGCCCAGCACCGACGCCACAAACGTCCGGACGAAATGGTGAACTTTGGGGGTAGGAGATTTTGCGTTTGCCATGAGCTCATTTAAGCATAAGCACATTCGAATTTCTATTGCGCGAAAGCGGCAGGCTTGACACGACAGAAATATAGTGTAATAGTAACGTGGAAATACCAGATTACAGCAGATGATACTTACCGGACCCAAAATCCAAGCCGAGGTTGCCGCCGGACGCATCCAAATCAGCCCGATTCAGGCCCGGCTACTCAACCCCAACAGCTACAACTACCGCCTCGGGACGGAGTTGCTCACTATGCCCGGCACTATCGATACTCGCCGCCAACCGGTAGCCAAGCGCATCGAAATCCCCGAGACCGGATACGTGCTTCAGCCCGGCAGGTTGTACCTCGGCCACACCTACGAGCGCATCGGCAGCACCCACTTCGTGCCCAGCCTCATTGGCCGCTCCTCACTTGGCCGCCTCGGGCTATTCCTGCAGATTACCGCCGACTTGGGCCATCTCGGCACCTACCACAAATGGACCCTCGAAATGACTGTGGTCCAGCCCCTTCGTATTTACCCGAAAATGCGCATCGGCCAAGTCTCATTCTGGGAACCCCAAGGCGTGCCCGCCCTGGCCGTTGCCAGTTATGCCGGCCTACCCGGAAATTACGCCCAATTTTCTAATTCCACCCCTAGCCTGGTCGGAAAGTTCTTCGAATAGCTATGATTCTCACCGGCCCTCGCATTCAAGCCGAAGTTGAGCAGGGGAATATCACTCTGCATCCTTTTGATCCCAAGCTGGTTAACCCGAATTCATACGACTTCCGGCTGGGATCCACGCTCAAAATCTACAAACACCGGGAGCTCGACGTCCGCCGGCCCAACGCCACCGAGACAATCACCATCCCCGAATCCGGCTATACGCTCCGCCCGGATACTCTTTATTTGGGACACACCATTGAGACCATGGGCAGCGACAAATTCGTCCCGGTTATTCGCGGCAAGTCATCCACCGGGCGGGTCGGGTTGTTTGTGCACATCACCGCCGACCTGATTGATCTCGGGTGGCACGGTCAGTCAACGCTCATGCTTCACGCCGTGCAGCCGGTCACAGTTTACCCTGGCATGCGTATTGGCCAGGTCACATTTTGGTCGGTGCTGGGGGACCCGAAACTGTATGACGGCAAGTACCAGGGCAGTCGCGGCCCCATGGCATCTCAAGCTCACCGGGATTTCCAATCGTGAAGATCCTTACCGGCATCGATGTTCCGTTTCAGCCATTCGGCGGTAGCCTAGTGTTCTGCGACAACTTCTACAGCAGCTTGCCGGATGATGTGGAGGTGCGCTTCCTCACGCTGCGACCACCCACCGATGAACAATGGTGGAGCATCAAGGATGTGGTTTTCCTGGACATTGAAAAAACTCGGGACCCCGCAAGATATCCTGAGTATATTTCCAAACTTACCGAGCTCGTCCAGGAACAAATTGATGAATTCCAGCCCGACATTATCCACTGTCAGCATCTCAACTATGGGTTATCGCGTGCATTTGTGGATGCGCAAACTACCGCGCCGCGCCTTGGTCTATGCCACGGCACCGATGTCCAGGCTGCGAGTAGCTCGGATGTCTTCCGGAAAAATTTGGCGCACATCTGCGACCAGCTCGATGAAATTGCGTTTCCGAACCAGATTATGGCCGACGATACCCTAGCAGTTCACCCCACCACTACCCCTTACTCGATTTGTCCGTACGGCATTCCAGACCGCTACTTTCACCCCAACCCGATGCAATTTACCGGTTCAGAGCGCCTAGAAGTTCTGTATGCCGGCCGGTTGCTGGCGTGGAAAGGACCCGACATTGCGGTGGAAGCCATGGCCCATACCAAGGCCAACATTCATCTCACGGTCATAGGCAACCAGGACCAGGCGGGGTACCCGGAGCAGATGCACGAATTCGTGAAGCGCCATGGACTCTCCGACCGGGTGACGTTCGTGCCGCAACTGCCGCGCGACGAGCTGGTAGCATCATTCTCGAAATACGATGTCATGGTCCTGCCATCCCGCCGCCTTGAGGCTTTCTCATTGGCGGCAGTGGAGGCACAAGCCAACGGGCTACCCTTAATTTATGCGGCGGGGGGTGGTATAGAGTCAACGGTCGGGGACGGTGGCATCCGGCTGACCGCTAATACGCCCGAAGTGCTCGGGCGGACCCTTGATGAGGCCTATCGCCGTCCCGAATTATTGGCCAATGTTCGCCGCAAAGGTCTCGCCAACGCCGAAAAATACCGCTTGTCGGTGTCTTCTGAGCGCCTACTTCGTCTGTCCCGTGAGCTTATTGCCCGTGGAGCGAAAACTCTTCCACGATCCTGAAGTGGGGCGCACCGGCGTCTTGGACCACCAGCGCCAGGGTGTCTACCTGAATATCTTCCACAAATTCAAATTCCGATACCAAGCGGGCCTCCAGGTCACGTCGCTCAGCGGCAGACCCCTGGTAAGGATTGAGGAGGGTGAAGTGGGGGACGAAATTATCGATAATGTACGGCGCGTAGAATTGTTTGGTCTGGTTAACTTGGGGCGGTGAAGCCGGGAAGTAAGCGGCCGGATCGCGCTGGAGGGCGTCGGTGTATTCCGATCCGGTGCCGAGCGGATGAAGGCTGGTTACGAGCACGTCATGCATCATTTGCACGGCCGGGTTCGCCGTGAGTTTGAGCACCACAATTGCACCGTCGGCACCCCAAAATTCCACGTGCTGCTTCGAGAGCACGTACCGGTTCGCGGGGTTAAAGCAACTCAGCACATCGCCCGTTCGCCGCTTCAACTCATTGAGGTTTGAAGGATCGAAGTAAATCGCATCGGTGATGGTGGCGTGGAAGCCGTAGGTGCCGCTCACCGTTTGCCACTCCGGGCGTACGTACTCCGGCTGTTCTATGGTCTGCCCCGACCTCGCGTTGCAGCCCGCAATAGCGCTGCCCGCATCGAGTAGCCGGCCTGGCTGAGGTATGAAGTATAGTCCAAATCTTGCTCGAGTCATACCAGAAGTATACAAGGACAATACCATTTACAAACAAAGTACCTTGACAGGCATAGTAATGTGCTGTACATTGGTCACATGACCGACAAATCACTAACTTCAGACCTACTTCGCGGCCACACCGACACCATCATCCTCGGGCTCTTGCTTGAGGCCGACCGCTACGGCTACGAAATTACCAAACTCGTGTACGAGCGGTCCGAGCACGCCTACGAACTGCGCGAGGCCACCATGTACTCCAGCCTCCGGCGCCTCGAAAACGACGGGCACATTACCTCGTATTGGGGCGACGAAACCCAGGGCGGCCGGCGCAAGTACTACCACATAACCCCCACAGGCCGGCGCGTCCTCCAGGACAATCGCCGCAATTGGGACTATGCCAAGCAAATATTGGGCAAGTTACTGTAAATAAGGAGAAATTATGGAAAAGCAATTAACCAAGTTCGTCAACCAGGCCTTCGCACCATACGGGGATTTCCCCGGCAAAGACGACGTCATCAAAGAGATGACCGGCAATTTACAGGAAAAGTACGCTGACCTCAAGGCCGAAGGCCTGAGCGACCAGGAAGCCTACAAGCAAACGGTCGATTCGTTTGGCGACGTCGACGAAATCATGGAGCACGTTCCCCACGACCAGGCCAAGCCGCAGGCTCCCGAGGCCGAAGACAACAAGAGTTGGAAGCAATCGTTCAAAGCGGCTTTCGCCGCGGCCAAGCGCAGCACCTCCAAGTTTTCTTCGAGCAACCTGCCTGACTCCGACCTGTCCGATTCCGAGCTCATCGACGCCGACTTCAGCTTCTCCAACTTGCCCAAAGCCAACTTCGACCGCTCCAAGCTCGTAAACGCCAAATTCCGCGGTTCAAACCTGCGGGACGCCTCGTTTGCCCAGGCCGACGCCAGCGGCGCTTCGTTCGCCGGCAGTGACCTCACGAACGTAAACTTCACCGGCGCCAACCTCACCGGCGCCAATTTCAAAGCCTCCGCCCTCCATGGCGCGAATCTCAGCGGCGCCACCATCACCGCTACCAACTTCGGCCACTCCGACCTCGGCGGCGTGAACTTCGACGGCCAGGACCTAACGAGTGTTACGTTCGGTAGCTCGTCGCTCAAAAAAGCCTCGTTCAAAGGCGCCAACCTCACCGGCACCAACTTCCGCCACTCGGACGTGAAGCACGCCATATTCGACGGGGCCACTATGGACAAAATTACCTTCGCGCTGCTCAAAGGCGCCAAGGCCAACCTCGATAACGTAAAGGTCGTGTAATGCCGAAGCTAGCCATTGAAGTTAAGGACCTTCAAAAATCCTACGGTACCAACCACGTTCTGCGCGGCGTAAGCTTTCGAGTGGAGCAGGGGAGCATGCTGGCGCTGCTGGGCCCAAATGGCGCCGGCAAAACTACCACCGTACGCATTTTGTCGACCCTGCTGCCATTCGATTCCGGCACGATTACGGTCGACGGCGTAAACCTCGCTGAAGACCCCGAAGCCGTCCGCAAAGTCATTGGGCTCACCGGCCAATCCGCGGCCGTCGATGAACTGCTGACCGGGCGCGAAAACCTGGTAATGATGGGGCGGCTATACCGGCTCACCAGGGCCAGCGCCGCCACCCGCGCCCGGGAACTGCTGGAGCAGTTCGATCTCACCGAAGCCGCCGACCGCACCGTCAAAACCTACTCGGGCGGCATGCGCCGCCGCCTCGACCTGGCCGTGAGCCTCATCGCCACCCCACCCATCATCTTTCTCGACGAGCCCACCACCGGCCTCGACCCCCGCTCGCGCATCGCGATGTGGGAGATCATACGGCAACTCATGGCGCAGGGGGTCACCATATTGCTCACTACGCAGTACCTCGAGGAGGCCGACCAACTCGCCGACCGCATCATCGTGATCGACGGCGGCAAGGTAATTGCCGAAGGCACCGCCCCCGAGCTCAAAGCCAAAGTCGGCCGCGACCGCCTCGAGTTGACGTTGGCTACGAAATCGGCTGCCGATAAAACCGTCGGCTTGCTTGATAGCGAAATTGACCTCACCCGAGCATCAGAAAAAGTGGTTAGTCTGGAAATCGACGACGTCAGCACAGACGTCACTACCACGCTCGAGAAACTCGGGAAAGCCGGCATCAAAGTCGCGGAGCTAGCCGTCCATAAGCCAACGCTCGACGATGTATTCTTGTCGCTTACCGGCCACGCCGCTGCCAAAACTACCGACGTAGAAGATCAAAAGGTCAAGGAGACCGTCAAATGACCAGCCAACCAACCACCACCAAACTCGAATTCAGCCGCTCGCCGGGCTGGGTGCAAGCCACCACCGACCAGCTCATTATGATCGGGCGCTCGAGCCGCCACATTATCCGCAACCGCGACCAGCTGCTTGGCACCTTCTTGCAGCCAATCATGTTCCTGGTGCTGTTTTCGGCCGTCTTCGGCGGCGCCATCGAGAAGTCTTTGCCGCCGGGCGTGAGTTACCTCACCTTCCTGTTGCCGGGCATCATAGTGCAGACCCTGGCCTTTGGTTCAACTACCACCTCCCTGGCCGTGGTAAACGATCTCACCAAAGGCATCGTCGATCGCTTCCGGTCCCTACCCATGAACTCGCTGGCGGTCATTACCGGCCACGTGGTCTCCGACCTCGCCCGCAACGGCATTTCCGCGGCGGTCATGATTTTGGTGGGGGTGCTCATGGGCTTCCGCTCCAGTGCATCGCTCGCGGAGTGGCTCTTAGCCATTGGTCTCCTGGCCTTGTTCACGCTGGCCTTCTCGTGGATGAACGCCATTATGGGCATCCTCGCCAAAAGCCCCGAAGGCGTGCAATGGCTCGGGTTTCTCATAGTGTTCCCGCTCACGTTCGCCTCCACCGCCTTTGTGCCGGCCGACTCCATGAATAAATACCTGCGGGCGTTCGCCGAAAACCAGCCGTTCACCCAAATTGTCGATGCCACCCGCGCCCTCATGCTGGGCCAGCCCGTTGGAAACCACGGTTGGGTGTCGGTAGTTTGGTGCTTGGGCATCCTGACCGTCTCCCTGCCGCTGTCCGCCTACTTGTTCCGCCGCCGCACCGCCCAGTAGTCCGCCCGGCCCATGTAGTTGAGCACATACTGCTAATGCTTTATAGTGT
>Ga0318562_10001361_pt1 | contig 11031 bp, 10 predicted proteins | sample GRESIP066b5f18_FD_203688 | JGI IMG/M metagenome (GOLD analysis project Ga0318562, IMG submission 203688) | Tropical soil microbial communities from Luquillo Experimental Forest, Puerto Rico - GRE.SIPMG.066b5f18 | ecosystem: Environmental > Terrestrial > Soil > Tropical forest > Bulk soil...
CGTTGGTGCAGGTGACCACGGTCCCGGTTTCGGCGACGGCGAAGTTGGCCCCTGTCATCCCGGCATCCGCCTTGAGGAAGTACGGTCGCGTGTTCTGCCGCTGGCTCTCCGCGAGATAGTGGACGTCGCTGTTCTTGCGGTCCGTGCCGATCGTGTCGGCGAAGACCCGCGCGACGTCGGTCCGGAGCTTGTGCACCGCCGGCACGACGATATGGCTCGGAGGCTCGTCGTCGAGTTGCTGGATGCGCTCGCCGAGATCGGTCTCCATCACTTCGATGCCGCGCTTCTCCAGAAAAGGACGCATGTCGCACTCGTCGGTCAGCATCGACTTTGATTTGACGAGCATGTGCGCGCCGCGTGCGCTCAGGATGTCGTAGACGAGCTGGTTGTGCTCCGCGGCGTCCTTCGCCCAATGGACGTGCGCACCGTTCGCGATCGCGTTGCGCTCGAACTCCTCGAGATAGCTCGCGAGGTGCGTCAGCGTGTGTTCCTTGATCGCCGAGGCGAGCGCACGCAGCTCCTCCCACTCGGGCAGCGCCTCGGTTACGCGATCGCGCTTCTTGCGCAGATCCCACAAGCGCTTGTCGTGGAAGTCCATGTGATCGGTCGCCTTGATGAACTTCGACGACGCCTCGGCATGATCGATTCGCTTCATGGGGTTTCTTTGACGTCCCGTTCAGTCGCGCGCGCCGTTCAGGATCTGCGCGATGTGGATGAACTTGATCGGAAACCCGAGGCGTTCCGCGCAGCCCTTCTGGTGCATCGTGCAGGACATGTCGGCGGAAACGATGTATTCAGCGCCCGCGCGATGATGGTCGTTCACCTTGTCGTAGCCCATCTTCGCCGAGACCGGCTCCTCGAACACCGAGAACGTCCCGCCGAACCCGCAGCACTCGTCGGGCCGCTCCGGAGACACGAAGCGGATTCCCTTCACCTTCGAGAGCAGGTCGAGCGGCTTCGAGAAGGCCGGCCCCGCGATCTCCGACATCTTCGCCGTGTGCAGTGCACGCAGCGATGCGCAACCGTTGTGCAAGCCGACCTTGTGCGGAAAGTTCGCCCAGGGAAAGCCGCCGACCTTGAGCACGTCATGGAGGAACTCGACGAGCTCGTATGTGTTGCGCCGAACTCGCGTCACTTCCTCGGTCTGCGGAATTGCCGTCAGGTTCTCGCGGACGTGGTGGACGCAGCTTCCCGACGGGCCGACGACATAATCGTATTTCGCGAAGTTCTTCACGAACAGCGCCTCGGTGGCTGCGGCGTCTTCGTGGCAGCCGCTGTTCGCCATCGGCTGCGCACAGCAGGTTTGATTGAGCGGATAAGCGACGTCGACACCGAGCCGCTCGAGGAGCTCGAGCGTTGCAATGGCGACCTCGGGAAAGAACGCGTCGATATAGCAGGGGACGAACAGGGCGGCCTTCATCATCGTGTCCTCCGGACGGGGCTCGCCAGCGCGATGCGCGTCAGCCCGCGGGTCGTTCGATAGAGTACGCCTCCCGGGCGCCGGCGGGCCCCGGGTGTGCGCCTGGCGCCGTCGCGCAGCGATCGACGAGGCGGATCAGCGCCCGGTACGGGAACCCCGACTGCTCGGAAAGCCCGATTTCGCAGGTCCGGCTCGTCGAGTAGCCCTGCGAGCAGCGCGGCGGCAGCGCCGCCCTGAGGTCGCGCAGCGCATGCTCGTTGAGCTCCGGGCGGTTGAAACCCTTGTCTCCGGCGAAGCCGCAACACTGGACGGCGTCGACTTGCACGACCTCCGAGCTGCACTGCTTCGCGATCGCGGCGAGCTTGTCGACGAGGCCCATCTTGCGGACGCTGCAGACCGGGTGAATCGCGACCGGCGTATCGACCGCTGCGAGGTCCACGCGCGCCAGCACGCTGTCGTGGATGAATTCGATGCTGTCCCGCACTTCGAGTCGGCCGGACAGGTAGCGCTTCATCCGGTAGGCGCACGGACTCGTGTCGAACACGATCGGAAAGTGGCCGGCATCGGACGCATCGCGCAGCGCCGCTTCGAGCTCCGCCGATTTGCGATCGGCGACTTCCGCGAGGCCTTTGCTTTCGAAGGGCTGTCCGCAGCAAAGCTCTTCGACGCCCGCCGGGTAGAGTGCCGCGTAGCCCGCTTTCGCGAACAGCCGCTCAGCGACCGCCGGCAGCGAATCGACCTCGTCGTCGCCGCGCTGAGCACCCATGCTGCGCGCTGCGCAGCTCGGGAAATAGACGATGCGCTCCGCCGTGCCCGACGGCGCGCCGCGACGCGGCGATTTTCGAGGAGGGCGCGGCAGCGCCGGCGACCATTTCGGAAGGCGGCCGCCGGAAGCAGTGCGGATCCCGTCGAACGCTGAGCGCAGGAGATCGGGGCCGAGCGCCCCATTGAGCGCATCGCCGACAGCGAGACCGGTGCGGACCGCGCGTGTCACCGCGCCGAAATGGTTGGCCGCGGCGTCGGCGAAGCGCCGGGCGAGCGGACTCGCGTTGCGCCCGCGCAGCGCCTTGATCAGGATGCCGGTCTCGATCCCCACGGGACACGCGGTCGCGCAGAGTCCGCACGCGGCGCAGGTGTCGATCCCATGAAAGCCGTAGAGCGCACGCAGGGTTTCGAGCTCCGCACCGGCGTTACCTTCATGCTCGAGACGACGGATCTCGCGCCACCCGACGATCCTCTGTCGTGGCGACAGCGTGAGCTTGTGCGACGGGCATTTCGGTTCGCAAAAGCCGCATTCGATGCACTTGTCGACGAGCGGGTCGCATTCGGGCAGCGGCTTCAGGTTTTTCAGGTGCGCCTCGCGATCGTCGTTGATCAGCACGCCTGGATTGAGCAGCCCGTTAGGGTCGAAGAGCTTCTTGATCGCGCGCATGATCCGGTAGGCATCGACGCCCCATTCGAGCTCGACGAAGGGTGCGATGTTGCGGCCGGTACCATGCTCGGCCTTGAGCGAGCCATCGTAGGTTTCGACGACCATTCGGCAGAGCGCGTCCATGAAGCCGCGGTAGCGCGCGACCTCGGTGGCGACGTTGAAGTCTTGCGTGAAGACGAAATGGAGGTTCCCCTCGAGCGCGTGGCCGAAGATGATCGCGTCGCCGTAGCCGTGTTCGCGGAGGAGACGCTGCAGCGCGAGCGTGGCCTCGGCGAGTCGCGGCACGGGAAACGCGACATCCTCGATGATGACGGTCGTACCGACGCGGCGCATCGCGCCCACGGAGGGGAACATTCCCTTGCGCACGTTCCACAGCCGCGCGCATTCGTCGGCGTCGGTCGAGAAACGCACGTCGCCCGCCTCGGGCAGTGCTGCGAGCGTTGCCTCGATCGTCGCGATCTGCGTGGCAAGCGTTGCCTGGTCCGGCGCACGCGTTTCTACGAGAAGTGCTGCCCCGTCGGGACCAAGCGCACCGATCCCTTCGGGCAGACCCGGCTTACCCTCGACCGAGCGCAGCGCGGCGCGGTCCGCGAGCTCGACCGCGGCCACCGGCGTGCTCCTCAACAGCGTGACGGCGCGGCAGGACGTCTCGAGATCGCCGAATAGAATGAGCGCACTCGCCTTGTCGGCGTGATCAGCGACCGTCGTGTAAGTGATCTCGCTGATGAATCCGAGCGTGCCTTCGGATCCGATCATCAGATGCGCGAGGACGTCGATCGGGTCCTCGAAGTCGACGAGCGCATTCAGGCTGTATCCGGTCGTGTTCTTCATCCGGAACTTGTGCCGGATCCTTGCGGTGAGCCCCTCATTGGCCCGAGTCGACCTGGCGAGCGCATCGAGCTCGCGTGCGAGCGGCGCCTCGCGCGCGAGGAACTCGGCGCGGCTCGCCGGGTCGCGGGTGTCGAGCACCGTCCCGCTCGCGAGGACGACCCGCAGGCCGGCGAGCGTGTGATAGCTGTTCTGCGCGGTGCCGCAGCACATCCCGCTCGCGTTGTTGGCGGCGATGCCGCCGATCATCGCTGCGTCGATGGACGCCGGGTCGGGACCGATCTTGCGGCCGTAGCTCGCGAGCCGGCGGTTGGCGGCGGCACCGATGACGCCCGGCTGCAGGGTAATGGTCTCGGCTGCCGGGCCGATTTCGGCGTCGCGCCAGCCGTCACCGAGCAGCACGAGAACCGAATCGCCGATCGCCTGGCCGGAGAGACTCGTCCCCGCCGCGCGGAACGTCACCGGCGTGCCGAGCGCCGCGCAGTCGGCCAGCAGCCGGACGACCTCGTCTTCGCTGTCGACGACGACGGCGATCCGGGGCACGAGCCGGTAGAAGCTCGCGTCGGTACCCCAGGTGAGAAGGCGCAGCGGATCGGTGATGAGGCGATCCTCCGGAATGTACGCCGACGCGCGTCGATAGAGCGCGTCGTAGGGCAGCGCGAGCGTGCGCTCGAACGCGCGATACCGCGCGGGCAGTATCGGCGGGGCGCTGCCTCCTGGCGCGAGCGTCGGGCTCAATGAAGGACCCGTGGCCGGCTCATTTCGTCCCCTGTGTTTGGCGCCGCCTCGATGGCTCGAGCGTCGGGGCAACTTACGCCCGGGATGAGTGCGCCGGTTTGACTTAAATCATGCCACGTCTCCGGCGGAAAGGTCCGACGCCCGTCGGGTGCGCGATGAGGCGCCCACCCCCCGCGTTGACTTAAGTCAACGGGGTTGAAAGGCGGGGCGCTTAATGTAGCTGCGACAAGCCCGGGCCATGAATCCGTGCGTCGCCCTTTTTTGCTCTACCTGCTCGCAATCCTGGGGTTCGTTTTCATCACGCTCGTGATGAATCGCTATCTCGGGCCGAAACCCGTTGCGACGGCGCTGAGGTTGGAGCCGTTTGAATGCGGTGCTACGCCGGTCGATGCGCGCAACCCCTGGGACGCAAGGTGTAACGCAATCGTCAACTACGACGATGCCGCCATTCTGCCGGACGTACTGCACGCCTACACCCGGATGGTGCATGGCCTGATGAACAAGTACTATTGGGGCGTCACTCGATACTCGACAAGCAGTCTCCTGCGCGCCAAGCCGGGCAAATGCGCCCAAGAATCGTGGCGTCGCGCCCCACATCTACGAGTCGGCAGAGGAAGCGCGCGGCCGGGTGCGTGAAATCGAGCACGTCCTGCCCGCGGCCGATTGAAACGCGCCCTGTATTTGGTGGACAATAACCCGGGCAGAGGTCGCCGCCATCAAACGCATCGTCGCCGCAAGCAGGCCGGAGGCCGGGACTGCACTGAGAGCATATCGATGACGCGGGAATACCACGCTAGTGCCGCGGCCAAGCTGGCCGGGACCGCGCGCACGATTCTCGACGAGAAGGGTTCGACCATCTTCTCGATCAATGCGAGCGCGTCGGTCTACGAGGCCGTCGCGAAGATGGACGAGTGCCGGGTGGGCGCCCTATTCGTGATCGAAGGCGGGGCGCCCGTCGGGGTCATCTCGGAACGCGACTACGCCCGCAAGGTCATTCTCCAAGGCCGTGCGTCGAAGGAAACGAAGGTCGCGGAAATCATGAGCTCGCCGGTGATCAGCGTCGAGCCGTCGACTCCACTCACCGAGTGCATGCAGCTCGTCACCGTGCGGCGGGTGCGCCATCTGGCTGTGGTCGAGTCGGGTCGCATCGTCGGCGTGGTCAGCATCGGCGACATCGTGCGCGCGATCATCGCCCAGCAGGCACAGACCATCGAACACCTCGACGCAATGTTTACCGGACCGTACCCGGGCTGACGTTGGCGATCGCCGTTTCCGATCCGCTCCTTCGATCATTCTCGAAGCACCACCGGACATCGACGTGAATCCTTACGCAGTATTCCTGGTCTTCCTGCTCGCGTCGATCGGCGTCGTCGGGCTCACGCTCGCGCTCAACGCGCTCCTCGGCCCCCGCGTGAAGCCGAGCGCGACCAAGCTCGAACCGTTCGAGTGCGGCGCCGAGCCGATACAGCAGCGCAACGTGCGCAAGCTCCCTATCAAGTACTACCCCGTCGCGATCTTCTTCCTGCTGTTCGACATCGAGACGGTGCTGCTCTTCATCTGGGCCGGCTCGTCCGGGCACCGCGAGCTCGCGGCGATATCGCTCGGGTCGTTCCTCTTCTTCATGGGCACGCTCGTGCTCGCATTCGTGTACCTCTGGAAGGAAGGTGGACTCGAATGGCAATGATGGAGTACATGACGACGAAGAAGGACGAGCTCGTCGGGTGGATCCGCAAGTTCAGTCTCTTTCCGTATCCGTTCGTGACAGCTTGCTGCGGCATGGAGTTCATGGCGGTGAGCTCCACGCTGTACGACACCGACCGCTTCGGCGCGGCGCTGCCTCGGTTCACGCCGAGGCAGTCCGACCTCCTCATGGTCGTCGGCACCGTGAGCCACAAGGAGGCGCCGATCCTCAAGCGGGTGTACGACCAGATGTGCGAGCCGAAATGGGTGATGGCATTCGGCGCATGCGCGACCAGCGGCGGCTTCTACCGTAACTACGCAGTCCTGCAAGGCATCGACAAGATCATCCCCGTCGACATCTACGTCCCGGGATGTCCCCCACGGCCGGAATCGGTGATCGACGCGATCATGATGCTGCAGGACAAGATCTCGCGCGAGCGGCATCCCATCTTTCCGTTCGAAGAGCAGCAACCGGTCAAAACCTGACAGCGCGACCGAGCTCATGGTCTACGAGGCCGTGATCCGCGAACTGGGCGGTCTTTACGACCGCACGTGGGACAGCTTCGGGATGCTGGTGCTGGAGCTTCGCGCCGAGAACCTGTTTGCGCTGGTCTCGCGCCTGCGGGACGAGTTCGGTTTCCGTCTCTTCCTCGACGTCACGGCGATCGACTATCCGCAGCGCTCGCCGCGCTTCGACGTCGTCTACCACTTCTACAGCCGCGATCACAACCGGCGGATCCGGTTGAAGGTGCCGGTGCCCGAGGATCGTCCGGAGGTCGCGTCGCTCGTGTCACTCTATGGGTCGGCGCGCTTCATGGAGCGCGAAGCGCACGAAATGTACGGCATCGAGTTCACGGGCAACGCCGACCTGCGCCCGATTCTGCTGTACGAGGGCTTCGTCGGTCATCCGCTGCGCAAGGACTATCCGATGGAGATGGAGCAACCGATCGTGACCTATCGAAAGTAGGCGCCGCCGTGGAGCATCCGCCGCCGATCCGGTCCTTCCTCGATAAAACCGCGGATCCGGACAACGTCGTCATCAACATCGGCCCGTCGCATCCCGCGACGCACGGCACGATCCAGATCGTCGCCGAGCTCGACGGGGAGACGGTGAAGCGGGCGGATGTCCATTGCGGCTACCTGCATCGCGGCTTCGAGAAGGAGTCGGAGAACCAGACCTACCACAAGGTGATCCCCTACACCGATCGCCTCAACTACTGCTCGGCGCTGAACAACAACTTCGTGTACGCAGAGGCGGTGGAGAAGCTGCTCGGCATCACCATCACGCCGCGCTGCAGAGTGCTGCGCACACTGCTGTGCGAATACAACCGGATCGCCGACCACATCACCTGCGTCGCGGCGTCGGTCATGGAAATGGGCGGGATGACCGCGTTCCTTTACATGATGACCGTGCGCGACTACATCTTCGAGCATCTCAATCACCTGACCGGCGCCCGGCTTACCTACTCGTACGTGCGCATCGGAGGATTGGCCCGCGACCTGCCGGACGGATGGCTCGCACGCCTCGAGGAGATTCTGCAATTCGCCGAGCGGTATCTCGAGCGAATTCACGGAATGCTCGATCGCAACCGCATTTTCATCGACCGCACGCGTAACGTCGCGAAAATGACGACCGAGCACGCGCTCTACTGGGGCTTTACCGGACCGACGCTGCGCTCGACCGGTCTGGCCATGGATCTGCGCAAGGACGCGCCCTATCTCGCGTATCCGGAGCTCGACTTCGAGGTTCCAGTCGGCATCAACGGCGACAACTACGACCGCTATTACGTCCGCATGCGCGAGGTCGACGAGTCGATCTCGATGGTCCGCCAGTGCGTCCGGATGCTGCCTGGCGGTCCGGTCAGCGTCGACGACCCGCGGGTGACGCTTCCCGAGAAGGAGCGTGTCTACACCGAGATCGAGGCACTGATCACGCACTTCAAGCTCATCATGGAGGGCATCCGCGTTCCCGCCGGCGAGGTCTACGTCGCGCACGAAGCGCCCAATGGCGAGCTCGGCTTCTATCTCGTGAGCGACGGTAGCGCGCGTCCGTACAAGCTGCACGTCCGTTCGCCGAGCTTCGTGCACATGGGAGGCATGCACACGCTCCTCGAGGGCTATCAGGTCGCCGACGTCGTGCCGACATTCGGGTCGATGAACATGGTCGGCGGGGAATGCGATCGATGAGCTCGCTCAGCAAGAAGTTCGAGGAGCTGAGCAGCGTCTATCCGACCGGGACGAGCTCGTCGCTCGTGCTGCCGCTGCTGCACTTCGTCCAGGAGGAGAAGGGCTACGTCACGCAAGAAGATGCTGCTGCCATATCCGATTGCACGGGCGTTCCCGCGATCCAGGTGACCGAGGCGCTCACGTGGTACACGATGTTTCGCCGGGCGCCGGCCGGGCGCCACGTCGTCAAGATCTGCCGCAACATCTCCTGCTCGCTGCGCGGCGCCGAGCGGCTTATCGATCACCTGAGAAAACAGTTGGGGGTCGAAGTCGGCGAAACGAGCGCGGACGGCCGATTCACGCTGCTCACCGTCGAGTGCCTCGCATCCTGCGGAACGGCGCCGGCGATGCAGGTCGACGAAACGTACCACGAGAACCTCGACGAGGCGGCGGTCGACCGGATCTTGGGAAGCCTTCGATGAGCGTCGAACGCGTGTTCTTCAGATTCGACCCGACCGGCGACTCGCATTCGCTCGACGCGTATCGCGGCCGCGGCGGATACCAGGCGCTCACCAAGGCGCTGACGTCGATGCAGCCGAACGACGTCGCGCAGGAGGTGACGGTTTCCGGACTGCGCGGGCGCGGCGGTGCGAATTTTCCGGTGGGTTCGAAATGGTCGTTCGTCGACAGGAAGCGAGGCGTCGTCTACCTGTGCTGCAATGCCGACGAGGGCGAGCCCGGGACCTTCAAGGACCGCTGGATCCTCGAGCATTCACCTCACCAGCTGATCGAAGGGATGCTGCTGGCGGCTTACGCGCTGGGCGCACGACACGCGTTCGTTTACATCCGCGGAGAATTCGATCTGCCGCTTCGGCGGCTACGCGCCGCGCTCGGCGAAGCGCGCGCCTCGGGACTCGTGGGCGAGCGCATTCTCGGAACGCCGTTCTCCTGCGACATCGTCGTGCATCGCGGTGCCGGTGCCTATGTCTGCGGCGAGGAATCGAGCCTCATCAACTCGCTCGAAGGGCGCAAGGGATATCCGCGCAACAAGCCGCCTTTCCCGGCGATCAAGGGTCTCTACCAAGCGCCCACCGTCGTCAACAATGTCGAAACGCTCGCGAACGTGCCCTGGATCGTCGCACATGGCGGCGCGGCGTACGCGGCCATTGGCAGCAAGAGCAACCCCGGGTCGCGATTGTTCGGCGTGTCCGGCCACGTGGCGAGGCCCGGACTCTACGAGCACCCGACCGGCTATCCGATGAAGGCGATCATCTTCGACGACGCAGGCGGCGTACTGGGCGGCAGGCCGCTCAAGGCGGTGATTCCCGGCGGCAGCTCGACGCCCGTCCTCACCGCCGTAGAAGTCGAGAACGTAACGCTCGATGCCGGCTCGCTGCAGCAGGCGGGCAGCATGCTGGGATCGGGGGGCGTGATCGTGATCGCCGAAGGGACCTGCATGGTGCGGCTGCTGCACGTGCTCACGCGGTTCTATGCGCACGAGTCGTGCGGACAATGCACGCCCTGCCGCGAAGGGACGTCGTGGATGAACGACATACTCGAGCGCATCGTGGCCGGCAAGGGCCGGCCCGAGGATCTCGACAATCTGCGCGGCATTCCGCAGGGCATCATGGGGAACACGGTCTGCGCGCTCGGCGACGCAGCCGCGATGCCCGTCATGAGCTTCATGCGCAAGTTCGGCGACGAATTCGAGTACTTCGTCGAGCACGGCCGGTCGCGTTGCGACGGCCGGCTGGAAGCATGAGGGAGCGATGGAAGTCCGGATCGACGGCAGGGCGATCGACGCGACGGAGGGCGAAACGGTGCTGCGGGCAGCCCTGCGCAGTGGCATCGACATCCCTTACTTCTGCTATCACCGCTCGTTGTCGATCTCCGGCAACTGCCGCATGTGCCTCGTGAAGATCGAAGGCGTGTCCAAGATGCAGCCCTCGTGCAACGTGAGCGTGGCCGCCAACATGAAGGTGGACACCACGTCGCCCGAGGTCCAGCGCGCGCGTCGCGACGTGATGCAGTTCTTGATGCTGAACCATCCGGTGGATTGCGGCATCTGCGACAAGGCCGGTGAGTGCCGCCTTCAGGATCTGCAGTACGCGTACGGCACACCCCGATCGCGCTCGAGCGAGCCGAAGCATCACAAGCGCAAGCTTTACGACCTCACGCCGCGCATCCAGCTCGACAACGAGCGTTGCATCCTGTGCAGCCGCTGCGTTCGCTTCACGAAGGAAATCTCGAAGACCAACCTGCTCGGAATCGTCGACCGGGGTGGCCACGCCTATATCGAGCGCAATCTGGACGTTGACCCCGTCGATGCGTACTCGGACAACGTCATCGGAATCTGTCCGACGGGAGCGCTGCTTTCGCGCGATTTCCTCTACAGGAGCCGTGTCTGGTATCTCGAACCGGTGCGCTCGGTCTGCAACGGGTGCGCGCGAGGCTGCAGCGTCGAACTGTGGCGGCGCAAGAAGGAGTGGTGGCTGCGCGGCGAAATGGGAGAAGCGGCCAACCGCGCGATCTACCGCGTCACCGCGTTCGACAATCCCGACATCAACGGACCGTGGATCTGCAACAAGGGCTTCGACCTGCACAAGACTGCGGCGCGCGAGCGCGCGCTGACGCCGATGATCGCCGGCGCCGCGGCAACGCTCGACGACGCGCTCGCCGCCGCGCGCCGGCTGCTCGCGCAATCGGAACGTCCGGCGGCGCTCGTTTCGGCGCAGGCTTCGAGCGAGGAGCTTGCCGCGTTCGAGAC
>Ga0318562_10001362_pt1 | contig 11030 bp, 7 predicted proteins | sample GRESIP066b5f18_FD_203688 | JGI IMG/M metagenome (GOLD analysis project Ga0318562, IMG submission 203688) | Tropical soil microbial communities from Luquillo Experimental Forest, Puerto Rico - GRE.SIPMG.066b5f18 | ecosystem: Environmental > Terrestrial > Soil > Tropical forest > Bulk soil...
TCGATCTCTCCGGCGTCGAATGGCTGCCCACCGTGGCCGAGGGAGACCTCGGGACCCGCCGGCGCGCCGACCTCCACTGGGACGGGAAAGCCCTGGGCTTCCGCACCCGGAGGACGCACCTCGACGTCCCGGTGGAGCACTGTCCGGCACTGGTGGGACCGCTCTCGGACCTGCCGGGGAGCCTCGCTCCACTGCTCCGGCCGCTGGGGCGAACGCTGCGGTCGGTCGAGCTCCTGGCCGAGGGACCGCAGACCGCGGTGGCCCTGCACCTCCAGGGCGCGGTGCGTCCGCGGGCCCAGGAGGTGGCGCTGGCGGTGGTGCGGGCCGGCGTGCGCGGGGTGGTGCTGGTCCCCGAGTCGGGCCCGTTGGTCGACGTCGGCCGGCCCATGCTCCGTGCCCGGGCGCCCCTGCGGCAGGACGTGCCGCTCTTCCTCCGCCCGGAGGTCTTCGCCCAGGCACACGGAGCCGCGACCCCGCTGCTGGTCGAGCGGGCCCTGGCGCTCCTCCGCCCCGAACCGCAGCACGAGGCGCTGGAGCTGCACGCCGGCATCGGGACCTTCACCTTCGCCCTCGCGGCGCGGGTGGCGACGGTCACTGCGGTGGAATCCGCCGGCGCGGCCCTCCGGCTGGCGTCGGCCGCCGCGGCAGAGGGGAGGGTGGCCAACGTCCGCTTCGTGCAGGGGGATGCGGCACGCGTCGGCGAGGGGCTGGCCCAGGAGGGACGGCGCTTCGATGTGCTGCTCGCCGATCCGCCGCGAACTGGCGAGCCACGACTGGCCGAGCTGGCCCGGGGGCTGGAGGTCGAGCGGCTGGTCTATGTCGCCTGTGACGCCGGCGCGCTCGCCCGCGATGCCGCGCGGCTGGTGGAGGCCGACTTCCAGCCCGAGGCGGTGCAGCTGGTGGACATGTTTCCCGGCACCCACCACCTCGAGGCGGTGATGTCGTTCAGCCGCCGCCCGGGCGCCGAGCGGGCTCAGGCGGCATGAGGCGCCCGCTGGCTTCGATCCGGACTCCGCGCTAACCCACCGACCGTGGAAGCCCGCATCGTCGAGTTCGCCGAGGTGCTGCGCCAGAACGGGGTCAAGGTCGCCACCTCCGAGGTGCTGGATGCGTCGCGGGCGAGCACCTGGGTCGACCTCGCCGACCGGGAGGCCTTCCGCTCCGTCCTCCGCACCACCCTGGTGAAGCGGACCGCCGACCGGGCCCCGTTCGACCGGGCCTTCGACGTCTTCTTCTCCGGCGGGACCCTGTTCCTCGAAGGGCTGGAGGGCTCGCTGGTCGACGAGCTGACCCGGAGCGGAGTGCTGGAGGGCGACGAGCGGACGATGGTCCTGGCCACCCTCCAGCAGCTCTCCGGCGAGATGTCGCCCCTCACCCGCGCCGGGCTGGAAGGAGACGCGGCGCGGCTGGCGCAGCTCTTCCGAGGTGCGAGCCTGCAGCTCGATTTCTCCCAGCTCCGTAGCCCACTGCAGACCGGCTTCTACGCCCGGCGAATGCTTTCCGGCGCCGGCGGAGACGGCCTGCGGACGGACATCGGGGCCATCGAGGCCGAGCTCCAGCGGCGGGGCATCTCTGCTCAGGGGTTCGAGTGGGTCAGCCGCCGCCTCAACGACCTGCTCCGGACGCTGGAGGCAGATGCCCGCCAGGAGGTCGATCGCCAGGCCCGGGCCCGGCTCAAGGGGCGTTCGGGGGCGCTCGCCGATCGCAGCTTCGCCGAGCTGACCCGCGCCGAGCTGACCCAGGTGCAACACGCAGTCCGGCGGCTCGCGGAGCGCCTCAAGACGCGCATCGTCCGCCGCCAGAAGAGCAAGCGCCGGGGCGTGCTGAACGTCCGGCGCACGCTCCGCCGCAACCTCTCCTGGGGGGGCACCCCGATGGTGCCGATGTTTCGCGCCCGGCGGCCGCTTCGCCCCGAGGTGGTCGTTCTCTGCGACGTCTCCGATTCGGTGCGCAACGTCAGCCGGCTGATGCTGCTCTTCACCCACACCCTGCAGTCGCTCTTCTCCCGGGTGCGGAGCTTCGTCTTCGTCTCCGACCTCGGCGAGGTGACCGACCTCTTCCGGGGGCTGGAGCCGGAGAAGGCGCTCGACGTGGCGGTGACCGGAAAGGCGGTCTCGCTCCAGTCCAACTCCAACTACGGGCGGGCCTTCGCCACCTTCGTCCAGCGCGAGCTGGCGGGCATCACTCGCCGGACCACGGTGCTGATCATCGGCGACGGCCGGAACAACCAGAACCCGGCGCAAGTCTGGGCGCTCCGGGAGATCCGCCGCAAGGCCCGGCGGGTGATCTGGATCTGCCCGGAGGACCGCCGCGGCTGGGGCTTCGGGGACAGCGAGATGGACCTCTACGCCCAGGTGTGCGACCAGGTGGTGGTGGTGCAATCGCTCTCCGACCTCGATCGCCTCGCCGATCATCTGGTGCCGGCCTGAGGGCATGGCGATGAGCGACCCCGACTTCGAGGGAGGCGACCTCCGCACCCTGTCGTTTGCCGGGCTCCGGATCGACGAGGCGCTGCTGGAGAAGCTGCTCCGCTACCAGCGGTCCCTCGCCGACCGGCTCGGTGTGGGGTGGACTGCCGAGGCCATGGCCCGCGCCCACCACGACGCGCTCGCCGACGCCGGGCTCACCGCCGAGCAGGTCGAGCGGCCGCTGGCGGTGCTCCGCCGATTCGCGGGCAACCGTGAGACCGCCGCGCGACTGCGCGCCGCCGAGGGAACGGCGAGCGGCGAAGCCCTGGACGACCTCCGCACCCGGCTGGCCACGCTCGATGCGCAGCTCCGTGCGCGCGACGATCCGGAGACCGTCGACCGGCTGCTCGCCCGTGAGCCGGAGCTGCTGGAGCTGCACCGGCGCACCCGAGACGCACTGGGGCGGTGAGCAACCTGCGTCGAACCGCCGCAGGCAGAGCGGAGCGGAATCGGCACGCTGCGTCCCGACGCTGGGAAGCTCCGCCCCGGCGACACCACCTCGCAGCATTCCGGGGCCCGTTCGCCTGGAGGCACGCTGATTGCTGAGGCAATTCGGCATGTTCTCCCGGAGGCCCCGATGAACACTCTCATCCAGGACATCCGCCTCGCGGTGAGGGCGCTGTCCCGGGCTCCCGCCTTCACCCTGGCAGTGCTGGTGACGCTCGCCCTGGGGATCGGGGCAAGCACCGCCATCTTCAGCGTCATCAACGGCGTGCTGCTCCGTCCGCTTCCCTACCGCGACGGCGATCGGGTGGTGCACGTCACCCAGCCAGCGACCCTGGCCGAGGTGAAGAACGTCGGGCTGTCGCCCAAGGAGGTGGCCGACCTCCAGACCCAGAGCACAACGCTGGGGGACGTCGTCGAGTACCACAGCATGTCCTTCACCATCATCGGCGGTGAGGAGCCGGAGCGGGTACAGACCGGGGTCGTCTCGGCCGAGTACTTCCAGTCGCTCGGCGTCCGCCCGCTGCTGGGCCGGCTGTTCGAGGCGGGGGAAGATCAGCCCGGGGCGAACCCGGTGCTGCTGCTCAGCTACAAGTACTGGCAGCAGAAGCTCGGCGGCGACCCGAAGGTGGTGGGCCGCTCGTTCACCATGAACGATCGAGTCCACACCGTGGTCGGGGTGCTGCCGCCGATTCCCCAGTATCCCGGGGAGAACGACGTCTACATGCCCATCGACTCCTGCCCCTACCGGAGGAGCGAGAACTGGAAGGGGAATCGGACCGCGCGCGGGCTGACGGTCCTGGCCCGGATCAAGCCAAACGTCTCGGAGGCCGCGGTGGCCGCAGATCTGAAGCGGCTCTCCGGCCAGTGGCAGCTGGATCTTCCCGCCGACTATCCCGCCGGGCAGGGCCTGCATCTCGAGGCGCTCCCCATCCGCCAGGAGCTCACCGCAAAGGCACGGCCGACGCTTCTCTTCCTGCTCGCCGCCTCGGCGTTCCTCCTCCTCATCGTCTGCTCCAACGTGGCCAACCTCACCCTGGCCCGCATCGCCCGCCGGGAGAAGGAGCTGGCAGTCCGGACGGCCCTCGGCGCATCGCGAGGCCGGATGCTGATGCATCTGCTCTCGGAGAGCGTCACCCTCGCCGTCACTGGCGGTGTTCTGGGGCTGCTCCTGGCCTCGGTGAGCCTCCCGTTGCTGGTGGCCTTCGCCGGCAAGCTGAGCACCCGGGCGGTGGAGGTGCACCTCGACGGTGCGGTGCTGGCCTTCAACCTCCTGGTGTCGGTGCTCACCGGCCTAGTGGTCGGCGCGCTGCCGGCGCTCCGCCGGGCGACGGATCTCTCTGGCGAGCTGAAGGAGGGCGCCGGCTCAGGAAGTGCGCCCGGTGCCCGGCGAGCGCGGGCCACGCTGGTGGTGGCCCAGGTGGCGGTCTCCTCGGCACTGCTCATCGGGGCCGGTCTCTTCCTCCGTAGCCTGTGGGAGATCTCCCGGACCGACACCGGTGTCGATCCCCAGAACGTCCTCAGCGCGCGGGTGGCCCTGGACTTCACCCGCTACGGCGACGCGGACCAGGCCAAGACACGGACCCTCGTGGATCGGCTTTTGGAGCGGCTCCAGGGCGCCCCGGGCACGGTCGCAGTCGGGGTCGCCAACGCGATCCCCCTGCGAGGGACGACGCCGTTCAGTGCCACCTACATCGTCGACGGACAGGCGATGAACGACCCGCAAGCGGCGGAGGCCAGCGCCACGTTCGACGCGGTGACCCCGGACTTTTTCCGCGCTCTGGGCATCCCGCTCGTTCGCGGCCGGACCTTCACCAGCACCGACCGCAACTCCGAGCACCCGGTGGTGGTGGTCAACCAGTCGCTGGCCAAGCACCGCTTCGCCAATCAGGACCCGATCGGGCGGCGGGTTTCCTTCGACGGTGGCAAGCAGTGGGTGACCATCGTCGGCGTGGTGGGCGACACCAAGCAGCAGGACCTCACCAGCCCGGTGATGGACGAGGTCATCGGCGCCTTCGCCGAGACGGGCTTCAACGACCTCCGGATCTTCGTCCGCAGCCACGCCGGGGAGGCGACGCTCAGCCGGCAGCTCCGCGAAGCGGTGCGCGACATCGACCCGCTGCAGCCGGTGACCGAGGTCCAGCCGCTGGCCGAGCAGAGGAACCAGGCGCTGGCACCGCACCGGTTGGTGGCCTCTCTCCTCGGCCTGTTTGCCGGGCTGGCGCTCCTGATCACTGCCTCGGGGCTGGTGGGGGTGGTGGCCTACACCGTGAGCCAACGGACGCGGGAGATCGGCGTCCGCCTCGCCCTGGGCGCGGCGCCGCAGCGGGTGCTCCGGATGATCGTCGGCCAGGGCCTGTCGCTGGTGGCCGTCGGCCTCGGGCTCGGGCTCGCCGCGGCCCTGCTCCTGGCCCGGGTGGGGCAGGGGGCGCTCTACGGCGTCCAGCCCGTCGACCCGCCGACCTACGGCGGAGTGGCGGTCATGCTCTTCGTGGTCAGCGCCCTGGCCTGCGCGCTCCCTGCGCGGCAGGTGACCCGGATCGACCCGATGATCTCCCTGCGGGCGGAGTAAGCCGCTCGCGCATCGTCTCGGTCGCCCCGACGGGCTCCATGCCCCGGTGAACGCGCAGTTCCGACCGGTGAACGGCCGGGCATCGCGGTGGAGGTGCCGGAGTCGTCTGGCGCGTGTCACACTCCTTGGCCGACATGGGCTGGATCGCCTACGCCATCGCCTGGCTCGCCGCAGCGCTCTTCTGGGCGCTGGCCGCGAGCTGGGGCTCGAACCGGCCGCCGAGGGAGACGCTGGTCTACGGCTTCCTGGCGATGGGCCCCGCGGCACTCATGGGCGTCGGGGTCTGGGCGATCAGCCGTCGCGTCGAGTGGAACCCTCGGTCGCGGCGCTTCCTCACCATCCACGGGGCCGCGCTGCTCGGGTTCATCACCGTCTACGCCACCTCGTGGATCTGGCCCGACGTGGTCACTGGCAAGGGAGCGGAGGCGCTGGCACGGCTCCGGACCTCGCCGATCCTCGTCTGGAATCTCCTGATGGGCACCTGGCTCTACCTGATGGTGGCGGGGATCGCCTATGCGATCCGCGCCCAGCGAACGACACGGGCGATGGAAGTCGCAACGACCGAGGCGCGACTGCTCGCGCAGCAGGCGCAGCTGGCGGCGCTCCGGGCCCAGGTCAATCCACATTTCCTCTTCAACGCCCTCCACTCGGTGGGCGCCCTGGTGACCCGCGACCCCGCCCGCGCCGACCGCGCGCTGGAGCAGCTTGGGGACCTCCTTCGCTACGCGCTGCACGCCGAGGACGAGGTCTCGTTCGGCCGGGAATGGGCGTTCACCCAGGACTACCTCGCATTCGAGGAGCTGCGGCTGGGAACCCGGCTCCGGGTGGAGACCGAGGTCGACGACGCTGCCCGGGGCGTCCTGGTCCCGCCCCTCATCCTCCAGCCGCTGGTGGAGAACGCCGTCCGTCACGGCATCGCCGATCGGCCCGAGGGCGGGCGCATCGCGCTGCGTGCCCGTGTCGCCGACCACCGGCTCCTCCTCACCGTTGAGGACGACGGGCCGGGCAACGGGGCGAAGGCTGGAAACGGGGTGGGCATCGGCTCGGTGCGCGAGCGCCTCTCGGTCCTCTACGGCGGGGCAGCCACCCTCGAGTCCCACCAGCTTCCCCACGGGTACCGGGTCAGCCTCGACTTGCCGTGCCGCGAGGCGCCGGAGGGTGCAGCGTCGTGAACGGCCCACCGCGGATCCGGGCCCTGGTGGTCGACGACGAGCCCCTGGCCCGCGAGCGGCTGCGGGAGCTCATCGCCGAGATGCCCTGGCTGGAGCGGGTCGGGGAGGCGGCGACGGGAGCCGAGGCAATTGCAACGCTGGATCGGCTGCGGCCGGATCTGGTGTTCCTCGACATCCAGCTTCCGGGGATGAGCGGGCTGGAGGTGCTGCGCGGTTCCCGGCACGTGCCGGCGGTCGTCTTCACCACCGCCCACGACCGGTTCGCGGTGACCGCCTTCGAGCTCGGGGCTCTGGACTACATCCTCAAGCCGTTCGGGCGGGACCGGTTCGGACAGGCGATGCGCCGGGCCCGGCCAGTGCTCGAGGCGCGGCTGGGCACGGGCTCCGCGGAGCGGGCACGCGACGTGCTGCACGACGGGCCATTGCTCCGGCTGTTCGTCCGCGACGGAGGTCGCATCCTCCCGCTACCGCTCTCTGCGGTGGAGCGGGTGCAGGCCGCCGACGACATCGTGCTCATCCACGCCGGAGATCGGGTGTTCCGGCTCAACGTCCCACTGGCCGAGCTCGAGAAGCGGCTGGACCCGCGGACCTTCGTCCGCATTCATCGCTCGCATCTGGTGAACCTCGAGCACGTCGCCTCGCTGGAGCCGCTGGATGACTCACGCCTGGAGGTGAGCCTCCGGAGTGGACTGAAGCTGATGGCCAGTCGCCAGCGGTCGCGCGCCCTGCGCGGAATCGGGCGCTGAGCGCGGCGCCGTTGCCCGGCCGTTCTCGACCACTCACCGGCTCGAACGGCGCTCTCACCGGCGGGGATTGAGGGCCGCCGCGGAGCTGCCCAGCCTCGCGGCCCATGCGCCCGACCCCTTTGCTCCTCCTCGCTGTCGCCGCTGCTTCCGGATGCAAGACCTCCACCCCGGCCGCCGAGGCTCCGCCGAGCCCCGCGCAGCAGCGGGTGGCCCTGGTCCAGGGCATCCAGCGGGCCGACTATCAGGGTGACCGGCCGGCACTGGCGCGACTGCACCAGGAGCTGTCGGCACTGCCCGAGGATCCGACGAGCGCGGCGCGGCAGCGGTACTGGGAGGGCTTCGCGCTCTGGCGGCGGGCGATCAACGGGAGCAACGAGAAGCTGCCGCCGGAAGACCTCCGTGCGGATCTGGTCCAGGCCATCGCCGACTTCGAGCGATCGCTGGAGGCGGATCCGAAGCTCGACGACTCCAACGTCGGCCGGATCTCCTGCTTGCAGTTCCTGGCCTTCCTCGACCACGCAACGCCGGAGAAGTCGAAGCCGAATGTCGAGCGCTTCCTCGCGCTCTTCAAGGAGCTGGCGCCACGGGCGCAGGACAACCCCCGTTTCCTGTGGATCCGCGGCCTCGCCGAATGGTGGACCCCGCCGGGCTCCGCGCCAGAGGTAATCGAGCATCGGCACGCGAGGTCGCTGGCCACCTACGCCCAGGGAGCCGAGCTGGCCCGGCAGCAGAAGGGCAGGGTGACCGACCCGCTCACCCCCAGCTGGGGCGAGCCGGAGAACTTGATGTCCCTGGCCTGGTGCAGCCTGAACAAGTCGAGCCCGGACGCAGCGCAAGCCGAGAACTACGCCCGCCAGGCGCTGGCTCTCGTCCCCGACTGGCACTACGTGCGCGACATCCTGCTCCCGCAGATCCAGAGCGCCCGCGCGTCACGCTGAGCCCTTGCTTCCGGGCTCGGCACTCCTACTTCGTGGCGGCCTTCTTCTTGCCCTTCGACTTCTCCCAGACGTTCTTGCAGCCCTTGCTCAGTGAGGCCTCGTTGTCCTTGAGGCAATCCATCACCCGGCCTCCACCCCGATCCACCGTGGAGCAGAACTTGTCTGCGTCGGCCTTGCACGCCTTGTAGAAGGCCGTGAGCTTCTTGCTCACATCGTCTTTGCAGGCCTGGGAGAGCTGGTCCGTCTTCCCTTCGAGGCAGGCGAGGATCCGCCCGTGTCCCGGCTCGACTCCAGGGCAGATCTTCTCCAGGTCCGCCTTGCAGGGCTTTCCGGGCTCGGAGCTCTGGGCGAAGGCAAGGGGGGCGACGAGTACGGTGACGGCGCCGACCAGCACCGACAGGGACGACCGATGACGGGACACCATGTTTTCCTCGCTCCTGGCAGAAGCAAGCACGCGGGGACCAGCGAGCATGTCCCGCCGTGCCGCTCAGTTGCGCGGCCATGGGGATTTTGTCCAGCCATTTCGTGAGGCAGTCCTCGTGCTGGTCAGCCACGAACATGCTCGGCGAGGCCGTGCGGACAACCTTGGCAGCTCGCTTCCGACCGGCGCCCGTCACTCGCGCTCGTTTCTGCCTGCCCAACCAGCGGCGCCGAGGCGCAACAGCGTTGCGGTCACCCAGGAGAGCGCCTTCCAGGAGCTCGAGGCGCCCCAGAAGTGAGAGTCGCATCCGCGGCGGAACTTGCTCGGCCGGCGATGCCGGAAGCGCGGGCACTTTCTCCCGATAGTCATCCGGGAATACCCTCCCCAGGCGAGCGCTCTCGCGAGTCAGGACATGGAGATCACTCCACCCGCCCGAAGGCTCCCGAACACAGAGGACCAGGCGGCGGCCCAGGATGCAGTCGGTGAATCTCCCTCGATCACCGGCCGTGGTGCGGTCGTCGGGCAGGCCGTGGGGCCATACGTTCTGCTCCGTCTCCTCGGCGTCGGTGGAATGGGTGAGGTGTGGCTTGCTCGGCGTGGTGACGGCAGCCTGGAGCGCGAGGTGGCGCTCAAGTTGCCACTCCGTAATCCGCTTCCCTGGGATCTCGCTGCCCGGTTCTCCCTCGAGCGCGACATCCTCGCCCGCCTGGAGCACCCCAACATCGCGCGCCTGTACGACGCCGGTGTCTCGGCCGAAGGGCAGCCCTACCTCGCCATGGAGATGGTCCACGGTGAGCCGATCACCACGTTCTCCGATGGCCGGGGTCTCGACGTCGAGGAACGGATCAGGCTGTTCGAGCAGGTCCTAGCCGCGGTCCAGTTCGCGCACGCAAACCTGGTGCTCCACCGGGATCTCAAGCCCTCCAACGTCCTGGTGACCTCGGGAGGCGACATCCGCTTACTGGATTTCGGCATCGCCAAGCTGCTCGCGGCGGACGCGCCCGCTCCGCAGGGAACGGTCACGGAGTACGCCGGGCGAATCCTCACCCCGGCATACGCGAGCCCCGAGCAGGTCCTCGGACAACCGCTCAGCACTGCCAGCGATGTCTACACGCTGGGGGTGGTTCTCTTCGAGCTCCTGACCGGGAGGGCGCCGTACCACGTCGAGCTCTCCTCCGTCGCACAGCTCGAGCTCGCCGTCGTCCAGGGGGATCCCCTTCGCCCGAGCGCGGCCATCAACGACGACGCGGCAGGCCTCCGCCGAACCACCCGGCGAAAGCTCGCGCGTCAGCTCGCCGGCGACCTCGATACGGTGGTGGGCAAAGCGCTCGCCAAGCGTCCCGGAGACCGCTACGGCAGCGCCTCGGCGCTGGCGGAGGACCTCCAGCGGGTGCTGGCCAAGCAGCCGGTTCAGGCCCGCCCACCCTCGACGCTGTACCGGGTGAACCGCTTCCTGCGCCGCCACCGTTGGGCGTCGCTGGCGACGGCGACGGCGATCCTGGCCCTGCTCGCCTCGACCGCGGTTGCTGTCCGCCAGGCCCAGCTCGCGCAGGCGCAGACCCGCCACGTCTCGGCGGTGCGGGACTTCCTCCTCGACGTGCTCTCGGCTGCTGACCCCGCCAGAGCGAGCGGGAAGCCTCCCACAGAAGTGACGGTTCTGGAGGCGGTGGATGCCGCAGCCAGCAGCATGGGGACTCAGCTCGACCAGCAGCCGGAGACGAAGGTGCAGATCCTCACCTCGCTCTCCAGCGTGTACTCCAGCCTCGACAAGACCGACCGAAGCCTCACCCTGCTCGAGCAGGCCCTGGTGGCCGCGGAGAAGAGTGGCCCCACGCCCAACCGAATCGAGGCCGAGGTGCTGCTGCGACTCGCGAGCACCAACATGTTCGCCGGTCGTTACGACGCTGCCGCGCCCTGGCTCGACCGGGCCGAGGCGGCGTTTGCCGTGCTCGGGGACACCGAGTCCGAGGCATACGCCCAGGCATTGAAGCTCCGCGGAAACATGCTGCGCCGCGGAGATTCGCCCGACTTTCCCCGTGCCGTCGCGGTCCTGGAACGGGCGGCGGCGCTGTTCCGGAAACGCTATCCGCAGAGCGAGGGCCGGCTCGGCACGCTCTTCTATCTCGCTCAGACCCTCCGTGCCGAGGGCCAGCCGGACCGTGCGGAAACGGCCGCCGACGAGGCGGTGGCGGTCGCCGCGGAGCTTCCTCAGCGTGGCTTCCAGATTCCCAACGCTTATTCGCTCCGTGCCGAGATCCGCGACAGCAAC
>Ga0318562_10001363_pt1 | contig 11029 bp, 8 predicted proteins | sample GRESIP066b5f18_FD_203688 | JGI IMG/M metagenome (GOLD analysis project Ga0318562, IMG submission 203688) | Tropical soil microbial communities from Luquillo Experimental Forest, Puerto Rico - GRE.SIPMG.066b5f18 | ecosystem: Environmental > Terrestrial > Soil > Tropical forest > Bulk soil...
TTCACAGACCTCGCGTCCCTGCTGGGTGATGTCCAGCCGTCCGGAAACCGCATTGGCCAGACGAAGAATCCCGAATCCGAGCCGGTACTTGCCCCGGTCGTGGGCCTGCTCGACCATCTCGTGTTCCTCGAGCGCAGCGAGCAGCCGCGAAACCGTCGACTTGTGCACCCCGATCTCGGCGGCCAGCTCGGTCACCCCGGCCTCCCCGAGACGGGCAAGAATCTCCAAGACGAACAGCGCGCGGTCGACCGATTGGACGCCGCTGCCACCGCCGGCTTCTGAGCTCTCGTTGCTCATAGCGCAACAGTATATGAAGCCGGTTGCGTCATACGCGTCTACAACCGACGTTGCATCAGACGATGGCGCGGATGGCTTCCTCGAATCCGGTCACGTGTTGCAGTGCGATCGCGGCGGCCGCATCGCCGTCTCCCGCGGCGATGGCCCGCAACAGATCCGTGTGCTCGCCCACGTGTCGAGCCACGGTGGGAAGCCGGTCGAGGAACAGGCAGAAGATCCGCGTCGCGAGGTTGTCGTACCGAATCAGGACGTCCTCGAGATGAGGATTGCCGGTGGCGCGGTAGATGGCGCGATGCACCCGCAGGTCCCATCGCATGAGTTCGTGCCGATCGATGTTCTCGATGTTCAGCGCGGCGGTTCGCTCAGCCAGATCGAGCAGGTGTTCACACATAGCGGCGGAGGCGTTGTCGGCCGCGGCGCGGGCCGCGACCGGCTCGAGGTTGACGCGGATCTGCGAGATGTGGCGAAGCTCGGCCACATCGACCCCGGTGGCAAAGGTGCCGCGGCGCGGGAACGACACCACCAACCGATCGGATTCCAGCCGCTTGAGTGCCTCGCGAACCGGCGTGCGGCCCAGTTTGAGCTGTGCGGCAAGGTCGCTCTCGACAATCGCCTCGTTGGGGCGGATATCGAGCATGATCAGCTTGTCCTGGATGACGAGATATGCCTGATCGGCGAAAGACATTGCCGCAAGATCGACTTCGCCGAGCGATTCCACACCGACAACCGTCACTGACCGATCCCTTCACGACGCGACGAATCCCGCAATCCTGGCAACTGATCTGATCTTGCTGCGCCAATGATATATCAGTTACCTGGGCGCGCGGCTACAGCAGCGCTCGGATCGCCTGCTCGAATCCGGTGACGTGGGCGAGCGTCAGGGCGGCTGCGGCCTCCCCGTCCCCGGCGACGATCGCCTGCAAGAGGCCGATGTGCTCGCGGACGTGACTCGCGACGTCGGGCAGTCGGTCGAGAAACAGACACCAGATCCGCGTCGCGTGAGCATCGAGGCCGACAAGGATCGTCTCGAGGTGCGGATTGCCTGAGGCGCGGTAGATCTCGCGATGGACATGTACGTCGTGTCGCAGCACCTCGCGAGGGTCGTCGGTGTCGTCGATGCCGACGATCGCCTCGGCGAGCGAGGTGAGTCGCGCCCTCGATTCCGACGAGGCCGTGCGGGCAGCGCGGGCGGCGGCCATCGGTTCCAGTTGCTTGCGGATTTCGGAGATGTCGGCGAGGTCGGTCATGTCCACTGCGGTGGCGAAGGTACCGCGACGCGGGTAGGCGATGACCAGACGATCGCGCTCGAGGCGCTTCAGCGCCTCACGGACAGGAGTGCGGCCAAAGCCGAGTTCGGCGGCAAGGCGCTCGTCATTGATCGGCTCACCGGGCCGGATGTCGAGCATCACCAGGCGTTCCCGCAGGATTTCGTAGGCGCGGTCCGCATTGGTTTCTGCGCCGTCCTCGCCATCAACGAACGACAACTCCGAGAGGGTCATCGCCGCTCCCTTCTAATCTTGACCGGCCTATTGACGTGGTCGCGTTCTGATCTTAGTCTATCCCACAGTTGATATATTAGTAAACGATCAACTGGAATGTCAGAAAGGCGACCATGACTCTCGACACTGCAGGACTGGCCACGGCACGGGCCGCCAACCCCATCTTGAGCGAAGGGCTCGCCGAGCTTGATCCCGACGTCTATCGCGCGATCGCCGACGAGCTGAACCGTCAGCAGAGCACTCTTGAGATGATTGCCAGCGAGAACTTCGCGCCGTTGGCCGTGATGCAGGCGCAAGGCTCGGTGCTGACCAACAAGTACGCCGAGGGTTACCCCGGACGGCGCTACTACGGCGGCTGCGAACACGTCGACGTGACCGAGCAACTCGCCATCGACCGACTCAAGAACCTCTTCGGCGCCGAATTCGCCAACGTGCAACCGCATTCCGGCGCGCAAGCCAACGCCGCGGTGATGGCCGCATTGCTCACCCCGGGTGACACCATCCTCGGCCTCGCCCTGCCCCACGGCGGCCATCTCACGCACGGGATGAAGCTGAACTTCTCCGGCAAGCTCTACGACGTCGCCGCCTACCACGTGTCCGAGGACGACCACCGGGTGGACATGGCCGAGGTCGAGCAGTTGGCCCGCGAGCGTAAGCCCAAGCTGATCCTGGCCGGGTGGTCGGCGTACCCACGGCAGCTCGATTTCGCCGAATTCCGGCGCATCGCCGACGAAGTGGGCGCCTACCTGATGGTCGATATGGCGCACTTCGCCGGTCTTGTGGCCGCCGGGCTGCATCCCTCACCCGTCCCCCACGCACACGTGGTCACCTCCACCACGCACAAGACGCTCGGCGGTCCGCGCGGTGGGATCATCCTCACCAACGACGAAGCGCTGGCCAAGAAGATCAACTCTTCGGTGTTCCCCGGCCAGCAGGGCGGTCCGCTCGAACACGTCATCGCCGCCAAGGCGGTCTCGTTCAAGCTCGCCGCCGAGCCGGAGTTCCGTGAGCGCCAGCAGCGCACCCTCGATGGCGCGAAGATTCTCGCCGAGCGCCTTCTGCAGGAGGATTCACGCAGCGCGGGCATCAACGTGGTGTCCGGTGGCACCGACGTCCACCTCGTTCTCGTCGACCTTCGCGAGTCCGAACTCGACGGGAAGCAGGCAGAAGATCGCCTGCACCGGGTTGGAATCACGGTGAACCGCAACGCTGTTCCGTTCGACCCGCGGCCGCCGATGGTCAGCTCGGGTGTGCGCATCGGCACCGCGGCGCTGGCGACCCGCGGTTTCGATATCGACGGCTTCCGTGAGGTCGCCGACATCATCAGCCTCGCACTGCGGCCCAGCGCCGACGACGCCGACCTCGACGCGCTGCGCGATCGGGTCGACGTACTTTCGCGGCGCTTCCCGCTCTACCCGAACCTGACGGAGGCCTCGCTATGAGCCAGCCGACGCCCCCCGGCGCACACCTGCCCGACCATCCCGAATTCCTCTGGCGTACGCCCGAACCGAAGAAGAACTACGACGTCGTAATCGTCGGTGGCGGCGGGCACGGTCTGGCGACGGCGCACTACCTGGCCAAGAACCACGGCATCACCAATGTCGCGGTGCTCGAGCGCGGCTGGCTTGCCGGCGGCAACATGGCGCGTAACACCACCCTGATCCGGTCAAACTACCTGTGGGACGAGAGCTCACGCATCTATGAGCATTCGCTCAAGCTGTGGGAAGGCCTCGAAGAGGATCTCGGATACCCGATCCTGTTCAGCCAGCGCGGTGTGCTCAACCTCGCGCACAGCCTGCAAGACGTCCGCGACAGCGTGCGGCGCGTCGAGGCCAACAAGCTCAACGGCATCGACGCACAGTGGGTCGATCCCGACGAGGTGAAGAAGCTATGCCCGATCGTCAACATCTCCAACGACATTCGCTACCCCGTGCTCGGTGCGACATACCAGCCGCGCGCAGGCATCGCCAAACACGACTACGTCGCGTGGGGATTCGCTCGCAGGGCCGACGAGGCCGGTATCGACATCATCCAGAACTGTGAGGTCATCGGGTTCGATACCGACGGCGACAAGGTGGCCGGGGTGCGTACGACGCGCGGCACCATCGGCGCAGGCCGGGTCGCGCTGTGCGCGGCCGGGCACACCTCGACGTTGACCGACATGCTTGGCATCCGCACGCCGTTGCAGAGCCATCCTCTCCAGGCGCTGGTTTCCGAGCTGCTCGAGCCTGTCCACCCGACGATCGTGATGTCGAATGCCGTGCACGTCTATGTATCTCAGGCCCACAAGGGCGAGCTGGTGATGGGCGCCGGCGTCGACTCCTACAACGGCTACGGCCAGCGCGGCGCGTTCCACATCATCGAACGCCAGATGGCGGCCGCCGTTGAGCTGTTCCCCATTTTCGCTCGCGCACACCTGTTGCGCACCTGGGCAGGCATCGTCGACGTCTGCCCGGACGCCTCCCCCATCGTCGGCCGCACCCCATACGAGAACCTGTATCTCAACGCCGGTTGGGGCACAGGCGGATTCAAGGCGACACCGGGTATCGGTTGGTGCCTTGCCGACACGATCGCCAACGACGCGCTGCACCCCTACATCACCCCGTTCGGCCTCGACCGGTTCGTGACCGGTGCGCTGGTCGACGAACACGGCGCCGCGGGCGTCGCGCACTGAAACCGCAAGCACGCTGAAATCGAGTACAGGACAGACACATGCAACTCATCGAATGCCCGTGGTGCGGGCCCCGCGAAGAGACCGAATTCCATTACGGCGGCGAGGCTCACGTCGCCTATCCCGAGGACCCACAGGCGTTGACCGACGAGCAGTGGGCGCACTACGTGTTCTTCCGGAGCAACCCCAGGGGCCTGTTCTCCGAGCGGTGGACTCATAGCGCGGGTTGCCGCCGCTGGTTCAACGCCGTCCGTGATACCGCCACCTACCGATTCCAGCGCGTCTACCGCGTCGACGAGCAGAGGCCGACGATCTGATGAACGCACCTTTCCGCACCAGCCAGGGTGGACGCATCGCGCGTGACACCACCCTTACCTTCACCTTCAACGACCGTGAGCTGACCGGACACGTCGGTGACACCCTCGCGTCTGCACTGCTCGCCAACGGCGTGCACGGGGTGACCAGCAGCATCAAACTCGGCCGTCCACGCGGCTTCACCGCCGCGTGGGCCGAGGACACCGGGGGCCTTGTCCAGATCGAACACCCCTTCCCAGAGCCCATGCTGCTCGCGACCACCGTCGAACTGTTCGATGGCCTTGTCGCGCGGGGTATTCCGGGCCAGGGACGGCTGGCGGAGATAGCCGACACCGCAAAGTACGACGCGACACACGTGCACACTGACGTGCTCGTCGCCGGTGCGGGACCGGCCGGATTGGCAGCCGCGTTGACGGCGGCACGCGCCGGGGCGCGGGTCGTGTTGATCGACGAGCAAAGCGAGGCGGGCGGCGCGCTTCTTGGCTCGACCGACCAGATCGATGGCAGGCCGGCGATGGACTGGGTAGCCGATGCTGCGGCTGAACTCGCGACCTATCCCGACGTGCTGCATCTGCAGCGCACTACCGCCTTCGGCCACTACGACGACGGCTTCGTCCTTGCGCTGCAACGACGTACGGATCACCTGGGCGCCGACGCACCAGCTGCCGTGAGCAGGCAACGGGTGTGGCGGATCCGCGCGCGCCACATCGTGGTCGCCGCGGGCGCACACGAGAGGCCCGTCGTATTCACCGACAACGACAGGCCGGGCATCATGCTCGCCAACGGGGCGCGGACGTTCCTGCATCGCTACGGCGTCAAGGTCGGCGAGCACGGTGTCGTCTTCACCACCAACGACAGCGCGTACCGGGCGGCTTTCGACCTGCACGACGCGGGCGTGTCGATCAACGCGATCGTCGATGCCCGCCCAACCGTCACACAGGACCTCCGCGACGAGTGCACCGCACGCGGCATCACGATCCATCCGGGGTCGGTGGTCAGCGGAACGCGCGGCGATGCACGCATCACCCACGCGATCGTTGACCGGCCGGGCGAGGACACCGCTCCTGTCGTCATCGCCTGTGATGTGCTGCTCGTCAGCGGTGGCTGGAATCCGGCGGTTCACCTGTTCAGCCAGGCCCGCGGCAAGCTGCGCTACGACGACGCCATCGGCGCGTTCGTACCCGGCGAAACGCTCAACGCGGTCAGCGTCGTCGGCTCCGCAGACGGCGTATTCGACCTACCCGGCTGCCTGCGCAGCGGCCGCGAGGCGGCGGCCGCAGCGGTCACCACGCTCGGTTTCTCGTCAGCATCGGAACCCGTTGCGGGCGAGGGTGATCCGGCTCCAGCCGAAGCCCCAGGTGTCGTGGTGTGGTACGTGCCCGACGCGAAGGCCGCGACCCGTCAGTTCGTCGACGTCCAGCGCGACGCCACGGTGGCGGACCTGGTCCGCGCGGTGGGGGCGGGCATGCGATCGATGGAGCACATCAAGCGCTACACGACGATCGGCACCGCGCACGATCAAGGCAAGACGTCCGGCGTCGTCGCCTCCGGCATCACATCCGACCTGCTCGGCGTCCCGATGGAGGACCTCGGCGTCACCACATTCCGTCCCCCCTACACGCCGGTGGCGTTCGCCGCGCTCGCGGGCCGCGACCGCGGCCACATGTTCGACCCAGAGCGGGTGACCGCGGTGCACGAATGGCACGTCGACCGCGGGGCGGTGTTCGAGGACGTCGGCATGTGGAAGCGTCCGCGCTACTACCCGCTACCGGGCGAGGACATGGAGACCGCGGTGCTGCGTGAATGCGCAGCCGTCCGAGGCGGAGTCGGCATCCTCGACGGGTCAACGCTCGGCAAAATCGACGTCCAGGGGCCCGACGCAGGACAGTTCCTCGACCTGCTCTACACGAACATGATGAGCACGCTCAAGGTCGGCATGGTCCGCTACGGCGTGATGTGTGGTGTCGACGGCATGGTCATCGACGACGGCACCGTCATGCGCTTGGCCGACGACCGGTTCATGGCCTTCACCACTACCGGTGGTGCGGCACACATCCTCGAGTGGATGGAGGAGTGGCTGCAGACCGAGTGGCCGCACCTGAGGGTGCGCCTGACGTCGGTCACCGAGCAGTGGCACACCTTCCCCGTCGTCGGCCCGAAGTCGCGCGACGTCGTCGGCTCTGTGTTCGAGGGCCTTGACGTCAGCAATGACGCCTTCCCGTTCATGGCCTGGCGGGACACCGAACTCGACGGCGTGCACGTGCGCGTCGCCCGGGTCAGCTTCTCCGGCGAGCTCGCGTACGAAGTCAACGTCATGGGTTGGTATGCGACCGCGCTGTGGGAGCGGCTGATCGCAGCAGGCGAACGCCACGGGATCACCCCCTACGGCACCGAGACGATGCACGTGCTGCGCGCCGAAAAGGGCTACCCGATCATCGGGCAGGACACCGACGGCACGATCACCCCGCAGGATCTCGGGATGAGCTGGGCGGTGTCGAAGAAGAAGCCAGATTTCGTCGGCAAGCGCTCGTTCACGCGCAGCGAGAACCTGAACCCTTTGCGCAAGCAGTTCGTCGGGCTGCTGCCCACCGATGCGGATACCGTGCTGCCAGAGGGCGCCCAGATCATCGAGTACATCGACGACGGTGAGCTGCCGCCACCGCCGGTGCCGATGCTCGGGCACGTCACGTCAAGCTACCGCAGCGCCGAATTGGGGCGCCCGTTCGCGCTCGCCCTCGTCAAGGGCGGCCACGCCCGCATCGGAGACACCTTGCACGTACCGGTGGACGGCACCCTTGTGCCCGTCGAGGTCACCGGCTCCGTCCTCGTCGACCCAGAAGGAGCTCGCCGCGATGGCTGACACCCTCACCCGCCGTAGCCCGTTACAGAGTTGGGAACCGCGTTTCGCGAGCTTGCCGTCCTCGGCGAGCCTCGTCGAGGAGCCGTTCGCCACGATGGTCGACCTCTGGGTCGACGCTTCGGGCCCAGGCGGCGCGGCGGCCGCCGACATACTCGGCGTTGACATGCTGCCTGCCACGCCGTCCACCACCGTGCCCGGTCGCGACACCACGGTGATCTGGTTCGGCCCGCAGGAATGGCTGATCACGTCGGAAGGCCGTGCCGATGAAGAGCTCGAGGCGACGTTGCGCGAGACGGTGTCCGAGCACGGGGGCGCAGCGGTCGACGTCTCCGCCCAGCGCACCACCCTTCGGCTTCGGGGCGCACATGCGCGGGACGTCATCGCGAAGGGCTGCTCGCTGGACCTGCACCCGGCGGTGTTCGGACCAGGTGCCGCCGCGCAGACGATGCTCGGCCAGACCGGAGTTGTGCTGATCCCGTTGAGCGACAACGGAACCGATTACCGCATCATCGTGCGGTCGTCGTTCGCCGGATATCTCGCCGACTGGCTGATCGACGCCGCCGAGGAATTCGGCGTCGATTGATGACCGGCTCACGAGACGACGGTTATTGACGACGAATCGGTCCGGATTTTCGTCATCTTCCGCAGTCTCGGCGCGACCAACTGATGTAACTTCGTTGATAACTGACATCTCAGATAGGTCGCGTCGTGTATCAAAAAGGGAGGTGGTCGACATGGCGGGTGCGCGCTCGAATCGCCCGTCGGTGAAGCCTCCTGCCTCCAGCCCGCTGCTGTCCGATCAGGCCTACGAAGCGATCCGCGACAAGATCGTCTCTCTGGAGATCCCACCCGGAGCTCCCATCGAGGAGGAGCAGCTCGCCGCCGAACTCGGCGTCGGCAGGACACCGGTGCGGGAGGCGATCAAACGCCTGGCATACGGCCGGCTGGTCGTCGTCTACCCACGCAGCGGAAGTTACGCAGCGGACCTCGATCTGGCCGACCTCGAGGCGATCTGCGACATGCGCGAACGCCTGGAAGGCCTTGCGGCCGAACGTGCGGCGACCGAGGCGCGCTACGAGGAGCGTCAGGAACTGCAGTCATTACTCGACGATGTCATGGCTTGCACCGACCCCGCGCAGCTGCTCGACCTCGACGCGCTGGTGCACCGGGCGATACACCGGATGGCGCACAACCCGTATCTGCTCGACAGCCTGACCCAGAGCCTCGACCTGTCGCTACGCATGTGGAACCTCGCCCGCGAGCGACTCCCCGATCTCGACCATCATGTGCACGGCCAGGCGGAGATTCTTCAGGCGATCCTCGATCGCAACGGCACCCGAGCCCGCCAGCTGGCCGAGGCCCACGTGCGGGAGTTCGAGGACGACATCCGGAAGATGTTCTGACGCCCTAGGTTCGGCGTTCCAGCCGGATGGTGACGGCCTTCGAGACGGGGGTGTTCGAACCGCGGGCGACGTGGTCGAGCGGGATCAGCTGGTTGGTTTCCGGATAGTAGGCCGCGGCATTTCCCCGCGGCGTCGGATACGGCACGAGGCGGAAGTCCTCCGCGCGCCGTTCCTCGATGCCGCCGCAGGGAAGCGGCCATTCCGACACCAGGTCGACGCGATCACCGTCAGCGAATCCGGCATCGGTGATGTCATCCGGGTGGCAGAACACGACCCTGCGCCCGCCTTTCACACCGCGATAGCGGTCGTCGAGACCGTAGATGGTGGTGTTGTACTGATCGTGGCTGCGCATCGTCTGCAGGATCAGCCTCCCGGGCGGCACAGGCAGCCAGTACAACGCATTGGCCACGAAGTTGGCCTTGCCGTTGGCGGTGGCGAACCGGCGTTCGTCGCGCGGCGGGTGAGGCAGCACGAAGCCATCGCGTTGGCGCACACGGCTGTTGAAGTCGGCGAAGCCAGGAACGACGCGTGAGATGGATTCGCGGATCCGGTCGTAGTCGGCCTGGAAATCCGCCCACGGCACTACGTGCTCGCGACCGAGCAATGCCTGGGCCAGTCCGCACACGATCGAGACCTCGCTGCGCAGATGGTTGCTGACCGGCTTCAGGCTGCCACGGGAGAGGTGCACGACCGACATCGAATCCTCGACGCTGACAACTTGTTTGCGGCCGCCAGTGACATCCTTGTCGGTCCTGCCAAGCGACGGAAGGATCAGCGCGGTGCGCCCAGCGACCAGATGCGATCGGTTGAGCTTGGTCGAAACCTGCACGGTGAGAGCGCAATTGCGAAGCGCCGCCTCGGTGACCTCGGTGTCGGGGGTGGCACTGACGAAATTACCTCCCATCGCCATGAACACCGACACCCTGCCGTCGCGCATCGCGCGGATGGCGTCGACGGCGTCGTAGCCGTGCTTGCGCGGACTTGCGATGCCGAACTCCGAGTCGAGCGCGGCAAGGAACGACTCGGGCATCTTCTCCCAGATACCCATCGTGCGGTCACCCTGCACGTTGGAGTGCCCGCGTACCGGGCACACCCCGGCGCCGGGCTTGCCCATCATGCCCTGCATCAGCAGAAGGTTGGTCGCGTCCTGGATGGTCGCGACGCCGTGGGTCTGCTGTGTGAGGCCCATTGCCCAGCAGATGATGGTCGCCGAGGATGCCATCAACGCGGCGGCTGTCCCTTCGAGCTCGGGGAGGGACAGCCCTGTCGCGGCGAGCACGGTGTCGATGTCCACTGCCCGGATGTGCTCGGCGTAGGCGTCGAATCCCGCGCAGTGGTCGGCGATGAACGCCGCGTCAAGCACTGTGCCGGGGTTGCGGTCCTCAGCCTCGAGCAGTAGCTTGGCCAGCCCCTGGAACAGCGCCTGATCGCCACCGATGCGGATCTGCAGGAATTCGTCGGCGATGACGACACCGTCACCGATGACGCCGTGCGCCTTCTGCGGATCCTTGAACCGCAGCAGCCCCGCCTCTGGCAGCGGGTTGATCGCGATCACCTTGGCGCCGTTGGCCTTTGCCTTCTCCATTACCGAGAGCATGCGCGGGTGATTGGTGCCGGGGTTCTGGCCTGCGATCAGGATCAGGTCGGCATTTTCGAGGTCGGGCACCGATACCGACCCCTTGCCGATGCCGATACTCTGCTGCAATGCGGCGCCAGACGACTCGTGGCACATGTTCGAGCAGTCCGGCATGTTGTTGGTGCCGAAGCTGCGGATCAGCAGTTGGTAGAGAAACGCCGCCTCGTTCGACGTTCGGCCCGACGTGTAGAACGCCGCTTCGTCCGGCGAGTCCAGCGCCCGTAGTTCGTCGGCGATCAACTTCAGCGCCGCGTCCCAGTCGATCGGCTCGTAATGTGTCGCACCCTCGCGCAGCACCATCGGGTGGGTCAGCCGCCCCTGCTGGCCGAGCCAGTAGTCGGTGTGCTC
>Ga0318562_10001364_pt1 | contig 11027 bp, 11 predicted proteins | sample GRESIP066b5f18_FD_203688 | JGI IMG/M metagenome (GOLD analysis project Ga0318562, IMG submission 203688) | Tropical soil microbial communities from Luquillo Experimental Forest, Puerto Rico - GRE.SIPMG.066b5f18 | ecosystem: Environmental > Terrestrial > Soil > Tropical forest > Bulk soil...
CTTCGACATGCCGACGCTCGAGCCGCCGATCGGGACGGGCCCCTACATCGTTGCCGAGGTGCAGCCGGGGCAGCGCCTGATCCTGCGCCGCAATCCCGACTATTGGGCGCGGGATCTGCCCGTCCAGCGCGGCCTGTTCAATTTCGACGAGATCGAGATCGACTATTATCGTGACGCCGACACGTCCTTCGAGGCGTTCAAGGCGGGGCTCGTCGATTTTCGTCAAGAGACCGACGCCGGTCGCTGGATGAGCGCCTATGATTTTCCCGCCATCCGCGACGGTCGCATCGTCAAGGAAAGCCTGCCCTATGGCTTGCCGAAGGGAATGGAGGGCTTCGCCTTCAATACGCGCCGGCAGATCTTTGCCGATCGTCGCGTGCGCGAAGCGCTCGGCCTGATGTTCGACTTCGACTGGATCAATGCCAGCCTTTATGGCGGGCTCTATCGCCGCTCGCGAAGCTTCTTCGATGATTCCGAGCTCGCCTCCACCGATCGCCCGGCGAATGCCGGCGAACGGGCGCTGCTCGCGCCCTTTCCCGGCGCAGTGCGCCAGGACATCCTCGAAGGCGGCTGGGAACCGCCCGTGACCGACGGTTCGGGGCGCGACCGGACGACAGCGCGGCGAGCGCTCGCACTCCTCGGCGAAGCCGGCTACGCCATCAAAGATGGCGCGCTCGTCGAGCGCACGAGCGGCCGGCCCTTCACCTTCGAGATCCTGGTGCAGAGCCAGCCGCAGGAACGGCTGTCGCAGATCTACGCCGACAGCCTCAAGCGCATCGGGATCGACGCCACCGTCCGCCTCGTCGATGAGGTGCAGTACCAGCGCCGCCGCCAGAAATTCGATTTCGACATGCTGATTGCCGCCTGGCTCGCCACCCCATCGCCTGGCTATGAGCAGCGCTTCCTCTGGGGCTCGCAGAGCGCAGACCAGGAAGCGTCCTACAACCTCGCCGGCGCGCGCTCACCTACTATCGACGCGATGATTGCGGCCATGGTCGCAGCCAAGACCCATGAGGAGTTTGTCGATGCCGTGCGAGCTTACGACCGCGTCCTATTGTCAGGCTTCTATATCGTTCCGCTGTTCTATACGCACGAGCAATGGATCGCCTATTCGAACAAGCTCGCACATCCGAAGTACATTCCGTTATTCGGGGTGACAATCGACAACTGGTGGCAGAAGCAGCGCTGACGACGAGCCTGGCGAGCAGTATGGCCTGGCCGGGGCCGACCAGAGTGGCCGCCAAGGCAGCTTGGCGCTGCTCATCACACCTGGCGCAATCGATCGACTAAAAGCTGAGTTGCACCTTCATCGATCGACTGCGGTCACCTGCCATCTGGAAAGCCTCGGCCGCCTCGCTCAATCCATATATACCAGTCAACAGCGGCATCACGTCGACCCTGCGGCGATTGATAAGATCGACTGCAAGCCCGAATTCGGAGTGGAAGCGGAATGTTCCGCGGAACTCGATCTCCTTACTGACGATAAGATTCTGAGGGATCGAGACATCGCCGCCGAGACCGAGCTGGACTAGGACCCCGCGAGGCTTCAGGGTCTGCAGGCCGGAGCGTACCGCCGCCCGGTTTCCGGACGCCTCGAACTGCATGTCGAAGTAGCCCTTCCCTGCCGCATAGGAGTCCAGATGCTCGACATGGGTGGCGACATTGATCACCCGGTCGGCGCCTGCCCGGGAAGCCATGGCAAGGGGGGCGTCCATCACGTCGGTGGCGACGACCTCCTGCGCCCCGTGAAGGCGCGCGGCCAGGATCGTTAGAACACCGATCGGGCCGCAGCCGGTGACAAGGACACGCTTGCCCAGGAGAGAAGCTGCTCTGCTGACGGCATGTAAGGTGACTGCAAGAGGCTCGGCGAAAGCGGCTTCGCTTGCGCTGATGCCATCGGCAACCCTGTGACACTGCCAGGCTTCCGCGACCAATCGCTGGCGAAACGCTCCCTGGACATGCGGCATCGGCATGGCGCTGCCGTAGAAGCGCATGTCGAGGCAGTGGTTCTGATGTCCCTGCAAGCAATATTCGCACGCATTGCACGGCCGGCTCGGCGATACCGCCACGCGGTCACCTGTCGCGAGCCCGGATACGCCGGCGCCAAGCCGCGTAATCCGTCCGGCGACTTCATGGCCAAGGATCATCGGCTCGCGCAGCCGCACCGTTCCGAAGCCACCGTGATTGTAGTAGTGCAGATCCGATCCGCATATTCCGCCAGCTTCGATCGCGATCTCGACCTGCCCCGGGCCCGGATCTTCCGCCGGCCCGTCCTCGATACGAAGGTCGCGCGCCGCATGGATGACGACTGCTCTCATCAGAGTTCCCTCACCTCGAAATCCCTCGAAAGACGCCGGGCGCGACCGCGTCGTCGGTCCTGTCCGCAACCGTGCCGATATCCTGCCCTTGTCGCTACAAGGTGGTCGTGATGCCACCATCGACAAACAGCGTGTGCCCATTGACGAATGAGGAGGCGCGGCCAGACAGGAAGACGACAGCGCCGACGAGCTCGTCGACATTCCCCCAACGTGCGGCGGGAGTCCGCTTCTCGAGCCAGGCGGAGAATTCAGCGTCATCCACGAGCGGCTGATTGAGGGGCGTCTTGAAATAGCCGGGCGCGATGGCGTTGATCTGCAAGCCGTGCTTGGCCCAATCGGCGCACATCCCCCGCGTCAGATTTCTGACGGCACCCTTAGTCGCCGTGTAGGGCGCGATGCCGGGTCGCGCTAATTCGCTTTGAACCGAAGCGATATTCACGATCTTGCCTCGCCCGCGGTCGATCATTCGGCGAGCGACGGCCTGGCTGACATGGAAGACGCTCGAGACATTCGTCGCGAGCAGCTGGTCCCAGCGCTCGGGCGGATAATCCTCCAGCGGCGAGCGAAATTGCATCCCGGCATTGTTCACGAGGATATCAATGGGACCGATCGTCTCCTCTATCTTCGCAACCGCGGGACGGACCTCGGCCGGACGGGTGACATCGAAGGCGACGGCCGAGGCACGATGGCCGTCGGCGACCAGCGCCGAGGTGGCGGCCGACAGCTTGCTCGCTTCACGTCCGTTGAGGACGATCTCGCAACCATGCTCGGCAAGGCCGCGCGCGAGAGCGAAGCCGATCCCCTGCGATGAGCCCGTCACCAATGCGCGTAATCCCGCGAGATTGAAGAGGGGAAGCAGCGTATCGCTCATATGGGCTCCTGGCACAGGTTTCGATCAGCGCGCGAGCGCTTCCCGATCTCGTCCATGCGGATTTGCAGAATCAGGGGATCGGCGTGAACTGAAGCTCGGAGATGGGAACGACCTTTTCGCTACGCACCATCTTGTATTCCGTCGCAGGGCCGAGCCACTTGTCCCAGATTTGATTGATCTCGCCGCTCTTGTCCAAGGCGACCAAGGCCTCATTGATCTTGGCCAGCAGCGCCGGCTCGTCCTTCTTCATGCCAACGCCGACCGGCTCGAGAAGCATGGGCTCCTCGATCATCTTCAGCGCGACGCCACTCTTCGACTCGGTGACGAGCTTGGTGATCGTCATTGTGTTGGCGACGATGCCGAGAGCCTTGTTTTGCTGGACGGCCATGAAAGCCGAGCCTGTGTCCTGGAAGGTCAGCGGATCGGAACCGTTGAGCTTGATCGCAAGCTCCGAGGTCGAGCCTTTGGTCGAAGCCAGTCTCTTGCCCTTGAAGTCGACTTTCCCCTTGCCCGGGTCACTGGCCCTCACCGCCAGCATTTCCTTGGCGACATAGTAAGGGTCGCTGAACTGGATCTGCTCGGCTCGGCCGAGCGTATAGGCAAGGTTGGCGACGGCGATGTCCACGCGACCGAGCTTGACCTCCGGAACGCGTGCTTCGACGGATAACGGCGTGATCTTGGCGGTCACGCCAAGTTGCTTGGCGATGGCCGAACACAGATCGACATCGAAGCCCACCATCTCGCGCGTCTTCGGATCAGGGGCGGCGAAGGGCGGCACGTCGGCGAAGGTGCCGCATCGGAGCTCCTTGCGCTGCATGATGTCTTGCAACTGATCTGCCCGCGCCGAGGCCGGCACTATGCCAAGACCTGCCGCGACGACGACCAGATGCAGGACCGAAACTCTCGAGAACATGATTGACCTCCTCTTGAATCGACTCGAAGCCAGGCTCAGTGGGAGCGCAGGTCTGAGAGAAACCGCTGCGCACGGGGATGGCTCGGATTGCTGAAGAACTCGGCGGGCTTCGCCGCTTCGAGGATGCTGCCGGCATCCATGAACCAGACCCGGTCGGCGACTTCGCGCGCGAAGCCCATTTCGTGGGTCACGCACATCATCGTCATTCCGTCATTCGCGAGACCGCGCATGACGGCGAGAACCTCGCCGACCATCTCGGGATCGAGCGCGCTGGTCGGCTCGTCGAACAGCATCGCGGGGGGCTCCATGGCGAGGGCCCGCGCGATGGCGACGCGTTGCTGCTGGCCGCCGGAGAGCTGTCCCGGATAAGCCCCCGCTTTCGAGGACAGGCCGACGCGCTCGAGCAGTGTCATCGCCTTGTCGCGGGCCGTCCCGCGATCGACGCCGTTGATCCTGATCGGAGACAGCGTGACATTCTCGAGAACGCTGAGATGCGGGAACAGGTTGAAGCTTTGGAACACGAAGCCGATACGGCTGCGTAGATGGTTGAGCTGCGCGCCCTTCATCTTGGCGTGGACATTCTGTCCGTCGAACATCAGTTCGCCGGATTGGATCTCCTCGAGCCGGTTCACTGTACGGATGAGCGTCGACTTGCCCGAGCCCGAAGGGCCGCACACCACCACGACCTCTCCGCGGGCGACTTCCGCGTTGATGTCGACGAGGGCCGGATAGTCTCCGTACCATTTGTTCACATGCGAGAATTTGATCACTTGCCGACCTCCCGAGCCACATCACCGAGCCTTGTCGCGGATGGGCCGCGAGCTGCTGGCGAGACCGTCGCTTGAGGGCCGGCGCGCCTCGCGGCGACGCGGCGCTCGAGCCAGTTCGCGAGCTGCGTGAGGCTCCAGCAGACACAGAAGTAGATGATGGCGAGAATCAAGAAGACTTCGAATGGCTTGGTCAGAAGCCTGTTGTTGATCTGACTTGCGGCGAATGTCAGCTCCGGAACATTGATGACATAGCCGAGCGTAGTCTCCTGAATTGTCGAAACGAATTGGCTCACGATGCTGGGCAGCACATTGAAGAGCGCTTGGGGCAGGATGACGTAGCGCATGGCGCTGAGATGGCTGTGGCCCAAGGCGCGCGCCGCATCTATCTGTCCCGCCGGGAGCGCCTGTATCCCCGCCCGCACCACCTCGCTCAGGAAAGCGCCCTCGTAGATCACGAGCGTGCACAGCATCGTGACGAAGCCTGGAACACTCCGTCCGATGAGCAGCGGAACCAGGAAATAAACCCAGAAGATCACCATCAGAAGCGGGATTCCCCGCATGACGTAGATGAGCGCGGTGGCTGACGAGCGTAGGGCCGCAAAGGGCGACAGCCGCGCCAGCGCGATCAGCACGCCAAGCGGGAAGGCGAGCGCGATGCCCAAGAGCGACAGCAGCATCGTCGCCGCCATGCCGCCGAGCGGCCCGTTGGGGTACTGGCCGATCAGCAGCAGCAGCCAATTGTCGCTGACGATCTGGTAGATCTCGGTGAGCATCGGTCAGCGCGCTCCTGCTGGCTTGGCGCGCCGGCTGAGCCACGCACCGAGCGCCATGAGAGAGAGCGAGCAGGTGAGATAGATGAGGGTCCCGATCAGATAGGTCTCGAAGGTGCGGAAGCTCTCATTCTCAACTTCCCTGACCGCATAGGTCAGTTCGGTTACTCCGATGGCCATTGCGAGGCTGCTGTTCTTGAACAGGGAGACCGTGTGGTTGACGAGCGCCGGTAGTGCGTTTCGAAGCGCTTGCGGCACCAGCACGAAGCGCATGGCGCTGATGTAGCCATGTCCCAGCGCTCGCGCCGCGTCGGCTTGGCCTGGTGGAATGGATCTGAGGCCGGAGCGCAGATCCTCGCTGAAATAGGCGGCCTGGCACAGGCCGAGCCCAATAATCGCGAAGGTCGCTTCCGCATTGTGCTGGCCGAGCCAGTCCTGGGCGACGCTCGGAAGCAGGCTCGATATGCCGAAATACCAGAATATCAGCTGCACCAGCGTCGGCACGTTGCGATGATAGGTGACATAGGCAGCAACCGCGCCCTCGCAGATGCGGCTCGGTGTCAGGCGGATCACCAAAAGGACGATGGCCAGGCTCATGGCGAGAAGCCAGGAGCTGAGCGCGACGATGATGGTCATCTCGAAACCAGCTGCGAGCATCCCCCTGAATTCGGGTTTCATCAGGATGGCCGAGAGGTCGAGACTGCTCATCGTGGCGCTCAGGAGGCCGCGTCGCCGGCTTGCGTCGCCGACGCCGAGGGCTTGGCGGTCGAGAGCCCGCCTGGCACCTGCAGCGTCGGCGTGATCTCCATATGGCCGATATTGACGGCGGCCGGAGCCGCGATCGCGAAGGCGATCGCATCGGCTATGTCTTTCGCTTCGGGCAGCTCATAGCCTTCGATGAAGCGCTCATGGGTCTCGCGCGAGTGGCCATGCACATGGGCGAAGATATCCGTCGCGATGCGGCCCGGGCAGATCTCGGTGACACGAACGCGCCGCCCGAATGCATCGATGCGAAGTTGGCGCGACAACATGCTGATCGCGGCCTTGGTGGCGTGATAGGCGGAATTGCCCGAGAAGTTATAGGCGCCGGCGATCGAGCTGATGTTGACGACATGGCCGCGGTCGCGCGCCACCATGCCGGGAACGATGAGGCGGCACAGATGCAGCACGGCGCGCAGATTGACGTCGACCAGAAGGTCGATGTCCTCGGCATCGGCCTTCAACAAGGGCTTCGGCCGATCGACCCCCGCATTGTTTACGAGGATGTCGAAACCGATCTCGGCGGTAAGCCGCGTCAGGCCCGGGAGATCCGTCACATCGAGCGCGTGAGCAATGCAGCCGGTGCGTTCGGCCAAGGCGTCGAGCTTTCGCGCACTGCGCGCCAGCCCGTGAACCTCCAGACCTTCCTTGCATAACCGCTCGACGACGGCGGCGCCGATACCGGACGACGCGCCGGTGACGAGAGCGGTTCGGTAATCGGAGAAGGGCATCGCAATCCCTCGCATCGATGAGCCACATTATCCGGCCGCCATCCGGCAGGCTAAGACGGAATGTCTGTGGCGGGATAAGGGGGTCTTATGTTTCCTGGTGCGGATCTTTGCTTCATCCGAGCTGGCGCGATATCGGAACGACTTTGCCGCCACTCGCCTCGATTTCCTTGCGAATGGTTCTTGCGAGGCCGACGGCGCCCTCCGTATCGCCATGCAGCAGAATGCTCGCCGGCCGCATCGGCAGCGTCTTGCCGCTGTAGGTCACGACCTCGCGCGCCTGAAGAACGCGCCGCACGCGTTCGCGAACGATTGCCTCGTCGTGAATGACGGAACGAGGCATCTTGCGAGGCACGAGCAGCCCGTCATCGCCATAGGCCCGGTCAGCGAGGAAGGTCGTGGCGACCCTGAGGCCGCAAGCCTCGGCCGCCATCTCCATGGCGCGGCTGGTCGACGAGATGATGATGAGCTGCGGATCGAAGGCGGCAACGGCTCGCACCAGGACAGCGGCGAGCTCTGCGTCCGCCGCAACCATATTGCCGAGCGCCCCGTGGAAGCTCATATGCGTCATGCCGCAGCCCTGAGCTCGGCAGATGCCGTGCAATGCACCGAGCTGGTAGACCACCATCGCGGCGAGCTCGGCAGGATCGATCTGCATCACGCGACGGCCGAAGCCCTGACGGTCCGGAAAGCCGACATGCGCGCCGACATCGATGGCCCGCTCCTTTGCACGCGCGACCGTGCGCTGCATGATCATCGGATCGCCGGCATGAAATCCACAGGCGAGATTGGCCGACGAAAGCACATCGAGAAGCGCGTCGTCATTGCCCATCGGCCATGGACCGAAGCCTTCGGCGAGATCAGCATTGAGGTCGATGTCCATCTCAATCCAGCTCCTTTGAGGCCTGCAGCTCGATGATATTCGTCCCGAAGCCGACGAGCGCTCCATGCGTTGAGAGCAGGGCCGCGACCTGCCCGTCCTGGGGCGCGCTCACGGGGACGAGCAGGGCCCCGATCTGGAGGAGCGCTAGGACCTGGCCGACGCTGACCCGACTTCCGGGCGGGGCGAGCGGCGTGTCGTGCATGGGATGGGTGTAGAGGAGGATGCCGACCGTCGGGGCCGTCACCATGAGACCCGGTGACCTGCAGGGCGCGTTGTTCGTGCGGTCGGTGACCGCGTCACATGACCCGGGCGGAAGGCTCTTCGGGTCAGCGCCGCCCGACAGTCTCAGCCTCCCCGTCGGGCCGCTGAGCTCGAACAGAGTTATCCCGGCATCGGCGAGCCAAGTCGATAACTCCTCGATGTGATCGAAGGGCATGTCAGTGTCGCCCTCTCTTCGCGCGATAGAGGTCCACCAGACGGCGCGCTTCGGCGAGCCAGCGCTCATTGGCGTCCAACGCCGCGACCGCCTCGTCCCAGCTCGATTCGACGAAACGGATCCTGCTGCCGATCGGCGCCTGACCGAGGCGCCAGAGATCGGCCTCGATGACCGTTGCGATCTTCGGATAGCCTCCGGACGGCTGGGCATCGCGCATCTGCACGATCGGCTGCCCGCCGGGTGGAACCTGGATCACCCCAGGAACGATGCCGTGCGAACGCAACTCGATCGGAGCCGCCGGAATGAGCGGCGTGCCCTCCAGGCGAAACCCGTAACGATCGCTTTGCGGCGTGATCTTCCATGGCTCGCGCCAGAAGCGTTCCGTCGCCTCCTGGGTATATCCGCCATATTCGGCGGCCGTGAGGACCCGGATAGCCGGCAGACCGTCGAGGCGCATCGGCATCGCGACAGCTGGCGGGCAGAGACCAAATCCTGAGGATGTCGCTTCGCGATCCGCGCCTGTGGCGAGCCTGTCGCCGGAACGCAAGGCCCGCCCCTCGAGCCCGCCAAAAGCCCCACGCAACTGGGTGCTGCGCGAGCCGAGCACGACCGGGACATCCACGCCGCCTGCGAGGCACAGATAGGCGCGGCTAGCCGGCCAGGCACCGCGGCCCGGGAAACCGAGTCGCAGCACCTGTCCAGCCTTGCCGGCCTGAACCCACCAGGGGGGCAGCGGCACTCCGTCGAGCCTGGCATTGCAATCGGCGCCGGTCACTGCGAAAGCGCAGTCTTCGAGGAAGCGAGCCTCAAACGGAAAGATCTGGACCTCGACGGCGGCCGCCTGTTCCGAATTGCCTAGGAGGATATTGCCTGCCGACAGGGCAAGGCCGTCCATTGCGCCGGAGACACCGACACCCCATTTCAGCGCGCCCCTGCGCCCGATATCCTGCACGGTCGCCAATGCGCCGGTGGACATGATCTCGATCATCGGATCACATCCGCAATTGTGAAGCGGATACTGTCGCCTGGTCGAAGCAGAGCGGGTGGATCGAGCGCCGGATCGAAGAAGCGCATGGCGGTCCTGCCGATCGTGTTCCAACCGCTTGGCCCGTCCGACGCAGAGACCCCCGTCTGTCCTCCACCGATCGATACCGCTCCGCCGGGGATCCTGAGAGACGGAGAGCTGCGCCTCGGCGTGGCGATCCGTTGATCCATGCCGCCGAGATAACAATAGCCGGGATGGCTGCCGAGCGCGTAGACGTCGTACACCGGCGCGCTGTGGATCGCGGCGATCTCCTCCAAGGGGAGGCCGGTGTGGGCGATCACATCCGCCGCATGCGGCCCGCCCTCGCCTCCGTAAACAACCGGCAGCTCGATCAGCTTGCCTCGCACGGCGAGCGGCGGCGCCGCCGCCCAGGCCTCCCGCAGCCTCGCCTCGATCGCATCGAGGCGATGGGGCGGGCGCAAGAAGGCGAGCATGAGGTTGTTCATTCCTGGGACGGCCTCACCGACTTCGGGCCATAGCTCGGCCTCGGCCGCCAGTGCCCAGATTCTCTGCTGGATGACGAGGCTCGTCTCACCCGGCGCCTCGAAGAGCAAAGCGCTCGTCCCGAGCAGGCTGATGCGGGGATCGTCAGGCGTCATGTTTCGACGCCCGCGCGCAAGCTACGTTCCAGATAGTGAATGTCGACGGCACCCGCGACGAAAGCCGGGTCCCCGACGATGCGCCGGTGAAGCGGAAGGTTGGTGGCGATGCCTGAAACGCGCATCTCATCGAGCGCGATGCGCAAGCGCGCAAGCGCATCCTCGCGACTGTTGCCGTGGACGATCAGTTTCGCGATCAAGGAATCATAGTGTCGTGAGACGACGTACCCCGCGCCGGCATGGCTGTCGATGCGGACGCCGCAACCCCCGGGCAGGTTCCAGCCTGTGATCAGGCCCGGAGACGGCAAGAAGCTGTCAGGATCCTCGGCGTTGATGCGGCATTCGAAGGCATGCCCTCGGCAGCCGATGTCATCCTGCTTCAAGGTCAAGCGCTCGCCCCGAGCGACGCGGATCTGCTGCTGGACGAGGTCGATTCCGGTGGTCATTTCCGTCACCGGATGCTCGACCTGCAGCCGAGTGTTCATCTCGATGAAATAGAAGGCTCCATCCTCGACCAGAAACTCGAAAGTCCCGACCCCGCGATAGCCGATCTCCCGGCACGCGCGGGCACAACGTTCGCCGATCTGCGCAATCAGCGATGCAGCGATCTGAGGTGCGGGCGCTTCTTCGAGCACCTTCTGATGGCGCCGCTGCAAAGAGCAATCGCGGCTGCCGAGCCAGATGGCGTTGCCATGGCTGTCTGCCAATACCTGGATCTCCACATGCCGCGGATGGGCGAGGAATTTCTCGATGTAGACCTCGGCATTTCCGAAGGCCTTCCGCGCTTCCTCGCGCGTCACGGCGACCGCATCGACGAGCCCGCCCTCTTCGGCGACGACCCGCATGCCGCGCCCTCCACCGCCTCCCGCCGCTTTCACGATCACGGGATAGCCGATCTCGCGCGCCAAGCCGCGAAGGGCATCGCGGTCCTGCGG
>Ga0318562_10001366_pt1 | contig 11018 bp, 6 predicted proteins | sample GRESIP066b5f18_FD_203688 | JGI IMG/M metagenome (GOLD analysis project Ga0318562, IMG submission 203688) | Tropical soil microbial communities from Luquillo Experimental Forest, Puerto Rico - GRE.SIPMG.066b5f18 | ecosystem: Environmental > Terrestrial > Soil > Tropical forest > Bulk soil...
CTTCTACGCGGTCACCACCACCGGCGTGGTCTGCCGGCCGGCATGCCGGAGCCGCCTGCCGCTGCGCGCCAATGTGCGCTTCTTCACTACCCTCCAGCAAGCCCGCGCCGCCGGCTTCCGCCCATGCCTGCGCTGTCGTCCAGAAACCCCGCCGCGCAATGCCCTGGAGAAAATCCGTGCACACATTGAAGGCCATCTCGACCAGCCCATTCGCCTCGCAGAGCTTGGCCGGATCGCCGGCATGAGCCCATTTACCGTTCAACGCCTGTTCAAAAGCGCCATGGGGGTCAGCCCGTTGCAATACCAGCGCGCCCTCCGCGCCGGCCGCCTTCGCACTGCGCTTAGGCAGGGCGAGCGAGTGACCGACGCTATCTACACCGCCGGGTTCGAATCGCCCAGCCGGGCCTACGAAGGCGCGCAACTCGGCATGACTCCCGCGCGCTTTGCGCAGGGCGGCAAGGGCGAGGAGATTCGCTGGGCTGTCGGCCCCTCCCCATTCGGCTGGATCATTGCTGGCGAAACCGCCAAAGGCCTCTGCTGGCTCTCTCTGGCCGCCTCTCCGGCGGAAGCCGAGGCCGCCCTGCGCGAGGAATTCCCGGAAGCAACGCTGCGCCCCGATCCGTCCCTATCCCGGCTTGTCGAAGACGCGCTCGCGAGCGTGCGCGACGGCTCCGATCTGATTCGCAGCCATGCTTCGCCGGAGCGCCTCGACCTGCGCGGAACCGTGTTTCAGCTCCGCGTCTGGCAGGCCCTGCGGCAAATTCCGCGCGGCGAGACGCGAACCTACGGCCAGCTCGCCCGCGAATTGGGCGATCCCAACGCCACCCGCGCCGTGGCCCGCGCTTGCGCTACCAACCGCGTGGCCCTGCTGGTTCCCTGCCATCGCGTCATCGGTGCCGGCGGCTCTCTTACCGGTTACCGTTGGGGCGTCGAGCGGAAGCGCCAGTTGCTCGCTTCGGAAAGACAACCAGTTTCGTAGTTCTTAGTTCACAGGTCTCAGTCTGATGCGTTGGGTGCGGGGACTGTGAACTACGAACTGACCCCTGAAACCTGAAACCTGACACCTTGCGCTGCGGTGTGCTCTCCTTAAAACACACCGTCATGCTGAGCAAGCTCGAAAGCTATTTCGAATTCAGCCGCCTGGGAACCAACTGGCGCACCGAAATCCTGGCCGGCGTCACCACTTTCCTGACGATGGCGTACATCGTGCTGGTGAACCCCGCCATCCTGGCGGACGCCGGTGTGCCCGTTCCCGCCGTCACTGCGGCCACGTGCTTATCGGCGGCTTTCGGTTCCATTCTTATGGGCATTGTGGCGCGATATCCCATCGCCCTCGCCCCGGGCATGGGCCTCAACGCCTATTTCACTTATTCGGTCTGCATCAAAATGCACATCCCGTGGCAGACCGCGCTGGGTGCCGTATTTATTTCCGGAGTTCTGTTCCTTGCTATCACCGGCGCAGGCATCCGCCAGATGATTCTGCGCGCCATCCCCCACGAGCTTTACGCCGCCGTGGCCAGCGGCATCGGGCTTTTCATTGCGTTCATCGGCTTCCAGCACGCCGGACTGGTGGTACACGATCCCAACACGCTCGTCAGCCTGGGCAACATCAGGAACCCCAGCGCCGTCATGGCCCTTGTGGGCCTCATCCTGATGGTCGCCCTGGAAATCAGAAAAGTGCGCGGTTCCATCCTCATCGGCGTGTTGAGCGTAACCGCCGGGGCATGGGCGTTAAGCAAACTGCCGCAGTTCTCCGGTCTGGTCCAATGGACGCCCACGCATGGCGGCATTGGCTCACTCGGGGGCACGCTCTTTCAACTCAACATCCGCGGCGCGTTCTCAAAAGGCCTGCTCGAAATCATTTTCGTCTTCTTTTTCGTCGATCTGTTCGACAACCTGGGTACTCTGGTCGCCGTCACCAAGCGCGCCGGCCTCATCAATCCCGACAACTCCATCCCCCGCCTGAACCGGATTCTCTTCACCGATGCCACTTCCACCATCTTCGGCTCCCTCACCGGCACCTCCACGGTGACCAGCTACGTCGAGTCCACGGCCGGGGTCGCCGCCGGGGGCCGCACCGGCGTGACCGCGATCGTCACGGGCGCCCTCTTCCTGGCCGCCATGATCGCAGCTCCCTTCGTCGGCATCGTACCCCAGGCCGCCACCGCCCCCGCGCTCATCCTGGTCGGCTCCCTCATGCTGGCCACCATTACGGAAATCCCCTGGAGCGATCCGCTGGTCGCGGTTCCCGCCTTCCTCACGCTGGTTCTCATCCCGCTTACATACTCCATTGCCAACGGGTTGGGCTTCGGAATCATCGCATGGGCCGTGCTTCATCTCGTCGCCGGCAAGGGCCGCCGCGAAGACTGGCTGCTCTACGCCCTGGCAGTGTTGTTCCTGGCCCGATTCATCTACCTCGGCGCAAGCTGACGGGAGCCTGCCGCGAAAGTCGTAACCTCCGTTCAAGCCAGCCTTGTACTATAAGTGGGAGAAGCTCGCCTACATTTGAGCCGCATGCGCGCGCACTCGTGCGCCGGAGATACGGATGGACGCACCCCGGAACCGCCACGTTCTGCAAATGGCCGCCATTGGCGCCGTGTCGCTCTCCGCCGCTCTGGGCCTGTCCTCCTGCACTAACGTGGCCGGCTTTACCCAGACAAGCCTGGTGCGTGTCATCAACGCCTCCTACATCGCCCCTGCCGTCAATATCTACGTGGAGAACACACTCGTGGCCGGCAATGTCGGCCAGGGTTACATCTCCAACTACGGCACCTTCAAGCCCTCCGCCGCGGCGGTCATCAAGGTCACCCAGGCCAGCGGAGGCGCCACGCTGGTTACCGCGTCCGCCACGCTCATGCCAGGCGCGCAGCACTCCGCCTTTCTCACTGACAACGGCGCTTCGCCCACCCAGTACATCGTCACCGTGCTCGAGGACCAGCAGACGCCCGCCGCCTCCGGCCACTCCGCCTTCCGTTTCCTCAACCAGGCGCCCCGCACCGGTTCCGTGGATGTCTACATGGTTCCCGGCGCCGCCACGCTGGCCAATACCATACCCCTCTGCACCAACCTGCCAGTCGGATCCACGTGCGGCTATACCAGCTTTGCCTCGCAAAGCGTCACCATGGTCATCACGCCGGCCGGCAGCGTCACTCCCAAGTTCACTTCCACCGCGCTCGGTCTCATCGGCGGCGAGGTCCGCACCGTCGTCATCGTCGACAGCCAGCTCACCAGCGATCCTCCTGTGCAGGTGGTCATCGCCAAGGACGTGGGCTGAGATTAACCTGACGGCGAGGGTGCCCCAGAGCCTGCCCTGAGCGAAGTCGAAGGGTCTCGCTTTTGAGACCTGGGAGAACAACAAGCCCACGGTCACATCGTCCGCGTTTCTGCTGCGGGTATACTCGTCCGCAAGGCTCAACTCATGGAATTCGAAGTCCTCTCCGTGCCCAGCATTCTGCAGAATGCGGTGGTCCTCACGGTCACAGTCGCGTTTGCGGGTTACATCATCACGTCCTGGAGCGCCCACATCCTGGCCCGCCGCCGCGACAAGCTCGAACTCGTCAATAAGCGCCTCAACGAGTTCTATGGCCCGCTCTACGTTGCTTCCGAAGCCGGAAACATCGCCTACCGCTCTCTCCTCAAGAAACAGGGGAAGATACAGAGCGAGCCCATCACCGACGAAGACCTGAAGGACTGGGTGCTGTGGATGCGCACCATCTTCATCCCCCTGAACGACATTCGCGAGAAGATCATCATCGACAACGCCCATCTCATCATCGAGGAGAAGATGCCGCAGTGCCTGCTCGATTTCGTCACCCACGTGGTGGGCTACAAGGCCGTGCTGCGCAAGTGGGCCGACGGCGACTTTTCCGAGCGCCGTTCCACCATCGGCTGGCCCCCTGAGTTCGACGTCTACGTGCGCAACTCCTACGCCACCCTCAAAGCCGAGCAGACGAGGCTCATGCACAGCCCAACTCACCGGCTGTGGCGCCACCTCACCGGCAGGGACCCCAAATCGTGATTAAGCGGGCCGAAAAAAATCCGTACCCCATCCTCGCGACTTACCGGGGTCCCCAACGACAGGTCTTTGTCGCTGGGGTGGTCGGTCGCGAGGGTGGGGTACCACGATCGCCGAAATATCCTCGGGCCCGCTAACTGCTGACCTGCTACGTCGCGAAGCGACGCTAAATCGCTGTTTTTGTATTAGTGCGCCGCCGCGCGCACTGCAAAAACCACCCCCACCATCAGGACAGACGACGCCGGAATCAGCAGCAGCGCCTTCTTCAGCCGCAGCGGATCGCCGCCCGCAATCGCCCCGATGATCCGCGAGCTCACCGCCAGCCCCGCCCATCCGCACGTGATCACGAAGCCGATCGCCGTTCCCGGCAGACTCGGGAAGCCCGCTCCCGCAATGGCCAGCGTGGTCGGAAACACCGGCGCCATCGCCATCCCCGCGACGAACACCAGCCCCGCCGCCGCTCCCGGCTTGTTGGTCTGCAGCATCAGGTACGTGGTTACCGTCATTGCAACTGACGCCCCCAGCAGCACCCGCAGCGGAGAGACATGAATCAGGATCGGCGACACCGCCACGCGCCCCAGCAGCAGCCCCAGCGCAAACCCCAGCGACAGAATGTTCAATGCCCGCGACTCGGGAATCCCCTGCGCCACCAGGTGCCGCGCCAGCCAGTTCCACACGCCCACTTCGCAGGAGATGTACAGAAACAGGAAGAAGCCCAGCAGGAACAGTAGCGGCCTTCCCAGGATCGGCCCCGCCTGGGTCAGCACGAACCCCGACCCCCCGGTAGGTGCCGGCATGGCTGTCGCGGCCTGCACTCCGATCGTGACGATGGTTAGCCCGGCGATCGTGTAGCACAGCCGCACCCAGTTGCGATTGAAAAGGTTCGCAGAAATGAACGGCGTCATCAGCCCGCCCAGCCCGAAGAACAGGTTCACCAGGTTCAGCACCGTTGCGCCGTGCGTCCCGGCAGCCCCGTTCGCCAGCGCATTGGCGCCCGTCACCACGATGCCTCCGCCGACCCCGAGCAGGAACATCAGGATCAGCCCGATCTTGTCGCCCTGGGTGTCGAGCAGCGGCCCCACGGCCAGCGAGGCGATCATCAGGCCCAGCGCCTGCGCCGTGGCGATCGTTCCGTTCTGCGACGGTGTCAGCTTGAATCTCTCCGACAGGTCGGGCAGGATGGTGCCCAGCATGGCGGCAATCATCCCGTACACAAAAATGGCAAGAATTGCAGCAAAGATCAGCAAGGTTTCGTTCCTTTCAAATCATCCAATTACAAACTCGAAACGAGATTTGTTTCCGGTTCGTACGCCAGCATACGTCACCCGCTCCGCCCCATTCTCCTAAATTCCTTCCACACGCACCCACAACGCCACTCGTCACAAAGTCGTCGCTGAATCGACAGTTAGCCGCCCCCTCAGGCGTCTACTGGAACAGGGAGCCCTCCCGCACCGTACCATGAGGGTGCCCAAAGTCTTGATTTTGAGACCTGGGATTAATCTCAAACCTCCCTCCGCATTTCCATCACTTCCGTATCGGGGCTAATTCATGGGTGATTTCTGGAAAGACGTCAAGCACGCGCTGCATCTCTTCTTCAAAAGCCCGGGCTTCACGATCGCGGCCGTCTCCGCGCTCATGCTCGGCATCGGGGCCAATACCGCCATCTTCACCGTGGTCAACACGGTGCTCCTCAAACCCCTCACCTATCCCGACGCCAATCGCATCGTCGAGTGCAAAAGCATTTTTCCTGACGGAGAAGGCGCCGTCGCGTCTATCCCCAAATTCATGATCTGGCGCGAACAGGCCAGCATCTTCAAGGACGTGGGCGCCTACGACTTCGCCGGGCCCGGTTTCAACATCACCGGCGACCGTCCAGAGCTCGTCCACGGCCTCCACGTCAGCGAGGCATGGTTCCGCGTCTTCGGCGCCCCCGTCATGCTCGGCCGCACATTCACGCCTCAGGAAGACAGCCCCAACGGCGGCAAGGTCGTCGTCCTCAGCTACGGCCTCTGGCAGCGGAAATTCGGTGGCAACCCGGGCGTCATCGGCCAGTCCCTTTCGCTTGGCGGCGAGCCCCACACTATCGTCGGCGTTCTCGGCCGCGAATTTGTCACCGACCAGCAGGCCGAGCTCTGGGTACCCTTCCAGTTCGATCCCAACAGCACCAACCAGGGCCACTTCTTCCAGGTGGCCGCCATGCTCAAGCCGGGCATCACGCTCCCCCAGGCCAACGCCCAGATGAAGCTTGCCTGGCAGGAATTCCTGCGCAAGTTCCCCAAGGAGAACAAGCAGGGGAACTTCGCCGTTGAGCCTCTGCGCGACACCATCATCGGCGATTCGAAACGTTCGCTCTTCGTGCTGCTCGGAGCCGTCGGTCTGGTCCTCCTCATTGCGTGCGCCAACGTCGCCAATCTCCTCCTCGTCCGCGCCACCGGGCGCAAGCGCGAATTCGCCATCCGCTCCGCGCTCGGCGCAAAGCGCAGCCGCATCATCCGCCAACTGCTCACCGAAAGCGTGATGCTGGCCCTGGCCGGAGGCATTCTCGGCCTCATCCTCGGCTTTGTGGGAGTGCGCGCGCTGCTCGCCATCAGCCCCGCCGGGTTGCCCCGCATCGGCGAAGACGGCGGACTAATCTCAGTGGATTGGCGCGTGCTCGGCTTCACCCTCGCCGTCTCGGTGCTCACCGGGATCCTCTTCGGCCTGTTCCCGGCCTTCAGCGTCTCCCGCACCGATCTCAACTCGACCCTGAAAGACTCCAGCAACCGCTCCGGCACCAGCATCCGCCATGCGTTCGTGCGCTCCGGGCTGGTGGTTGTCGAAGTGCTCATGGCCGTTGTGCTGCTCATCGGTTCGGCGCTGCTGATCCGCACGTTCGTCGCGCTGCACGCCGTCAATCCCGGTTTCGACTCGCACAACGTCATCACCATGGAGATGTCGCTCACCGGCCCGCGCTATGAGAAGACCGCCGGCGTGGCGCAGCTATCGCACGATGGCCGCCAGCGCCTCAAAGCAATTCCCGGCGTCGAGGATGCGGCCTTCACCTGCTGCCTGCCCATTCAGGGACAGTTCGGGCTGCCGTTCACCATCGTTGGGAAGCCGGTAGATCCGTCAAAGGGGCCGCCGGGAGCGGGCTGGATGTCCGCCTCCCCGGATTACTACAAGCTGTTCCATATTCCCGTGATCCGCGGCCGCGAGTTCACTGATCAGGACACCGCCGGCGCGCCGGGCGTCGCCCTTATCAATGAAGCGCTCGCGAAGCAGATATTCAAGAACGAGAATCCCGTCGGCCAGCAGATCGTGATCGGGCACGGCGTCGGGCCGGAGTTCGAAGAACCCGCGCGCCAGATCGTCGGCGTTGTCGGCAACACCCATGACGGCGGCCTCAGCCGCGATCCCGGGCCGGTCATGATCGTCCCCGACGCCCAGGTCACCGACGGCATGACGAAGCTGAACGCCGGCATCGTACCCCTCCGCTGGGCGGTGCGCGCGCACGGCGACCCCCGCCAGTTGATGAACCAGGTCAGCGAGCAGCTTCGTCAGGCCAGCGGTGGCTTCAGCGTCTCGCGTGTCAAGCTCATGGACGAAGTGATTTCGCGATCCACCTCGCGCGAGAACTTCAACATGCTCCTGCTCACCATCTTCGGTGTGGTCGCGCTGGTGCTCGCGGCTATCGGGATCTACGGCCTCATGGCCTACTCGGTGGAGCAGCGCACGCAGGAGATGGGCATCCGCATGGCCCTCGGCGCCGATCGCTCCACAATCCGCAAGCTCGTGGTCTGGCAGGGCATGCGCCTGGCATTGATCGGCCTGGTCATCGGCGTGGGCGCCGCCTTCTGGCTCACGCGCTTCCTCGCCAGTTTCCTCTTCGGCGTCAAAGCCTGGGACCCCGCGGTCTTCATCTCTGTTCCGTTGATCCTCGCGAGCGTTGCGCTTCTCGCCGTCTGGCTCCCAGCCGGCCGCGCCTCCAGACTTAACCCCATGAATGCCCTTCGCGTGGAGTGAGAATCGGGAGGGGAAGAGTTGCGGATGCTCCAGGTCCTCGGCCGCGGCGGATTGTGACCTACGCGGGATGCCCGGTCCGCCACTGAACTTCCGTGCCCCATCCTCGCGACTTTTACTGTCGCGAGGGTGGGACTCAAATCACAACAACGCCGCCTGTGAGCTAGACGTTCGGTTCCCTTTTGTCCCTTGGTCCCTGCTCTTCTCACTCCGGCGGCGGATAGAAGGGCAGCTTTTCGTTCTTCTCGTTCGCCCGCTTTACCGTCACATCGTTCAGTAGCAGCGCTGGAGCCAGCACGGTCTGGGGTACGTCACCCATGTAATTGGCAACCCACAGGTCCTTCCCCGCAGCCTCCACGCCGGAACGCAGCGCGCGCTGATCTAGATCGTCGAGAACGGCTCCGCGCACCAGCTCGCGCTTACCGTCCACGCTCACGCGCCACAACAGCCGCGGATTGTTCGCGCCGCCCAGCGTCTCCGCGTAATACACGCTCTTCAGGCCGCGATCCTTCGCCATCGCGACCAGCTTGCGAAACAGCTCATCGTCGGAGAGCCCGGTTTCGGCCGTCACCTTCATTACCCCGATCGCAGGCCGCGCAGGCCCGGCCACCGCTGCCCTGCCATGCCCGTTCGATTCAGCAAAGTCGCGCACCGGCTCCCGCCCGAGCAGATAGTTCTCGAGCTTGCCCGCGCTGACCAGCTTCACGGCCTGTTCCGGCACGCCCTCATCGTCCACGTTGTAGGCGCCGACGAGGTCCTTGCCGTCGAACGTCTTCATTCCCGGGTCGTCGATGATGTTGATGAACTCGGGCAGCACGCGCGCGTGATAGCTCGATGCAAAAGGCCCGTTGGTGCGCGCCTCGGTACCCAGCCTCGGGCGGGTGGCGGTCAATCCCGTCGCCACCAGCTCGCGGACAATGTCGGAGCTGGCATCGGAGCTGAACAGCACCGGCCCGTGGTACTCCTCTTCCACCACCGGCGCTTTGCGCAAGTCGCTCAGCGAGGCGATCAGGCTAACGGCGTGTTTAGCGAAGAGCTCCGGCGTGTCGAGGTCTTTGAGAGCCGCGCCCGTGCTGCCGTAGGAGCGGTCCAGCCGCATGCCGTCGTCCGCCTGCGTGCCCACCGCGAAGGTTTCCTGGTAGCCCTCGCTTGACTTGCGCACGATGGTGCCCTCGGTGTTTACCAGCCAGGAGGTCGTCGCGCGCGCGCTGAAACTGGCCGTGCAATACTGCACGTCTTTCTGGCTGGATTGGACCGCGGGATCTGTGCGGTAAAGCCCGCTGTCATGGGCCACGCGCTCGATCCATGCAGACTCATCGACCTTCAACGTGCGTGGCGTCTCCAGCACGACCACCGGCTTTTGCTTGCTGAAATCGTCGGCCTGGGGTGGAGTCTGCACGTTCTTGAGCTCCGCCTGCTTCTGCGCGTAGGCGGAGAGCGCGTTTTTGTACGCCTGGTCGGTAGCGTTCCACAGCGCGGAGCGGATGGCAATCGGGTCGTCGTCCAGCGATGCCAGTTGCACCGCCCCGTCCCCGCGCTGCCCGGAGCTGTCGGTCTTGTAATCCCCGACGCGGACAGTAACGCGGGCAACCCTCTGGTGCGCCCGCCCCGAGCCCTCGCTCGCCCCGTACTCGGCTCGCGTGTCAAAGGTGCTTAGGTCGTCGATGCGGTATTGGATGAAGAACGGCTTCTCGAAGCCCTTCAATTGCAGGTCGTTTTTGCTACGGTCCAGTTCCTGGAGCATGGCCCTCAGGACGAGGTCTTTTTCGGCCTCGGCACGCGTGGGCTGGGATTGTGCGGCTGCCGTTGCGGCACCGCCGAGGGCGACAAAGAGGCCAAGAAAAAGGGCGATTAACATTTGCGGTTTCCCACCCTCGCGACGGAAAAAAGTCGCGAGGATGGGGCACGGAGCGTTGTCGCGACCGGAGCGGTTCATTGCGCCTCCTGCTGCGCGCTGGCCGCGCCTGTTCCCTGGTTTTTCGCGCCCGGTATCGGCAAGATCGGCGGCCGCGCTGTCCCTTGCGGCTGGCGCTGCGTCTCCATTTCGCTCAGCAGCATGGCGGGCGCCACGGCGCTCACCGGCACGGTGCCCGACTCCGCGCCGCACTCGCCGTTGAACACTTCGCTTTTATCGCCCGTCGCGAGAATCCGCTTCATGGCGGCCAGGGGCGTGCCCACGATGCTGACTCCGCGCACCAGTTCATCCGGCCGCCCATCCACATACACGCGGTAGACCACCAGCGGAATCACCTGGAACGCCTGCGGCGAGTTGCGCGTCGTGACCGCGAACCCGGACGAGATGTCCTCGAAGTACAGGCCGTACGCCTTGCCCTGCTTCTTTGCCTCTTCGATAAGCCGTTTGCGGAGTTCGGTCTCAGGCACCGAGTTCGTCGAGCTGACGATCAGGTTTCCCTGGCGCCCCGTGGGCATGCGGCCCGTCTGCCCGCGACCGTGCCCGTTCGAAGCGCTGAAGCTGGCAATAGGCAATCTCGACATCAGGAACGTCTTCAGCACACCGTCCTGGATAAGCTCAACCCTCCGCGCCTTCTGTCCCTCGTCGTCGAACCCGTAAGTGCCGCTCAGCCAGGTATTCCCGAACTTCGTCATGGTCGGGTCGTCGGCAACCGAAAGGAAGCTGGGCAGCACCGGCTTGTTCAACTCCTTGGTAAAAGTCTGGCCTTCTTCGTCGCCGCGCTGGCGCTGGCCCTCGAGCCGGTGCCCAAGCACTTCGTGGAAGAAGACCGCCGACGCCCGGCCCGACAGGATTACCGGCCCGTCGAATGGCTCCGTAACCGGCGCCTTGCGCAGCGCCTCCAGGCTCTTGCCCAGTTCGCGAATAGCGGCCTCAAGTTCCGTTTGTTGCGGCAATCCGTCGGCATTCTCCGCTTCGAACGTCTGCGCGCGGAACAGGTCCATGCCGTCCTCGGCCTTGGTGACCGCAAACACCACCAGCCGCGCCTGCACGTGCGGCGTCACCAACTGCGACCCTTCGGAGGACGTGTAG
>Ga0318562_10001367_pt1 | contig 11015 bp, 7 predicted proteins | sample GRESIP066b5f18_FD_203688 | JGI IMG/M metagenome (GOLD analysis project Ga0318562, IMG submission 203688) | Tropical soil microbial communities from Luquillo Experimental Forest, Puerto Rico - GRE.SIPMG.066b5f18 | ecosystem: Environmental > Terrestrial > Soil > Tropical forest > Bulk soil...
GGGGCATCTTCCCGGCGGCCACCCCGCTGGCCGGGCTCGACTTCGACAAGCTCGCGCAGCTCAACGTGGCGGGCGGCGTCATCCGCAACATCGCGACGAATGCGGCGTTCCTCGCCGCCGATGACTCCATGGTCATCGAGGCCCGGCACGTTTTCGCCGCGGCGCGCACCGAGTACGCCAAGCTGGACAAGCCGCTCACCGCGGCGGAAACGCGAGGCCTGACATGACACGGCAGGCCGGCGTGCCCCGGGCCGTTCACTTCGATATCGGCCGCATCACGCTGCACGGCTACTCGCCCGGACAGCGAACGCGGTTCGTCAGCTCGCTCCGGATGCGGCTGGCCGGTCTGGCCGCCAGCGAAGGGCATCGCTGGCCGGCCGACACACCGCGGCAGATCGGGCACCTCGACACCGGGGTGCTGCGGCCCGGCGCGCCGCCGGAGGAAGCCGCCGAGCGGATCGCTGCCGCCCTCCGCGCGGCGGTTGGCGGCGGGTCGGCGGGGCGGACGCGAGAGCGGCCGGGAGGGCGCCATGCCTTACGTATCGCCGCTGGTCCGGCAGGGGGCGATCATGTCGCTCAATCCCGTCACCGGCATCCCGCTGAGCACGATCATGCTGCAGTACAATCCGGAAACCTTGACCCGGTCGCTCAAGCCGCAGGCGGTGGGGGAGGAGCCGGACCGCAGCGAGATCCTACGGCTGACAGGGCCGGCCCGCGAGACCATCAAGTGCGACGTCGAGATCGACGCGACCGACCAGTTGGCCGCATCCGACCCGGTGGCCATGAGACTCGGCATCCAGCCGCAGCTGTCCGCCCTTGAGTTGCTGGTGTACCCGGCGAGCGCCGTGCTGATCGCGAACGAGGCGCTGTCCCTAGCCGGCACGATCGAGATCCTGCCCATGGACTCGGCGCTGACCGTCTTCGCGTGGAGCCGGCAGCGGATAACGCCCGTCCGCATCACCGACATCAGCATCACCGAGGAGTTCTTCGACCCGCAGCTCAACCCGATCCGCGCCAAGGTCTCGTTGGACATGCGGGTGCTGAGCGTCAGCGACGTCGGCTTCCTGACCCCGGCGGGCGCGCTCTACCTGAGCTATCAGCTAGCCAAGGAAGCCATGGCCGGGCAGGCCTGAGGAAAGGCGGCACCCCGATGGATTCAGCTCTCGCGGCCCTGATCACCTCGGCCGCCGGGACCGGCTCCCCGACCAGCCCGAGCAGCCGGTACTACGGCGCGCAGGCTGAGCAGTTCACGCTGGCCGATGGCACGCCGGTGAGGTACCTGGTCCGGCGGATCATCCCCCAGGCCGCCAGCTACACCGTCACCCGGTCTCACGTGGTCGTCGACGGGGACCGCCTAGACAACCTGGCCAACCAGTTCCTCGGCGACCCGCTGCTTTACTGGATGATCTGCGATGCTAACGGCGCGACCGATCCGGACGCGCTCACCGCGCAGGCGGGCCGGACGATCCTGATTCCAGTGGTGTCAGGCGTCTTGCCTGGAGCGCGCAATGGCTAGCCCGCTGTACCTCACGCTGCTGGCGGGCCCGGTCGAGGCCTTCCCGGTGCCCAAGCCGGTCATCGACGCTTTCGTCTCCGCGGAGATAACCGAATCGGCCAGTGAGCCCAGCGGCTTCCAGCTCACCTTCACCCTTGCGGACGACTCGATCCTGCAGACCCTGCTGCTGCTGGCCGGGGACTCGCCGATCCCGGTGCTGCGCGTCATCCTGGTCGTCACGTTCGCCGGCCTCCCGCAGGTCGTCATGGACGGCGTCATCGAGCACCACGAGGTGGTGCCGGACGCGACGAGCGGTTCGTCGAAGCTGGTTGTCTCCGGCCGTGACCTGTCCGTGCTGATGGACCTCATCCCCTTCACCGGCCTGCCCTACCCGGGCACGACGCCAGACGCTCGCGCGGCGGTCATCCTGGCCAAGTACGCCGCCCTCGGCGTCGTCCCGGAGATCGTGCCGGCCCTGGTACCCGACATTCCCGTGCCCGTCGAGCGGATCCCGGTGCAGCACGGCACCGACCTGGCCTATCTGAAGGAAATCGCTGAGGACGTCGGCTACGTGTTCTACCTGACGCCGGGACTGCTGCCCGGCACGACCCAGGCCTACTGGGGACCGCAGGTCAGGATCGGGATCCCGCAGCCGGCGCTCAACGTGAACCTGGACGCCTGGACGAACGTCGAGAGCCTGTCGTTCCGCTACCAGCCGCAGGCCTCGGTGCTGCCGATCGTCTTCATCCAGGACCCGGTCGCGGGCATGACAGTGCCCGTGCCGATCCCGCCCGTCACGCCGTTCAACCCGCCGCTCGGGCTCGCCGTGCCCGTGCCCCAGAAGGTGACGTACCCGGGCGACACGGCGAACATGACCCCGGCCGAGGCGCTGATGCGAGGCATCGCCGAAGCGGTCGAGCACGCCGACGTCGTCACCGGCAACGGCACCCTGAACGTCGACCGGTACGGGCAGATCCTGCGGGCCCGCAGCCTGGTGGGGGTGCGCGGCGCCGGGCTGGCCTTCGACGGGATGTACTACGTCGACAGCTGTACCCACAACCTCAAGCCCGGCGAGTACAAGCAGAGCTTCGTGCTCAAGCGCAATGCCCTGATCTCCAACCTCCCGGTCGTACCGGCCCTTCCGTACTGAGAGGCAGGTCATGAGCGACAACGGCAAGTTCTTCGGCAAGTACCGCGGCATGGTGCTGAACAACATTGACCCGCTGCAGACCGGCCGCCTGCTGGTGCAGGTGCCCGACGTGACGAACGTCCTGCCCTCAAGCTGGGCCATGCCGTGCCTGCCGTTCGCGGGCATTCAGCATGGCTTCTTCGCCGTGCCAGCGATCGGCTCGACGGTATGGGTGGAGTTCGAGCACGGCAACCCGGACCACCCGATCTGGACCGGATGCTTCTGGGAGACCGCGGCGCAGGTCCCGGCGCCGGCTCTGGCCGCGCCGCCCGGCTTGCAGCAGATCGTGATCCAGACGGTCGCCCAGAACACGATGATGATCAGCGACGTGCCGGGCCCGACCGGGGGCATCCTGCTCAAGTCCACGACCGGCGCGTTCATCTCGGTGTCCGAAATCGGCATCACGATCAGCAACGGCCAGGGCGCGACGATCGTCATGACCGGCCCATCCGTCACCGTCAACGAAGGCGCCCTGGAGGTGATCTGACCGTGCCCGGATTCCTCATCCAGCAAGGCGCCACGGTGATGTGCGCGCACGGCGGGCAGGCCATGCCGACCGTGCCCAGCCAGGCGGTCGCGCTCGACGGCATGCCCGCGTCCGCCATCCCTTATCCGTGGACGGTGGTCGGCTGCCCCGGGGTCGGGCCGCCGGTACCGCCCTGCGTCACGGCCCAGTGGGCCGTCGGCACCACGCGCGTGACGTCCTACGGACAGCCCTTGGTCATCATGGGCGGAACGGCGGTGTGCGCGCCCGCCGGAACACCGCTGCTGCCAATCGTCACCCAGGTCAGGGTCACCGCGACATGAACATCGCCTTCCCCTACGCGTTCGACGCGACCGGGCACACCGCGCAGGCCGATCCGTTCACCCACGTCAGCGACATGATCGAGCAGGTCTTGTTCACCTCGCCGGGGGAGCGCGTCAACCGCCCGACCTTCGGCAGCGGTACGGCGCAACTGGTGTTCACGCCCAGCAGCGACGTGCTCGCGGCGGCGCAGCAGCAGGCCATCCTGGCCGGGCTGCAGCAGTGGCTGTCCGACCTGATCCAGGTGCAGTCAGTCACCGTCGCCGCCGAGGAGTCCACCCTCCAGGTCACCGTGGTGTACACGGTGATCCAGTCGCAGCAGCAGCAGACGCAGCAGTTCGTCCACGGAAGCACAAGCTCATGATCTACTCCTGCGCACAGGAAAACCGGCGTGAACTGATCGTGCAGCAGACCGCGCTGAACGGCATCGACTACCTCGAGGTCCTCGTCGACCCGGACGGCGCGACGCAACTCGCCATCACCTTTCTCAACCCCGCCACCGCCCTGTCCCTCGATACGTCCATGATCAGCATCACCGGCGCCACCCCGGTGCAGGCGAAAGGGGTGGGGGCGGCGACGGCGCAGGAGCCGAACGTGATCACCGTCACGCTCGACCAGGCCGGAGACTTCTCTACCTACACCTTCGCGCTGGTCGCTGGCGCCGGCACCACGGACCCGCCGGCCGGCATCGACTCGCAGCTGGCCAGCATCGACTTCTCCTTCAAGGCCGGCTGCCCTGCTCCGGCCGACTGCCAGCCGGTCAGCTGTTGCCCGCCCGTCCTGCCCAGGCTGCCGGACATCAACTACCTGGCCAAGGACTACGACGGCTTCTTGCAGGTGATGCTGGACCGGCTGGCGGTCCTCATGCCCGGGTGGACCGAGACGCACGCCGCCGACCTGGGCGTCGCCCTGGCCGAACTGCTCGCCTACGCCGCGGACCACCTGAGCTACCAGCAGGACGCGGTCAGCACCGAGGCCTACCTCGGCACCGCGCGCAGCCGCATCTCGCTGCGACGGCACGCCCGCCTGCTCAACTACCGCATCGGCGAGGGCTGCAACGCCCGGACCCTGGTCAGCGTCAGCGTCAGCGACCCCATGCAGCTGCCTGCCCGCACCCTGTTCTACCCTCGCGTGCCCGGCATCGGGCCGGCCGTGGCGGCCGGCGGTCCGGTCGCCGCGCAGTTGGCGGCGGCCCCGCAGCTCGTCTTCGCGAGCATGAAGCCCGCCGGCCTGGACCCGACACTCAACTGCCTGGACTTCTATACCTGGCAGGACGGCGACTGCTGCCTGCCGGCCGACGCCACGCAGGCGACCCTGCTGGGCCCGCCGGGCCTGCTCCAGCCCGGCAACATGCTGATCTTCGCGGAGGTCAAGGGCCCGCTGACCGGCGCCGCTGAGGACGCCGATCCGATGCGCCGCTGCGCTGTCCAGCTCACCACCGTTACCGCTACGGAGGACCCGCTCGTCAAGGACCCGAACACCGGCCAGCCAGTCGTGGTCACCCAGATCACCTGGGCGGCGGCTGACGCCCTGCCGTTCCCGCTGTGCGTCTCCTCGACAACCGACGCCGACCACGGTTCCCAGCCGCTGGCTGGGGTCAGCGTCGCGTACGGGAACATCGTGCTCGCCGACCATGGCACCTGGGTGCCGCCGGAGGACCTGGGCGCGGTGCCCGCGGCCCCGGCGCGCTACTACCCTGGCCTCGCGCAGTCGCCGGTTACGTTCCGCGTCCCTGGCCACGACACCGCCTCCGCGGCCGCGTTCCTCGCTCCCGGCACGGCCTGCGCGAAGCCGGATATTACGCTGACCGACACCGACGGCTTCCCCTGGTGCCCGAAGCCGGACTTGCTGTCCTGCGACGGCACCGGGCGGTTCTTCGTGCCAGAGGTCGAATATGACGGATCGGTCTTCCTGCGGTTCGGCGATAGCCAGCACGGTATGGCCCCCACGGCCGGCCTGGGCTTCACGGCGACCTACCGGGTCGACAACGGCAGCGCCGGCAACATCGGCCAGGACACCCTCGCCCACGTCGTGCTCCCGGCCGGCCTGCTGCCCGGCTCGGTCACCGCGGTGTCCAATCCGCTGGCCGCGACCGGCGGCACCGATCCCGAGGACATGCAGCACATCCGGCAGTTCGCGCCCTACGCCTACCAGCAGGAGCAGCGGTGCGTCACGGAGGCCGATTACGGGACGGCGGCAGCTCAGGTCAGCGGCGTCAGCGCGGCACGCGGCACGCTGCGCTGGACCGGCAGTTGGTACACCGCGTTCGCCTCGATCGAGCCGACCGCCGCCCTGACACCTGATCTCATCGATGACACCACCAATCACCTTGACATGCTGCGGATGATCGGCACCGATATCGCGGTCGAGCAGGCGGTCATCGTCGGCCTGCAGATCGAGATGGAGATCTGCGTCGACCCGGCGCACTTCCAGGGCGACGTGCTCCAGGCGCTGATGGTGGTATTCATCGCGGGCAACCAGCGCACCGGCGCCCCCGGGCTGCTGAACCGGGCCAGCTTCACCTTCGGGCAGACCGTTTACGCCAGCCCGCTCGTCGCCGCCGCGCAAGCTGTCGACGGCGTGCGGTCCGCGACGCTCACCGTGTTCACCCGAATGGATGCGCCGTGGGTCGACGGGGTGGCGCTGGGCTACCTGACCATGGGGCGGCTGGACATCCCGCGCTGCGACACTGACCCGGACCATCTCGACCATGGCACGTTCACATTGCACATGGACGGTGGCAAATGAGCAACGGCACCGCGCCGGCGGACGGGCAGCCCTGTGGCTGCTGTGCCGGGGTGACCCAGCAGACCCCCGAGGCCATCGCCAACCGTCCGGCGCTGTCCTCGATCGCCTACCGGGCCGGACGGTACTCCACCTTCAACGCGAGCATGCTGGCCGCGCTGTCCGACCCAGCGTTTCCCGCGCTCGCCCCGTTGCGCACCCGTGACACCACCGACTTCTCCATCGCGCTGATCGACGCCTGGTCCGTCGCGATGGACATCCTGACCTTCTACCAGGAGCGGTTCGCCAATGAGGCCTACCTGCGGACCGCCACCGACCAGCGTTCCGTCTTTGAGCTCGCCAGGCTGGTCGGCTACGCGCCCTCATCCGGCGTGGCCGCCTCGGCCGTCCTGGCCTTCACCCTGTCCAGCGCGCCCGGTTCCCCGGACACCGTGCTGATACCGGCGGGCAGCCGGGTGCTGAGCGTGCCGGGCCCCGGCCAGACCGCGCAGACCTTCGAGACCTCCGCCGATCTGACCGCCCTGACCAGCTGGAACGCGCTCCCCGTGCAGACCACCGTCCCGTGGCAACTGAACGGGCAGGACACCAGCACCTGGATCGCGGGAACCGCGAACAACGTCAACCCCGGCGACGCGCTGCTGTTCGTCAGCGCAGAGGCAGGCAATCCACTGCCCGCCGGGCCCGCTGATTTTCATTACGTCACCGCCGTCGCAACGGACACCACCGTCGGAAGCGCGACGTACGGCAACACTCAGATCTGGTGGGACGGACCGCTCGCCGACGTCCTCTCGGTGCCTGCCGACGCTAGCCAGGCCTGCCTGTTCGTATTCCGCAAGAAGGCCGCGCTCTTCGGGGCGCAGGCACCGAGCCCGCTGACCCTGGCCGGCCAGAACATCCCGAACGTGCTCGGGTACCCGTCCGATATCTCTCCGGGGTCGACCTGGGACTACACCAACAGTTTCAACGAACTGGACCAGATCAGCCTGGACGCCTCCTACCCCGGCGTGGAGCCGCCCGCCCCAGCGACGCCAGGCCAGCCACCGAACGGTCCGCCGCAATTCGCCGTTTTCACGACCGGATCGAAGGCCTGGTTCTTCCAGATCACCGGGACAGCGGAGACCGGCCCGGGCTACTACACGCTGACCGTCAAGACGACCAGGCTGACGCTGGCGCTCGGCGGCCCTCTGCCGTCCGCCGGATACCAGGACGTGAGCAAGAAGGGAAAGTCCGTCGCGCTCGCCACCGCGGTCGAGACCATCGTCGACCAGACCGCAAACGTCACTGCGTACCTGCAGAGCGCCCAGCTCACTCCGGCCAGCCTGCCGAACACCAGCTGGGGCCAGGACACGGCGTACCCGCGGCAGCCAGGCATGCTGGCCCCGGTGTCCCGCTCGTCGGTACCGGTCACCGGCGGCCAGCAGATCGCGCCGGGCCGGCCGATCGGTGTGTCCGGCAGGTACCTGCGAATCCAGGTGCCGAACAGCCCGCTGAGCGGCATCTTCACCCCGGTCGGCCAGTCCGGCAGCTCGGCCGCCGCGGCGGGTCAGGTGTTCGTGACCAGCAGCTTCCCGCCCGGCACCGACCCGATGACCGGGAACCTGCTGTGGACGGTGACGACGCTCAGCGGCATACCCGGAACGCTGAGCGTCGCCCCGGGCAACATCACGCTGCTGCCGGCCGCGACCACCGACCCGCAGGCCGGGGAGGCGGCCGTCGTGCAGAGCGTCTCGGTCACCGGCGATGTCGCCACCCTCACCCTGGCCAGCCCGCTGACCGGCATCTACGACGCCAGCACGGTCACGGTGAACGCCAACGCCGTCCTGGCCACGAACGGGCAGACCGTTCAGGAGATTCTCGGCTCCGGCGACGCGACCAACCCCGCCCTGCAGTTCACGCTCAAGCAGGCTCCGCTGACCTACCTGCCCGCGCCGAACGGAACCGGCTCCGCGTCCACCCTGCAGGTCTGGGTCAACAACCTGCGGTGGCACGAGACCGCCAGCCTGCTCACCGCCGGGCCGACCGACCGAGTGTTCGTCACGAGCACGAACGCGGCCGGCTATACGGTCGTGCAGTTCGGCAACGGGGTTCAGGGAGCGCGGCCGCCGACCGGCCTGGCGAACATCCGCGCCGTCTACCGCATCGGCGCAGGCGGCGCTGGCATGGTCAGCGCCGGGCAGCTCAACCAGGCGCTGGACCGCCCGCAGGGATTGTTGTCGGTCATCAACCCGAGCGCCGCGTCCGGCGGCGCCGATCCGGCCACCACCGGCCAGGCCCGGGCTAGCGCGCCGCTGCCGACGCTGACGGTCGGCCGCGTCGTCTCCCTCGAGGACTACCAGAATTACGCGCTCGGCTTCGCCGGCATCGGCATGGCGCTCGCGACCTGGACTTGGTTCGGCGACATCCGCGGCGTCTTCCTGACCGTGGCCGGCGTGGGCGGCGCTGTGCTCAGCGACGACGATCCCGTCGTTACCAGCCTGGCCGCCGCGATCCGGCTCAGCGGGGACCCGCATGTCCCGTTGCGGATCGCGTCGTACCAGCCCGTTTTGTTCACCTTCGGCGCGGCCGTCGTCGTCGACCAGGCCAACTACGCTCCGGCCCAGGTCCTGGCCCAGGTATGGCAGGACCTGACCGCCGCCTTCGTCTTCGGCCAGCGCCAGTTCGGCCAGGGCGTCGCGGCGAGCGAGATCATCGGGATCATCCAGCAGGTGGCAGGCGTCACCGCGGTCCAGCTCCAGGGGCTGACGCGGAGCGGGACAGCGCCTGCCGGTCCCGGCCCGGCGATGCTCTGCGTCAGCGGGCCCCAGCCGCCGGCCGGTGCCGAACTACTCCAGCTCGATACCGCAACCCAGGGCCGGATCGGGGCGTGGTCACCGTGAGCCTCGATGCGAAGGCGCTGTACACGCTCCTCCCGGCCGTCTACCGCACCCGCGACGCCGCCAACGGCGGGCAACTGCAAGCACTGTTCGCCGTCATGGCCGCCCAGTCCGCCGTCGTCGAGGAGAACATCACCCAGCTGTACGACGACCAGTTCATTGAGACGTGCGCGCCCTGGGTCATCCCGTACATCGCCGACCTGCTCGGCTACAACTCGATCTACGAGATCGCCGCGGCCAGCTCCGACAGCCGTGCCGAGGTCGCCAACACGATCGGCTACCGCCAGCGCAAGGGCACGCTGCTGGCGCTGGAGCAGGTGACCGCCGACATCTCCGGACGCGCCACCCTCGCGGTCGAGCAGTTCCGCCGGCTGATCACCACGGTGAGCATGCGCCTCGTCGACCCCGGTCATGACGCGACGCTCAGTCTGCGTCACGGCACGACGTTCGGCCTCCTGGATACCGCCTTCGACGTGACGAACCGCACCATCGACGTGCGCCGCATCGCGCCGCGGTCCCGCGGCGCCGCCGATCCCGATACCACGCCGCTCGACATCGCCCTGCACGGCCCGGGCCGGTCCAATCTCACTGACGTCGCGGTCCACCTGTGGCGGTGGCAGAGCTGGCCCGTGATCGGCCAGCCCGCAACCGCGCTGGGCGACGGGCAGTACCGGTTCAGCCCGCTCGGCCACGACATGCCGATCTTCTCCAGCGCCCAGCCCCGTCCCGCCTTCACCAGCCTGACCACCCGGGCGGATATCCCGCTGCCGATCGGGCGGTGCGAGCTCACCGCTTCCTACGGGGCGGACGCGAGCGTCCTGCTCACCGCCGACGGCATTCCCGTCGACGTCAGCCAGGTCTACGGGGCGAACCTCGCGGACCGGCCCGGCGGCTCCTGGTGCACCGTGGCCGACGGCATGATAGCCATCGATCCCGAGCTCGGCCGGATCCAGTACGGCCCGGGCCTCACGCCGCCGGTGTCACTGCAGGTCAACTACCTGTACGGGTTCCCGGCCGCGATCGGCGGCGGTCCCTATGACCGGTCCGCTGCGCTGGGCCAGCTTGATCCGAACGACACGGGTTTCCGCGCGATCGTCGGCTCCTTCCCCGACCTGGCCGGCGCGGACCCGGCCTGGACCTCCTTCGACGACCTGCCCGGAGCGGTCGCGGCCTGGAACGCCTGGAGCGGTCAGCAGGCCGGCCCCAAGGGCATCATCGTGCTGCCCGGCTTCGAGTGCCTGACGGTCGGCCCGGTGACGGTGCTGCTGCCGACCGGCAGCAGCCTGGTTATGGTTGCTGGCCAGCCGGTCCCGGCAAGCGACCCGCGCGAGGTGACCTGGACCACCTCCAGGGTCACGATCACCGGCGACATCGAGGTCACGGGCGTGGCCGAGCCGGCGGGCCCCGCCGGACTGCTGCTGATCAACGGCGTGTGGCTGGCCGGCCACCTACGCGTCAGCGGCGAGGTGCCGGTCGCTATCCACGTCGCCGACACCACCCTCGTGCCCGGCCTGAGGCTGCTCCCGGATGGCGAGCCGCTCTCACCCGGCGACCCCAGCATCGAGGTCACCGCTACCGGATCCAGTTTGTCCCTCGACCGCGTGATCAGCGGGCCGGTCGCCGCGGACCCCAGCGGGACCACGAGGATCTGCAACAGCATCATCGACGCGACGTCGCCGTTCTACGTCGCCTACGCGGGTCCCGACCTGGCCAGCGCCGGAGCCGACCTGCACATCGAGGCCAGCACGGTCATCGGCAAGGTCGGCACCCGGACCTTGACCCTGGCATCCAACTGCATCTTCCGCGCGTGCCTCGGCCGCCACGATCCCTGGACGACGGCGGCGGTGTTGGCCAGCCGCCAGCAGGCCGGCTGCGTCCGGTTCTGCGCACTGCCGTTCGCGTCCATCA
>Ga0318562_10001368_pt1 | contig 11015 bp, 12 predicted proteins | sample GRESIP066b5f18_FD_203688 | JGI IMG/M metagenome (GOLD analysis project Ga0318562, IMG submission 203688) | Tropical soil microbial communities from Luquillo Experimental Forest, Puerto Rico - GRE.SIPMG.066b5f18 | ecosystem: Environmental > Terrestrial > Soil > Tropical forest > Bulk soil...
GTCGGTGAGCGCGGTCGCGGGTTCGCTCGGCCTCGAAGGTGAGGCGATGGATGCCCGCGAGTTGCCCGCGGAACCGCACCTGCTGGCCGAGGCCCTCGAGGAATGCACCACCTTCGGCCGCGTGCGGCCGGACCAGAAGCGCGCGATGGTGGATGCGCTGCAATCCCGGGGGCACACCGTTGCGATGACCGGCGACGGGGTCAACGACGTATTGGCGCTCAAGGAAGCCGACATCGGGGTGGCGATGGGAGCGGGCAGTGCCGCGGCGCGTGCCGTCGCCCAGATTGTGCTGTTGGACAACAAGTTCGCGACGCTGCCATATGTCGTCGGCGAGGGCAGGCGGGTGATCGGCAACATCGAGCGCGTGTCGACTCTCTTCCTCACTAAGACCGTCTACTCGGTGCTGCTGGCCATCCTGGTCGGGTTGGCAGGCCTGGCGTCGAAGCTCTTCGGCTCCAACCCACTGCCGTATCCCTTCCAGCCGATCCACGCGACGATCGCGGCGTGGTTCACCATCGGCATCCCGGCGTTCATCCTGTCGCTGGCACCCAACAACGAGCGGGCACACCCGAGATTCGTCCGCCGCGTGATGACGTCCGCGCTACCGGCGGGACTGGTGGTCGGCATTGCGACGTTCGCGTCGTATCTTGTGGCGTATCACGGCCGCGAGGCCACCGAGCAGCAGCAGACGCAGGCGTACACGGCGGCCCTGATCACGTTGCTGGTGACCGCGGTGTGGGTGCTGGCGGTGGTGGCGCGGCCCTACGAGTGGTGGCGGGTCGCACTGGTCGCCGTTTCGGGTCTGGCCTACGTCGTGATTTTCTCCATTCCGCTTGCTCAGAAGACATTTATGCTCGATCCGTCCAACCTCGAAGTGACGTCGATTGCGCTGGTCATCGGCATCGTCGGCGCCGCCGTCATCGAGGTGTCATGGTGGGTTCAGGGTGCAGTCATCGGCGAGCCACGACGGCTGTGGAGATAGCTGTCTGCTCCTCGCGCGAGCGCTCGTCAGCGCTGTAGGGTGACCCCCATGGGATTTCTAGACAAGGTCAAGAGCCTCGTATCGCAGAACGCCGACAAGGTGGACCAGGCCATCGACAAGGCCGGCGACATCGTCGACCAGAAGACCCAGGGCAAGTACGCCAGCCAGGTCGACCAGGTGCAGGACGCGGCGAAGAAGGCTGTCGACAAAACGGATCCGCAGACACCCTGACATATGGCGAAACTGTCTGTCTCCGTTGATGTTCCACTGCCGCCGGAGACCGCGTGGAAGTGCGCCTCAGACCTGTCGCGCTTCAAGGAATGGCTGACGATTCACCGGGTTTGGCGCAGCAAGCTCCCCGAAACCCTGGAAAAGGGCGCCGTCGTCGAGTCGATCGTCGAGGTGAAGGGCATGCCCAACCGGATCAGGTGGACCATCGTCCACTTCAAGCCGCCCGAGGCGATGACCCTCGATGGCGATGGCGTCGGCGGTGTCAAGGTCAAGCTGATCGGCAAGGTCAGGCCGTCGGCCGACGGATCGACCGTCACGTTCGACGTCCATCTGGGCGGACCGGCACTGTTCGGGCCGATCGGGATGGTGGTCGCCGCGGCGTTGAAGGGCGATATCCGCCAGTCGCTGAACAAGTTCAAGACCGTATTCGCCCCTGCGTAGCGGCTAGCGGCGGAACCGCCTGGAGGCAAGCTTGGCGAATTCGACCGTCGACCGGCGGACGGATTCGAGTTCCAGCGAGACGAGCAGCGTGTCGACCATCGCGAACGGCAACGTCGTCGCGACCGCGCCTCGGCCGTACTCGATGTGCCAGGAGCCGGGATGAATCGTGAGGCCTCGCGCATGGCCCTTCTCGGTGCGGGTGTGCTCACCGGGAAGCAGTGTCTTGGCCGTCAAGTCGTCGGATTCCAGGTCATACCAGTCGATCTGGCCTGCGATGAGGAACTTGTGGATCTCGACGTGCTTGTAGCGTCCCGAGAAACCCTGTGTGCCGGTGGGCGATCCGAACAGCACCACGTATTCGCGTGGGCTGAAATACAGGAACCGGACCTTTCCCAGGATGCCGCCGGCCTTGCTGCCCACCCAGCGGCCGGGTGTGGGATCGATGAGATCGGGGTATGCGGCGGCAAGCGTCTCGGTCGCGCGGGAGATCAGTTCGGTGCCTGCCAGGGAACTTCCGACAACCTCTTTGGCGACCGCGGCAAGCACGTCAGGCTCGATCTTGTACGGCATCGTCAGAGAGTAGCGATTTCGGTGTCGTTGGTTGCGCCGAGCGCGACTAATCACGCCGAAATCGCACGGGGAGGTAGGCAATGAACGTCGTTGATCGGCTCGCGGCGCTGGTTCGCGACGTCACGGGTGCCGAGCCGCCGGTCCGTATCAGGGCGTGGGAGGGCAGCGAGGCGGGTCCTGCCGACGGGCCGATCCTCGTCATCAGGTCCCGCAGGGCATTACGCCGATTGTTCTGGGCGCCAGGTGAAATGGGGCTTGCCCGCGCGTATGTGACCGGGGATATCGACGTCGAGGGCGACCTCGGCGACGGGCTGCGGCGGGCGTGGCGGATCGGCCGGGCGACGCCATCCCCGGCGCGCGTGACGCCGCGTCACAGAGTCAAGGCCGCCGCGCTGGCCGCCCGGCTCGGCGCCATCGGTCCGCCGCCGAAGCGACCCGCGTCGGAAGCCCGTCTCACCGGCCGCCTGCACACCCGCCGGCGCGACAGGGCGGCGATCGCACACCACTACGACCTGTCGAACGAGTTCTACGAACTGCTGCTGGACGAGCACATGGCCTACTCGTCGGCCGTTTTCACCCGCGACGGTCAGTCGCTGCACGACGCGCAGACGGCGAAGTTGGACATGATCTGCCGCAAGCTCGGCCTGCAGCAGGGGCAGCGGCTGCTCGACATCGGCTGCGGATGGGGGTCGCTGATCCTGTACGCCGCTCAGAACTACGGCGTGCATGCGACCGGCATCACCCTGTCCGCCCAGCAACACGATTTCGTCGCCAACCGCATCGGCGACTACGGGCTTGCCGGTCGCGTCGAGGTACGCAACCAGGACTACCGCGAATTATCCAGCCATACACCGCAATTCGATGCCGTCGCTTCCATTGAAATGGGCGAACACGTCGGCGAGGAGCAATACCCGACCTATGTCGACGTCACGCATCGCGTCCTGAAACCGGGTGGCCGGTTGCTGCTGCAGCAGATGTCGCGAGCGGAGGACACCGCGCCCGGCGGCGGGCCGTTCATCGAGGCCTACATCGCACCGGACATGCACATGCGGCCGCTCTGGCGAACGGTGAAATACATGCAGGACGGCGGTTTCGAAGTTCGCCATGTCGAGGCGATGCGCGAACACTATGTGCGCACCGCAGAGCACTGGCTGGCCACCCTCGAGGACAACGTCGACCGTTTCGTCGCGCTGCAGGGCGAAGAGGTGGTCCGGATGTGGCGGCTCTATTTGGTGGGTGGGGCGCTGGCCTTCGAGCAGAACCGGATGGGCGTCGACCAGATACTCGCCGTCAAGTCGTAGGCTGCAACGATGGCCGGCGAAAAGTACACCTACGGCATTGATTTCGATGCCATCGAGGCGATCGACATCCACACTCACGTCGAGGCCGACGATCACGGTCGCCTGGCCTATGACGACGAGCTGATCACCGCGACCAAGCAGTACTTCAAGCTGGAGTCCGGCGCGACGACCGTCGACTCCGTGGCCGAGCACTACCGGCAACGCAACACCGCGGCCGTGGTGTTCACCATCGACTCGCAGACGGTCTCGGGCCGTCCGCCGAACTCCGTCGAAGACCTGATCGAGGGCGCGGCGCGCAACAACGACGTGCTGATCCCGTTCGGCACCGTCGACCCCCTGACCGGTGATTGCGCCGTGGCCGGGGTGCGCAGGCAGATCGAACTCGGCGTCAAGCGTTTCAAGTTCCACCCGAGCCTGCAGGGCTTCGAACCCAACGACCGCGCGTATTACCCGATCTACTCCGCGATCGCCGAGGCCGGCGTGCCCACGCTGTTCCACACCGGCCAGACCGGCATCGGGTCGGGGCTGCCCGGCGGCCACGGCGTGAAGCTCAGGTACTCCGACCCGATGCTGCTCGACGACGTCGCCGCCGATTTCCCCGAGCTGACCATCGTGATGGCCCATCCCGCCGTGCCGTGGATCGACTCGCAGATCTCGATCGCCCAGCACAAAGCGAACGTCTACATCGACCTGTCGGGCTGGTCGCCGAAGTACTTCCCGCCGCAGCTGGTCCGGGCGGTCAATCGGCAGCTGCGCGACAAGGTGCTGTTCGGCACGGACTATCCCTACATCGAGCTGGACCGCTGGCGCCGCGACTTCGAGACGCTCGACATGAAGCCCGAGGTGCTGCCATTGATCTTCAAGCAGAACGCCCTGCGTGTTCTGGGGGTCACCTCCTAGCGCGAGAAGACGCAAACTCGCATGAATTGCGCCCGATTTGTGCGACTTTGCGTCTGCTCGCGATGAAAAATGCGCGCGGGGGTGGTCTGCATTGACGACCGACGACCGACCCCTCTGCGCAAGGAGAAACCATCGTGCCCACCCGCCAAGGCGCACCCGTAGGTGCCCCGACCTGGATCGACCTGGCCACCTCTGACGTTGACCGCGCCAAGCAGTTCTACGGCAACGTATTCGGCTGGACGTTCGAAACCGCCGGACCGGAATAGGTGGTCCAGCCGTCCGGGATGTTCCACTGCGGGTCGTTCTGCATCATGCCTGCGACCGGGTGGCCGTTCTTGAAGGCGTTGATGTAGCCGCCGTACAGCCGGCCGAACCGATGGAGGTCAAGGACAAGGGCTGGATGGCCATGGTGACCGATCCAACGGGCGCGTTCGTCGGACTGTGGCAGCCGATCGAGCACCACGGCTTCGAGGTGTTCGGCGAGGCTGGTGCGCCGGTGTATCACCAGCTGACCACGAGCGACTACGCCAAGGCGCTCGACTTCTACCGTCAGGTGTTCGGCTGGCAGACCGACACGGTGTCCGACACCGACGAGTTCCGCTACAGCACAGCGTCATTCGGCGGTGACCCGCTCGTAGGCATCATGGACGGGTCGACGATTCTGGAGGGTGGGCCGTCGAACTGGTTCTTCTTCCTTGGCTCCGACGACGTCGACAAGACGGTTGCCCTGGTCGAGGAGAACGGCGGCAGCGTGGTGCGCGACGCCGAGGACACGCCGTACGGCCGGTTGGCCGCTGTAGCCGATCCCACCGGCGCGGGCTTCAACCTGTCGTCGTTGGATTGATCGCATCGGACTGCCGGACGCCCTGTCCTTTACGCAGGGTGTCCAGCAGTTCCCGGTACGGCCCGACGAGGTAGGCGGTGTCGCCGGCGCTGAGCTGTGTGTCCCGGCGAGGGTGCAATCGATCGGGCCTTCCGTGACGGGTGATCGCGACGACCCGCGTCTGGGTCGACAGGTCGGCCATCCGCATCCCGTCGAGTTCACTGCCGAGCCTGACGTAGACACCGCCGACCATGAACGACCGCTGTCCCACCGAGAACGTGCCGAACACCTGCAGCCCCAGTGCGGCACCGATGAAATATGGAATGGCGAGATCGACTGTGGAGCGGACGTTTTCGAAATCGAATCGTTGGGCGGCCGCGGCGCCCAGAGTGCGGTCGTAGACCCGTAGCACAATGGGCGGCTGCTGCTCGCCGAACATCTCGTGCAGCACGATGCCTGTCTCGATGTTGATGATGTCGTCCTGGGTCAACACCGCGACCGCACGGGCCTCGGCGACGCGCGCCGATTCGAGCGTCTCTCGCAATGTCGCGTCGCCGAAGATCACCGGCACGTTCAGGCGCCTGGCGGTGGACAAGAAGCGGTTGTTGTCGCTGAGCTCGATGACCGCGACGTCGTAGCCGCCAGCCACCAGGTCGTTGACCACCCGGACGCCGAATGAGCCAAGGCCGACGACGACGACGTGGTTGCGCAGGTGACGCACCCGTCGCCGCCCCGACGAATACGACAGCCGTCGCGACAGCAGCACATCGGCGATGAAGGCCACCAGGATGGCGGTCGTGGTCACGCCCGCGAACATCAGCAGGATGCTGAACAGCCGCAGCCAGGTCGGCTGATGCATGAAGCTGAAGTCGCCGTATCCGACGGTGGCGATTGTCTCGGTGCTGAAGTACAGCGCATCGATCCAGCTCATCCCAGGCTGACGCTGGTAGGCGAACCGCAGGAGCACTGTTGAGAACAGCAACAACGCCGTCGACGCCCCCAGTGCGCGGAAGAACATCGGGTTCAGGTCCTCGCGGAATGCGCGCACCGCATCAATCAGACGCCGTATCGGCGGCCGGCGCACCTGCGTCGTCGCGATCGGCCTGGCTACCGAAATGCCTTGTTGCGCCAATTCGTCGGCGGTGCCGATCATCGCGGTCCAGTCGCCGCGGTGAACGCGAAAATCGCGGCCGGGGCAGGCCACCACGTCGCCCGGCGTTTCCGAATTCTCGCCGTAGACCACAGCGACCGGCGCAAGATCGCCGAACATCTCGCGAAGCGTGCCGTCGTGTGGTGCGTCGGTCCCGGAGATGACGAAGTCGACGCCCGCGAGCGAGATGGTGTGTGTGGTGCGGGCCAGGCATGCCTCCACCACCGACGGCGCCGCCAGGTCCGCGATGTCGAGAATCGCGCCGGGTCCGTTGTCCTGCGCCATGGCCTCGCGGAGAACGCTGTTCGCCAGCCGCGCCACCACCCGCACCTTCGGGTTGGCTTGCCGGGCCAGCAGGGCGATTTCGAGATTCAGGTTGTCGTCGTCGTCGGCGCAGATCACCGCGACGGCCTCGGCGACGCCGGCGGCGGACAGCCCGTCGGGGGACTGCAGGGTCACCACACTCATGCCCGCGGTCGTGAGCTCCTCGACGATCCGCATGGCGAGCGCGTCGTCGCCGCAGACGATGGTGTGGCCCTGCATGGTCAAGCACGCTACTGCGCAAACCGGCAGTCCGAAGGGTGAAGATGGAGGTATGCCAAGCCCGAAGACCTATCTCAAGGCCTGTATCAATGGCGCCCGCACCCCTGATCAGCACCCGAATCTGCCGGTGACGCCCGCGCAGCTCGCGGCGGAGGCCGTCGCCGCGCACCAGGCGGGCGCGCAGGCGGTGCACATGCATCCCAAGACCATTGACGGGGTGGACTCGTTGCAGGCCGACATCGTCGGCGCGGCGGTGGACGCCGTCCGTCACGCCATGCCCGGCCTGCCACTCGGGGTGACGACGGGCTTCTGGGCGCTTTCCGACCCCGACGAGCGGCTGCGGGCGGTCCAGGCGTGGACGGTGCTGCCCGACTTCGCCTCGGTGAACTGGCATGAGCCCGGTTCCGAGCAGCTTGCCCGGCTGTTGCTGAACATGGGACTCGGCGTGGAGGCCGGCATCTTCACCGCCGAGGCGGCGGCGGCGTGGGCGCGATCGGACATCGCGGCGCACTGCATGCGGGTGATGGTCGAATTAGGCCCCGACGGCGATATCGCCATGGCTGACGATGTGCTCAGTGAAGTGCTCGCGGCAGGCTCACCGGCCCCGGTGCTCCTGCACGGTTTCGACGAAAGTTGTTGGCCGCTACTGGAACACGCCAGTGCGCGCGGCGTGCAGGCACGGATCGGCATGGAGGACACGCTCACGCTGCCCGACGGTTCGACGGCTCAGGGCAATGCCGAGCTGGTGGCGGCGGCGGTGCAGCTGCTCAATCGGTAGAGGCCGCCAGCGCGAAGTCGGCGTAGTCGAACCCGGGCACCACGACACAGCTGACCAGCGACGGCTCGTCGTCGCGTGGGCGGGCGCGCTGCCACTGCCTGGGCGGCACCACCACCTGCGGGTGCTCGCCCGCTGCAATGTCGCCGCCGAGCAGATGCGTTGCGGCGCTCGCCTGTTCGGCGCCGAACTCCAGAAGCAGCGGGCTTCCCCGGTGGTAGAGCCATACCTCCGCGCTACGCACGGTGTGCCACGCCGACTGCTGGCCGGGCATGAGCAGAAACAGGATGGCGGTACCTGCGGCCCGGGCACCCGCGTAGTCCTGCGGCAGGGCGGACTGCGGCATGGTCAGCCCGCTGCGCCAGGTTTCGCGGAACCAGCCGCCCTCGGGATGCGGGGACAGATCGAGTCGCTGAGCCCAATCGGGGAGGTCGCTCATCGCAATACCGCCTCAAAGTCGTGTCGAAGTTCCACACTAGAGACGATGTCCAATGACGCGACGCCGATTGTGCTGATCCACGGACTGTGGTTATCGGCGGACAGTTGGCTGGGCTGGGTCGACAGGTACCGCGCGGCGGGCCACGTCGTGCATGCCCCCGAGTGGCCCGATGATCCTGGTATCGGACTCGCTGCTGCCGTGGAGCACTTCGAGGCATTCGTCCGGTCCCTGCCCGACCCGCCGGTCGTGATCGGGCATTCGATGGGCGGGTTGATCACCCAGGTGCTGATCGATCGTGGACTCGGCCGTGCCGGGGTCGCCATCCAACCCGCCAAGCCTCGCGGCGTGTGGCGACTCCCTGTGTCGACCATGCGGTCGATTTGGCCGGTGGTGCGCGATTTACGTAATCGTGGGCGCGCGGTACCGATCGGCCGCGCGCATTTCCACTACGTCTTCGCCAACACGGTTTCGCGCAGCGAGTCGGACGAATGGCACGCCAAGCTGGCGATGCCGGCACCGGCACGGGTCGTATTCGACGTGGCGGTCGCCGAATTCCAGCCGAAATCCAAGGCGCCAAGCGCCATCGACTTCGCGAATGCCGATCGCGCACCGCTACTTCTGGTCGCAACCGACAGGGATCACGCGATGCCGGAGTCGGTGGTGTATGAGAACTTCATCAGATATCGCCGCTCTCATGCGCCGACGGACTTCAAGGTGTTCCACGGCAGGCCGCATTTGAGCATTGCGCTGTCCGGTTGGGAAGATATGGCCGACTTCGCGTTGACCTGGACTGCACGGCACATGACGCCGACCCGATAGTCTCGTCGAATGTTAAGCCTTCGCCCCGGTTGGCTGGTCGCGCTGTGCGCGGCGATCCTTGCGGTGGCGGTCTGGCTGCCGTGGCTGACCACACGGGCGGACGGCGGCGGGCGCGCCAACGCGATCGGAGGCACCGTTGGCAACCTGGTGCTGCCCGCGCAGTTCGGCGCGGGCCAGCTGATCACTCTCTTGGCGTCGACGTTGATCGTCGCGGGTGCGATGGCGGGGCGTGGCCTGTCGGTTCTCGCGGCATCGACTGCCGCGCTGGTGATTTCGCTTCTGTTGGTGGCGCTGACATTGTGGTACTACCACATCAACGTCCGTCCGCCCGTGTCGGCCGGCTACGGGTTCTACATCGGTATGGGGGTGGCGGTGGTGGCGGTCGGCTTCTCGGTGTGGACATTGGTGGCATCCATGACATCTGGTCGGCGAGTGTCATGACGGGGTTCGTGGAAGCGGTCAGTCTGATCGGAGAGCGGTGGGTTTCGCTGGAACCGTTGACGCGCGAGCATGTTCCGGAGATCGCTGCCGCGTCGGCCGACGGCGATGTCGGCAGCCTATGGTTCACCGCTGCACCGTCGCCGCAGACCGCCGCCCAGTGGGTGGACATGCGGCTGGGGTTCCAGCAGCCGGACACGGGTCTGACCTTCGTGGTTCGACGACTTGACGACGGCACACTGATCGGCTCGTCGAGCTACCTGAACGTCGACCCGCCCAACCGGCGTCTCGAGATCGGCAACACGTGGTACGGCGCCTCGACGCGACGCAGCGGCGTCAACACTGAGACGAAACTGCTGATGCTTCGTCACGCGTTCGAGGAGTTGAACTGCGTCGCAGTCGAATTCCGCACGCACTTCTTCAATTTCACCAGCCGGACAGCGATCGAACGGCTCGGCGCGAAACTGGACGGAATTCTGCGGAGTCATCAGCTGGTACCGGACGGGACACGGCGCGACACGGTGGTGTATTCGATACTTGATCACGAATGGCCCACGGTCCGAACACATCTGCAGTTTCGTCTGAGCCGCCACGGCTGACGTCACACGTGGCGTCCGGCTTCGTGCACCAGCTGTATCCGTGACGTCAGCCCGAGCTTGGCATAGACATGCGTGAGGTGGGTTTGCACCGTGCGCGGCGAGATGAACAGGCGACCGGCGATCTCCTTGTTGCCAAGGCCGTCCTTCACAAGCCTGACGACGTCGCGCTCGGTCGGGGTAAGCGATTCCCAACCGCTGTCCGGTCGTTTGCGCTCGCCGCGTCCACGCTGCTCGTAGGCAATGGCCTGCTCGATCGAGAGCGCGGCCCCCTCCGCCCACGCAGCGTCGAAGTCGTCGTCCCCCAGCGATTTTCGCGCCTCGGCGACGGCGTCGTCGTAACCGCCCGAGAACACCCCAAGGCGGACGCTCTCCATCGCGCCGCGGATCGCCGCCGCCGCGCCGAACAGTCGCGCAGCGTGACGGTGGTTGCTTTCCTTGCCTGCCAGCCGTCCAAGGATCTCGAGCGCTTCCGGCACGCGAAGAAACCCTCCGGTTTCGACGGCGATCGCCAGGGCATCGTGTGCGTCCCGTTCGGCCTGATCGAATTCCCCCTGGGCCATTGCCACATGTGCGTGCGGCACCAAGACGTGTATCCGATACGCTCCTGGCGCAACCGCCAGGGCGTCATCGGCCCACCGGCGGGCGGCGACGAGTTCTCCGCAGCCCAATAGTGCCTCGGTCATCGGGGCAAAGCATCGTGCGTAGGTGGCGCGCTGAGGAACAGTGTGACTGAACACCGACTCACATGCTGCTTTCGCCGCGGCGGCATCGCCTTCGGCGAGTGCGGCGTATGCCCACATTCCGTACACCGTGTCTTCGTGGAAGCCGCCCATTGCAGCCGATACCTCATGCGCGGCTTCGGCCGTTGCGCGAGCGCCGTCGGGGTCGCCCCTATGGGAGAGATATTGGCCAACGCCGACGAGACCAAACAACCTGAGCATGCGCTCATCGGCCGCCTGTGCCTCTTCGGCGACTGCCTGCACTACCGGGAACCCGGCCACGAC
>Ga0318562_10001369_pt1 | contig 11014 bp, 9 predicted proteins | sample GRESIP066b5f18_FD_203688 | JGI IMG/M metagenome (GOLD analysis project Ga0318562, IMG submission 203688) | Tropical soil microbial communities from Luquillo Experimental Forest, Puerto Rico - GRE.SIPMG.066b5f18 | ecosystem: Environmental > Terrestrial > Soil > Tropical forest > Bulk soil...
CACTGGCCTTCTGCGACGCCGACGACGGTCCCGCCCTGACACAGCTACATGGGCTGACGGCGATCTACTTCACCGGCAGCACCAGCTCCGCCAAAGCGATCATGGCCGCCACCAGCACACCGCTGGTCGCCGAGTGCGGCGGCAACAACCCCTGCATCGTCGTCCCCGGCGGACGGCCGTGGACCGGCAAGGAGATCACCCACCAGGCGGTGCAATTCGTCACGCTGGCGAAGCTCAACGGCGGGGCCGTCTGCGGCCGCGCCCAGACGCTCGTCACCTCGAAACACTGGCCGCAGCGCGAGCAGTTCCTCGATGCCGTGCGCAAGGCATTCACCGAGGACACGCCCGCGATCAGCAGCTACTACCCCGGAAGCGCCGGCATCGCGGAGCGCTTCGCCAGCGAGTACCCCGACGCGGAGGTCGTCCAGTCAGAGAAGGGCGCGCACACCGCCAGCGACGGCCTCCTGATCACCGGCGCCGCACCGGACAGCTTCGCCGCCAAGAACGAAGCGTTCTGCCAGGTGATTGCCGAGATCCCCCTCGATGTCCCCGCCGAGGCGGACACCTTCCTCCCCGAGGCCGTCCGCTACTGCAACGAGACCCTGCTTGGCTCGCTCGCCTGCATGATCGTGATCGACGAAGACACGCGAAAGGCGCGCCAGCCAGCGCTCGACGCCGCAGTGACCGACCTGAAGTACGGCGCGGTCGCCGTGAACACGATCCCCGCACTCATCTTCGCGAACCCCTACCTGATCTGGGGCGGCAACGAAGAGGACCAGGATTTCGTCTCCGGCCGCGGCAACTTCGGCAACCTCCTGTGCTACGAGAACGTCGAGAAGGCGGTCATGTACGACCAATTCGTCTCGATGACGCACTTCCTCTACACGAAGAAGGAGCCCTTCGACGACCTGATGGCCGCCAGCGCACGCTTCATGATGCGGCCCACCTGGACGAACCTCGCCCGCATGACCGGCTCCGCCGTCCGGGCCAGCCTCGCACGGAAGGACTTCTGACCCTTACGCGGGCCTTAGCTCCCGATGGCGCCGAGGCCCGCAATCCCGCCCAGCCACCAACCGCCGACCACCAACCGCACAGCGAAAGAAGGAGATCGAAAATGTCAAGCAAGGTCGCCCTCGTCACGGGCGGCTCCTCCGGGATCGGCGAAGCAACCGCCATAAGACTGCACGAGCTCGGCTTCATCACCTACGCCGCGGCTCGGCGCATCGAACGGATGGAGCACCTCACGAAGCTGGGTATACGCCCGCTCGCCATGGACGTCAGCAACGAGGAGTCCATGCGCTCCGGCGTCGAGCACATCCTCGCCGGCACAGGCCGCATCGACGCGCTCGTCAACGCTGCCGGCTACGGCTCCTACGGCGCCGTCGAAGACGTGCCGCTCGCCGAAGCCCGCAACCAGTTCGAGGTCAACGTGTTCGGCGCCGCCAGGCTCACACAGCTCGTCCTGCCGCAGATGCGCGAACAGCGCTCGGGCACGATCGTCAACATCACCTCGATGGGCGGCAAGATCTACACGCCACTCGGTGCCTGGTACCACGCGACCAAGCACGCGCTCGAAGCGCTCAGCGACTGTCTCCGGATGGAGCTCAAGCCCTTCGGCATCAACGTCGTCGTCATCGAGCCCGGCGGCATCAGAACCGAGTGGCCCGCCATCGCCGCCGACAAGGTCCGCGCCGTCTCCGGCACGGGTCCGTACGCCCCGCAGGGCAACGCCGTCGCCGCCTCACTCGTCTCCGAATCCACCCAGCGTCGCTCCTCCCCGCCAGAGCTGATCGGCAAGACCATCGGCAAGGCCGTCACCGCACGGCGTCCGAAAACCCGCTACGCCGTTGGCTACGGCGCCAAGCCGATGATCTTCCTCCACGGCCTCCTGCCCGACCGCGCCTTCGACGCATTCATCAGCCGAGCCGTTGGCATGCCGTCATGAACTTTCAGTAAGACCGTTGCGGCTAGGGCTCCGCCAGGGGTATAGAGGCTAACCCGTACTTCCCCCCGGCGGGGAGCCGACATAGGCGCTGACCAGGTAAAGCAGAGACAGCCCATGACTACGTAGTCATGTAATTTCCGCGATCAAGGGCTCTACCACCTGGTCAAACGCGTCGACCAATCGGCTTGGGGGGAAGTTCGGGTTAGGGCCACCGGCTCGACGATAAGCCCGGTCTCTTCCCTGACCTCGCGGAGCAGGCCCTCGACTATCGACTCATCGCGCTCGAGAACGCCGCCCGGCGGCTCCCAGTGCCCATTGTCTCGCCGCTGAATAACCAGGGTGCGCCCGTTCTCGTTGATCACGACGCCGGCGACGCTCACCGAGTGATGAGCGGCCTCGCCAGTCATCTCGCGGCTCCAATCAGATCAGGTGGCTGCCCCCGAGACTACTTTCAGGACCCGGAGGCTAACGGCGCTGAACGTAAGCCGTGTCACCAGGACGGCGGAGCATGACGCATTGCGTCATGCACGCCCGGGTCATGCCAGCAATGCGGCGCATGGTGTTCGGGAGCCAGCGGTCGTAGAACTCCAGGGCCTGGGCCAGGTCTGGGCGGCTGCCGCTGTAGGTCCGATGCCATTCAGCGGCCAGGGTAGACAGTTCCCAAACAGCGAGGATGTGGCGGGGCCAGCAGTCGGCGAGCTCGTAGCCACCGTAATGCTGGCGAAGCACCGTATCGGCCCACTGCCGCAGCTCGGCCAACCGCGCGTGGTAAGTGTCGCGGTCCAGGCCGATCCAGAACGGAGCGGCAGGTCCGCGCGGGGCGGCAGCCTCCAGCACATCGGCCACGGTCCGGGCCAGGTCCTCGAACCGGGCGGCCAGGTCCAGGCCAGCACGAAGCCCAGCTTGGTCGAGCCGTTCGTTGATATCGCGGAACTGGCCGCGCAGGTCCGCGACCTGCACAGCCAGGGCGGCCAGGCTCTCGCCTAGAGCGTGGGGCGAGGGTTCGGCAGGCGGGTCCGTGGTCACGATGCCCTGCCGTCCAACTCCGCGTACACATAGGTGCGGGCGGTTCCCGCCTGCAGCCCCGCCTGCGGGGCCAGTTCGGCAGCGACCCGGCTGGCTGTACTGCGGTCGCCGTAGTCCGGATGGGCGCGGTACAAGGCCAGCAGAACCGCCTTCTTGGTGCGGGGCGGCGGCCCGGTAACCTCCGGCGGAGGCACCGCAGGAAGCGCAGGCAGGAGAGCGGCGTCCAGTATCATCCGGCGTAGCCCCCGCGCCGTCTCCGGTGGGGCCAGGGCGAGCCGTAGAGAGTACAGCAGCACCCGCCTGGTGATCCTGCCCGCGGCCGCTGCGACGCGGCCAATAGTGCTCCAGGCCGAGGGTTCCTGGTCGGCCAGGACGTGGCGGCGGATCACCGCCACGACCCGGTCCACCACCACGGCCAGCGCGATGGGCGCGATCGCGTACGCGACCACCGACCGCGGGCTGGCCACATCGGCGGCCGCCACGTTCATGTACGCCGACGCGGCCGCGCAGGCCAGGATCAGGATCCGCTCGGCCCGGGCGGATTTGCCCGCCCGGGACAGGCCGAGTGCGAGCAGCGTGAAGGTGATCATCAGCAGGTCCAGCAGCAGCGCCTCGATCAGGCTGGCCGCACCCTGGCGGCGGAAGGCGAAGATGTACGCGTACTGGGCGCTAAACGAGACGAACAGCGCGCCGCCGCCGATCAGCGCCAGCAGCCACGCCGCCACCGCGATCAGCACCGAGCCCGGGGCCCGTCCGGCCCCGGTCCGGCGGCGCACGCCGGTGGCAAGCCGCTCGCCACCATCGCGACTGATCCCGGACAGGCCCGCGCCGCCCGTCGCGGTAGTCGACCCGCAACACGACTTCCCCGGCGGTTCCGGCCGGGAACTGGCGAGGATCGACTGGTCGTGTAGGTGGCCAGACCCTCTCCGTGTGGCGCTCATTGCGCCTCCAGTTCGGGCCCGGCAGGCCATTCCAGATCTGCCTGCGCTTCGAGCAAGCGGATCTCGGAGGAGTCCCGGAAACAGGTCGGATACCAGTCCTCGCCATCGTGCTGGATGGCCAGTTCCGGGGCCTGCACGCAGATCTCCCACTCATCCGGGCCGCACACGCTGACCACCCAGCCAGGCAGCCACGGCCACCCGTCCCGGTCCGCGTGCTCTTGCTCACGGGTCAGCGGGTAGCGGACCTCCACCCAGGAGTCCTCTGGAAACACCGGCCCGGTCATGACGTCATCCGAGGCTCGGCCTGCGCCAGAACCCGCAAGCCACCCCGCTCGAGCTGAACCTGGATCAGCCAGGCACCATGGCCCAGCGCGTGACCGGTCAGGTGCCCGGCCAGCCTGCCCGACCTCGCTGTGCACGGTGTGACCTGGCCCAGCGGCCACAGGGGCACGGTGCGAGCCAGGATGCGGCTCATGATGGCCGCCGATCCGGCTCGCGAGACAGGACCCGGCTTACCGAGATGCGGGCTAGGCCGAACGAGCGGCCGATCGACGCCGTGGTGTACCCGGCGGCCGAGGCCGCCGCGATTGCCTCATCTCGCTCCCGCCGGGTGGCGCGTACCCAGCGGGACCGTAGCGCGCGACGTTCCCGTTCGGTCAGCCCGCCCCAGATGCCGTGGCTGATCCGGTTGGTGATGGCGTAGTCCAGGCACGGCTGGCGGACCGGGCACCCCGCGCAGACCTGCCGCGCCGGCCCGGCCGTCTCGCCGCGGCCGGGAAAGAACACCTCCAGGTCGGTGCCGCGGCACGCAGCCAGCTCCCGCCAGCGCGCAGCAAAACGCGCCGACGAGGGCATGGTCTGGTGCCGCGGTTGGCGGGCCGTCACCGTACGGGCGCGGCCACCCGCGCCCGCCAGGCGGCGGCGAAGTCAGCGAGATCGGCGACCTCCAGGCCGCTGGCCGCGAACTCCTCAGCGAACCGCCGAGGGTAGCGGCGGGTGGTCTTGCGGGCGCCGTGGCACACCACGGTGTGTGGCAGCGCCCCGGCGATCGCCAGCCGCCGGACCGTCTCCCGGGAGACGCCCAGCCGCCGCGCCAGCTGCGCGGCGGTCAGGAAATCCGCTCCCTCCTCCGTTTCCGGTGGTGGGGGCCGTCGTGGCGGCGGAATCAGCGCCGCAGCCAGGGCCCGGGCCACTGCCTCCAGCAGCTCGGGAGGGACTTGCGGGGTTGTGTCGTAGGGGTTGTTGACCGTGTTAGGTTGCATGGCAGGGGTTCCTGTCGCAGGGGCCTTGCCCCCTGGGTGATCTTGGCGGATGGTCCAGGGGGCCTTATTTGTGCCCGGATTTGCCCGGGCAGATTGTCACGGCGATGGTACGCCAATACGTCTGGGAGCATCGGGCACGAGGGCGGCGGAAGACGTACCGCTGGGCCTCTCGGGTACCGGTTATCGCGGCTGATCTGCAGGCGCCCAACTTCGGCAGTAAACGGGAACCGGGAGCCGGCTTACGCCGCAAGCAGGGCCTTGCCCAGCGGGACGGGGCCAACCCGAACACAGTGGCCCGGGTCCCGACTACGGCGGGCAGGTGAAGGACACGTCGGTGGATACGGCGCCCAAAGTAAGTACAGAAAAGTGCGGTCGGTCGTCGACGACCGCGCTGAGTCCGCCGGGGCGCAGCATGTAGCAGCGGTCGGCTGCAGATCCCGCAAGCCCGTGTCATCCGGAGTTCTGGCCTGCCATCCGGCACCGGCGCGAGGAGCAGGCGCCGGCGATGAAGTCGCTCATCGTGCGCTCGTCGGTGAGCGCGCGGAGCCGGCCACTGCGGAGCCAGCCCGCCCTGGATTCGCCGATGTGAGCCAGCGCGGGCCGCGGCGGCCGGAGGCCAGTACCACGGTCAGCGTGGTCTCCATGCCCGGCGGTACAGCCGTCCAGGCGGTCGGCGACGGCAAAGAGCCAGCCGCCCGCATAACCCCGTGTCTTCTCGGCGCGTAGGTTTCCGGCTTGATGGCCCGCCACGGCCAGCCCAGGACAGTCTCTCCATCTGCCTAGCGGACGCCCGCCCCTTGGCTGTCGACCGCGGGGCAAATCCGCAAATCGTGCGGAGTCCCCGCTTACCTTCGCGTCGTGATCGAAAAGCACCGGACACAGGCATCACGAACGATGAACGCGGAGACGGCTGCGCACCGTGTCGACTAACGTCACCCTCCACGCGGGCCACGACGTTGCCTACTTCACCTCCGGCCAGCACCGCGGCGGCTGCGCCGGGGCCATGTCGTACTACACCGCGGCCGGGGAACCGCCCGGCCAGTGGGCCGGGACAGGCGCCGCGGCGCTCGGGCTGGCCGGCCAGGTCGACCCGGACCTGATCGGCCGCCTGTACCAGCACGGCATCGGGCCTGGCGGAGAACAGCTGGTCACCCGCCGCCAGTCCAAGGCCGCCGACGCGCGCGAACAGGCAGCCGTGGCGGCCTACCTGGCCGGGCACCCGTACGCCAGCGCGGTTGAGCTGGCCGAGATCCGCGCCGCCGCCCGCGGCAAGGTTCTACACCAGGTACCGTATTTCGACCTGACCGTCAGCGCGGTCAAGAGCGTGTCCGTCCTGCACGCCTCCTACCGCATCGCCGCCCGCCAGGCCCGCCAGAACGGCGACCAGGACCGGGCCGCCGCCCTCGACACGCGGGCTGACCAGATCGAGGCCGCGCTGACAGCCTCCGCGCGGGAAGCGGTGGCGTGGCTGGAGCGGCACGCCACCTACACCCGCACCGGCCACCATTCGGCCCGCACGGGGCAGTGGCGCGACGGCGACGGCCTGGTCGCCAGCGTGTTCCTGCACCACCTGTCCCGCGACGGCGACCCGCAGCTGCATGTCCACGTGGCCATCTGGAACCGGGTCCAGCGCGCTGACGGAGCCGACGCCAAATGGCGGACCCTGGATTCGCGCAGCCTGCACAACCAGCGACTCGCCGTCGCCCCGGTCGCCGACCGGATCCTGGAAACCAAGCTGTCCGCCCTGGGCTACGCGATGGTGCCCCGGGCGGACGGCAACGGCGCCGAGGTCGGCGGCGTCAGCCAGGACGTCATGGACCTGTTCTCCTCCCGCGCCGTCGCGGTCACCGGCGAACTGGACCGGCTGGGCCGCGAGTACGAGGCGGTGCACGGCAGGCCGCCCAGCAGGCGCACGCTGTGGCTGCTGCACCAGCAGGCCGGGCAGAACACCCGCCGCACCAAAGCTGCGGCCCGCCGCACCATCGCCGGGCAGACCGGTGCTGCCGAACCCACAGCCGCGCAGCGGCTGGCCGCCTGGGAAGCCCAGACCGCACGCCGCGAAGGGCACGCCCTGTCAAGAGTGCACGAGCAGGTCGCGGCGTTCGCCGCCGAGCACGCCGGGCGTGCACCGGCCGTGCTGGATGACGCGGCCAAGCGCACCGCCGCCCGAATCGCCGTCGCCGAGGTGCAAAGGCACCACGCGGTGTGGTCGATGGCCCAGCTCCGGTTCGAGGTGCACCGGGCGCTCCCGGTCCTGAAGGCGGGGGCCGACGGCCCGGCGGTGGTCGACGAGGTCGCCAGGCTGGCCGTCTCCGGCCGGTCCGGCGCCGAGGTCGTCCAGGTCACCGCTCCCGACCCCGCCGACGTGAGCAGCCTGGGCGTCCGCGGCTCCGACGGCGGCAGCATCTACCGGCCGCCGAACGAGGAACGGTACTGCGCCCTGGCCCACCTCGACACCGAGGAACAGATCCTCACAGCCGCGAAACGATCTGTGCCGCAGCTCGTCGGTCACGATCAGGCCCGGGCCGCCGCCGAGCGCACCGGGCTGACCGCCGAGCAGCGCGACGCCGTGGTCATGATGCTCACCGCGGCCGCAGCCACGACCGTGCTGGTCGCCCCGGCCGGGACGGGCAAGAGCCACACCATGGCCGGGTTCGCCCGGCTGTGGACCAGCTTCACCGGCCGGCGGGTCATCGGCATGACCACCTCCACCAACGCCGCCCGGGTGCTGGCGCACGAGGGCCTGGCCGAGAGCTACAACATCGCCGCCTTCCTCGGCAAGACCGAAGGCTCCGACGAGCTGCGCCGTCCCGTCCCGCTGCACCAGGACGACGTGCTGGTCCTGGACGAGGCCAGCCAGCTCAGCACGTCCGATATGGCCATGATCCAGGAGACGGCCCAGAAGGCCGGAGCGCGGGTCATCGCCACCGGCGACACCGCGCAGCTCGGCGCGGTCGAAGCCGGGGGCATCTTCCGGCTGCTCGCCCGCGAGGTCCCGTCCGCCGAACTGCACGAGGTCCGCCGGTTCGACGCCCAGTGGGAGCGGGAGGCAAGCATCCAGCTCCGCGACGGCGACCTGGCCGCGGCCGCCGCCTACGACCGGCACGGCCGCGTCCGCGGCGCCGACCAGGAGGCCGCCTGCGACCGCGCCGCGGCCATGTGGCTCGCTGACCACCTGCGCGACAAGGACGTGCTTCTGCTCGCCGGATCCAGCGCCGAAGCCGCCGGGCTATCCCGCCGCGTCCAGGCCAGGCTCGCCCAGCTCGGCACCGTCGGGCCGCCGCAGGCCCCGCTGGCCGACGGCAACCACGCCGGGGTCGGCGACTTGATCCGCGCCCGCCTCAACGCCGAGATCGACGCCGCCGGCCGCCAGCTCACCAACCGCGACACCCTCCAGGTCATCGCTTTCCGCGGCCCCGACGCCCAGGTCCGGCGGCAGCGCCTGGACGGGACCTGGACCGAGCCGTTCCGGGTTCCCAGGGCCTACCTGACCCGCCACGCCGAGCTCGCCTACGCCGGCAACGTCCACGTCGCCCAGGGCCGCACCGTCGACACCGCCCACCTCCTGGTCACCGCCTCGCTATCCCGGCAGGCCCTGTACGTCGGCATGACCCGCGGCCGCCAGGCCAACACCGCGCACGTAGTCACCGGCACCACCGCACCCCCCGGGCGCCAGCCCTACCAGCAGGCCGCCCCGGAAGCCGTGCTCGCCGGCGTGATGCAGCGCGACGACGGCGACCTGTCCGCCACCGAGCAGATCCGCCAGGCCCAGGACCAGTCCAGCGGAACGGAGCACCTGCTCAACCTGTGGTCCGCCGCGATCAAGCAATCCCTGCATCCGCAGATTGACGAGCGGATCACGGCCCGGCTCACCAATTCCGAGGCCTGGCGGTACGAGCGGGAGCACTCCCGGCAGGCGCTGCAGCAGACGCTGCGCGCGGCCCAGCTCGCCGGCCACGATATCGGCGCCCTCATCGACCGGATCACCGCCGCGCCGATGGATCGGGCCAGGTCGATCTCCAGCGTGCTCCATGGCCGCCTGCAGCGGCTTGCCCTGCCCGATCTGCGGCATGACGTCACCTGGGCGCAGCGCACCCCCGCCGGTGCTCCCGCGGCCGCCCGCGAGCTTGCCGCCGCGCTCGACGACCGGGCCCGCGCTCTGGGCGAAGGGATGGCCGCCAGCCCCGAGCCCTGGCTGGCCTGCCAGCTCGGCGTACTCGCCCCCGGCGCATCCCCTGCGCTGCGCGAGGAATACACCCGCCGCGCGGGCACCGCCGCCGCCTACCGGGAAGCCGCCGGGATCACCAACCCCGACCAGGCCGTCTCCCTCGAGCCCCATCGCGGCAACCCCGAACTCGAAGCCATGCGGAATACGGTCCTCACCGCCCTGGAAATCCGCGACGAGGCCGACATCATGCGCGGCCTAGACCGCGGCGAGCTCGAAGCACGCGCCCTTCAGGGCGAGCGCGGCCGCGCCACCGCCCCGCCCGATGTCAGCAGCCAGCTACGGCTCACCGCGCAAGCCGAAGCCGACGCCCACCAGCAATCCGCAGCCGCCCAAACCCGGCACAACTACACCGGCGCGGCCAGCGCAACCGCCCTCGCCGCGGCGCTGGCCGCCGCACGCCAGCGCCTCGAAGACGCCAACGCCCGATACGAGCACTGGTCCGCCGACACGCGCGCGACCAGGGACGCAGCCGGGAAAGCCACAGCCGAACTGCAACGCCGCGGGCAGACACGACTAGACCGCGAACCACATTCCCAATCGGTGGATGAACCGCAGCTGATGGCCGGATGGCAGCAGCTCGAAGCGGATGGCGAGGCTGTGAACTGGGTTGATGCCAGCGATTGCCAGGCTGCCAGCGATGTCGCGCCCCGGACATCACAGCGCATCCGGGATATGAACCCCGCGTCAGCTTCCAGGCCGGAGCCGCAGACGATCCAAGCGGATGAACCCGCGCAAGAGAACCTGGCAGCCCGGCTTGAGGAGCTGCAAGCGAGGGCGGACCGGGCGGCACAGCGCGTCGTGGCACAGCAAGCCGAACGGCACGCCAGCAGCGAATACGCCGCGCGGATGGAACTGGAAGCTCAGACGCAAGCCGAGACCGGGCGGCAGGCAGAGTCCCGGGACGAAGCTGAGCTTGAGCTGTAACGCCGCAGCTTGAGGGCGCTCCCGGACGAGCTCGTCGATCGAAATGTTCATCAGAGCTAGCGCCCGCGCCTCAGTGCCGCACGCATTGGCCAGGACCCGGATTCTCGGGACGACACGCGCGAGTCGTTGGAGCCGGGGTGTCCATTCACGGGGGTGCTGAGCCAAGGGGTCGGCAAAGTCTTTCAGGCTGATGTGTGGCCAGGCGACACGCCGTAACTGATGCCGGGAGCCGGCTGGCTCACGCGGACGAGCGATCGTTGCGGCGTCCCCAGGCGCCGATGTGCGCAAAGCCGCAGCCGGCGAAGTCAGGTTCGGCCAGGCGGGCGGTGAGCCGGTCTGCCTCTGCTGCGGTCAGCAGTCCAGCCGATATCAGGGATTGTGACATGGCCGCCATGCTCAGCCGGTGGAACTCCGCCAGCGTGGTTCCTGGCAGGACGATATCCAGTTCGGCGTCAGCGCCGATGTCCGCCAGGCCCAGCCGGTGGATCTGCCGCAGCAGGGCCCGGCCCTGGGATAGGGACCCGTTGGGGAATGCCTCGTGCCAGGCAGCTGGATGGGCTGTCCATGCGGGGTCAAGGTCGGCGAGCCACATGCCGAAATCGGGTTCCTCGGCCACCAGCCAGCCACCGGGTGCCAGCCAGGAGGCCATCCGCTGCAGCGTGGCCATCGGGCCGGGGATGTGCATGAG
>Ga0318562_10001373_pt1 | contig 11008 bp, 12 predicted proteins | sample GRESIP066b5f18_FD_203688 | JGI IMG/M metagenome (GOLD analysis project Ga0318562, IMG submission 203688) | Tropical soil microbial communities from Luquillo Experimental Forest, Puerto Rico - GRE.SIPMG.066b5f18 | ecosystem: Environmental > Terrestrial > Soil > Tropical forest > Bulk soil...
CCGTAGGCCCCCGGCGATGAGGACGGCGACGGCCATCGGCCACCGGCGCTCACCCACGTGGGCCTGCTTCGCATCCATAAGGCAAGATAACGCGGCCGCCGGTGATCTACCGTCGGCCACCACGCTAGCCGGGAGAGGACCGGGACAGGATCAGCCGTCCCGCACCAGGCCCGCCGGCCGCGGCCCCCTTCCGGCGGCCGGGACCACGGGCCGGGGGGTTCGGTCTACCAGGCGGGCAGCCGCGACATCACTTGCTGACCCCCGAGCTGACGAGTGATCAGGCGCTGGGTCTTCGGGGGCAGCGGAGTGAATTGGCCCTGGGCGGTCTGCACGCCGAACACAGTCCTCGGGACGTTGGGGCTCTGCCCCGGCGGTGGCCGGACGGCGATCATCGCGGTGCCGGTGTTGTTCACCCAGTACACGCCGGTGGAGTTGGCTTCGTAGCCGGTCCGCACCCGGTACAGGACCTGTACCGGCTTGCCGGTCCGCACCGAGAGCTCGGTGATCATGAAATCAAAGACTTTCGGCGGGGGCTCATTGCGGAAGGTCGGGGTGACAAGCTTGGTGCCGTCACCGGTGATCAGCGGAATCCCGGGGATCCGGAACGGCAGGTTCGGGTGAACCGGATGAGCGCCGAGCACCGCGCCCGAGATGGGAACGGGCGTGCTGGCGGCCTGCACGCTGCCGCCTGAGGTGGCCGTGTCGAGCAAGCGGAGCTGGAAGGTCCACCCGCCACCCTTGACGTTGAGTTCCTCCTCGAACAGCAGCGTCCGGCTATCGGCCTCCCAGGACATTCTGCCGGTGCCGCCCACACCGATGCTGATTTGCCCGATCAATCCCTTCGCGGGCAGCACCCACTCTCGCCCGGCCCCTGTCGCGAGCGAGTAGACCTTGATATTTGACCCGACCCGCCCGGCGCCGGGGCCGAGGAAGGACACGGCGAACTTGCTGCCGTCGGGGGACACCGCCAGGCCGGAAATGGACGCCTTCTGGGCGGGTATGGGCAGGCGTACCAGAGGGCCCGGGTGACCCGACGGGCTCAGGACCAGCCGGTAGAAGCGGATCGGCCCCCCGTCGAAGGCAGAGTGCCCCGCGGCAAAGACGAACGTCCGGTCGTCACCGGCGGCCGCCGTCCAGATGAAAACCGTGTGCTTGGGCGGCGCCACGGTGCCCAGCACGGCTCCGGTGGCGGTCGCGGCGACAATCGCACGGCCCCTAGCCGGGGGAAGCCCGACAAAGAACCGGGGCACCTTGGCAAACACACCCGTGGGGTTTGCTCCGCCGGGACTAGCGGGGCGCAGAAGCACGCCCGAGATGGCCAGCGACGCGACTACCACACCAACCATTGCCGCCGCGGCGGCCACCGGGGCCAGCCAGCCCGGCCAATGGCGCGGGGCAGCGGCCTGCCCCGGCCGGCGACGGGGGCCAGTGGCCCGGCGAATCAGACCAGGCGCGTGCCACCCCCGGGCGATGCGGGTGCGCTCGGGCGTGCCGCCCAGGGCGACATGCTCGAGCTTCAGGCGGGCCGCCTCGACGACCTCCGGCCCGGGCAGCGGCTCCGTCAGCAGCTGCTGGATCGTGCTCAGCTCATCCATGGGGTTGCTCCTTCCGGCCCCCGGCCGGTGTCACGATGTCCGACGGGCCGTAGCTGTCCGCCGGGTTGGTGCCGCCGAGCGAATCCCGCAGCCGCGTGCGCGCCCGGCTCAGCCGTGAGCACACCGTGCCGTAGGGAATGCCGAGCGACTGCGCGACCTCCTGGTTGTCCAGGCCGGCCACGGCCACCAGCAGCAGCACGTCCCGGTCGCCGCTGTTCAGCCTCGCCAGCGCCACAGCCAGGGCCGGGCCGACCGCGGCAGCGGCGACCCGCTCGGCGACCAAGTCCTCATCGCTAGGTGCCACACCCTGGGCGTGTGCCCGCGCAAGTGCCCGGTAGCGGCGCTGCTCCTGGCGCCGGTACGTGCCGGCCAGGTTGGTGGCGATCCCATAAAGCCATGGCCGGGCACAATCGCGGGCGAGGTCATAGCGCTGCCGCTGCGCAAACGCGGCGGTAAACACCTCCGCCGCCAGGTCGTCGGCGATCCTGCTCCCGACGCGCGCGGCGAGGTACCGGTGTACAGGTGCGAAGTAGCGGCGGAAGATCGCTTCGAACTGTTCTGGCTCGGCCCACGACTGCTCAATCACCGCGGCATCGGTCGCGGGTGGGCCGGTGGCTTCACCGGTCACAATCACCGCTCACATCCTTTGTGAGGCGACTCCTTCACCCTGTTGTTAGCCGGAGCCCCTTGCCGTATTCGCGGCGGCCGCTCGGCTGGCCAAGCGATCAAGGCCGGCCGAGCCGCTTAGCTGGCCAAGCGATCAAGGCCGGCCGAGTCGCTCAGCACTTACAGGATGGAAGCCGCCTAGCACCTCAGGATGGCAGCAGTTACCACATGCCATGAAGCCCTGGCGTGCGCCTATGACGCAATGGCCTGGCCGCTGCCGTGGTCGAGGTCTTGGAGGCTGACGACATGCATAGCCAGGTCGCGCAGTTGTTCCAGCAGTCCCCAGAACTCCGGGTCGTCTCGCACCAGCGCAACGACACACGTGTGCCCGTTCCGGGACGACACGACTTCGACGTTCTCCAGGAGACTGGCCAGCAGCCGACCGCATTCGCCCCGGATGACGATTCGATATCGCCGGGCGTCGCTGGCCGATCTGATCATGAGGGCTCCGCTGCCGCGATCCGGGGTGAGGTTAGGGCGGCTGAGCGGCCCGCGCTGCGCACGGGGCCTGCGCGGCGAACTTGTGGCCATCAGCACTGACCATCACGCCACCGGTAACGGGCGGGTCGGGCTACTCGCGGATGCAGTTCCTGACCGACAACCCGGCCTCGAACCTCAAGTGCAACCCGGGGACCGGCGCCGGCTGCGTGCTACCGCCTTCCCAGGCGCCCGGCAAGTTCTACCCGTACTGGACGCTGGCCAAGGTCAACGGCTCCTGCGTGTGGGAGTTCGGGCAGATGACCAACGGCAAGAGCTTCGGCGGGGTGAAACAGTACGGCAAGTTCACCACGGCCCTGGGCCTCGCCGAGTTCGCAAGCAAGATCATTCCCAACCCGCACTGCTAACCTCGACCCCGCCACCCCGCCCAAGTTAGCCCGCTGATCCGCTGATCTCAGTGCCCTCGGACGAGGGCGGCGCCTGGCGCAGGCCCGGCCCGCTTCCCGTCCGAGGGCACTTTTTTCATGCCATACGCAGCGGCGTGGCCAGCCGCCGCCCGGTCCGGTGAACGGCCACCTGGGCGGCCAACAGCGGCGGAGGGCCCGGCGCTAGCCGGGCCGGGGCCGGCCCGTAGCGGCCGCGCACCATGCGGGACCGGGTCTTGTACGGTTGAGCGGCTCATGGCACTATCCGCGCTGACCTGGTTCCGCAGTGCCGCGTGACGGTGCCGTGGGCGCCGGCCCGGGCCGCCTGCTGGTGGCCGCCGCTGCGAAGGACCGGCGGTCGCCTGCCCATCCCGCGCGCGGCACCGCGTCGTCCAGGCCGCGCAGGTCAGCCTCGGTCAGCTCGACGGCCGCCGCCGCCACGTTCTGCCCGATGCGGCCGAGGCGGCGGGTGCCGGGAATGGGCACGACATCGGGTCCCTGCGCCAGCAGCCAGGCCAGGGCGAGCTGCGCGGTGGTGAGCCCAAGCCCATCGGCGACGCTGCGCAGCGCGGCCACCCGGGCCAGGTTCTGGTCGAGTTCACCGCCCTGGAACCGGGGATCGCCGCGGCGGAAGTCGCTGGCGTCGATGTCGTCCTGGGTCAAGGTGGCGGTCAGCATGCCACGGCCGAGCGGGCTGTAGGGCACGATCCCGGTACCCACCCGGCGCGCGGCAGGGATGATGTCGTCCTCCGGGTCGCGCCACAGCAGCGACCATTCGAACTGGATCGCGCTGATGGGGTGCACCGCCGCGGCCTGGCCGAGCTGGGCCGGGGTGACCTCGGAAACACCGAGATGGCGGACCTTACCCTCGGTGACGAGCTGGGCCATGGCACCAACGGTGTCCGCGATCGGTACCTGCGGGTCGGGCCGGTGCAGGTAGTAGAGGTCGATGACGTCGACGCCGAGCCGGGCCAGGGACGCCTCGCAGTAGCCGCGCACATGCTCGGGCCGCCCGTCGAGGTGCACACCGGCCGCGTCCCGCACGATGCCGAACTTCGTGGCGACCTGCACCCGCCAGGGCAGCCCCGCCAGCGCCCGGCCGATCAGCCGTTCGTTGTGCCCCTGGCCGTAGCTCATCGCGGTGTCGAACATGGTCACGCCCAGTTCGGCCGCCCGGCGGATCGCCCGGATGGACTCGTTGTCGTCGGCCGGCCCATATCCCTGCGACAGGCCCATGCATCCCATGCCGAGGGCCGAGGTCACCAGCCCGTCACTGCCCAGCTGTCGTTGCCGCATGGCTTCCAGCATCGGCGGCAGCTACTGATAAGTCCAAGACCTGTTTGCGAAGACACTTATCACAGATCATTCTAGATGGATGGAGCTGCGGCAGCTTGCCTACTTCGACGCGGTGGTGCGCCACGGCAGCTTCACCAAGGCCGCCCAGCGGCTGCATGTCGCGCAGCCGGCCGTGTCCGCGCAGATCAGGCGGCTTGAGACCGAACTCGGCACGACACTGCTCGAGCGAACCACCCGCCGGGTGGCGCTGACCCACGCAGGTGAGCTGTTCTTGTCCCGCGCCCGCCAGGCGCTCGCCCAGGTCGACGCGGCCCGTGGCGACCTGGCCGAACTCAGCGCGGTGCTCCGCGGGCGGGTGCGGATCGGCGCGACGCAGGTGCTCGGGTCGCTGGACCTGCCGGCGTCCCTGGCCTCGTTCCGCCGCCGTTACCCCGGGGTGAGCCTCGCCCTGCACACCGGCCTGGTAGCGAAACTGCTCGGCCTGCTGGACGCCGGCGAAGTGGACCTGATCCTCGCGCCCGTACACGACGACCTGCCCGCCGCCTATCAGGCCCGCCCTCTGGTGCCCGAGAGCCTGGTGCTGGTGACCCCGCCGGGCCACCCGCTCGCCGCGCGCGGGAACGTGCCGCTCGCGGCCGCCGGTGACGAGCCGTTCGTCTGCCTGCCCGCCGATAGCCGGCTGCGCGCCATCCTCGCCGATGCCGCCGTGGCCGAGGGCTTCGTGCCGCGCGTCGAGTTCGAGACCTACAGCCCGGCCAGCATCAGGGACCTGGTGTCCGCCGGGCTTGGGGTGGCGCTGCTCGCCCGGTCGGCCGCGGAAGGCCCGGGCCCGGCGATCGGCGTCTGCGAGCTTGCCCGGGCGCCGGAACACCCGTCGATCGGGCTGATCCGCGCCAGCGGGCGGCGGCTCACACCTGCCGCGCGGGCCTTCGCCGGCCACCTCGCCCAGGCCGCCGGTACTCCCCGCCGGCGGCCGCCCGCCGCCCCGGGATGAACGGCCAGGGAATGCCCTTATCAGGGCATGACAAGCTCAGGCAAAGAACGCGGGGGGCACGCGGATCCGTGTGACATCCTTGCCGCCATGAGCACAGGTCGGTCCCCCTGGGACGAGGGTCAGTCCTGGCAGGGCAAGGCCGCGGCGCCGGCCGGATACGCGGCAAGCAAGGTCCCGCTCATCACGGCCTACTTCTGGATCATCAAGCTGCTGAGCACCGCTATGGGCGAGGCAACCTCGGACTACATGGTCCGGACGATCAACCCGGTGATAGCGGTGTTGCTCGGCTTCACCGGCTTCGTGATCGCCATGGTGCTCCAGTTCCGGGCCAAGGCCTACAACGCCTGGATCTACTGGCTCGCGGTCGTCATGGTCGCCGTGTTCGGCACCCAGGCCGCCGACGTGCTGCATATCAAGTTCGGCGTCCCGTACACCGCGTCCACCGCGTTCTACGCGGTCGTGCTCGCGGTGATCTTCGTCCTCTGGTACCGGACCGAGGGGACGCTGTCCATCCACAGCATCCGCACGCCGCGGCGGGAGACTTTCTACTGGGCCACGGTGCTGGCCACGTTCGCGATGGGCACAGCGGTCGGCGACCTGACCGCCAGGACGCTGAAACTGGGCTACCTCACCTCCGGCATCTGGTTCTCGATCGCGTTCGCGGCGGTCGCGGTGGCGCACTGGAAGTTCCGCCTGAACCCGATCCTGGCCTTCTGGATCGCCTACGTGCTGACCCGGCCGGTCGGTGCGTCGTTCGCGGACTGGATAGCGTTCCCGCACTCGGTGGGCGGCCTGGGCGTGGGCCACGGGCCGGTCGCCCTGGCGCTGACGGTCGTGATCGCAATCCTGGTCGCTTACCTGGCGGTGACCCGCAAGGACGTCGAAGACCCGCGGCAGGCGGCGGCGGATGCCCCGGCCGGGCGCCGCCCCTCCGGGCAGCGCCGGCCCGGTTACCCGCCCGAGTCCGCGCCGATGCCACCGCACGCCGCCCGGCCGGACCCGCCCCTGCGGTACCCCGGGCAGCACCCAGATGAGCGGTATCGCGGGGAGCAGTACCCGACCCAGCAGTACCCCCGCGACCGCTATCGGGAAGCGCAGTACCCGCGCGAGCGCTTTCGGGAAGAGCGGTATCCCGGGCAGCGATACCCGCAGGAGCCGTGCGCCGGGGAGCAGTATCCAGCGCAGCGGTATCCGGATGAGCAGAACCGCGGGGGGCAGTACCGCGGGGAACAGTACCGCGATGAGCAGTACCGCGATGAGCAGCACCGCGATGAGCAGCACCGGGGGCGGCGTTACTCGGCGGACCAGTATCCGGGCGAGCGGTCCCCAGGGCACCCCGCGCCGCCCCGGTCCGCCTCGCCGCGGCAGCCGGGCGAGCCCTGGCCACCGCAGGAACGCCGGCCGTCCCGCCAGTCAGGGCAACCGCCTGAGCCCTGGCCCGACGAGGACGAGGCCGAGCACACGGCGTGGGGCTTCTTCATGTGGGACGAATGACAGCCCCGGAAGAATGTCGGCAGGCCCGCCTAAGATGAAACACCTATGACCAGCACACCTGAGGCGGGCACGCTGCCCCGTGTCCAGCCAGACGAACTCGAGGCATACCGCCGCGAGCTGACCGGGTACTGCTACCGGATGCTCGGCTCCGGCTTCGAGGCCGAGGACGCAGTCCAGGACACGATGCTCCGGGCGTGGCGGTCGGCGGACCGCTTCGAAGGCCGGGCGAGCGTGCGGTCTTGGCTTTACCGGATCGCCACCAACGTGTGCATGGATATGCTCCGCGGCCGCAAGCGGCGCGCCCGGCCGATGGAACTCGGGCCGCCCTCCCCGCCCGACGAGGGCCACCTCGGCGGCACGCTGCCCGAGCATCTGTGGGTCTCGCCGATCCCTGACACCCGGGTACTTCCTGAGGACGGGGATCCGGCCGAGATCGCGGTCGCCAGGGACACGGTCCGCCTGGCCTTCGTCACCGCGCTGCAGCACCTGCCCGCGCGGCAGCGGGCGGTGCTCATCCTCTGTGAGGTGCTGCGGTGGCCGGCTGCGGAGACCGCCGAACTGCTGGACACCAGCGTCCCCGCGGTCAACAGTGCGCTGCAGCGGGCCCGGGCCACCCTCGCCGCGCTCCCGGACGCCGACCGTCCCCGCAAGGTCGCCGCCGACCAGGCATCCCTGCTCGCAAGGTACGTGAACGCGTTCGAGCGTTACGACATGGCCAGCCTGGTGACCCTGTTGCACGAGGACGCCGTCCAGTCGATGCCGCCGTTCGCCATGTGGATCCAGGGCGCACGGGACATCACCTCCTGGATGGTGCAGCCCGGCCCGAGCGAGTGCCGTGGATCACGGCTGCTGCCGGTCATAGCCAACGGCTGCCCCGGGTACGGGCAGTACCGCCGCGACCCCGCGGGCGGGCACAAGCCCTGGGCGCTGCAGGTGCTGGAGATCTCCGGTGACCGCATCGCCGGGCTGCACTTCTTCCTGGACGCCGAGAGCCTCTTCCCCGTCTTCGGGCTCCCCGCCCACCTCCCCGAATAGCGGAGAGGACCCGCCAATGACCGTTGTCGCGGTCTGCCAGCTTGGACTCGCGGTTGGCGAGGTCGAGTCGAACCGGGCCGCAGCCGCGGCCGCGGTCGTGGAGGCCGCGGGCCAAGGCGCCGAACTCGTGGTGCTGCCGGAACTGTGCGACAGCGGCTACGTGTTCACCGGCGACGCGGAGGCGCGCAAGCTGGCCACCCCCGCCGCCGACAGCCCAACGCTGCACGAGTGGCAGGCACTCGCCGGCGGGTACCACACGACGATCGCGGGCGGGTTCTGCGAGCTGGGCGAGGACGGCTTGCTCTATAACAGCGCCGCCCTCGTCGGCCCGGGCGGGGTCCTGGCCGTCTACCGCAAGGCGCACCTGTGGGACGCCGAGAAGCTCGTCTTCACACCGGGTGACGCGCCGCCGCCCGTCGTGGACCTGCCGTTCGGCCGGGCGGGCCTGATGATCTGCTACGACCTGGAGTTCCCCGAGTGGGTCAGGCTCGCAGCCCTGGCCGGTGCCGACCTGATCGCGGCACCGGTGAACTGGCCCGCCATGCCGGTGCCCGTGGGCGAGCGGCCCTGCGACGTGGTCCGGGTGCAGGCGGACGCCTGCGTGAACGGCGTGTTCATCGCCGTGGCGGACCGGTGCCGCGTGGAGCGCGGGGTGTCCTGGGTCGGCGGCACCGTCATCGTGGGGCCGGACGGCTATCCGCTGGCCGGCCCGGTCACCGCGGACGAGCCGGCCGTCCTCGTGGCGTCCTGCGAGTTGGCACGCGCCAGGAACAAGCAGGTCAGCGCGCACAACGATGTGCTCACCGACCGCCGCCCCCAGTTGTACCGGCAGGTCACCGGGTAACAGGCGGACCGGTTTCACCAAAACGGGCGTCCGGCCGGGCTGCTGCCAGCCGTCGGGCACCGATGCCATCGTCATGCGGGTGAGTTGCCCTGCCAGGGCTCCTTCTCGGGATCCCTGATCAGGATGCCGAGCAGCCAGCTCACGACGCCTATGATGATCGCGCCCCAGAAGGCCGGCCAGAACCCGGTGATGTGGAACGGCAGGTGGAGCTTGCCAGCCACCCAGCTGGTGAGCCAGAGCAGCAGGCCGTTGACGACAAGGCCGATGAGGCCCAGCGTGAGCACGTAGAAGATGCACCCGACGATCTTGACGATCGGCTTGATCACCGCGTTCACCACGCCGAAGATCAAGGCAACCCCGGCGAGCGTGAGAATCGTCGACGTAAGCGAGGCGGCCTGCAGTTCGATGCCGGGCACGACCGCCGTCGCCACGGCCAGGGCAGCCGCCGAGGCCAGCACGCGGAGCAGGAAACGCATGCCTCATCTTGGCATAACGGACCGCGCGGCGGCGCCCGGCGGTCGCTCTGGTCAGGCTCGCGCGCGGCGAGACCGGTACACGGCCCGGCAGGCACGCGAGCGGGCCAGCACGACCGCGGACCGCTATGCCCGGCGGGTACGCGAGCTGCCTGAACGGCTCGACCGGGCAGCGGAGTTGGCGCCTTGGCTTGGCGGCCTTGACCTGAGTGCTTTACCGAGCGCAGGATGATCCTTGGGGATACCTTTACTCACGCTCACGCTGAGCACCTCCACCGGGGCGTCGTGATGATCTATCTGTTGCTCTTCTTGATCCCGATTGGTGCTCTGCTGGCCTGGGCAGCCAGGCCGGACCGGAACCGGAGTCGGCTTGAAACCACAGGTCACGACATCAATACGGCGGTCTACACAGTCCGGCAAGACGCCGGACGAAAGAACACAGAGTGGGCTGCCGGAGCGTAACGCCCCGGCAGGGACAGGGGGGGAACGGAGATGAGTTGGCTGACCTGGCCGGTCAGGCGGGTGCGGGCGATGGTGCTGCTCTGCCAGGCCACCGCCGCGCAACGGCAGGGCGACTTGTGGGCGAAGGACGCAGGGGGGATGTCGTCTGGCTACTTCGCCTTGGTATTCACTCAGCGGCAGGCCCGGGAGCAGTACGAGCACGCGGCGCGGCTGCAGGCCCAGGCCGACCGGTAACCACGGCGCGGGCCTGGGTGTGGCGGGGTTTCCCGTCCCCGCCCGGCAGCACCGCGCCGACGCCCGGCCACGCCACGGGTGCGATCAGGCGGTACCGCCGTGGCGGGATGGCTCGGGCCGAGGACGCCTGGGGACACCTAACGGTGGCGAGCCGTGAGTGTCACTTCCAGCGGAAATGCACAAAAAGCCGGCCGTAATTCTTGGAGTCTTTCTCAACCCGGTGATACAGGGCCTTGATCTCTTTTTGATCGAGGAACCTGAGAACCCGCTTCTTGAGCTGGCCCGACCCTTTACCGGGAATGATCTCGATCATCGGCGCTTTCTTCGCTACCGCCTCGTCGATAATGTCTCGCAGCGCGCGGTCGATGTCGTGGCCCCGGTTATATATATCGTGCAGGTCCAGCTTGAGCTTCATCGCGCCGTCTCTCGTCCGGTCGGGTGAGCCCAGCGTAGCCGGTGCCCCGCCCTGTGCCTGGGCACGCCCGGAGCGGATCAGCCGCCGGGCCCGGTCAGGCCGAGGCGGCGGATGATCTCATCCGCGGTCTCGGCGGGCGAGCGGACGGCGAGCACCACGTAGGTGCGTTCGGCATCATCGGGCATTTGAAGGTCGGCAAGCTGACTCTGTAGCAGCCGCGCCGGAAAGAAGTGGCCGTGGCGCCCGGCCAGCCTTGCCGTGAGCGTGTCCGGATCGGCCACCAAGAGCACAATCCGGACCGCTGGCCTGCCGCGGTACAGGTACTCGCGGTAGGAGCGCTTGAGCGCGGAACAGGCGATCACGGCCGACTCGCCCGCGGCGATCCGCTGGTCCATCCAGGCGGCCACCGTCGCCAGCCACGGCCACCGGTCCTCATCGGTCAGCGGCTCCCCGGACCGCATCTTGGTGATCTCAGCAGCCGAATGCAGGTCATCGGTGTCCTCGAAGGTCCAGCCCAAGCGGGTGGCCAGGACATTACCGATGGTCGTTTTGCCAATGCCGGAGGTGCCGGCAAGCACCACGATCATGTCGCGCAGCCTACCGATCGCAGGGGAGCGGCCCCAGGGCGGCTTGGGCG
>Ga0318562_10001381_pt1 | contig 10969 bp, 10 predicted proteins | sample GRESIP066b5f18_FD_203688 | JGI IMG/M metagenome (GOLD analysis project Ga0318562, IMG submission 203688) | Tropical soil microbial communities from Luquillo Experimental Forest, Puerto Rico - GRE.SIPMG.066b5f18 | ecosystem: Environmental > Terrestrial > Soil > Tropical forest > Bulk soil...
CAACAGCGTTGTTTTTTGTTTCACCAGGTGAAACGAGCCCGGATTTCTTTGGTGCGCGCGATAACGCCTTCGCCTTGACGCCGCGCCGGCGCATGGCCATCCAGGTTGCAGAGCCCTTCTGCCGAAGCCTCCTTTGCTGAGCCCCGCGACCGCTGAGCCGCGACAAATCCGGAGCGTCCGCCATGCGTACCTTCTTCCACCAGGACCAACGCCTCCATGATCCGCAGCAATTCATGCGCGTCGGGCGCATCAGCGCGCCGACCGATGTGCCGAGCCGCGTCGATTCGCTGCTCGCTGCGCTCGCTGAGCTCGGCATCGCGGCCGAGGCGCCGGCCGATCACGGCAAGGCTCCGGTCGCATCCATCCATGACGGAGCTTATCTCACCTTCCTTGAGACGAGCTTCGAGCGTTGGCGGCAATTGCCCAATGCTGGGCCCGAGGTGCTGCCGAATCTCTCGCCTTATTGGAACGGCAGGCCCGGCGAGAAGCGTAAGGCCTGCCGCTCGACCTCGGTGGTGGCACAGGCCGGTTATTATCTCGGCGATCTCGCCGTGCCGATCGGCGCTGCGAGCTGGCGCGCCATTGTGGCCGCGACGCATTGCGCTGCGAGCGCCGCCGAGGCAGTGCTCGCCGGCGAGCAGGTGGCCTATGCGTTGTGCCGCCCATCCGGCCATCATGCCCGCGCCGATCGTGCGAGCGGCTTCTGCTACGCCAATAATGCGGCGATCGCGGCCGAGGCTTTGCGCAGCCGCTTCGCACGCGTTGCGGTGCTCGATGTCGATGCGCATCACGGCGACGGCACGCAGGAGATCTTCTATGGGCGCCCCGATGTGCTGACCGTCTCGATCCATGTCGATCCCGACGTCTATTATCCCTTCTATACCGGCTACGCGGATGAGCGCGGCTTCGGGGCAGGCGAGGGATTCAACCTCAATCTGCCTCTCGCTCCGGGCTCCGGCGATGGCGAGATGCATGCGGCGGTCGATAAGGCGCGCGAGGCGATCTTCGCCTTCAAGGCGCAGGCCCTCGTCCTGTCGCTCGGCTTCGACAGTCATCGCGAGGACCCGATCGGCCTCCTTGGCGTCTCGACCAGTGGCTTCCGCGGTGTCGGCAGCCGGGTGCGCGAATTGAGCTTGCCGACCGTGATCGTCCAGGAGGGCGGCTATCAGACGCAGGTGATTGGCGCCTGTCTCAGCGAGACGCTCGCCGCCTTCCTTTGAGTGAGTGGCCGGAGCCGAGCGGCACTGCGGAGCGGCACGACGGAAACGGACATTCTTCCGACCGTTTCGGCCAAACGCGGCAAGGCGCGTTGCCGGCTCGGGCGAGCGGCAGCTAGAGAGGCGCGCCGGAGCCGGTCCGCAGCCGTGATTTCGCGGCTATGCGAATTCGCATTCACACTATTCGCTTGAAAATGTTCACGAACATTGGCGTGGTCGCGTTTCGCCACTATGATCGGGGGCAAGGGACTGGGAGCGGCCTCGCAGCACGGGCCGGTTGAGGGCAGATGGGTTTGGGGAATAGCCGGAATTCGGATGAGCGATCGCGCGTCGTCGCCTTGCTGGCGCTCGTCGCCGGGACGGGCATGGCTACGCCTGCGGCGGCGCAGGATGCGACTTGGCTCGCGAACCCGGGTTCGGGCGACCTCAGCCTCGGCAGCAACTGGTCGACAGGCGTGGCGCCCGGCGCCTCGAACACGGCCTTCTTCGACGGTTCCACGTCACCACCCTGGGGATCTCTGCGCCGTCCCTGACCATGGGCGGGTGGACTTTCAACAGCGACGCCTCGGCCTACACGGCGACCGTCACGGTCTCTCTTGCCTTCATGCAGGGCGGCATCACCGTCAATGGCGGCAGCATCGCCATGCTCAACGATGGGGGCTTCATAGGCTTTGCCAATAGCGCGACGGCTGGCGCCGCTTCGTTCGCCACCCAAAGCGGCGGCGCTACGGTTTTCGGGATGTCCGCCGGCACCGACACCGCGACTGCCGGCAGCGCCTCCTTCCTCAACGTGAAAGGCGGCACCACGGCCTTCCAGGCGATGACCAATGCCGGCACCGCGACGTTCGCCAATCGCTTTGGCGGCCAAACCGTCCTCGTCGATTCCAGCAGCGCCGCGAACGCGACAATCACCAATAGCAAGGGCGGCTTGACGCTTTTCCTGGGCTCTGCGATGGAGGCGAGCGCGGCCATCACCAATAGCTTTGGCGGCGCGGTGATCTTCGCCGAAAGCAGCAATGCCGGAAACGCGACCATCACCAATGCGAGCTTTGGCGGCCCCTTCGTTGGCATCCCGGTCGGAATAGCCTTTTTGGAGGGGAGCGCCGCGGGCACCGCGACCATCGTCAACAATAACGGCCTCACCGCTTTCGGCAGCCCGGGCGGGCCGGACACGGCCACTGCCGATCACGCGCAGATCACCAACAATGTGGGCGGCGGCACGCAGTTCAATGCGTTTGCGACCGCGGGCTTCGCCACGATCACCATCAATAGTGGTGGCGCTGTCGCCTTCTTCGACAACAGCACGGGCGGCCTCGCGCAATTCATCACCAACGGCACCGGCACCGTCGATTTCGGCAGCAGCCTCGGCCCCAATAGCGACGGGCAGATCAGCGCCGGCTCGATCGCGGGTTCCGGGACGTATTATATCGGCAGCGGCAATAGGCTCACGGTCGGCGGCAACGGCCTCTCGACCGAGGTGAGCGGTGTCATCGCCGATACCACCCCTTGCGGCTGTTCGCCGCCGGGTCCTGGCGCGCTCGCGAAGACCGGTTCCGGCACGCTGACGCTCTCGGGCATCAACACTTATAGCGGCGGCACGACCTTTGCGGGCGGCCAACGGCACGACGCTCAAGCTCTTGAGCGGCTTTACCTTGACGCATGCGCTGACGGTCGCTGGCGATCCGACGCTCGACGTCGCTTCCGGCAACGTCAACACGCTCGCCGGCGCGATCTCCGACGGCGCCTCGCCGGGCGATATCGTGAAGACGGGCGCGGGCACGCTGATCACGACCGCGGCCAATGGCTATACGGGCACGACGACCATCGCGAGCGGCATCTTTGCGCTATCCGGCGCGGGCAGCGTCGCGGCGTCAGCGGGCGTCATCGATAACGGCATCTTCGATATTTCGGCCGCGAGCGGCGGGGCGGCGAGCATCACGACGCTCTCAGGGATCGGTAGCGTCGCGCTCGGCGCGAACACGCTCAACCTCACCAACCCACAAGGCAGCTTCGCCGGCACAATCGGCGGCACGGGCGGGCTCACGCTCTCGGGCGGCAGCTTCGCCCTGACGGGGGCGAGCAGCTATACCGGCAAGACCCTCGTGGCCGGGGGCTCGCTCCTCGTGAACGGCCCGATTGCGGGCTCGACGGTGACAGTCGCGAATGGTGCATTGCTCGGCGGCAGCGGCAGCATCGGCGGCCTCGTCGCGCAAGGCACGGTCGCGCCAGGCACCGCCACGCCCTTCACCACGCTGAGCGTCGCCGGCAACGCGACCTTCACGTCGGGCTCGACCTTCCTCGTCAATGTCAACGCTGCTGGGCAGACGGACAAGCTCGCAGTTTCGGGGACAGCGAGCCTGCAAGGCGGCCCCGTGCAGGTGCTCGCCGGCACCGGCATCTATTCGCCGCTCAACCGCTACACCATCCTCACCGCGACCGGCGGGGTTTCGGGCACCTTCGCGCAGCTCGTGACCTCGTCGAACCTCAGCCAGGCTTTCGCCTTTCTGACGCCGAGCCTCACCTATAGCGCAAACAACGTCGTCCTCGGCTTCACGCAGACGACGCCTTTCGCCGCGGTCGCGACCACCCGCAACCAGGTTGCGGCCGCCAATGCCCTGCAGGGGCTGGGCTTCGGCAGTCCGCTCTACGATGTGCTCGTCAGCCAGGGATTCGCCGGCGTCGGCCAATCCTTCGCTCTCGGGCGAGGTGCATGCGAGCGCGGTCACCGCCGCCTTCGAAGATCAGCGCCTGCCGCGCGACGCCATCCTCGACCGGCTGAGCGGGCCTGGGGATACGCCTGTCCTCGGTGCCGCCACCACCATGACCGGCGCCTATGCGGCCGATCTGCCAACCCGCAAGGGGCCGCAGCTCGCGCCCGTCGAGGTGCGCATGTATCAGCCGCATCTCTTGGGCCTTTGGGGCCAGGGTTTTGGTGATTGGGGTACGACGAGTAGCGACAACAATGCCGCGAAGCTCTCGCGCGACACGGGCGGCTTCATCATCGGCGCCGACACGACGATCGGCACGGGATGGAGCGGTGTGTGGCGGCTCGGTGTCGCGGGCGGCTACACCGATGACAGCCTCAAGGTCTCGGGCCGGCTGTCGAGCGGCGATTATCAATCGATGTTCGGGGCCGTCTATGGCGGCACGAACTATGGCGCTTTCGACCTGAAGCTCGGCGCGATCGCGGCTTCTAGCGACACGCATACGAACCGCACGATCTCCTTCCCGATGTTCTCAGGGACTGCGGGCTCGAGCTATGGCGGCTATGCGGCGCAAGGTTTTGCCGAGGCCAGCTACCACCTGCCCTGGCATTGGACGATCTGGTCCATGGTGCCTGGCCTCGAGAGCCTGAGCGTAAGCTATGAGCCCTTCTTACAGGAGGCGATCATCCATCTCGGCCAGGACCGCTATGCCGAGACGGCATTCGCTACGGGCTTCGGGGGAGCGGCGGGCCTCATCGGCGCCTCGCGCGACTATGACATCGGCACCACGACGCTCGGGCTTCGCACCGAATACAAGCTCGCCGCCCTGCCTGGCTTCACGCTGCGCACCCTGATCCGACTTCAGCGCCAGCTCTTGCACGGATGTGGGTAAGGCGTGTTGGGGGGCCCGGGACAAGCCCGGGCATGACGGAGAGGGGCTTCTATGTGACGTCCCCACTCAGCGCGGCTTGCCGTTCCTTTCGCTCGCGCGGCGCAGTGCGTCGGCGAGCGCGCCGCCGGCGCTCGGCTTGTCCTGAGCGGCTTGGCGCATGGCACCCTTCTGATCGCGGCTTGGGCTCGTCCCTTCCCGCCGGTCTTGGCGCGCGCCCGCCTCATCGTCGAGGCGCAGGGTCAAGGCGATACGCTTTCGCGGCTTGTCGACCTCGAGCACCTTGACGCGCACGATAGTGCCGGGCTTCACGATCTCACGCGGGTCTTTGACGAAGCTCTTCGACATCGCCGAGATGTGCACGAGCCCGTCCTGGTGCACGCCGATATCGACGAAGGCGCCGAAGGCCGCGACATTGGTGACGGTGCCTTCGAGCACCATGCCGACCTCGAGGTCGTCGAGCGTCTCGACGCCCTCCTTGAAGGCCGCGGCCTTGAAGGCCGGGCGCGGATCGCGGCCGGGCTTCTCGAGCTCGCGCAGGATGTCGGTCACGGTCGGCAGGCCGAAGGTGGCGTCGACATAGGCCTGCGGCTTGATCTGGCGCAGCGCGACCGTGTTGCCGATCAGCGCCTTGATGTCGCTTTTCGTCGCCTCGAGGATCCGTCGCACCACGGGATAAGCTTCCGGATGCACGCCCGAGGCGTCGAGCGGGTCATCCCCATGCGGGATGCGCAGGAAGCCGGCGCATTGCTCGAAAGCCTTCGGGCCGAGCCTCGGCACCTCCTTCAGCGCCTTGCGCGAGCGGAAGGGGCCATTGGTGTTGCGATGCTGGACGATGTTCTGCGCCAGTCCCTCGCCGATGCCCGATACGCGCGCGAGCAGCGGCGGCGAGGCCGTGTTGAGATCCACACCTACCGCATTCACGCAATCCTCGACCACGGCGTCGAGCGAGCGCGACAGCTTCAATTCGCTTAAGTCGTGTTGGTACTGGCCGACCCCGATCGATTTCGGATCGATCTTGACGAGCTCCGCGAGAGGATCCTGCAGGCGCCGCGCGATCGAGACCGCGCCGCGCAGCGTCACATCGAGATCGGGCAATTCCTCGGAGGCGAAGGCCGAGGCCGAATAGACCGAGGCGCCGGCCTCGGACACGACGATCTTCGTCATGTGCGGCTCAGGCAGGAGCCGCACCAGCTCGGAGGCGAGCTTGTCGGTCTCGCGCGAGGCGGTGCCGTTGCCGATGGCGATGAGCTCGACGTGATGCTGGCGCGCGAGCTTGCCGAGGATCGCGAGCGATTCGTCCCAGCGGCGCTGCGGCTCATGCGGGTAGATGGCGGTCGTCGCCACTACCTTGCCGGTCGCATCGACGACCGCAACCTTGACGCCGGTGCGAAAACCCGGATCGAGCCCCATCGTTGCACGCGCGCCTGCCGGAGCCGCGAGCAAGAGATCGCGCAGATTAGCGGCGAAGACCCGCACGGCCTCTTCTTCCGCGGCGTTCCACAGCTTCACCCGGACATCGACCGACAGATGGATGAGGGTCTTGGTCCGCCAGGCGAAGCGCGCCGTCTCGGTGAGCCAGCGATCGCCCGGCCGCCCGCGATCGGCGATCGCGAAGCGATGCATGATGCGCGCCTCATAGGGGTTGGGTCCCGATTGCGGGGTGCCGGATGCATCTTCAGCCAAAGGCTCGATGGAAAGATCGAGCACATCCTCCTTCGCGCCCCGAAACAGCGCCAGGATGCGGTGCGAGGGCAGCTTCACGAGCGGCTCGGAGAAATCGAAGTAATCGGCGAATTTCGCGCCCTGCTGCGCCTTGCCGTCGCGCAGCCGCGAGACGAGGCGCCCGCTCGACCAGAGGAGATCGCGCAGCGAACCGATGAGATCGGCATTCTCGGCAAAGCGCTCGACCAGGATAGAGCGGGCGCCTTCGAGGGCGGCCGCGACATCGGCGACCTGCTTTTGCGGATCGACGAAAGCGGCGGCTGCCGCCTGCGGCTCGTTCTCCGGATGCGTCAGCAGGAGATCGGCCAGAGGCTCGAGCCCCGCCTCCTTGGCGATTTCCGCCTTGGTGCGCCGCTTCGGCTTGAAGGGCAGGTAGATGTCCTCGAGCCGGCCCTTCGAATCCGCTTCGCGGATCTTTGCCTCCAAGGTCGCGTCGAGCTTACCTTGCTCGCGGATCGAATTGAGGATCACCTCGCGCCGCGCCTCGAGCTCACGCAGATAGGTGAGGCGCTGCTCGAGATTGCGCAACTGTGCGTCGTCGAGTGCCCCCGTCGCCTCCTTGCGGTAGCGGGCGATGAAGGGCACCGTCGCGCCCCCATCGAGCAGGGTCACGGCCGCTTCGACCTGCTCTGCGCGGACGCCGAGCTCTTCGGCGATACGTGTGGTGATGCCAGTCGTCACATGCGCACCTGTCGAGATATTATGGCCCGCCAGGGCCGAGAGGACCCTAAACGGGGGAGGCGCATAAGGACGAGCCATCGGCGATTCTTCAAGCCCGGCACCTTCGCGCCGGCCGAATTACGCACAGCTCTTGGCCGCTGATGTGGCGCAAGCGCCACTTCCTTTTCCGGTAAACGGGAGGCGAACGCCGTCGAACTGTATACGAATACCGGTTCACAACCCTGTTGATATTAGCCTTTTGATACCGCTTTGTGGTCCGGTCCGAACCCACCCCCGAGGCGCAAAGGCGCGATGATCGACGGCTCTTCCGCGAAGCAAGCGAGCGACAGGCGCGAGCGCCTGATCGTGGTCGAGGACGATCCTGTCACGCGCCATGATCTGCGGCTATTTCGCCGATCACGGCTTCGCGGTCGAGGAGGCGGCGACCGGCGCCGAATGCCGCCACGCCTTGCGGCGCGGCAAGGCCGATCTCCTCTTCGTCGACATCCAGCTCCCCGATTGCGACGGTCTCGATCTTGCCAAGGAGGTGCGCGCCAGGAGCGATGCCGGCATCATCTTCGTGACGCGGCGCGACAGCGAGATCGACCGCATCCTCGGCCTCGAGCTCGCCGGCGACCATTACGTCACGAAGCCCGTCAATCTGCGTGATCTCCTGGCAAGGGCCCGCTCGCTGCTGCGGCGCAAGGCGATCGACCGGGAGGCGGCGCGCCAACGCGCCATCGTGAGCTTCGGCTGCTGGATGCTCGACCTCGTGCGGCGCGAGCTAATGATCTCCGACGGCACGCCCGTGCCTTTGACACGCGCCGAGTTCGATCTTCTTGCCGCGATCGTCGATGCCGATGGCAGGCCACTGACGCGGGATTATCTCATCGAGGTCATCAGCACCGGCGCCGCGACGTCGATGTGCGCACCGTCGATGCGCTCGTCGTCAGATTGCGGCGCAAGCTGGTGGGCGCAGGCGAGCAGCCTGTGATCGTCACCTTGATCGGGATCGGCTACAAGCTCGGCGTGCAGGTGCACTGACGCGTCAGGGCTCGGTCGCCCGCTCGACGAGCCGCGTGTCTAGATGCGCAATGGCGCGCCGGCGCAGCGAGGCGATCCTGGCGACCGCGCCGGCGAGCGCCTCCCGGCTCATGCGGGCACTCTGGGTCTCGATGAAGCTCGCATGCGTGACGAGCTCACTCAAACCGAGCGCGCCGGCCGAGCCCGCCAGGCGATGCGCGGCCCGCCGCACAGCGTCGCGCTCGTCACCTGCGGCCGCGCACTCGAGCTCGTCTTGGATCTCGTCCGAGCTGCGCGCGAAGAGCTGCGCCAGGAAGGCGAGCCTCTTTCGTCCCAGCAGCTCCATCTGTTGCGCGAGGAAGCCCTCATCGAGCGGGCCGGCCTGCATGGGCGCGAGAGCCTTCTCCTCCTCGACATCGGGCGAGGTCGATACGCCGGGGGCCGCCTGGTGGACGGAGCGATCGAAGGCCTGCTGCAACGCCTGGCGCAGCGCGTCGCGCATGAGCGGCTTCGGCAGCATGACGGCGATCCCGGTCCCGGGACCAATACCGACCCGAGGCCGGCATCCTTGCCGCCGCGAGGGCTCGCTTGAAGCCGGATCGTTGTTGGCGATCAGCGTCAGATCAGCCGTCACGCCGATGATGCGCGGCGGGTGATCGAGATCGAGCGCCCGTACCGCGGCTGCGAGCTCAATCCCGTCCATGCTCGGCATATGGATGTCCATAAGCATGGCGTCGCAAGGCGCGCGCCGCAGGACCGCGAGCGCCTCAGCACCGCTCGCGGCGGCAAGTGCCTCATGGCCGAGATCGCGCAGCATCGCGACGCCAACCTCGCGATTGACCTGATCGTCATCGACCACGAGCACTGTGAGCAGTTTCGCGGCGGCGAGCCACGGCAAGCCGGCGGTGGGCGCGGCTGCTGTGACCGGAAGCGTGAGGCGGAAGGTGCTGCCGGCGCCGAGCCGGCTCTCGCAGCTGAGCTCCCCTCCCATCAGCGCCGCGAGCCGCCGCGATATGGCGAGCCCAAGCCCGGTGCCCCCGAAACGCCGCCCGATTCCGACGTCCGCCTGCACGAACTCATCGAAGATGCGCTCCTGCATCTCGGGCGGCACGCCCATGCCGGTGTCGCTCACCGCGATGCGCAGCCTCGGCTGCGCCGTCCCCTCGCCTTCGAACTCGGCCTCGACGCGGATGTGGCCTTGTTCCGTGAACTTGGTCGCGTTGGTGAGGAGGTTGAGCAGGATGCGGTTGATCCTGACGGAATCGCCACACAGCGTCGCGTCGCCCGTGAAGCTGTGGACGAATTCGAGGCTGAGCCCCTTCTTCTCGGCCTGCGGGCCATCAGCCCGATCGCATTCTCGAGGAGGCGCATCACGTCGAAATCGGAGCGCGACACAGTCTCGGTGTCGGCCTCGAGCCGCGCATAGTCCAGGATGGCGTCGACCAGCGAGACGAGGGTCGCGCCCGAGGAGGAGGCCATGTCGAGAAGCCGCCTTTGCGCGGCGCTGGGGCGGCGGCGTTCGAGGATCTGCAGGATGCCGATGATGCCGTTCAGCGGCGTGCGAATCTCGTGGCTGAAGACCGCGAGGAAACGCGAGCGCGTTTCGTTCGCGAGCTCGGCCGCGTGCTTGGCGCGCTCGGCCTCGGCGCTCTTGGCGAGTGCCGTGTCGCGCGCGAGCGCAAGCTCGGCGGTGCGCTCCTCGACCTTGCTCGCGAGCAGCGCATAGGATTCCTCGAGCCTCGCAGCCATCCGGTTGAAGCTCTCGCCGAGCAGGCGGAACTCGTCATCGGTCGCGATGGCGATGCGATGCGCGAGGTCGCCGCTGCCGATGCGGGCGGCGCCATCGCTGAGATCGCGCACCGGGCCGGCGAGCCGCCGCACAAGCAGCGAGGCGGCGAGCCCGGCGCAGAGGAAAGGGCCCGCGATGCCCGTAGGGACCACAGCCGCCATAGACGAGCACGACTCCAGGGGGTGAGTAGCCATGGGCATTGCCGATCGGCATGGCCTTTGCACCGGACGCACCGAGCATCAGCAGGGCGGCCGTCGCCGCGGGAACAAGTGCTTTCAGCATGTTAGCTTCCTCGAGCGGGGCTCCTGGTGTTGCAGCATCGAGGATCGGCTTTGAATGCGGCATGAATGACAGAATATCCATCTTCAGACGAGGTATATTTAACTATTCTTACGACGATAGGTAGAGCGCCGCGTTGGAGGAAGCTCGGTCCGGATGTCAGTAAGTCGCGGGTCGCCGGGCCAAGCCCGGCCATGACTCGCAGTGGCCGATCCAGGGCGTCATGCACGGACTTGGTCCGGGCACTCACGACTTCCCAACGCAGAGGCAGCCACGCGATGGTAGGCCTGCCGGCTCCTTGGCACTTGCTTGTAACGACTGCCAAAGGGGTGCATAGTGAAGTCAGCTTCGTTCGGTCTCGCGGCAGCTGCCGCGCGCCTTCCGCTTCCGCCGGGAACGAACCCCATGACAACCCGTCCGCCGCACGAGCCTGTCGCCATTCGCCGCTTCGATGCGGAGGATCGGAATGCGGGCGGCACGAGCTGTCGAGCGAGCCATTGGAGTTCAACGACATGTCAGCGAAGGACGTCAGGTTTTCGACCGATGCGCGCGACCGCATGGTGCGCGGCGTCGATATCCTCAACAACGCGGTCAAGGTGACGCTCGGCCCCAAGGGCCGCAACGTCGTGATCGACAGGAGCTTCGGGGCGCCCCGCATCACGAAGGATGGCGTCGCCGTCGC
>Ga0318562_10001382_pt1 | contig 10968 bp, 10 predicted proteins | sample GRESIP066b5f18_FD_203688 | JGI IMG/M metagenome (GOLD analysis project Ga0318562, IMG submission 203688) | Tropical soil microbial communities from Luquillo Experimental Forest, Puerto Rico - GRE.SIPMG.066b5f18 | ecosystem: Environmental > Terrestrial > Soil > Tropical forest > Bulk soil...
AGTGGTGCCCTCGTGATCCTGCGAATAGGCCAACCCGGCGGTCGATGCTTCCATTTCCGGCGCATGCGCCGACGCAAGTGCCGCGCCGCGGGCGAGGGCAAGCTCGGGCTCATCAGGCGCGCTGATGGGCAGGGCCACCAGGTTCTCCAGGTGGTCCTTCACGGAGCTGACGTCGACGCCCGAGCCGACGACGAAGAGGCCCTGCGGCGGTGTCTCGGCCGATTCGACGGCCGAGGCCATCTCGGTCAGTACGGCCATCGCGTCGGATTCGTGCAGGTCGCGGCTGAGCACCTTGACCACCGAACCGTCATCGGTCTGCACGACCGACAGCGTTGCGGTGTCCTTCTCTATGAAGAGCAATGCCGTGGTGTCATAGCCGATCGCCCGGCCGACGGCCTGGGCGAGAGCCGCGGCGGCGTGCGTCGCGGCGACGAGCATGACGTCTTCGACACCGCGAGCGGCGAGGGTGTCACGCAATTCGGCGGCATCGGAGTGATGCGTCCACGTCACGCCGATCGACTTGAGGTGATGGCCGCTCGCGGCGGCACTCTCCTGAGTGCCGAGCACAGCTGCGGCGACTTGGTCGGCCGCACTCGACGTTGCTGAGCTGTCGGTTGCGTTGACGCTGAAGACATCATGGTCGACGGTGACCCCGTCCGCCTTTTCGCCTTCGACCAGCACCATGCGGACCGTCGTAGGTGTCATCGACACACCTAGTACGATGTCCACTTACCCTCCAAAAGTGTTTGCTACGCTATCTAGGCTACTGTTGCGCACTCTTTCCGTAAGAGCCGACAACTAGATACTTCATCGCTACTGCCAGGTCGAGCGTTACAGCCACACGCATTTGCTGATGGCGGTGAAGTCCGCCGGTACTTAGACCCTACCCGCGTCAGCGAAAACGCGAGTGTCGTGCTTCTACTTCCCGCCACAACTTCATCGCCGTCAGGCGCTCGCCCAACGTGTCGACGTGTTCAGCGGCCGCATTGCGAATCTCGGCCTCTGTGGCCAACGGCAAGCCGTCGCGCTCGAAGTGAAGAACGCCCGCCCGGGTGGCGGCCAGCAGAGCCGCAATCAACGAATCCCGATCGCAGGTGCCGTCCAACAGCGGGAGCAGAAGGCGATCCGCCGCCGACAGCGGCACCGATTCGTGCCACGCGTTGTAGATGCATGGCTCGCGATCGTCACGGACGAGCTCAGCCAGCCGCCTCGCCGCCTCATCCAGCCGCGCGGTGGACGTCGGCGACAGCAGCACCGGTTCGAGCCGGTAACGCGCCAGCCCGTGCATGATCAGGTACTCCAGCAGCTCGTCGATGGCCGGCTCCTGATTGGCCGCGGCCTCTATACCGGCTGAGCTCAGCCGCGCTCGCACGGCGTCGTGCAACTCCTGCCTGGAAAGCGTCCACGGCCAGCGGGCGGTGAGGGCCTCCATCGCCGCTTTGATATCGGGGACTGATGTGGTCAAGACCTGACCAGCCCCACCGAATTCCTGGGTCGAGTCGTCCAGCCGCGTCCGCTCGTCAATCGGTGGCAGCCATGCGGCGAAGTGGAGGCGGTGGTATCGCCTGCGGTCGAGGCTGTAGCGGATCTGCGATGCGCGCTCGGCGTGAACCAGCAGCGATTGGCGGAATGTCCGGCTGACCACGAAATCCAGATACTGCTCCAGCAGCACCTGGCTGTGGCCGCATTCTTTCAGCAGCGGCTCCGCGACCTTGTCGCCGTAGTTCGTCGCGAACATGGTGTGGGGTGTCGCCTCCGCCAGGTACATGAGTCCGTTGGCCCGGCTTCGCGACTCCATCTCGAGCAGATAGCACGGCGAGTTGAAGGTCGCCAGCTCCTCATGCAGCAGGTCGTCATCGTTCGTGTGGCCCTGCGCCTTGTAGTCGCTCAGCGCCTTGGCGAGCACACTGTCGTCGGGTGCGACCTCTTCGAGGAAGTCGATCATGCCGCGCGCATAGGACACCTTCTCTTGCGGGGTCGTCATGGCGCCGCCGCGAAGCAGCATCGCGTCACGCACGATCTCCTTGGCCTTCCAGCCCGGATACACGTTGTAGCTGATGTAGCCGATGCCCTCTGGAGCCAGCGCGCCGCGGAGTGCGGACAGGATCGCCTGCTGCACGTTGTCGGCCACCCAGCTGTAAACGCCATGGCAGACAACGAAATCGAACGTTCCGAGCGTCGCAGGATCGATCTGCGCGATGTCAGCCTGATACAGCTCCACGTTGCGAAGACCCAGGGCCGCGATGCGCTTGCGCCCTTCGTCGATCCGCACCTGCGACAGATCGATACCCACCGCCCGGGCTCCGGGATGCCATGCGGCGAACGGAATCAGGTTGCCACCGGCCGAGCAGCCGATCTCCAGCACACGAGCCGTCGACACATCGGGGGCGTCGAGGCCGAACAGATGAGCGATCGCGGCGAGATGCCCCGGTGCGGTTTGCGGACACGCATGCGACCGGCCGACCGATTCGTCCATGAGCCCCACGGTCCGCTAGGTCGACTTGATGAAGTTCTGGTACGACCGCGACGGGGTCGGGCCGCGTTGGCCCTGATATTTGGAACCGGCCTTCGCACTGCCGTACGGGTTTTCGGCCGGACTGGTCAGTCGCAACAGGCACAGCTGGCCGATCTTCATACCCGGCCACAGGGTGATGGGCAGGTTGGCGACGTTGGACAGCTCGAGGGTGATGTGCCCGCTGAAACCCGGGTCGATGAACCCGGCAGTGGAGTGCGTCAGCAGACCCAGCCGGCCCAGCGATGACTTGCCCTCGAGACGTCCCGCGAGATCGACGGGCAAACTGCACCGCTCCAGCGTGGAACCCAACACGAACTCGCCGGGATGCAGTACGAACGGCTCACCCTCCTTGGGTTCGACCAGGCTGGTCAGATCGTCTTGACGCGTCGAAGGGTCGATGTGCGTGTAGCGGGTGTTGTTGAAGACGCGGAAGAGGTTGTCCAGCCGGACGTCGACGCTCGACGGCTGCACGAGGCTCTCGTCGAAGGGGTCAATGCCAAGACGGCCTGCGGCGATCTCGCTACGGATGTCGCGATCGGAGAGCAGCACCCGACGAGCGTAGCCGCTGAGGTGTTAGCCTTCGTGGTCACCGGTATTAGCCGGGTACGCCGATGTAGTTCAATGGCAGAACATCAGCTTCCCAAGCTGAATACGCGGGTTCGATTCCCGTCATCGGCTCCACGATGAACTGCGGCAACGCCGTTCGAATCCGTTCGAACGCCACGGTCGATGTCACACGTTGTCACATCCGGGCAGCAGCGCGTGAGGCACGTCGAGGACGCGGACAGTTCATCGGACGACCGAAGGCACTCGACAAGTCGAAATCCGCATTCGCGAGAAGGATGCATGTAAGTGGTGAATCGGCGAGCACAATCGCGGCAACACTCGGAGTAAGCCGGGCGACTGTGTACCGCGTACTGGCCGAGTGAACCAACGCCCCGAGGCGCGGCGTAGCGCGTACCCCGTTGGCGGGATGGCAGCGGCGATATGGCAGATGTTGGCCGGCCAGCGGTGACACGATATTTAGGTGAGCGATGCTCATGACGGCAGCAAGCCAATATTCATGGCGATGATATGACCGCAACCGGCACGGTGTGCGGGTCGTGCGGTGCTGAACTGCGCGCCGGCGACAATTTCTGCCATGAGTGCGCGGCGCCGGTGGTCGCGGCCGCCAAATCCGCGGAGTACAAGCAGGTGACGGTGCTGTTCGCCGATGTGGTGCGGTCGATGGACATCGCGGCCGCGCTGGATATGGAGCGCTTGCGCGACATCGTGACCGAGCTGGTGGAGCGCTCGGCGGCGGTGCTGCGCCGCTACGGCGGGAGCGTGGAGTTCACCGGCGACGGCGTCATGGCTGTCTTCGGCGCGCCGGTGGCGTTGGAAGACCACGCCATTCGTGCCTGCTTGGCGGCCGCGGGCGTTCAGGAGGAGGCGAAGCGGCTTGCCGTCGAAGTCCGAGAGCGCGACGGTGTGGACCTCCAGGTGCGCGTGGGACTTAACTCCGGTCAGGTGATCGCCGGTGCGATCGGCTCGGGGTCGCTGGGGTACGCCGCGACCGGTGAGCAGGTCGGGATGGCGCAGCGGATGGAATCGGTGGCGCCCCCGGGCGGGGTGATGCTGTCGGAGTCGACCGCGCGGCTCGTTGAGCACACCGTGATGCTGGCTGAACCGGAGTGGGTGCGCATCAAGGGGGCCGACGAACCGGTTCGTGCGTGCCGGCTGCTGGGGATCGGCCCGCGGGATGGCCTGGTGGGGCGCGCCGAGGCGAGCCTGGTCGGTCGGCGCTGGGAGATGGCGGCCCTCGACGCCATGGTGGATCGCACGGTCGGTGGTCGCGGTGGTGTGGTGGGTGTGGTGGGACCGCCGGGCATCGGTAAGTCCCGGGTGGCCCGGGAGGCCGCGGCGGCCGCGGCCGGGCGTGGGTTCGAGGTGTTTTGGGCGTTCTGCGAATCCCACGCCAGCGACATCCCGTTCCATGTGGTGAGACGGCTGCTGCGGGCGGTGAGCGGGATCGAAGACCTGGACGGCCCGGCCGCGCGGGCCAGGGTCCGCGAACGCGTGCCTAATGCCGATGCGCAGGATCTGCTGCTGCTTGATGATCTGTTGGGCGTCGCCGACCCCGAGGTGGCGCTGCCCGCGATCGATCCGGATGCGCGGCGGCGCCGGTTGACCGCGTTGCTCAACTCCGCGTCGCTGGCGCGCACCGAGCCGGCGCTGTTCATCATCGAGGATGCGCACTGGGTCGATGCGGTCAGCGAGTCGATGCTGGCCGACTTCCTCACCGTCGTTCCGCGCACCCCGTCGATGGTGCTGATCACCTCCCGCCCCGAGTATGAGGGGGCGCTGACGCGGGTGCACGGCGCCCAGGCGATAGCGCTTGCCCCACTGGGTGATTCGGACACCGCGACGCTGCTGGGTGAGCTGCTGGGTTCGGATCCCTCAGTCAGCGGCCTGGCGGCGGTCATCGCCGACCGGGCAGCCGGAAACCCGTTTTTCGCCGAGGAGATGGTGCGCGAGTTGGCCCAGCGCGGCGTGCTGTCCGGTGAGCACGGTGGCTACCTCTGTCGGGCCGATGTCGCCGAGGTGAGCGTGCCGGCCACCGTGCAGGCCACCATCGAGGCGCGCATCGACCGGCTGACCACCCCGGCCAAGCGCACGTTGAACGCGGCGTCAGTGATCGGCGCCCGCTTCGGGCCGCAGCTGCTCGCCGCGCTGGGCATCGATCCGGCGCTCGACGAGCTGCTCAGTGTCGAGCTGATCGACCAGGTGCGGTTCACCCCAACCGCCGAGTACGCCTTCCGCCATCCGCTGATCCGCGCGGTGGCCTACGAATCGCAGCTGAAATCCGATCGCGCCCAGTGGCACCGGCGCCTGGCCGCCGCGATCCAAGAGTATGCGCCCGGCTCGGTGGAGGAGAACGCGGCGCTGATCGCCGAACATCTCGAAGCAGCGGGCGAGCTGCCCGCGGCGTTTGGCTGGCACATGCGTGCCGGGGCGTGGGCGACCAACCGTGACATCGACGCGGCCCGGCTCAGCTGGGAGCGGGCACGCCGGATCGCCGACCGACTGCCCGCCGACGACCCGAACGCCGTCTCGATGCGCATCGCCCCCCGCACCATGCTGTGTGCCACCGCTGCGTTTGGCTCCGCAGTCCAGGAAAGCCGGGACCGTTTCGCGGAGCTGCGGGAGTTGTGCAGCGCGGCCGGGGACAAGGTGTCGCTGGCCATCGGCATGAGCGGGCTGGCCACCGTGCTCCACTACACGGGACGTTCGCGGGAGGGATCGCGGCTGGCATCCGAACAGATGGCGCTGCTGGAGTCGATCGGCGATCCCACCTTGATCATGGGGTTGGCGTTCGTAGCGTTCAACGTTTGGGGCGGCGCCGGCGAGTTCGGCGAGATGTTGCGGTGGTCGCAGACCGTCATCGACCTGGCCGAGGGCGACCCCGCCAAGGGCGCCGGCTTCGGTTTCGGATCGCCGCTGGCGGCCGCGCTGGCATTTCGCGGCTTTGCTCGGTGGTGGCTGGGCCGTCCCGGGTGGCGACAGGACATCGACGACGCCGTCGCGATGGCCCGACGCAGCGACCCGGCAACCTTCGCCGCTGTCGTCGCCTTTACCTACGCACTCGCGATGCAGTACGGGGTGCTTCGGGCCGATGACTCCGCGGTGCGCGTGATCCAGGAGGCGGAGCAGGCCGCGGGATCCAGCAACTGGGCCGCACTGGGTCTGGCCGAGTGCACGTTGGGTATCGCGCTGCTGAGTCGGGGCGCCGAGGCCGACCGTCGCCGCGGGCTGGACCTGATGGTGCAGTTCCGCGAGGTGGTGCGCGAGCGTGCTCCCTTCCTGGTGCCGGTCGCCGAGGTGTTTGTCGCCCGGGACAGGGCCGGGCGCGGTGACCGCGATGCTGCCATTGCGGTGATGCGCAAAGCTGTGGACGAGCCGCACCAGGAAGGACGGCTCGGGTTTGGCGTGTGGGGCACCGGCGTTCTGGTGGAGACGCTGCTGGAGCGTGGCGCCGAGGGCGATCTGGCAGAAGCCCATCAGATGATCGACCGGTTGGCGAACCTGCCGGCAACAGAAGGTTGGGTGGTGCGCGACATCACGCTGCTGCGGCTGCGCGCGCTGCTGGCGCGGGCCTGCGGCGACGACGTTGCCTACCGGGACCTGGTAATTCGCTACCGCGCCATGGCGGAATCGCTTGGCTTCGAAGGACACATCGCGATGGCCGCTGCCATGAAGTGAGGGCCGGCATCTACGCATCGGGCCGCCACCGAGCCATTTGCCTGAATCGAGTGGATGCATTGCAACTCAACCAGGGCTGAGCCGTCAGGAAAGGGGCGTGGCGAATTTGGGTCAGCCGAATCAAACTTGGGTGCCCGTAAGGGGTGGGGTGCCCCGTGAGGTGGTGGATCAGCGCCTCGAACGGCGCAGCGTCACCTCTGTCTTCCAACGCTGTGATCTGCGGTTTTCTGTTGGAACCAATGCGCTCTAACGTCGTAAACGTCCAGATAGTCTCGTTCGGGACGAAGAGGTCGTGCAGCCGGACGCGGACGTCAAGTGACTAAGAACCAGCGCAAATCTCAGTCAGCGTCTGCGACGTCGTAGTCGCTCGGCCACGATCGACACCACGTTCCTCTTTCGAGTCAGCACTGTCGTTAATGCCTAGAATCTCGGCGGCTAGATCGGCGATCACATCGTCAGTGACGTAATTGTGTGCCGCCCTTCTGCCTAAGCCCATACGCGCGGCGACCTCGTCGTGCTGGTCGGAGATAACTTGACGGGCGACATCTTCGGGAAGCACCATCTCGCGGTCACCGAGTTCGGCGAGCAGAAGGTCGATCCGGTCATTTAGCCATGGAGAGCGGCGAGTAGCCATCCTCGCGCCTTAACTCAGCGGTCGGACAACGAAATTCGATCGTGCAGGACTATCTCCGCGCGCACGCCATCTCTCGATCGTTCCGTGTGTTGGGGCCGGTCGCACTATCAATTGCGTTGGCGTTGTACCTGGTCGCATATCTGCGGTGGCCCAGCCTGGCCAGCCAGGTCGACCTGTTGGTGTACCGGTTCGGAGCAGAGCGGGTTTGGGATGGCCAAGACCTGTACTCGGTGGGGATGACCGGTAATCCACACACGATGTTGTTCGACTACACGCCATTTGCTGCGCTGTGCTTTCTCCCGCTGATCGGGTTGAGCCAGCCTGTCATTCTCACCCTTGGTCTTTGGTGAACATCGCCTGCGTGGGATACATCGTCCGCCGGATGCTCAGTGCTGCAGGAATCACGACAGCAACCGGTCTGTGGGGGTTGACGGCGCTTCTGATGGCTCCGATCATCTGGCTGGAGCCCGTCCGGTTATCACTACAGCTTGGCCAGATCAATGTGATCGTGATGGCGATCGTCGTCGCTGACGTGCTGTCGCAACCGTCCCGCAGGTGGACTGGCATAGGTATCGGGATCGCCGCCGGGATCAAGCTGACTCCCGCGATCTTCATCGTCTTTCTCGTCGCAACCGGGCGGCGTCGCGAGGCAGTCATCGCCGGATTGACCTTCATTTCGACCATCGCCGTCGGGTTCGCTCTGCTGCCTGCCGATTCGAACGAGTTCTGGCTGCGAGGGGGGTTTCAGGATGTACGACGGATCTCCACCGACCCTCTGGCGAACACCAGTCTCGCGGGACTCCTTACGCGCCTTGACTGGGTGACCCGGTGGGAGACCGCGACCGCAGTCATATTCGCGATCATCGCCATCGCAATCGCCGCCGTGGCGTGGCGTCGCGGTCGCTTGCTCTTGGGCCTCGCTATCGCCGGGTTGACCTCGGCCGCTGCTTCACCCTTCAGCTGGAGCCACCACTGGGTGTGGTTCGCACCGCTCCTTGTTCACCTCGGGCTTCTCGGGGCCGTACACCGCTCCCGCGTCGCGGCGCTGACCATCTGGGTGCTTGCGGTGATTTTCGGGGGGTGGTTCATCGCGTCGCGAAGCTCGCCACCACAAGCAGGTCTGATGTCCTTACGCCACCCGGGGACGTGGAATCAGCTTCTCCCGGCGGCTTACCTTTTCGCGCTTTGTCTCGTGCTCATCTGCACCGTGTACACAATCTGGCGGGCACGACGGCACCCACCGGCCGCAGCGATCGGCGTTGACGCGATGGCAGAGAGCAGGAAACCAAGCGCGAGCATCGGCCCGCTCCGATTCGCGTCATCGAGTCCCGACGGGCCCTAGAACAGGCCGCCGCCGAGAAGCTTGGCGAGCAAGCCGCCGCCTCCGCCACCGAGTGGGAAGAACGGAATTTGCGGCCCGGTATCGAGTCCCGGAATTCCGAGCCCCTGATCGGACTGCCCACCACCGACCAGTGTCTCCGCGAGCGTGGGACCCGGGCCAGGATTGTTGTCACCAGTCACCGCTGGATTCTGCTGTCGCACCACGGAATCCTTGGTAGTGACGACCGATGTCCCTTGTTCTTGCGACGTCCCATTCTCTGCGCCGGGCGCGGGCGCATAAGTCGACGTATTCACACTCTGAGCGCTGATCGTCGTCCGGATCGTCGTCGTCGGTGCCTGATTGCCGGACGACGATGAGTTGTTGCTCGAATCCGCCGCAGCGACACCCGCCCCGGTGGTGAGTGCGATACCAAGACCGAGAGTTATCGCGCCAGTACCTAGCAGTGCATGCGCCTCGCTACGACGCCGCGGGGTGGAACCTGCCCTGTGCTTACCAGCCATGACTGCGCCCTTCGTCGAATGGCCGCGCTTATTGACGCAGGCGCAGTATCGCAGACAACGGAGCTGTGCGCCGGTTGTCCGCAATTTATCTTCAGCCTGTTGACGAGGGTCTTCCCCCGGGTGCATAGGCACCCCGCATTTCGGGTATTTGTGCGAGACCAGTGTCGAGCAGCCGCTCGAACGGTCCGATTCCCTAGCGGGCAGTCGGGCGGATAGAAAGGCGCACAGCCATGATCATCCTTGGAATCATCCTGCTCATCGCCGGATTCCTGCTCAAGATATCGATCCTCTGGACCATCGGAATCATCGTGCTCATCATCGGTGTGGTGCTCGCGCTCCTCGGTGCAACAGGACGCGCTGTCGGTGGCCGCCGCCACTACTTCTAGCCATCGGCTGCCGGGCTAACCGATCTGATCTCCAACGTGGAAGGAACGGCGTAGAGTCCCGGCCCGTGAGCGTCGAGGCCGTTATCGCGTTGTCGCTGATCTGTGCGGTCATCGTCGCCGCGATCGGGCACGACCGGGGTCGTCGCCTGTTCCAGGTGTTGGACCTGCTGACCCGTCTCGACCAGATGCTCGTTGTCGCGCTGATCCGACTGTGGCGTTCGAGCTGATCGACGCCCATCGCCTCCCGTGACCCAAGGACTTGGACGCCTCTACGGCAAGTCAGCTGTAATCACCGGCGCGGCGTTCGGCATCGGTCGGGCGACCGCCGAACTCTTCGCACGCGAGGGCGCGCGCCTGATCGCGACCGATATTCAAGGCGATCCGCTGCTGGCGCTGGCCGATGAATTGAGGCAGGGAGGGGCTGAGGTCGAGACGGTCGTCGGCGACGTTTCGGTCGAGGAGGACGCGCGACGAATGATCGGGGCAGCGACCGATCGATTCGGCCAGCTCGACGTGTTGGTCGCCAACGCGGGCATAATCCCGCTCGGCGATGTGACGGAGGTGACCACCGCCGACTGGGAACACGTCATGGCCATCGACGGGCGCGGCATGTTCCTCACGTGCAAGTTCGCGATCGAGGCGATGGTGCAGACCGGCGGTGGCGCCATCGTCTGCCTGTCCTCTATCTCCGGACTGGCCGGGCAGAAACGGCAAGCGGCCTACGGACCCGCCAAGTTCGTCGCCACCGGCCTGACAAAGCACCTCGCGGTCGAATGGGCGGACCGCGGGATCAGGGTCAATGCCGTTGCCCCAGGGACGATCCGCACTGAGCGGGTCAAGAGTTTCCCCGATGAGCCGGGCGGCTCGGAATATCTTGCGGCGATCGAGGCGATGCACCCGATGTGCCGCATCGGCGAGCCGGCCGAAGTGGCCAGCGCCATCGCCTTCCTCGCCTCCGACGACGCCTCATTCATCACCGGCGCCGTGCTACCCGTCGATGGCGGATATCTCGCGCAATAGTCGTCAAATCCGCTGTACGACGGCGGCATTGACCGCTGCGTCGAGGAAATCGGGTGGGATCTCCTGCCATTCGGGGCGCCACCAACCGGCCCGCTGGTCTTCCTGCAGTTCCGAAAGTATCGCCACCACATACGGACCGCCATCGACGAGGTAACGCAACATTCCCAATTGCGCGCATTGCGCGGCAACGCTCGCAATGGTGGTCTTTGCTTCCTCGACGCGTCCCGCAGCCGACAGGCTCGCACCCAGCAGACGACGCGCACGCAGCAGCGCCTGCGGGCGGCTCGGCGACGAGGTTCGGTCGACCCACTCCTGCGCCCACCGGCAGG